>OHZG01000250.1_pt1 | contig 23568 bp, 24 predicted proteins | sample 1580431 | NCBI WGS metagenome assembly OHZG01 (sample SAMEA3882527, study PRJEB24775) | human gut metagenome | biome: human-associated habitat; feature: intestine environment; material: feces | place: Netherlands | collected 2009/2010 | reverse complement strand
GCGGTGTCATACGGTTCCTGTCCCACCACGGCGAAATCGGAGTTGTTGCCATATTTCACCATGTTGTCGTATCTCCAATACTCCTTGTTGCCACGGACATGCGTGTGGCCAGAATGCTGGCCCGTCATAAACGTTGCACGCGACGGGGCCGACACCGGACTGCCCGCATAGGCCTGCGAGAAACGCATGCCCTCGGCGGCGAGGCGGTCGATGTGGCGATCAAGAGTGTGCGTTATGCGACAAAACGCCGTAAGATCGTATCTTTGCAGAAATGTTACCACGGTCATACCGGACTGGCACTCTCTGCCGGCGATCCATTTTTCAAGGATGCATTTTTGTGCGATGGTGCCGACCAGTACTATGAGCAGGTGCCGATGAACGATGTGGATGCAATGGAAGCCGTATTGAAAAAAGAAGATGTCGCAGGCGTTATTATTGAGACCATCCCGGCGACCTATGGATTCCCGATTCCGGAGCCGGGCTACCTGAAAGCGGTAAAAGCGCTTTGTGAAAAATACGGAACTCTCTACATCGCCGATGAAGTGCAGACCGGCCTTATGAGAACCGGAAAAATGTGGGGAATTATGCACGAGGGCGTAAATCCGGATGTCATCGTCAGTGGTAAAGGCCTGAGCGGCGGTATTTATCCGGTCGCAGCGACGATCATGACAAAGCAGGCAGGAAAATGGGTCGAGGAGATCGGCCGCAGCCACACATCGACATTTGGAGGTTCTGAACTCGGATGTGTCGTAGCCAATAAAGTGGTCGAAATGGTAACCCGCAAGGAAACCGTTGACAATGTACATTTCCTCGAAGGCTACTTGAAGAAAGGACTGGATGAAGTTCACAAATTGTATCCGGACTTCTTCACAAGTTATACACAACGAGGCATCATCTTTGGATTGGAATTTGATTTTGAAAATGGTGGACAGCATGCGATGCGTGCCCTCTTCAACAACGGAATTTGGGCAATTTACGCAAGATTCAATCCGAAAATCGTACAGTTTAAGCCGGGTCTTCTCTGCACCAAAGAGTATTGTGACGAGCTTTTGGAGAAATTTGAGAAGAGTGTCAAAGAAGCAAAAGAGACGTGTGCAAAGTTGAAATAAACCAAGGGGGAATTGACATGGGAACGTTGTTAGAGCCGGATGATATCCGAGAACAGCTGCAGTCACAATTGCTTTTGCATTATGATCTGCCGGAAGATACGAAAGTATATCATTTGAAATATTCGGAGAATTTTACCTATCGTCTCGAAAGTGAAATGACCGGCGAGAAATACGTTCTCCGTGTCAACCGCCCCGGTTATCATGATCTGACGGAACTCGAAAGCGAACTTTCGTGGATTCGGGCAGTGAAACGGGATACGGATATACGGACAGCGGATGTTCTCCCGGGAAAAGATGGAAAATTTATCCAGCAGCTTGCGTTTGCCGGAAGCACCGACAAATATGTATGCAGTCTGTTTTCCTTTGTGGAAGGCATCGGAATCCGTGGGATGTCCACGGAAGAACTGATCCCGTACCAAAAGCAGATCGGCGCGATTACGGCAAAACTTCATCTTCATGCGATGTCATGGAACGCCGACAATTCTCTGCCACGGTTTCACTGGGACATCGAGGATATGTTTGGTGATACGTCGCGCTGGGGCGATTGGAGCAAAAATCCGGCGTTGACGGAATCACAAAAAGAAATATTTTCTCAAACGGTAGCGATTGGCTGCAAGAGGTTGGGAAAATATGGAAAGAAGCCGGACCGGTACGGATTGATTCATTCGGATTTAAATATCAACAATATTTTGGTCGATGGCGATCAGGTAAAGATATTGGATTTTGACGATTGTGGATATGGCTGGTTTTTATTTGACTTATCCACAGCAGTTTTGGAATACGACACCAACCTTTCTGAGATGACGAGGGCATGGCTGGACGGCTACCAGACCGTCCGCCCTCTCTCGGCTGAGGATCTGCAGGAAGTAGACACCTTTATCGTGCTTCGTAAGATCGTCCGCATGGGATGGATCGCGTCGCACTGGGACAATGACACGGTCAAACGCGTGACCGAACGCTATTATACGGAGACGGAAAAACTGGCATGCGCCTACTGTGAAACGAATGGAGGATGCTTATGATTTCGAAAGAATATACAAATATTGGAAGTAAGAGTTCGGCAATCCGAGAAATGTTTGACCTTGCCCTTGAACGGAGCAAGGTTGTCGGCGAGGAAAATGTTTACAATTTTTGTATCGGAAATCCCAATGTTCCGACGCCGGAATGTGTAAAAGAAGAGTTGATGCATCTTTTGGAAACGGAAAATCCATTTCATCTTCACGGTTACACGACTTCTGCCGGCGACGAAGAAGCGCGGGATGCCATCGCGGAAGGGCTCAATGACCGCTACGGCACACATTTTACCAGGGAAAATCTGTATTTCACCGTTGGCGCTGCGTGCGCGCTTAACATTTGTTTTCGTGCGCTGTGCAATCCGGGAGATGAATTTATCTCGTTTGCCCCATATTTTCCGGAATACCGTTTTTATCTGGAAACGATCGGCGTCAAATTTGTCGCCGTGCCTTCGCGGACAGAAGATTTCCAGATCGACCCGGACACATTTGAAAAGGCAATTACGGAGAAAACGAAGGGCGTTATCGTGAACTCGCCAAACAATCCGTCCGGTGCCGTTTATTCGAAAGAAACGATTGAAAGTATATGTGAAATATTGGCGAAAAAAGAGAAAGAATACGGCCACGCAATTTATATCATTGCGGATGAGCCATACCGTGAAATTACCTACGATGTAGAAGTTCCGTATATCCCGAACTTTTACCGCAATACACTTGTGTGCTATTCTTACAGCAAATGCCTTTCCATCCCCGGCGAGCGAATGGGATATCTTGTTATGCCGTCGGAGATTGATGAGTTTGATTCGATTAAAAAGGCAGTTTCCGGGGCAGCGCGTGTCCTCAGTTACGTCAACACCCCGACAATGTTCCAGCTTCTTATGAAGAAGTGCCACGAGGATGTCGCAGATATGAGCATTTACCGCAGAAACCGTGATCTTCTCTACAATGCTCTTACCGACCTTGGATTTTCCTGTGTGAAACCGGATGGTGCTTTTTATCTGTTCCCGAAATCACTTGAGCCGGACGACTATGCTTTTTGTAAAAAAGCGGTCAAACACAATCTGATCCTTGTACCGGGAACCGAATTTGGCTGTCCGGAACATGTCCGCATCTCGTATTGTGTCTCAACGGAGCAGATCGAACGAGCTTTGCCGGCATTTAAGACTCTTGCCGAGGAGTATAAAAACTAAGGCAGCGATTCAGCATATAATGAGCGGGAGGGGCTGAATCGCTACAAAATCAAATGTTAAACTTTACCATTTCAAAATGATTTTTTCGATATCGGATCAACCCTTCGTCCTGCATTTTGCCAAGTTCTTTGGACAGCGCACTGCGGTCAAGATTGAGATAATCTGCCATCTGCTGGCGGTTGAATGGTATGTCAAATGCCGTACTTCCGGTGCGCGTGACCTGCTCCGAAAAATAGATCGCCAGCCGCTCGCGGATTGTCTTTGGTGAAGTGCAGAATATGCGGCTGGACAAGATAAGGTTTTTCTGCATGGAAATAAAGAGAAGATTACGGGTGGTCTTCTGTGCAAGCGAAGAATTTTTCGCATTTTCTAACAAATTCCGTACATTAAAAAATACAATTTTACATGACTGCGCAGCGACGACATCGACCATCATGGGAGTGCCTGTGATGGCATAAGTTTCTGCAAAAACATCGCCTGTTTCCAGCTTATTTAATATGCTTGAATTGCCCAAAATATCGTTGTTTTCAATGACTACACTACCCTCTGTTATAATGCCTATTTCACTGGGATTTTCTCCCATGGAAAATAGAATTTCTCCCTTGTCAAAAGATTTCTTTTTTAATAAGGAAAGAGACTCTAATTCACGCCAGTCATTTTCGTCAAAATCCCGAAAAATCGCATTGTTCGATAGTTGTCTGATAAATTTTTTCAAGTTTTTCTCCTTTCGTTGTTATAACCACCGATTTTTTGTTTTTATTTTACTATAATGAAATCACAAAATCAACAAAAAGGAAGGATGAATGTACAAATGGTACGTAGAATTATTCAAATTAATGAAGATAAATGTAACGGATGCGGCGCTTGTGCTTCTGCTTGTCACGAGGGCGCGATCGGAATGGTGGATGGAAAAGCAAAACTTCTCCGTGATGATTATTGTGATGGACTTGGCGACTGCCTCCCAACGTGTCCGACGGGAGCAATCAAGTTTGTTGAGCGTGAGGCAGCGGCATACGACGAAGAAGCGGTAAAAGAAAATATGAAAAAACGCGCCGCACAGGGAAAGAATGGAAAAGCGGCAGTTTCAGAAACGGCGGTAGGTGCGGTGGCTTCCGAACATGTGGCACCTCAGGCGGGCGCAGCATCACAGCCAACCGGCGGCTGTCCGGGAAGCCGGATGCGGATGCTTCGCCAGCAGGCAGAGAAAGAGGATGTTTTAGCGGGGGAAATTAATTTTGTTAAAGCACCTGCTTCCCAGCTTGCCCAATGGCCGTGTCAGATCAAACTTGTGCCAACCAATGCTCCGTATTTCAATGGCGCAAAGCTCTTGATCGCGGCAGATTGCACCGCTTATGCTTATGCCAATATGCACCAGGAATTTATGCGTGGCAAGGTGACAATTATCGGCTGTCCGAAACTGGACGATATTGATTACAGCGAGAAATTGACGACGATCATCCGCGACAATGACATCAAAGAGGTGACAATTGTACGCATGGAAGTTCCTTGCTGTGGCGGCCTCGAAATGGCGGCGAAAAAAGCAATTCAGGAGAGTGGAAAGTTTATTCCATGGCAGGTCGTAACGATCTCAATTGACGGAAAGAAACTGGATTGATGGAAACTGGCGCCTCGAAATGCGAATGTGTAGGAGGGGCTGAATAATTACCATGATGTTTACTGTGAGGGAGAATTTATGCAGAAAAAGGAGTTACAGGATCTGCTGACAGGCGCGCTGATCGGTTTGGTAAAGGCCTGTGGAACGAATCCAAAAACCGAAAATACAGATGCAATCGTGACGGAAGGGCTGGCTATGACATCGCCGGATTTTCCCGGAGAGGTTACCGAGCCTGAGTTGGCGTCGTTTATCGCCAAAGTCCGCGACGAAAAATATACCGTTTCCCCGGGGTGCCGCCTTTGTGCGGCACCTTGTGGCAATACTTCGGATTTTGACATGAAAGAAATCGCCGGCGGGGAAAAAGAGAAAAGTATGAAGAGAGAACTTCTGGCACTGATCCGGGCAATGGCTGTAAAAATATGGAAGCATAGCGGACGCGGCACAACTGGGAACGACGGTGCAGACGAGGAGGCGAGTGACACATATGGCGGCGTGGGTGCTTGTGCTTTGGCGGCGGACCCGGAGCAGTTGTTTTTCTTTTATAAGGCGTTGTCGATTATCAGTTATGATTTTACGTGCGAAGAACTTGTGCCTGTGCTGGAAGAAGCCAAGAGTTTAGGCGAAAGGCAACCTGCGGCGGGAAATCGCAGCCGGCAATAGAGTTGTTGACTACGTCAACAAAGCCAACTGCTCCTATAACCCGATTTCCCGGGCAAATTTTTGAAAGACGCAGATGTTTTCTGCAGTTTTTTTGATGTCTTTGCCAAGTTGGGCGTTGGCTTCGGCGGTGGTTATCGTGTAAGTTTTGGTTTGCACCGAGGTGTCGCTATACTCCCAAGTGATGAAATCTACATTATCAATCAAAGCAAGGATGGCATAAGCATAGGTTGTCATCTTTTTGCGGAGGGTGTCTTCGGCTGTGGTCTGGGACTCCGTGAGGTGGATGGTCCAGCCGTAAGGCTGCTTGCTGGTTTGAAGCTCGGAAGTAAAACCGCCGAAGGTTTCTTCGATACCGAGAGCGAGGGCCAATGAGGTATTGTCGGAGGCAGAGCCGATATACGGATGTTTGTTGTCGTAAATGCGGTTTACATAAGTGCTGATTGACGTGCCGTTTTGCCAGAGAATGTCTCCGTTTACGCGGACCTCGCGGATTGTCGCCTTGGCGGTGTAGGAAACCTCATAATTTTTGTGGAAGGAAAAAAATGTCTTTCGTTTGGCAGGCAGGGTAAGCGAAACGACCCCATCTTTTTCCTCTATTTTCTGCGTTCCTGTTGTAAAGTCATCTGGCAGAATGCCCTCTATTTTCAGGGAATTTGAAGAAACTTGAAGGCTATATTTTACGCTATTTAAAATGTATTCTCCACTAAATATCAGAAAATAAACAGCGGTGCCGCTTGCTGCCAGAAGGACCGCGATCAGGATCGCAGCGAGGGTAAAATGTTTGGTTTTTGAGCGGACTTTTTTGAGATAATCGATTTCTTTTTCCTGCTGGTCTGTATTGTCCTGGCGCAATTCATCGGTTACCATATCATCATACATATCGTGGCAGGTTTTGCAGGATTGTAAATGTTTGGCAACAGCGCAAGTGCTGGTGTCACTTAAAATGCCATCTACATACGAGGGCAAAAGGTCCTGCACAATATCACAGGGAAGAGAGGTATTATTTGTCATTTTGAAGCTCCTTTCGCAATTGTTCTTTGGCGCGGTAAAATGTCACACGTGCCCAGTTTTCAGATTTTCCCATGATTTCGCCAATCTCTGCATAAGACAGATTGCCATACAGACGGAGATGAATCACTTCGCGTCCGGGTTCTTTCAGAAGATGAATTTGTTTTAACAAATCCATTTTATCCAACGAGGACATTACTTCTGATTCTGCACTTTTACAAAGTGTGCTGTTTTCATCTAATATTTCTGTCGGAGGATGTTTCCTCAAATACGCATAAAATAGATTTTTAGCAATGCCACAAAGCCACGTAGACACCTTGCTTTCTGCATTGAAATAATCTATTCTTCGGATTGCCTGATAGAAAGTTTCCTGTGTCAGTTCCTCCGCCAGATCGGCATCATGAGAAAGCGAAAGAAGATATTGGTATACCATATGCGAGTGTTCTCGGTAGACGTCTTCCATAGAAAGCATAATAGGATCTCCTTTCGTTGTTCTGTTTATAAGTGTCAAAAAAGCAGAATTCGTTACAAAATTTTTTTATTACTCCGTAAAAAGCGTCAGTTCATCGCAGATAAATTCATACTCTTCTGCATAAATACTGCCCTTTGTCCAAATAAAATCAAAGTCGTGTTTCATCGAGAAATCACGAAGTTTGATTTCTTTCAAAGTATGTTTTGCAAGTTCTTCTTTAACGGCAATTTTATATAAAAAAGAAATGCCGCAGTCCTTTTTAAGAAGTTCGATGATCGTATGCATATTTTCCACCTGTGTATAGTGGATAAAATCAGAAATAGACAGGCCTTTTGGGGAAAGATTCCGCTCCAAGATATTGCGCGTGCCGGACCCCTCTTCGCGCACAAGAAGCCGTTCCGCAAGAAGGTCTTTCAGGTGATGCGGGGTGCCGCGTTGGAAGGTATGGGAGGAGGCACAAACGGCGATATAATCTTCCGTAATATATTTTTTGTGGTCGTAAAATTCTTTTGGATAATACCCTTCGACAAGGGCAAAACTGATCTGGCCATTGTCCAAAAGCTGCAGAAGCTGTTTGGTATTGCCATAGTGCAGGTGAATATTTGTGTCAGGGTTCGCTTTCAGATAGCCGGCGAGAGCACCGGAAATCGCATATTCGCCGATTGTCATTGTGACTCCGATGGAGAGCGTTTTAATGCGCTCGTTGTTTTCGTGAAGTTCTTTTTGGATCGTCGTTTCGTCATTTTTCATGCGAAGCAGCCGTTCCTGTAAAGTTTTTCCTGCCTCTGTCAGAGCCAACTGACGGTTTTGGTAAGTAAATAAACTGGTTTCATAATAGTCTTCCAAATAATGAATATGCTGCGATACAGTTGGCTGAGTGATGTGAAGTTTTTCCGCAGCCTTGGTAAAATTCATCGTCTGGCAGACCGTCAAAAAAGTATTGATTCGAAAATCCAGCATGAGATATTCTTCTTTATCCATAGAAAATATTTATTGTTGTATAATATTATATAATTTTATCAAATGAATAGCAAGTGCTATAATATGAGTCATGCGCATGTCTTAATTCAAAATGAGAAAAGAGGTAAAACCATGAACCTTGGAGTGATTTTGCAGACCGGAAAGCAGTCATTGCCAATTATCATTTGTACGATCAGTACATCGCTGGTCGTGGCGTGGATTTTACATAAAGTGATGCACATTGAGTCCAATATTTCGACATTGATCGGAGTAGGATCTTCCATTTGCGGCGGTTCGGCGGTGGCAGCGACAGCACCGGTCATAGATGCAGACGACGATGAGGTGGCGCAGGCAATTTCCGTAATCTTTTTCTTTAATGTGCTTGCGACAATTATTTTTCCAATATTAGGAAGTGCGATAGGCATGAGCACAGCGAATGGAGAGGCTTTTGGGGTGTTTGCCGGAACGGCAGTAAATGATACTTCCTCTGTAACGGCAGCAGCTTCTACGTGGGACAGTATGTGGCATCTTGGCGGAGCGACACTGGAAAAAGCGGTTACGGTAAAACTTACACGGACACTTGCGATCCTTCCGATTACATTTGGGCTGGCATTATTGCGTGGAAGGAAAAGAAGCAACGAAACTTCTACATTTCGTTTGAAACGGGTTTTTCCAACTTTTATTCTGTATTTTCTTCTTGCCGCAGTGATCACGACGATATGTCTTCACGCAGGTGTGCCGGCGGGAGTATTTGCTCCTGTAAAAGAATTGTCCAAATTTCTTATTGTTATGGCGATGGCAGCTATTGGGCTCAACAGTAACCTTGTCAAATTGATCAAAACAGGCGGAAAACCGATTCTTTTGGGCGCCTGCTGCTGGCTTGGCATTACACTCATAAGTCTTTTCATGCAGCATATGCTGAATCTTTGGTAAAATGTGGTTATAACAACAGAATAAAGAAAGTCGAAATGGTACAATCTAGTAGTAAACAGCAAAGACGAAAAGGAGATGATCGCATGAATCAGAGAAAAGTGGCAGTGATCGGATGTGGATTTGTGGGCGCAGCTACGGCGTTTACGTTGATGCAGAGTAAATTGTTTTCGGAATTGGTGCTTCTTGATGCCAATTTCGATAAAGCCGACGGCGAAGCAAAGGATATCGCACATGGGATGCCGTTTGCCGGCCCGATGAAAATTTACGCAGGAGAGTACAAAGATATCGCGGATGCCGCCATCGTGATCGTGACGGCGGGCGCAAACCAGAAGCCGGGGGAGACAAGGCTGGATCTTGTGCATAAAAATGTGGCGATTTATGAAAAAATTATGCCGCAGATCGCGGCACTTGATTTTCAGGGGATTTTATTGATCGTATCTAACCCGGTTGATATTCTGACGTATGTGGCAGCAAAGCTCAGCGGACTTCCCAAAGAGCGGGTGATCGGTTCTGGAACGGTGCTGGATACGGCGAGATTAAAGTATGAACTTGGCAGACACTTGAGTGTGGATAACCGGAGTGTCCATTCGTTTATTATTGGAGAGCATGGCGACAGTGAGATCGTGGCGTGGAGCAGTACCAATGTTTCGGGGATTCCGGTGCATGATTTTTGTGAAATGCGTGGATTTTATAATCACGATACGGCAATGGAAGAAATTGCCAGCCGCGTAAAAAACAGTGCGTATGATATTATACAGAAAAAACAGGCGACGTACTACGGAATTGCGATGTCGGTCAAACGGATCTGCGAATGTATCATTCGCGATGAAAAGTCCATTTTGCCTGTTTCCACGGTGCTCCAGGGAGCTTATGGGATTGAAGATGTGGCGCTTAGCATGCCTACGATTGTGGGATTTGACGGTGTCGAGACGCACGTTCCAATATCGCTCGATCAAAAAGAACGAGAAAAATTGGAACAGTCTGCGGCGACACTGAAAGAACTTATAAAAGAACTTTGATCTGTAAACTTTTTCCATCGGAGCTTTCAGCATGGATGCTTCCCTTGTGGGTTTCCACGATGGAATGGGCGATGGAAAGACCAATGCCGGAACCACCGGTGGAAGAGTTTCGGGAAGAATCGCTTCGGTAAAAGCGTTCAAATAAAATGTCCTGCGAACCTTTTTCGAGGCCGTTACATTCATTGCAAATGATAAAACAAAGATGTTTTCCACGCTTGCTTAACGTGAGTTTGATCGTGGAATCCGGCGTTGAATATTTAATCGCATTATCTAAAAGCAGGCAGAAGAGTTGTCGAAACTGCTCTTCATTGCCGACATAGTACAGATCTTCCGCACACGATACCTGAAGTGTGCGATGGGTGGATGTGGCGACGGGGATAAACAGATCGACGGTTTCACTTAACGCATGCGAAAGTGAAAAACGTGACTTCTGCAAAAATCCCTGTGCTTCATCCATTTTTGCTAATGCAGTGAACTGTTTCACCATATTAGTAAGTCGAATCACCTGATTTCTCGTGCTGTCCAGCCATTTTGAAGATCCTATTTCCATCTCCAAAACTTCGGTATTTGCATCGATTATAGTAAGAGGTGTTTTTAATTCATGCCCGGCATCGGTAAGAAATTGTTTTTGCTTCCGATAGCTTTCTTCGACCGGGCGAAGAATGAGTTTTGAAAATATGCATAGCAGTAAAAATACGGAAAACAGGCCGGCTGCGGAAATTGCTATGCTGGTAATAAGTGACCCACGATAAGTGGATAACTCTTTTTCTGCATCAATAAAAATGCATAAAACGCGGTCGCCTGATTTTACGGTTCGATAGCGGTAAATGTCGATAAAACCAGTACCCGGTGCCGAGTCGTATACTTTGGCAGCGTAGGATCGTGCCTGTGTGGCATTAACAGCGGAAATGTGTCCGACGGAAGTGGCATAAATGGCACCGGAAGCATCGTAGCGTACCGTGAAATAACGGGTTTGATAAGGGGTTTCTTCCGATATGCTTTTCGGTGGCTCCGGCACTTTGTTATGAGCCTTTGGATTATCTTCTTCCTGATAGGAATGGATCGAAGGGTCGTGGTCCTCCTCAGATGGATCCGGAGATTCATAAAAACTGCCATTTCCGATTTCAAGAATACGAGTGACATCGTCCAGAGTCTTTTCCATTTTCTGGTAATTAATGTAATTCAATGCGGCGATAATGACCGACAGTACCAAAAACATAGAGAGCATGGCAATGACGATAAAATTTCTTCGTATTTTCTTCATCGCTTCACCTCAATCTGGTAGCCCTGATTGCGGTGCGAACGTATATAAATGTCCGCACCAAGGGCAGCAAATTTTTTTCGTAAATTCGAGATATTTACCCATACGACATTGATCTCGGCGTCACTCTCGTAACCCCATATTTTCTGCATCAGATGTTCGGCAGAAAAGGTTTGGTTTGGATAACTCATAAACAGCTGTAACAATTGAAATTCCTTGCGATTCAGGCGAAGTGTCTGTCCGCCGCACATCAGCTCGAAGGAAGCACAGTCCAATGTGACGTTCCCGAGTGTGAGCTGCGAACTGGAAGCATCGGTAACCCGCCTTGTGATGGCGCGGACTCTGGCAAGCAGTTCTTTCGTGGCAAACGGCTTTGTCAGATAATCGTCCGCACCAAGATCAAGTCCGGTTACACGGTCGTCCACATCACTTCTGGCAGTAAGCATGAGAACCGGTACCGTATTTCCGGCAGCGCGCACCGTTTTTAACACTTCAAAACCGTCCATTCCGGGCATCATCACATCGAGGATCACGCCGTCATAATGTTCGACTTGAAGGTAATCTAATGCATCTGTTCCGGTATATACCGCGTCTACCAGATAATTGCTGTGTGTCAAAATAACGGTCAGCGCATCGGATAGTTCTCGTTCATCTTCTGCCAATAATAGTTTCATAAGGAACCTCCTGTACAAAATATTTTGTGCTATTTACTTCGGTAAAAAACCGGTTTTTCTAAAGATGCTTCATGTGCGTATCCTCCTTAAACTTTTTTCTTAGTATAGTAGATGAAAATAAAATAAACCTAAAATTATCTTTGAAAATTCTGTGAAGAGGAAAGTGTGGACAAATCGGGTTAAGTTATTGACAACTTGGGAATGGTTTAGTACGATAAAAGTACCGACTCAAAAATAACATATGCATTAGGAGATAAAGAAAGAAAGGTAAAATTGTAATGGAACAAAACAAAGATTTTTTAGTAAAAGAACCAATCGGCAAATTGCTATTTCGACTTGCGATTCCTACTGTCATCGCGCAGATGATCAATATGCTTTATAATATCGTGGACCGGATTTATATCGGTCATATTCCGGAAGTGGGGGCGCTTGCGCTCACGGGAGTAGGCGTATGTATGCCGCTTATTATGATTTTGTCGGCTTTTGCGGCGCTCGTGGGAAATGGCGGTGCTCCGAGGGCTTCTATCCTTTTGGGAAAAGGCGATTCGCAATCGGCAGAAAAAATTATCGGCAATTGTTTTACCCTGCAGATTCTTATTTCCATCGTGTTGACAGTGATTATGCTGCTCGGCGGGAAGACATTTCTGCTTGCATTCGGAGCCAGCGAAAATACAATTGAATATGCGGTCAGCTATTTTAATATTTATGCCATCGGTACGATATTTGTTCAATTGACATTGGGAATGAATATGTTTATTACGGCACAAGGATTTACAAAAATTGGGATGTACTCCGTTCTGATCGGAGCCGTGATCAATATCATGCTGGATCCGATATTTATTTTTGCCTGTGGCCTCGGCGTCCGCGGAGCGGCGCTTGCAACGATCCTTTCGCAGGGGTGTTCGTGTATCTGGGTGCTTCATTTTCTTTTTGGAAAAAAGACGACACTCCGTATTAAAAAAGAAAATCTGCGGCTGGTGCCAAAAGTATTTCTGCCTTGTCTGGCATTGGGGGCCTCCCTGTTTATTATGCAGGCAAGTGAAAGCGTGATCTCGGTCTGCTTTAATTCTTCTCTATTAAAATATGGAGGAGATGTGGCAGTGGGCGCAATGACAATTCTTACCAGCGTCATGCAGTTTGCGATGCTTCCTTTGCAGGGCCTTGGACAAGGAGCGCAGCCAATCATGAGTTACAATTACGGAGCCAAAAATCCGGACCGGGTAAAGGGTGCATTTTTTCTCTTATTAAAAGCGAGTCTTGTATACTCCATTATACTGTGGGCGTTTATTATGATATTTCCACAGGTGTTTGCAGGAATCTTTACCACCGATGCGGTGCTGCTTGCATTTACCAAAAAAGCACTGCGGATTTATCTCGCGGCAATGTTCCTGTTTGGAATACAGATTTCCTGCCAGATGGCATTTAATTCATTGGGCAAAGCCCTGAGTTCTATTGTGGTTGCGGTCGTTCGAAAGTTTGTATTATTGATTCCGCTGATCTATATTATGCCGGCTGTTTTGCAGGATAAAACAAGTGCGGTTTATATGGCAGAACCCGTAGCAGATACGATTGCGGTGACATTTACGGCGATACTGTTTTTCTTCCAATTCCGGAAGGCAATGAAGGAGAGTTGAAATGGCATATAATAGAGAAAAAATACAGGCAGAATTGTTTGAATTACAAGATGAAAAATACCGTGATTTTCACAGTAAACTGATCCCGGATATGGAGAAGGAAAATATCATCGGAATCCGTACTCCGGTGCTTCGCAAATACGCAAAACAATTTGCAAAGACAGAGGACGCAGCCGCTTTTTTACAAGACATTCCGCATACATATTATGAGGAAAATAATCTGCATATGATGCTTATTACAAGTATCAAAGAATACGATAAATGTTTGAAAGAAATAGAGAAATTTCTTCCCTGTATTGACAACTGGGCGACCTGCGATCTCCCGGCGCCAAAATGTTTTGCCGGGCACAAAGAAGAACTTCTGCCGCATATCAAACAATGGATCCATTCGGGAGAAACGTATACGATCCGCTATGGAATCGGAATGCTGATGCGCCTGTATCTGGATGAGGATTTTAAACCGGAGTATGCAGACCTTGTCGCGGGCGTAACCTCCGAGGAATATTACGTCAATATGATGATCGCGTGGTACATGGCGACGGCACTTGCCAAGCAGTGGGATGCGATTATTCCCTATGTGGAAGAGCACCGGTTTTCAGACTGGCTTCATCGGAAAACAATCCAAAAAGCAGTCGAAAGTTACCGGATAACGGACGAACAAAAAGGGTATTTGCGAAGTTTGCGTGTTCAAATGATGTAAACTTATGGTCTGACAATCGACAGAAACAAAAGCTATCTCACGATAAATCTTCATTTTTATCGAAGAATAAAACAGTCTTATTGCATAAAATATCGATTTATAACGTTCGATAGCAAGTTTCGTCGCTTGTCAGACCATAAGTTTAATAAGTAACTATTAGGCCTCCACATCCTTTATTTGCATTTACGAACACTCCGTGTCCTTTCTCGCCTATGCAAAGCTAAAAATGTTCATAAGGGGGAGAGAGCCATAATATGTTTATACACCTTTGCTTTATAGAAAAAATAAGTCCCTGCTTTTATATGAGGGATTTAGAACACCGTCGGTACATAGAGGGCGTAGTTTGCCCTCATGTACCGCTACGTGGGTTCTTCTAAGCGAAAGCGGTCCCGAATGGAAAAGCAGGAACTTATTTTTCTAAAACCAAAGGCTGCAAAATCCCTGTTGACTTTTGCCCTAAATGTGATATGATACAGTTAGAAATGACTAACACAGCAGAAACGGAGGTTACATATTCATGGAATTTCAGACAGTATTAGAAAACAGAAGAAGTGTACGTTCTTATGATGATTCTAAAAAAGTGACAAAAGAGCAGATAAATGAGATCGTTGAGGCGGCGATTCAGGCGCCATCGTGGAAAAACTCACAGACGGCGAGATATTATTGTATCCTCGATGCGGACAAGAGCAGAGATTTCGCACAGAAATGCCTGCTTCACGGAAACGATAAAAAAGTAGACGGAGCAGCACTTGTCGTGACGACATTTGTATCGAATCGCGCAGGATTTGACCGCGAGGGAAATCCGGACAATGAATGTGGAAATGGCTGGGGCTATTATGACCTTGGACTTCATAATGAAAACTTCATCCTGAAAGCAAAAGAACTTGGTTTGGATACCCTTATCATGGGGCTTCGTGACAGTGACAAGATTCGTGAAATCCTTGGTGTGCCGGAGACAGAGACCATTGTCGCTGTAATCGCAGTAGGATATGGCGCAGAGTCTCCGAACAAACCAAAGCGTAAGACACCGGAAGATATTGTGAAGTTTTATTAATTAAGGGTAACTATTCAGGATCAATGTATGGGATGGGAGCCTGAATAGTTACAATTAAGGTTTACAGACCGAGCAAGGAGTCAGCCCTTTGCTTTTGGCCTTGCTTAATGTCGTTTTAATACTGCTGCTACGCAAGTAGCGGCAGTTTTTTGTATGGTATTTTGTACCGGTTTTTGTAATATAAACAACCTCGCTTACATCCTTAACCGACGAAGATTTTGCGGCAGAGGATTTTGTGGCTTTGGAAGAACGATACGAGGAGCGGCTGTAGGAATTTCCGGAATGCGTCACTTTTTTAAATCTGATTTGTAAATTTTCTCCATTTGTCGTAGCGATGATGCACCCTTTTTGATCGGTTCGGTACAAGGCTTTGGCGTACGTTTCCGCACGGCGGACAACATTGGCGACGGGGTGGCCGTAGCTGTTATTTTTTCCCACCGAAATAATGGCGGTCTTGTATTTGGAAGCCAATGCCTTTTTTACGAAAAGAACGCCATTAGCGGTGTCGGAGCCGTGGTGTGAAAGCAGATAAATGTCTGAAGCAACCGCTTTTCCGGAAGCAAGGATCGCATTTTCGACACGGGCGGTCGCATCGCCCATATAGAGAAATGAGCGGCTGCCGTAAGTGACGCGCATAACGATACTGGCTTCGTTGGTATCCGAACTGCTCGCATCGGCAGAAAGAACGGTGCCTTTGCACGAAGGGGCCAGTTTCAGGGTGGAGCCGGTCCGCGGATGGATCATTTTTACCTTATGTTTTGAAATGGCAGACATCATCCGTTTGTAACATTGTGTCGTAGAAGCAATCTGCGGCAAAATGATTTTCTTTACATGATAATCGGCGATTACGTCATCCGCGCTTTCCATATGGTCAGCATCGGGATGTGTTACGACGAGCGTGGAAATGGTTTTCACGCCAAGCCTTTTTAACTGAGACTGCAAAGTACTGTATTCACTGTGCTTTCCGGTATCGATTAAAACCGCCTGATTTCCTATTTTAATCAATTCGGCGTTTCCCTGAGCGACATCGAGATAAGCAAATGTCGCATTTTTTAATGCTTTGGCATTTACATTATCCGGAAATACAGAAACGGAAAACAAAGCCAAAAACAGGATAAAAATAAAAGGAATGTGAGTTCCGGTTTTGCCTTGATTGGATGGATTCATAAAAGAGCCTTCTTTCTTTATATTGATTTTGACTATAGTAATAGTATAGTAGCATGGAAATGGAAAAGCAAGAATGGATTGCGGGAAATAGTGAAAAAATAGTGAAAAAATAGTGAAAATGACTGGATAAATTGCCGGGGATGCGGTATACTAGGTATAAGAAGGGGGAGCTGAGATGATTAAAATTGTATTGACAAATGATATTGTGAAAAGGATTTCTGCAATCGATGAAAATCGATTTAAGATGAATACGATTCATATTCCCCACCGTATTGCGGATCATTTGCGTAAAATTTCGAAGAAGAAGAGCTCTTATGCTTCCAATAAAATAGAAGGAAATCCGTTAAGTGAGCAGCAAGCGGACGAGGTAGTGGAGCAGGATCCGCATCGTCATTTTTTAAAGCCGGAACAGGAAGTTCGAAATTACTACATGGCGCTGCAGGTATTGGAAGAAAAAGCAAAGCAGAATGTACCATTTTCAAAGGAATTGATTCTTGAAATACAGGCGTTGGTGGAAAAAGGAGCATCGGAGGAAAAGATTGGGCTTCGTGGTGAGATGCCGCCGGGATTTTTATTTGCGGTATATGATTCAGAAAGTGGAGAAGCAGAGTATATTCCTCCCGAATACTGTGATATCCCGGAACTTTTAGACGAGTTGGTTGAATATGTAAATACGACAGACGACCATCCGCTGATTGTGGCGGCAATTGTGCATTATCAGTTGGTTACGATTCATCCGTTTGAGGACGGAAATGGAAGAACGGCAAGACTAATGTCGGGGTATGTATTGACTCAGCGGGGCTATGGGTTTCATGGCATTGGATCGCTTGAAGAATATTTTGCTTATGATGCGGACGAATATTATCAGTCTTTGCAGATGGGGTTGCCGGCATTGTATTATTCCGGCAGAGAGAATCCTCCCCATCCGGAGATATGGTTTGATTATTTCCTGCGCATGGTGGAATTATATTCTACGAAAGTTTGCGAAATATCGGAAGAAAACGAAACGCAGAGTTTATATACATCATTGTCACATCTGCGGCCGCGCGAAAAGGAATTTCTTGCCTTTTTGCTGCAAAACCATATATATGAATTTACACCAATTGATGTGTCAAAAATGCTTGGAATTACAAATAGAACAGTGATAAACCGCTGTACAAAATTGGCAGAAAATGGATTTGCTGTTCCTGCTATTGTAAAAGAACGAATTCGTTCGTATAAACTAAGCGATTACAGTAAATTAAATGAACAAGAAATCCAAAATAAAATCATAGGAGGTCATCAAAATGACAGGAATGGCACAAAATGATCATCTCAGTATGACGTTGTTATTTTTTAAGAGACAAGGGGGCGGCAGCGTATGAAATATGCAATGATAACGGGAGCAAGTTCCGGAATCGGGCGCGAATTTGCCAGACAACTCGCGAGAAAAGGATATTCGCTGATTCTTGTGGCGCGCAGAGGAAAACGTCTGGAAAAGCTGGCACAAGAACTGGTAAAATATGGATGCCAAACAGAAATCATCGCAGCGGATCTTTCCCAGCCGAAAGAATGTGTGCGCGTAATGAAGGAAACGAAAGAATTTCCGATTAAAATATTTATCAACAATGCGGGATTTGGTGCTTGCGGCGATTTTACCGATACTGATGCGGCGACCGAACTTCAGATGATCGATGTCAATGTCAAAGCGATGCATCTTTTGATGAAACTCATGCTTAAGAAAATGGAAAAGCGGGAAAACCAAGGATATATTTTAAATGTGGCATCTTCCGCAGGACTTCTTCCGGCGGGGCCGTTTATGGCGACGTATTATGCGACAAAGGCCTACATGGTCAGCCTGACGCGCGCCGTCGCAGCAGAACAGCGCAGCAAGCGGAGCCGCATTTATGTCGGAGCCTTGTGCCCGGGACCGGTCGACACCGAGTTTAATGATGTGGCAAAAGTAAAATTTGCGCTGCCCGGCATCACGCCTCAGTATTGTGCGTCTTATGCGCTTAAGCAGATGAGAAAACGGAAAACAATCATTGTGCCAAAATTTACCATTCGCGCAGCGACAACGATGGCACGTTTTGTTCCTCAAAAAATGCTGATTCCTGTGATCGGACAACTGCAGAAAAAGAAATTTTAAGCACGAATGGAGAAGGAGAAGACGATGAATAAACATGTAGAAGAAGCAATGAAACTTAGAAATGCGACACCAATGTGCAACAACTGCGCGCAGACAATTCTCCGCGTGTACGCGGAAGAAATGGGGATGAGCGAAGATCTGGCAGCTGCGGTCGGAAGCAATTTCGGATCCGGAATGCGCTGCGGAGGTACTTGCGGAGCAATCACGGCGGCACTTATGGTGCTTGGAGCCAAAGGGTATGATTCGCCACAGGCATTTCAGGCATACCGCCGGAAAATGGCAGAAAACCACGACGGAATGACCGACTGCGCGGACCTTTTGCGCGCCAATGCAGAAAAAGGCGGCGAGAAAAAGATGCACTGCGACAATATGATCAAAGAATCCATAGAGGTTATGGACGAAGTCATGAATCAGGCGTAATGGATGCAAATAGTGAAAAAATAGTGAAGTAATAGTGAAAAAACTACCGCGCGAACCAGTTTAACATTTCCGCGCGTTCCAAATTTTCATCGGAATGCTCGATTTCCCGCGAATAGCGGTAAACGACTTCAATTACATCGTCCATTGCCAATTCGCCGTGTTTCAGCCACCGCCCCAAGAGAAGCAGGTAAATCTCAATGGTGTGGCCGATGCAGGCATCCACTTTGCCGAGTATATTTTCATCGTATACGGCGCCGAGCAGATAGACGGAAATAAAATAGACGACAAGTTGTTCCAAAACAATATCAAGAGGAGTCAGATTACTTGTGTTCCACCAGGTTTCGAACTCCTCTTTATTTTGCTCAAAAACCTTTTTGCCTTCGCCAAATAAAAACAGGCGAGATTCCACCAAAACTTCTGCCCACTGCGGGTACAAGATTTCAAACTCTTCAAATAAAAACAGAAATAACCGCTCAAATAATTCATATTCATTTTCTACACAAACACGATCGGATTCCTCGAATTCATTCCATGAAATAAGCGAACCGGCATCATAATGTCGCTGCACGGAAACACTAATCTGTAATATTTTGTCAATTCTGTCTCGGATATTTACATTGCGGTCCTGTATAATTCGGATCATTTCCTCGCGAACGTCTTCAAGCTCAGAAAATAGAAAATAATCAAATTCTTCATAACACTCGTCGGTCTCATCTTCTTTGGTAACAAAGGTAATGGGTTCTGTCGTATTCATCACAATTTTTGCAACTTCCGGGCAGGAAAGAGACAGTGTGATTTCCCGCAGATTTTCAAATTCTTCGGTGTGCCGCGGATATTCCCGGCAGGTAGTACACAAACTATCTTCGCCCATATGGATGTACATATCGCACAGATCATCGTCACGCAGAAATGCACATTTTCCACGTTTATTGTGGCCAAACACGCCTTCTTCCCAATCGATATTTTGACAGAGCGTCTGCCGGTAATCTCCTTTGTAGTTTCTGTATTTTTCCAGCGACTCATCGTCAATGACAATCTGCCATTCTGCACAACAAGTATCGATACATTTGTCTGCGATACAGTGAAATTTTTTATAGTAATCCGGGTATAAATAGTACATTTTATTTTCCTCTGCTTTCTGCCTTGTATGGAGCGGCAAATCGCTGCCATTCAAAGCACTAAAAGTGTATCATTATTCCGGGGGAAAATCAAGGGGCGTGAATTTTGACATTGTTTTCTATGTTCACCGCAAATGTGGTCTGACGAAAGTAATCTTAAATATTGAACCCCAAAAAGACGAACCAAGTAAATATCCCATCTTAAACCGCGGAATCTTTTACGTAAGCCGCCTGATCTCATCGCAGAAATATCGCGACTTCAAAGGTCAGGAATACGGCGATATCTGCGAAGTTTACAGCGTGTGGATTTGCATGAACATGCCGGAAAACAGCATGTGCCACATTCATCTGACACAGGATGATCTGGTGGGAGAGCACAAGTGGGATGGAGATCTGGATTTGATCAATCTCGTGATGATCGGAGTTTCCAATGACCTTGCAGAACCGGATGAAACGCATGAATTACTGCGATTTTTGGGGACTTTATTCTCAAAAGGCTTGACAAGCGAAGAACGTATTAGTATCATGGAAAAAGAATATGATATTCCAAGTCAGGTATTAGGAGAGGAAGTGGAAACCATGTGTAATTTAGGTGAAGGAATCTGGGAAGATGCAATTGCCGAAGGTCGCGAAGCAAATCTTTTAGAACAAATATCGAAAAAACTTGCCAAGGGGAAATCGCTTTCACAGATTGCAGATGAGTGTGAGGAGACGGAAGAACGAATCAGGGAATTGATGAAAAAACTGTAAAAGTTGATATGAGTAAACGCGGAAAAGCTGCCAGAGATGGCGGCTTTTTTGTTGTTACAAGATAGGTGTTTCTATAAATGGATATATAAATTTAAAAAATGGGGGACGGGGGTGGTCAAAGTGCGGAAAAACAGAAAAAAAGATATGGTAAAATAATAGCAATATTTGGAAGATTATGTTGAAGGAGGTTCATTCTATGAAAAGAATAGTATGTGAAATGTGTGAAGGAACAGAGTTTGTAAAAGAAAATGGTTTTTTTGTTTGCCAAATGTGTGGAACAAAATATTCTCTTGATGAGGCGAAGAAAATGATGATTGAGGGAATGGTAGATGTATCAGGGAGTACAGTAAATGTTTCTAATCTTGGAAATATAGATAATTATATGAAGATGGCAGAAAGCGCAGATGAAGCAGGTAATGAGAAGGAAGCAGAAAATTATTGCAATAAAATTCTAGAACTTGATAACCAGAATTATACAGCATGGTTATTAAAAGGAAAAGTAGCAGGATGGCAGTCAACCATTGCCAACCCAAGACTTAATGAAACTATGAAATGTTTCGTTAATGCAATTGAGTATGCACCAGAAGAACAAAAAAAGGAAATTATAAACAAAACGGTTTCAGAGGCTGATTCTATATGTCTGGCACTAATACAGAAATGTTGTGATATTTTTATGGAAAATCCGTCCACAGATAATGCATCTGATATTACAGATGCAGTTAAAATGATGGAAAACTGTGTTGGGATATTTAATGAAAAGTGTGGGAAGGAAAATGTAAAAATGAGCATTACAAGTGGGGCAGTTAACATTAGAGTAGCCTCAACAAAAGGGTGGACACAGGCACTTACGCAATATTGTAAGGATCAGCATCCTTCAGCGTATGAATGGGAAAAATTTGTTGAAAGGGGAGAGGCCGTAATCTTATTAAATAAATTGCAAATTTTGATGATACAAGATGGCAGTATGAGTGATTACGATAAAGTAACGTGCTATAAAGAAATTATTAATGTACAAGCAACGTTGTTAAAGTCAGGAGGTTGGGAGTACGAGAATTCTTGCTGGTTGAAAAAGTATCACTTTAGTTTAAACGAAAGTCAGAAGCGAAGAAATTTAATTTCCAATTGGCATATGGAATGGAGCAAAATTGATCCTAAACATACAATAGAGCTTGCAAATGCGCGTGAAAAAATGAAACGACAAAGAGTGGCTTTGATTGGGATAATATTAATGATAATCCTCGGAATAATGTGGTTTTTTGCTAGTAATACGCAGAAACAGAATACAAATTATGATTTAGGGTCATATAAGTCGGACAGCACAATATCGGAAACATATGATGAAACTTCCAACAAACCAAAAACTTTTAAAAGAACAATTTTGAAAAATGATGTAACTCTTCATGATGATAAAGACGAAACTGATGAAGAAAGCTCGTCTGACGAGAATACATATGAAGATAAGACAGACAATTATTGGGATAATTATCAGGAAGAAAATAGCATAGATTTGGGTTATGGTGTATATATTATTGCTGATTCTGACACGAGAAGAATTACAAATGAAGATTTGAAGAGGTTAAGTAAAGAAGAATGCCGTCTGGCACGCAATGAAATATATGCAAGGCATGGAAGACGATTTCATGATTCTCAGTTGCAAGAATATTTTGATGCACAATCATGGTATGAAGGAACAAGGGATGCAGATACTTTCAGCGAAAGAGAGTTGTCACAAATAGAAAAGGATAATGTTAAAAAAATAAGTCAATATGAAAAGAAATTTAAGTGAGGAGGAGGCTGGGGATGATTGACGTAAAAATTGCGGATAAGGAACATATTCAAAGCCTGTTTCAAAAAGGCGAGGATGATTTGGCAATAAAGTTTATCATAGATAATTATGGGTGTTCTTTTGGAGAAGCACGAGATGCTGTAAACGATATTAAGGAACAGCCACTATATGTTGCTACAACACATAAAGAAAAGAAGAGAAAGAAATTATTATTAGCAATAGTGCCAATAGCAGTATTTGGGGTGTATATTTTAGTAGTAGTTTTACTCAGTTATATAAAACCTGAACAAATTGAGCAAAAGCGGGTCGGTGAACAAGAATATAACAGCTATACTGAAAAATATGTAGCAACAGAGGAAGATATAAAAGAATTTGCGGAAGATTTGGTTTTAGAAGCTGGCATGACAGAAGTAGTGCGAAATAATTTGCTAGAAGAAGAGGTGGGCGATTTTAGCGAAGTAGAGATGTATGAAGAGTATCATTTGGGAATAATAAACATATCTTTTTATTATTTAGGCAGACGATTTTATGAAGGTTATGCTTATGCGATAAAACCTATTTCAGAACAAGAATATGTAGGAACCTGTATAAGTACATCGACCAAAGGCGACTTATACGACAAATTAAAAGAGATTATTCGTAAGAATAAACAAACGAACAATTAGAAATGGAGGAAAATGAGATGAAACAGGTAAGAAAAAGTTTATCAAAAATAGTAGCTGTTATGTTGACAGCTGCAATGTTGATTCAGCCGTATGGCGTGCAAGGAACCAAGGCAGAAAAATCAACATATGGAATTAACAATCCGGTAATAACATCGACGGATACAATATGGGATAGCATTTATTTTGGAACCTATAAGTTTGAAAAAAAGAAATTTTAGACAACCAAGAAACA
>OHZG01000247.1_pt1 | contig 23740 bp, 22 predicted proteins | sample 1580431 | NCBI WGS metagenome assembly OHZG01 (sample SAMEA3882527, study PRJEB24775) | human gut metagenome | biome: human-associated habitat; feature: intestine environment; material: feces | place: Netherlands | collected 2009/2010 | reverse complement strand
GCAGCGCGTAGCAGGAGCAGACGCAGCAGTTGCAGATGCCGAGGATCTTGTCCTTGCCGTCAATATTCGTGATCTGGTGCACAAAGCCGTTTTCCTCGGCGCGCTGCAGGATCTCCATGACCTCTTCGCGCGTTGCAGGGCGCGCTTTGTTGGTCTCGATGGCGTAGGTCGCCATGTCACCGACGGCAATGCATATGTCCTCTTCCAGATGGCCGCAGCCCTCATCGCGCACTCTGCGGGACCGGCGGCAGGAGCAGGCGCCGAGCGCATACTTGCCGTCGTACTTATCCAGCCAGTGCGACAGATACTCCAGATCGACCGACTTCTGCTCCGACGGGATCGCCTTTTCGACCGGGACGGTACGCTTGCCGAGCTCACGTTCCACACCGACTGGATGCGCTATGACTGCTATGTAGACCTCAGCGGCGCCGTGCTTGGCTACCTGACTGAGCCGATGCCGGTCCCGGATCTGGACGGTTTTATCCCGGCGCATTTCGGAGCTGCTGCGCCTGAAGTCAGGACATTCCCACAACCGGGCAGTACATTTTGTGCTGCCCGGTCGCCATGACAGGAGAAAAAGAAATGAAAAAACATGGTTATACGGTTCTGGGTGGCTTTTGCATGGCGCTGGCAGACAGTGTGCCCGGCGTCTCCGGCGGGACGATTGCCTTCCTGATGGGGTTTTACGATGTATTTGTCGGCTCGCTCGATGCCCTCGTGCACGGAACAAAGCAGGAGCGGCTGTGCGGCCTGCGCTATCTGCTGAAGCTGGCGGCGGGCTGGGCCGTCGGCATGGCGCTGGCCGTTACGGTGCTGGCAGGCGCGTTTACGGACGGCGTTTATCAGCTCATCTCGCTGTTTCTCGGCTTTGTGCTCGTTTCCGTTCCGCTGGTCATGCGCGAGCAGCGCGCCGTGCTCGGCGCGTTTCGGGAAAACTGGCTGCCGTTTCTGGGCGGCCTTGTGCTGGTCGTCGGGCTCTCAGCGCTGCGTTTGTCCGCGCTGGTCAACGACCTCGGCTTCGGCATCGGCACGGCGCTGTATGCGTTTGCGGCCGGGGCGCTGGCGATCTCGGCGATGGTGCTGCCGGGCATCTCCGGTTCGTCTCTGCTGATGTCGTGCGGACTCTGCCTGCCCGTGATCGCGGCAATGAAAGACCTGCTGCAATTTCAGTTCGGCCAGTTCTGGCTGCTGGCGGCGGTTGGGCTGGGCCTGCTCGCGGGCTTTGCCATTGCTCCGCATTGCATCCGCGGCTGGATGCGCAAAGCGCCGGGCGCCGTCACCTATGCCGTGTTGGGCATGATGCTCGGCTCTCTCTATGCGATCATCGTCGGCCCGACGACACTGAAGGTGCCGCAGCACGCTATGACAATATCTGATTTTCACCTCCTCTGGTTCGCGCTCGGCATTGCCGTGATGCTGGGCCTGGAGGCGCTGAAAAGGCGTGTGCAGAAGGCGCTGGCCCACTAATACGCAAATCTTCCGGGAACGCTTGACTTGATGCTGCAATCTGTTAGAATAAGTAGGCAATCCAAACAGAAAGGCAAGCAAACTATGTTTCAACTGATTTGCAAAGACGGCCATGCGCGCCGCGGCGCGTTCACAACGCCGCACGGTACGGTGCAGACGCCGGTGTTTATGAATGTCGGCACGCAGGCGGCCATCAAGGGCGCGCTCTCGGCGGAGGATCTGGAGACGATCGGCTGCCAGGTCGAGCTGTCCAACACGTACCACCTGCACGTGCGTCCCGGCGACGAATTGATCCGCGACCTGGGCGGCCTGCACAAATTCATGACCTGGGAAAAACCGATTCTGACCGACAGCGGCGGATTCCAGATCTTTTCGCTGGCGCAGCTTCGGAAGATCACGGAAGAAGGCGTTGCCTTCAACTGCCATGTGGACGGCCGGCACATTTTCATGGGGCCGGAAGAGAGTATGCGCATTCAGGCCAATCTTGGCTCGGATATTGCGATGGCGTTTGACGAGTGCATCAAGATCCCGTCGCCGTACGACTACGTGAAAAACTCCTGCGACCGGACGTATCGCTGGCTGCAGCGCTGCAAGGCGGCGCTCACGGATTACACCGGCCGTGACGATGCTGTCAATCCCGGCCAGGTGCTCTTCGGCATCAATCAGGGCACCATTTTTCACGATCTGCGCATTGAGCATATGAAGAAGATCGCAGACCTCGATCTGGCCGGTTATGCGATCGGCGGCCTCGCGGTGGGGGAGACGACGCAGGAGATGTATGATACCATTGCTGCCGTCGAGCCCTATATGCCGGCCGACAAGCCGCGCTACCTGATGGGCGTCGGCACACCGGGGAACATCATCGAATCCGTCGCGCGCGGCGTGGACTTTTTCGACTGCGTCATGCCGGCGCGCAACGGCCGCCATGGACATCTGTTCACGTGGTCAGGCATCATCAACATTAAAAATGAGAAATATCAGCGCGATGAGCAGCCGATCGACCCGCAGTGCGACTGCCCGGTCTGCCGGCGGTATTCCCGCGCCTATCTGCGGCACCTGTTCAAGGCGGAAGAGATGCTGGCCATGCGCTTTGCCGTGATGCATAATTTGTATTTTTATAATACGCTCATGCAGCGCATCCGCGCGGCGATCGAGGCGGGGGAGTATGAGGCGTTCCGGAAAAGTTACACATCCGTACTCGATATGCGCATTTAATGCTTGCATTTGCATAGGAAAGCAGATATAATATCTTTATCTTTATACGGAGGTAAAACCATGGGAAGCTCTGGCGGATATTCATCCATTATCATGATCGTTCTGATGCTTGTCATCTTCTATCTGTTCCTGATCCTTCCGGAGAACAAGAAGAAGAAAAAGCTCAATGAAATGCGTTCCAATCTGAAAGTCGGTGACGATATCGTCACGATCGGCGGTATGATGGGCAAAGTCGTCCACGTCACGGACGACAGCGTGACCTTCGAGACCAGCGAGGATCAGGTTCGCATCCAGGTTGCCAAGTGGGCCATTTCCACGAACGCCCGCGCCGAGGCGCAGGCTGCCAAGGAAGCTCAGGATCGCAAGGCTGCCAAGCAGAAAGCAAAAGAAGCGAAAAAGGAAGAGCCGAAGCACGAGGAGCCGAAGGGCCCCGAGGTGTAACGCTGCTTTCGGAATGATTCACCCCCTGCAGGAATATGCTGTGATGCATACGTTCTGCAGGGGGTGTTTTTTTGAATACGGAACAAAAATGGCTGCCGATGCTCTCGCGCGCGGCGGCGGCCGGCCTGGCCGGACTTGGACTCGCGCTGCTCTTGAGCTGGCTGGCTGCGCTGGCCATGAATCACGATGTGCTGCCCGGCTCAGATGTGCGCCTTGCTGCGTTGGTGTGCTGCGGGCTTGCGTGTCTTGCTGCCGGCGCGCTCTCGCCGCGGCCGGAGCAGGGGAGGGCACTTGGCGGAGCGATGACATGGGCGGTGTGGGCGATCGGATATCTCATCCTGAAGGCGGCCGTTGGCGCGCAGGTTTTCTGCGCCGCTACCGCCATGACGCTGCTGACCGCGCTGGCTGCTGCGATCGTCGGTTCGTGCATTTTTCATAAAAAGTTACGAAATAGAACAAAGAAGAAAAAACGGAAACAGAAGAGATATTACGGTTGGTAATCAGGCAGAAGGTTTACATAATCATCGTTTGATTACCTATATATTGCGTTAGATACGCAATGATTACCGAAATATAGTCATATACCGCTGGAAATACTGGGCATCTCTTTCTGCTCAGTTACGTGGTTTACATAATATTGTTAACATAATTTCTTGTCATAATAAACAAAAATGAACAAATTCTGACGAACTACTTGATAACATTTTCGATTTGTATTATATTATGTCTACAACGCATTATGTAAATTGTCATGTTATGAGCGCATGTTCATAGGCTGTCAGTGGTGATGAATGTGCGACATAACAGATTGCGTGTGCGCCGGAAACCGGCCGTCTCCCGCTTTCCGCTGCCGCCGCTGCTCGCGGTCGGTATGGCGGCGGGCTATGTGATCGGCTGCTGCTTCGGCGCCAATGCTGCGCTGCCGGAGCCGTCAAATCCGGTTCTTTCCTTTTTGAGCAGCAGCGGCGCGGGTGGGACGCTGTACGGCGGCTTGCTGACAGAGCTGTGCGTCTCGTGCGCCTACGGTTTTGCGTTTTTGCTGCTGTCTACGTCGTATCTTGGTTTTTTGCTGATTCCGGCCGTTTTCGGGATCAAAGGTTTTTTGTCCGCCTGTACGGCGGCCGCCTTCCTGAATTCCGGCTGCGACCATGCGTTTTGGCTCTCCTGCGTCGCAGTCGGTCTGCCCGGCATTTTTCTTGTGCCGGCGCTGTTTCTACTCGGAACGCTCTGCGCGCAGATGTCTGTGCGTCTGCTCGAGCAGCGGCGCGGCCTGCCAGTCCCCGTATCATCGGAGCGATATTCCCGGGAGCTGGCGCTTGTGTTCTGCCTGCTGTTGGCGGCTGCGGCCGCCGCGTGCTATGCAGTACCGTTTTTCACACGGCTTATTCTGTGACCTGTGGTCACTGTGGATGAAATCTGATTGGAAAGGGGGAAGTCGTCATGCGGGATTCCGACGGAATGGAATTGTTCGAGTCCTACCTGCGCGATGTCAAGCGCTCGTCGCAAAATACGATTTCCTCATATCTGCGGGATATCCGCCAACTCAGCGAATATCTGCACGCACACACGGATGCCGATCTTGGCTCCGCGGAAGAGGAAGAGCTGTGTGAATACATCGACTGGATGCGCAGTAACGGCAAGTCCGTTGCCACGGTTTCCCGGGCGATCGCATCGCTGAAAAATTTCTATGGGTTCCTGCTCAACAATCACTATGTGCAGCACAATCCGACCGGCAAGCTCGTACCGGACAAGGCCAAGCAGAAGCTGCCGCAGATCCTCTCGAGCAAAGAGGTCGAGCTGCTGCTGGCGCAGCCGGAGTGCACGGACGCCAAGGGCTACCGTGACCGCGCCATGCTCGAGCTGCTGTATGCGACCGGTATCCGTGTCAGTGAACTGATCTCGCTCAACATTACGGATGTAAATCTGTCCGCCGGTGTTATCCGCTGCCAGGGCCGCGATAAAGCGCGCATGATCCCCATGTATCCGGCGGCTGTCCGTGCGCTCACGGAGTACATCAACTTCATCCGCCCGCAGATGATCGCAGCGCCGGATGAACAGGCGCTGTTCGTCAACGTCAGCGGGGAACGGATGTCGCGTCAGGGCTTCTGGAAGCTCATCAAGAACTATCAGACCAAGGCCGGCATCGAAAAGACGATCACACCGCACACGCTGCGCCATTCCTTCGCTGCGCATCTGCTGGAAAACGGCGCGGATATCCACGCCATTCAGGAAATGCTCGGCCATGCGGACATCTCCTCGACGCAGATCTATTCGCACCTTGTCAGCAAGCAGCTCAAGGATGTCTACAACAAAGCGCACCCGCGTGCGTGACATACGTGTTTTCAAGCGCTCCGAAACGACTCGGGGCGCTTTTTCTTTTCCCGGCAGTTGCCTACGGGGCGAAAATATGCTATATTTATTTAATTGGAGTGATGCATATGCGGATCCTGGGCGTTGACCCCGGCATTGCCACGGTCGGCTTCGCGGTGCTGGACGCGGAAAAGCGCAGCCAGCGACTGCTGACCTGCGGCGTGATCACGACGCCGGCCAAAACGCAGCTGTCCAGCAGGCTCGACCAGATCTACCGCGACCTGAATGAACTCATCGCGCAGTTTCACCCGGAAGTGATGGCGGTCGAGGAGCTGTTTTTCAATACGAATATCACGACCGGCATCGCCGTTGCCCATGGCCGCGGCATCATCCTGCTCTCAGGCTATCAGGCCGGGCTGCAGATCTATGAATACACGCCGCTGCAGGTCAAGCAGGCGGTCGTCGGTTATGGCCGTGCGGACAAAAAGCAGGTCATGGACATGGTGCGTCGCATCCTGTCCCTGCAGGCCGTGCCGAAGCCGGACGACGCGGCGGACGCCGTCGCTATCGCGCTCTGCCATGCGCGCAGCGCCACATCTTTGATCCATCAACAGGAGAGATTTGATCCATGTTCTACCATATAAACGGAGTCGTTACCGATATCGAACCGAATCTGGTCGTGCTGGAGTGCGGCGGCGTGGGCTATGCGCTCAACGCCAGCCTGAACACGATCAGCAGCGTCAGAACGGGCGAGCGCGCCAAGCTCTATACGTATGAGTGCATCCGCGAAGATGCACATGATCTCTACGGCTTTGCCAGCAAGAGCGAAAAGCACTGCTTTGAGTTGCTGCTCGGCATCTCCGGCGTTGGACCGAAGGCGGCGCTGTCGATCCTTTCGTCCAACACGCCGGACGGGCTGGCGCTGGCGGTGCTCAACGGCGATGAAAAGGCGCTCACGAGCGCGCCGGGCATCGGTAAGCGCATTGCGCAGCGCATCCTGCTCGAGCTCAAGGACAAAATGGCCAAAGAGAGCGCGAGCGTGGACTTTGCAGACCTGACGCCGGCAGTGCCCGCGTCGGACGCGGCCTCGGCCGCGCGCAGCGATGCGATCGCCGGCCTGTCCGTGCTCGGTTACAGCATGCCGGAGATCAATGCGGCGCTGCGCACGCTGCCGTCCATCGAGGGCATGAGCGCGGATCAGATCATCAAGGCCGCGCTGCGCGCCATGATGCAGCAGTAAGCAGGGGAGGGAGCGTATATGAGTATCAGTTTTTCCGAGGACGCCCAGCAGGAGGTCGTCACCTCTTCCCGCGTGCTTCCGGAGGATTCCGGCGAGGGCTCTCTGCGCCCGCGGCTGCTGAAGGATTATACCGGTCAGGAAAAAGCGAAAGAGAACCTGCAGGTCTGCATCGACGCGGCGCGCCTGCGCGGCGAGCCGCTCGACCACGTGCTGCTCTACGGCCCTCCGGGGCTTGGCAAGACGACGATGGCCGCCGTCATCGCAAACGAGATGGGCGTGAACATGCGCATCACCTCTGGCCCGGCGATCGAAAAGGCCGGCGATCTGGCGGCGCTGCTGACCAACCTGCAGGAACATGATATTCTCTTCGTGGACGAGATCCACCGCCTCAACCGCGCAGTCGAGGAGATCCTTTACCCCGCCATGGAGGACTACGCGATCGACATCATCATCGGCAAAGGGCCGTCGGCCAATTCGATCCGGCTGGATCTGCCGCGCTTTACGCTCATCGGAGCGACCACGCGCGCCGGACAGCTGACCGCGCCGCTGCGCGACCGCTTCGGCGTCAATCTGCGTCTGGAGCTCTACAGCCCGGCCGAGCTGCAGAAGATCGTAGAGCGCAGCGCCGGTATCCTCAAGGTGGAGATCGACAGTGCCGGCGCGTATGAGATCGCCTCGCGCTCGCGTGGCACGCCGCGCATTGCCAACCGTCTGCTCAAGCGCGTGCGCGACTATGCGCAGGTGCGCGCCGACGGCGTCATCACCAAAGAGGTCGCCAACGCCGCGCTGCTGCGCCTGGAAGTGGACGAGATGGGCCTCGATGCGACGGACCGGCGGATGCTGCGCAGTATCATCGAATTCTATCACGGCGGGCCGGTCGGCCTGGAAACGCTCGCGGCGACGATTGGCGAAGAGGCCGTGACGCTCGAGGACGTCTATGAGCCGTATCTGCTGCAGCAGGGTTTTTTGACGCGCACGCCCCGCGGCCGCTGCGTCACACGCCGTGCTTATGAGCATCTTGGCCTGGAATACATCGGCCAGCAGGAGATAGATCTCTGAAAAAAGCGCTGAATGTCCCCGAAACGTGCATTTTGTACAAAAATGTATTGACTTTTCAACGTTTTTAGTTATAATTTGTTTTGAGTGGTATTGGAGTTTTGAAGGTTATGAAGGATGATTCCAAACTGTCTGATGCAGAGCTGCTGGCACTGGTGAGTGCCGGGAATGCCGACGCGGAGGAAGCGCTCGCAGAGCGCTACAGCCGCCTGGTGCGCATTTGCGCGCGGCCGCTTTTTCTCATCGGCGGTGACAGCGAGGATCTCATTCAGGAAGGAATGCTTGGCCTGCTCTCTGCCATCCGGCAGTATGACCCGGCGTCCAATGTGCCTTTCAAAGCGTTTGCAGAGGTTTGTATCAGCAACCGCATTTACAGTGCCATCAAGTCCGCTTCCAGACAGAAGCATTCTCCGCTCAACAGCGGCATTTCCCTAGACAGCATCCTCTCAGAAGAATCACAGACCCAGGCGTCCAGCTATCCGGAAGCAAATTGTCGTGTTACTGAGGAGCAGGTTCTGGCCAGAGAGAGTGAACAAGAGCTATTGTCCGCATTTACCCGGTATTTGTCAGCGTTTGAAGCGCGGGTGCTTCGGCTGTATCTGTCCGGCCTTTCCTATGCCGAGATGGCGGCCGAGACGAACAAACCCGAAAAATCCATTGACAATGCCGTGCAGCGGATCCGCCGCAAACTGGCGCGGCTCCCCAATTTCAGCGACTTCAGCAAGAGCTGAACGCAATATAGCCGAGAGGCAAGTTTTTCAAAAGAGAGGATTTATCATGTTCGAAGACAAAACGTTGAAGTGCAAAGAGTGCGGCGCAGAGTTCGTTTTCACCGCCGGTGAGCAGGAATTCTATGCGGAAAAGGGCTTCCAGAATGAGCCCCAGCGCTGCAAGGCCTGCCGTGACGCGCGCAAGAACGCCGCCCGCGGTCCCCGCGAGTTCTTCACTGCTACCTGCGCTGCCTGCGGCGGCGAGGCCAGAGTTCCGTTTGAGCCGAAGTCTGACCGTCCTGTCTACTGCAGCGAGTGCTTCGCGAAGATGAGAGAGCAGCACTAATCAGCAGATAAACTGGTTAAAATGATTGGGGCGCTTCGTGCGACCCAATCATTTTCTCACAAGCAAACTACCGGAGGTAAAAAGATTATGTTTGAAATTTCCAGAGATACGATGATTTCGGAGATCCTGTCCAATGCGCCGGAGGCCATGCCCGTGTTCCAGAACATCGGCATGCACTGCCTCGGCTGCGCCATGGCCAGCGGCGAGACGCTGGAGCAGGCTTGCCTTGCACACGACGTGGATCCGGACGAGTTCCTCGAGCAGCTGCGCACCTATCTGGAGAGCCTGTAAGATACAGACATGGATCAAAAGCCGGCGGAACGCCGGCTTTTGGCGTTTCCGGAGGAGTATGTATGGATTCCATTCGTCTATCACCGCGGCTGCAAATGGTCGCGGACTTCGTGCCGCCGTGCGCCTGCGCTGCGGATATCGGTACAGATCACGGATATTTGCCGGTCTGGCTGCTGCAAAATGGAGTCGTTCAAACGGCCATCGCGGCCGACATCCATGTCGGTCCGCTTGCCAATGCGCGGAAGTCCGCCGCCGCTTACGACTTGGAGGAGCGCGTTCGGTTCGTGCAGGCGGACGGTCTGCAATTTCCGGACGCGCAGGCAGCGGATGTCATCACCATTGCCGGCATGGGCGGGGAAACGATCTGTGCGATCTTGGCGGCCACGCCGTGGCTGCGGCAGGGAAAACGGCTCGTTTTGCAGCCGCAGAGCAAAGTGCAGGAACTGACGGACTGGCTCTGGCACAACGGTTTTACGATCGAGGACGCAGCCCTCTGCCGTGATGCCGGCAAGCGCTATCTTGCCCTGCGCGTGCTTGGGCAGCCGGCCGGGCAGACATACACGGTGGAGCAGCTGCTGCTTCGCCGCCGCGATCCGTTGCTGCCGGAGCACCTCACAGAAGAGATCCGGCGGCAAACGCGCGCACGCGCCGGCATGGCGCTTGCAAAGCAGACGCCGGCGGCGGAACTGGCAGCGATCGACGCGCGGCTCTCGCAGCTGCAAACCTGCCTGAAGGAGGTACAGATATGGTGATCATCAATGACATCTACACTTTCTTAAATGAGATCGCGCCGGTGCGGTATCAGATGGACTTTGATAACGCCGGCTTTCTGGTCGGTGACGGCGGCGCTGCGGTGAAAAAAGCACTGCTGGCGCTGGACATCACAGACGCCGTGATCGCAGAAGCGATCGAGCTGCGCGCGCAGCTCATTGTTTCGCACCACCCACTCATCTTTACGCCGCTGCGGCACGCGACGACGGATGATCTCGCCGGACGCAAGGTGCTGGCCATGGCGCGGCACGGCATTTCCGCCATCTGTATGCACACGAACCTGGACATTGCCGACGGCGGCGTCAATGATGCGCTCATGGCGGCGCTGGGCGCGGAGGTCACGGGCCGGCCGGTACGGCGGCCGACGGGCGCACGCTTACCTGCGGACGTGTAGGGAAGCTTCCGAACCCCATGACCATGGCGGAATTTCTGCCCTATGTTGCCGGACGTTTGCACGCCAACGGGCTGCGGTATGTGGACGGTGGCCTGCCAGTGGAAAGAATCGCGGTTTGCGGCGGCTCCGGCGGGAATATGCTGGAGCTGGCGGCTGCGAAGGGCTGCGACACCTTCGTGACGGCAGACGTGAAGTACAACCGCTTCCTCGCGGCAAAGGAGCTTGGCATCAACCTGATCGACGCCGATCACTTCTGCACGGAAAATGTGGTCATCCCGGTCCTGCAGGAGAAACTTCAGCGGCAGTTCCCGGATGTCACGTTCACCGTCAGTCAGGTGCTCCATCAGACCGCACAGACATATTGTCCATAACGTATGCCGCCGGCACGCTGCCGGCGGCATATTCTCGTCCCGGACCTCATACAGTTTTGGTAAGACTGATGAGGAGAGGACGACAGAATGGACAATTCTTCAATTTACGCAGACATTGCCGCTCGTACCGGCGGGAATATTTACATCGGCGTTGTCGGCCCGGTACGCACCGGGAAATCGACCTTCATCAAACGCTTCATGGAAACGCTCGTGCTTCCGAATATTTCCGATGATTACGTGCGGGAGCGTGCGCGCGACGAGCTGCCGCAAAGCGGATCCGGCCGGACGATCATGACAGCTGAGCCGAAGTTTGTCCCGGAGGATGCCGTCTCGATTGAGCTGGATGCTTCCGTGCGCGCCTCCGTGCGGCTGATCGACAGCGTTGGATATATGATCCCCGGCGCAAACGGTCAGTACGAAAACGGGGAAGAGCGTCTGGTCACAACGCCGTGGTACGATCACGAGATCCCCATGCGCGTGGCGGCGGAAGAGGGAACGCGCAAAGTTATCCGCGAGCACTCGACGATCGGCATTGTCGTCACGACCGACGGCAGCGTGACCGAGCTCGCGCGGGAGGACTATGCCGCGGCAGAAGCGCGCATCGTTGCAGAGCTGCAGGACATCGGCAAGCCGTTTCTCATCCTGCTCAACACGGCCGATCCGGCGGGGGAGGCCGCACAGACATTGGCAGCTCAACTGCGCGAGCAGTACGATGCCGCCTGCCTGCCGGTCAACTGTCTGGAGCTGACGGAGCAGGATATTCTGGAGATCCTGCGCTCGGTATTGTATGAATTCCCGGTCACAGAGGCTTGCTTCCGTATGACGGAGTGGATGGACGTCCTGCCGCCCGAAAATGAGACAAAGCAGCAGCTCTATGCACTGCTGCGCGAACAGATGCCGTCACTGCACCGCCTGCGTGACGCACGGCGCGCGGCGCAAGTGCTCGCAGACAGCGAACTATTGGAAGCGGCGGACGTGGAAAACGTCTCCGTGGACACCGGGGCCGTTTGTTACGTGCTCACATTTCCGCGCGCGCTGTACTACAGCATCATCAGCGAACAGGCGGGCGTTTCCCTGCGCAGTGATGGGGAGCTCATCTCGTTTCTGGCGGAAATGGGGCGTATCCAGGCTGACTATCAGCACATCCGCGGCGCACTGGAGGACGTGCGCAGCAAGGGCTACGGGGTCGTCATGCCGTCGGCCGGTGATCTGCAGCTGGCAGAGCCGGAGATCGTCCGCAAAGGCGGGCGCTACGGCGTCCGGCTCAAGGCCAGCGCAAAAGCCATTCACATGTTCCAGACTACGATCGAGACAGAGGTTTCGCCGGAGATCGGCGGAGAGAACGCATCGAGCGAGATCCTCGGCTTCCTGCTGCAGGGCTTTGACGGGGATGTCGAGCAGCTCTGGCAGTCCAACATTTTCGGGAAACCGATCTATACGATCGCACGCGAGGGCGTGGAGGAGAAACTCAGCTCCCTGCCGACCAAAGCCGTCAGCAAGCTGCAGGAGACACTGCAGCGCGTCGTCAACGAGGGCAGCGGAACACTGATCTGTATTATTTTGTGACAAGAGCTCTGTCTGGTGTCCGGGAACCGGCTTGCAGACGCTTTTTTTGAGAATAGCAAATCGTTATAACAGGCATCCGGCAAAACGCCGGATGCCTGTTTATGTTGCTTCTGTTCTTGATTTCAGGATTTGTGTCTTGAAATCAGGAATCATGATGATTCTTGAATTTGTGCTGATGCAATGGTAAACTGTGGTCATGGAAGTCCCTCGAGTTTGCCTATGACGATGGCAACCAGCCGTTCGCCATGATCTATAACGACGGCTCGACCTCGTTGTATTGGATGGAATTATCCCTAAATTTTAAGGAAGGAGGCGAAGCATGGACTTCGCTCATGATTACATGCGGGCGTTGCTGGCAAAAGAGATCGATGTCGCAGCCGAATTGCAGAAGCAGAGATCTCAGGTCGTTTATCAGCAGTATTGCGCAGGTGGTACGATGCATCGTGGCTACTATTGTCCAAGTTTGACGGAAGATCTCTGGCTCGGCAACACAAAACGTGGCCGCCTTTGCAAGAAGCGGCCGCCGGAGGAAAGACTTTCTCATATATACGGCTTTGATGCATCGGACCGCTTGATCACGGTCAAGCACATGCACTGCTTAGAGGAGTATATTTTGTACGGTGCAGGAGTGACGCTGGGGGTGGAGATAAGAAATAACAGTGCAAATACAATAAGCATCTGCCGGTATGACGAAAATAGCAGAATTCAAATATATGAGTATTATTTACTTACTCCGAAGGCAGATCAGGTTTCCTACATGACCCGAGAGACGTTTCGCTATCTGCCGGATCAGGTTATAGATAATTGGTATCGGGAGGCGGCGGTTGCAGGAACCTGGATTCACGAGCATTCTCGTTATGTGTTTTCAGTGGAAGACGGATATCTGGGTGACTATACTGCAGAAAATTTTTATTATGGTCGATGTGGTGTTAAGATTCCTTATCGAGTGACAAAAAAGCGCAAAGTTCCACCCTGTAAATAGGAAATTCATCAAGCGGGCGGTGCATCGGCACCGCCCGCAGGAAAATGGACAAGTGGTCACTATGATGCGAACAACCGTCAGCACGCAACCATAAATCATCATCGTTGCCTGCTGCATCACGCTGCGCCGCAGCGCCTACGACATGGAGGCGCTGCGTCTTTGTGTATATCGGCGGACGGTGCAGTAGATTTTTTCTCAAACCGGCAAAAACGACGGGGATTCCGGCTTGTGTTTTGTGTAAGGTTTGCGTTGTTTTCTTCACAATGCTGTGGTAAACTATGGGCAAGAATTCTAAAGAAAACGAGGGATGTTTATGAAGGCACTTTCCAAAATTGCTGCCGGCGTGAGCCCGTCCGCAACGCTGGCCGTCAGCGCTCTGGCCAAGAAGATGAAAGCAGAAGGGAAGGACGTTATCGGCTTTGGCGCCGGCGAGCCCGATTTTGCCACGCCTGACCGCATCAGTTATGCCGGCGTGCGCGCAATCTGCGACGGAAAGACACGCTATACCCCGGCGGCCGGTATGATCGAGCTGCGTCAGGCGATCTGTGACCGCGCCAAGGCGGATTACGGTCTGGAATACGAGCCCACGCAGGCAGTTGTCGCCAGTGGCGCCAAGCATATGGTCTACATTGCGCTGGCCGCTCTGGTCGACCCGGGCGACGAAGTCATCGTCCCGGCCCCGTACTGGGTCAGCTATTATGAGATGGTGCGCCTGTTCGGCGGTGTGCCTGTGGTCGTCAATGTCAGTGAGGAGCAGGGCTTCCAGCTCACGCCGGAGCAGCTCGAGCACGCCATCACGGACAAGACGAAGGCCATCATTCTCAATAACCCCTCCAACCCGACCGGCGCTGTCTATCCGAAAGAGGCGCTCAAGGCTGTCGCCGATGTCTGCGTCAAGCACGACCTGTATATCATCTCGGATGAGATCTATGATAAGCTCGTCTATGACGGCGTGCCGTTCACCAGCGTCGCCGCGCTCAGTGACGAGATCAAGGCACACACGATCCTCATCAATGGCGTCTCCAAGACCTATGCCATGACTGGCTGGCGTATCGGCTATTCTCTGTCTCCGGCGCTGGTGGCCAAGGCTATGACCAATTACCTCAGCCACTCGACCGGTGCACCGGGCACGATGTGCCAGTGTGCGGCCATCGAGGCGCTCTCCGGCCCGCAGGACGAGGCGGAGCAGATGCGCCAGGTATTTGAGCAGCGCCGCGACCTGATCGTGCGCCGCATCAACGCCATGCCCGGTGTCAGCTGCCTGAAGCCGAGCGGCGCGTTCTACGTCATGATGAATCTCGAGCAGATCCTCGGCAAGCAGATCGACGGTCAGGTCATCGGCAGCGGTGATGATTTTGCAAAGCTGCTGCTGGAAAAGAGCCTGGTCGCGGTCGTGCCGGGCAGCGGCTTCGGCGCACCGAATTTTGTGCGCCTGAGCTATGCGATCTCGACGGAAAACATCGAGACTGGCATGGATCGTCTGGAGGCGTTCCTGAAGCAGCTTCAGTAAACCGATATTTGTGAGGCGCGTGGGTCGACCACGTGCCTCTTTTTCTGTGCCTTGGTTGACGTGCCGGGCACAAAATGGTATCCTGAGAGCATGTCATAAGCGTCCGTTCCCGCCGCATACCATAGCAAGAGGGGGGAGCGCCGTGACAAAGTTACTCTATCAGCGGATCCTGGTCGTGCTGCTGGCGTTGATCGTGGTGTTCGGCGGCTGGTTTGCCGCCGACTGGCAGCTCCGGCGCGCGGAAGCGGCCGCAAACTGGACCGATCCAAAGCAGGTCCTGATCCTTGACGCCGGTCACGGCGGGGAGGACGGCGGGGCAGTGGCACCAAATGGGACGGTCGAGGCGGATATTAACCTGCAGATCGCGCTGCGCGCACGCGCGATCGCGGAGATGACCGGCATTGAAGTCGTCATGACACGCGACAGCCCGGACATTGCATATCCGGACAATGCCACCACGATCGGCGAGCGAAAGAAAGCCGACCAGCACCAGCGCGCAGAGCTGATCCGAAAAACGGATAACGCCGTGCTCATCAGCATCCACCAGAACTGCTATCCGGATTGCAAACCGTCAGGCGCGCAGGTTCTGTATGCGGCGAGCGACGGCAGCGAAGCGCTCGGCACACAGATCCATGACAATCTCGTTGCGTATCTTGACCCGCAAAACCGGCGCGTCGCGGCGCCGATCTCGGAGAAGATCTACCTGATGCGGGAAGTGAAATGTCCCGCAGTACTGGTCGAGTGCGGCTTTTTATCCAATGAATCCGAGTGTACAAAGCTCAAGGACGGCGGCTACCAGACCAAACTGGCGGCCGTGATCATCGCGTCCTACTTACAATACCGGCAGTCTCTGCCGCAAACAGGAATGGTTACATGAAAGCAAAATCGAGTACAAAAACCGTTTTTTATTGCTCCGAATGCGGCAATGAGACGGCAAAATGGATGGGGCAGTGCCCGGCATGCGGCGCATGGAACACGCTGGTCGAGGCGCCGAAAGAACCCAAAATGTCTCTCGGCACGCGCGCAAAACGTATCGCACAGCCAAAACTGATCTCGGAACTGGACGCCGAGGAAGAACTGCGATTTTCCACCGGGATCGGGGAATTTGACCGCGTGCTCGGCGGCGGCGCCGTGCGCGGCTCGCTGGTTCTGGTCGGCGGCGCGCCCGGCATTGGTAAATCCACGCTGCTGCTGCAGCTCTGCGGCCGCATCAGCGAGCAGGAAACGATCCTTTACGTCTCCGGCGAAGAGAGCCAGCGCCAGCTGAAAATGCGCGCGCAGCGCCTCGGCGTTGATCACGGCAGCATCTATGTGCTGGCGGAAACGGACCTGAACACCGTTCTCGCCACGATCGACGACCTGCAGCCGACCGTCCTGATCGTAGATTCCATTCAGACTATGTACGACGCCGAGACGGCCTCGACGCCCGGCAGCATCAGTCAGGTGCGCGAGTGCACGATGCGCATCATGCGCTCGGCCAAGGACAGCGGCTATACGGCATTCGTTGTCGGCCACATCAACAAGGAGGGCAGCATCGCCGGCCCGAAGGTGCTCGAGCACATGGTCGACTGCGTGCTGTACTTCGAGGGCGATCAGAGTATGTCGTACCGCATTTTGCGCGCGGCAAAAAACAGATTCGGGTCAACCAACGAGATAGGCGTCTTCGAAATGGAAGATTCCGGGCTTCGAGAGGTAACAAACCCATCGGAAATGTTACTGTCCGGACGTCCGACCAACACGCCGGGCACCTGCGTCGTCGGCGTCATGGAGGGTTCGCGCACGGTGCTGGCCGAGGTGCAGGCTCTGGTCACGCCGTCTGGCTACAGCGGCGCGCGCCGGAACGCCAACGGCATCGACTATAACCGCGCCATGCTGCTGCTGGCCGTGCTGGAAAAGCGTGCCGGTTTTTCGCTGTCGAGCTGCGATGCGTACATCAACGTCGTCGGCGGTCTGCGGCTGGACGAGCCGGCCACGGATCTGGCGGTCATTCTGGCAATCGCATCGAGCTATAAGGATCTGCCGGTCGGCAGCGATCTGGCCGCCGTCGGTGAGGTCGGCCTGTCCGGCGAGATCCGCTCCGTGAGCCATTTGAATCAGCGCCTGTCGGAGATCGCACGGCTGGGATTCCGGCGCTGCATCATCCCGGCGCACGTGCGCGATGATGTGCAGAAGCAAAACGGCCTGCAGACGATCCCGGTCAAAAACATCCGGGAAGCGCTCAAGGCTGTGTTCGGTGCGTAGATCTTTCGATTTCAGCTGCGAGAAAGCGCACGATGAAAAAATGAGAAAATAGCGCAGAAAACAGCCGAAAGACGCTTATCGTGCTTTTCGGCTGTTTTCTCCTCCTCTGAATTCGGCAAAATTTTTATTTTGCCGAATTATTTGTGGATTTCGTCAATAGACACTGCCCCATACTTCTGGTATGCTCTTATTAGAATTTGAGGTGTTGGCTATGGATTATTCAGATGCGCCGCAGGTGCTGCGCGACTTTTTGATTTATCACGAAACGATCTGCGGGCATTCCAAGGCGACGGTCGACCAGTATTATCTCGACCTGCGGATGTTTCTGCGATTTTTGAAGCTCGACCGCGGGCTCGCGCCGCGCACGGCGGAATTGGACGAGATCTCCATTGCGGATGTGGATCTTTCCTTCCTGCGTGCCGTAACGCTCACGGAGGTTTACAGTTTTCTGGCCTATCTGTCGCGCGACCGCGTCAGGCAGCCGAATGCGCACGAGCCGGAATACGGCTTGAGCGCCAGCTCGCGTGCGCGCAAGATCGCCGCGATCCGCAGCTTCTTCAAATACCTGACCGTGAAAGCGAAGCTGCTGGAGGAAAACCCGGTGCAGGATCTCGACTCCCCAAAGATACCAAAAACCCTCCCCCACTATCTCACACTGGAAGAAAGCAAGCGGCTGCTGTCCGTTGTGGATGGGAAAAACAAGGAGCGCGATTATTGCATTCTGTGTATTTTTCTCAACTGCGGTCTGCGTATCTCGGAGCTGGTCGGCTTAAACCTGCAGGATGACCACGGCGACAGCCTGCGCATCCTTGGCAAGGGCAGCAAAGAGCGTGTTGTCTACCTCAACAACGCCTGCCGCGAGGCGCTCGACCGCTATCTGGCTGTGCGCAGCGAAATCGCGCCGCCGCGCACGACGGCCATGTTTCTCTCCAACCGGCGCACGCGCATCAGCTGCGATTCCGTACAGGTCATGGTTAAGAAAAACCTGACCCGCGCGGGACTGGACGCCAGCCAGTATTCCACGCATAAACTGCGGCATACCGCCGCTACACTGATGCTGCAAAACGGCGTGGATGTGCGCACGCTGCAGGAGGTGCTCGGCCATGAGCACCTGAACACCACGCAGGTAGACAACGATCAGCTGCGCACGGCTGCAGCGGCAAATCCGCTGGGAGAATTCTCTCCTGACGAGAAAACGGCGAAAAAAATCTCCGATTCCTGAAAACAGGGATCGGAGATTTTGCTTGCTTATTTGGATTTGACCTTCGGCAGGTAATCGCGGACGCGATGATGCGGCTTATCGAAGCCGAACGCACGGATCGCCATCAGCAGCGTGCCGAGCGCAGCGGCGCCGTCCAAAACGGCGGCGAACCACAGCGTACAATAGCCGAGTTCTGCCATCACCAGCAGCAGGACCTTCACGACCACGCCGATCGCCAGATGCTCGCGGCAGATGCCCTCGACCCAGCCGGCCGTCTCGATCGCCTCCGGCAACAGGTACGGATCCTGGCTTGTGAGCAGGATATCGGCGTCAAACCGCTCGTCGCTCTCCTCCGGGATCACGCAGGCGTCCAGATCTGCCGATGAGTGCTCCGGATGCGCCGTGCAGCGGCGGTCATAATACAGCAGCAGTTCCCCGTCGCTCAGGTTCTCCACCTGCTGCGACAGGATCTGTTCCTTTTCCGCCCCGCTGCGCTTGCAATAGAGGTGATCCGCCTTGAGCTCTTTTGCATTCTCTGCAACGGAGTCGTTGCTGGCATTGCTGAAGAGCGTGATCGTGTGCACGCCCAGCGCACGCAGCTCTTTGAGCGCGGGCTTCGTGTCCGACTGCACAACTTCCTGCAGCAGGATCTTGCCTGCATACTGCTCACCAACGGATACATAGACCACATAGCCGTCTGTCAGGTCTGCATCCGGGATGTCCACACCCTTGAGGATCATCAGCTCACGCGTGCCGACGCAAACGCGGGTCGATTCAATGTAAACCTCCACGCCGCTCTCGGGAATATCCACCGCGCGGGAGAGATACTGCGTGAGAATGGGGCCGCTGTAGGCAGCGCAGATCGCGCGCGCCGTGCGGCTGTTCGAGCAGGACTCCGCATTGGCCGCCAGTTGCAGCAGGGCCTCCGGCGTCAGCTGACTGGATTTCACGCTGATCACCTTCGGAAGCTGGCTGTCCCCTCCCCCTTCATCGACTGCAACCGCACGCACGGCGTTGAGCGCGCGCATGCTGCGGCAGCTGCGAAACAGCACGTCGCAGCGGTATGCACCGTTGACGGCACTGTACCACACCAGCGGCACAGAAATCAGCAGCGCGCACGGGGTGGAAAGAAAGAGGACAATCATGGCGGCATGAATTGCCCGGGAAACCGTTGCGACCTTGAGCACAATCTCCAGCACGGTCACCAGCACCGCAATGCACAGACCGGCCGGTGCAAGATAGCCGATCCACTTCGGGGCGGCGAATTCAGCCGGAGAATGGATCTCCCCGCCGACGGCGGCTTCCAGCGTTTTCTGCGCATGCACCGTAACGACCGCGATCAGGATCGACATGACCCGGTACACGAGCAGGAAAACGGCGGCATCCACCGGCTGCCCGACCGCCATCGTACCGATCACGCACACGATCACGATCACCGCGGGCCGGAACACCTGCCGGTCCAGAATGCAGGCGATCGCAGATGCAAGGTAGTCATACCCGGCGGCGAGCGCGGACAAAGCCAAAAGGATATACTGCACCACCGTGTTGTGCACCAGTGCGCCGATGACGCACAGTATCAGCGCCGCAGCAAGACGCACGATCAGCACAAGATCCAGTCCCGTTTCCGGAAACAGGCGCAGCGTTTTCCAATCATAATCCGGCCGGTCGGCAGCAAAACAGCTCGCAGACAGCCGCATCAAAAGTTCCTGAAAATTCATGGGAGTTCCCCCTGTTCAGACTGAGCCGTATGCAGACAGCAGCTCAGGCTTTTCCGTCGCAGCCGAGCACATCGACGATCTTGTGCTTGACAAGCTGCTTGATGTTTTCCCGCGCGGGGCCGAGGTACTTTCTCGGGTCAAACTCTGCCGGGTGCTCGGCAAGATACTTGCGGATCGTACCGGTCATGGCCAGACGCAGGTCAGAGTCAATATTGATCTTGCACACGGCCAGGCGCGCTGCCTGACGCAGCTGATCCTCCGGCACACCGATCGCACCGGGCATAGCGCCGCCGAACTCGTTGATCATCTGTACGTATTCCTGCGGCACGGACGACGCGCCGTGCAGCACGATCGGGAAACCGGGCAGCCGCTCGGAGACTTCCTCAAGAATATCGAAACGGAGCTGCGGCTTCGTGCCGGGCTTGAATTTGTAAGCGCCGTGGCTCGTGCCGATGGCGATCGCAAGCGAATCGCAGCCGGTGCGCTCGACGAATTCCTGCACATCCTCCGGGCGCGTATAGGACGAATCCTCGGCCTTGACCTTGACATCGTCCTCAATGCCGGCCAGCGTGCCGAGCTCTGCCTCCACGACGGCGCCGTGTGCGTGCGCATATTCCACGACCTGGCGCGTCAGCGCGACATTTTCCTCAAACGGCTTGGAAGAAGCGTCGATCATAACAGAAGAAAAGCCGTCATCGACACAGGCCTTGCACAGCTCAAACGAGTCCCCGTGGTCCAGATGGAGGCAGATCGGCAGGCCGGTCTCGATCACGGCAGCTTCCACCAGCTTGACCAGGTACGTACGGTTAGCATACTTGCGCGCACCGGAAGATACCTGCAGGATCACCGGCGCATTGCACTCCTTGGCAGCCTCCGTGATGCCCTGAATGATCTCCATATTGTTCACGTTGAAGGCGCCAATGGCATAGCCGCCTGCATACGCTTTTGCAAACATTTCCTGAGAAGTTACAATCGACATTGACAAGTCAACTCACTTTCATATAATATATAGAATGTCAATATGATGCAAAATAGATCATCGGTTCAATTTATTTTACACATATTTTTAGATAATATCAATAGTGGAATTCAATGTTTCAGTAAAATCTATCAATTCTTTGAATTTATGGAGGTACGTTATGTCCGGTGAATTGAAAGGCGCTTGTATCTTTGGGCAGTCCGGCGGGCCGACTGCAGTCATCAATGCCAGCGCCTACGGAGTGCTCAAGACTGCGTTGGAATCCAATGCCATTACCAACGTTTACGGTGCGGCCCATGGCATCCGCGGCGTTCTGGATGACCGCCTGTATGATATCGCTCAGGAGGATCCGGACGAGCTCCGCCTGCTGCTGCACACGCCGTCGTCGGAGCTGGGCTCCTGCCGCTACAAAATGGCAGACCCGGACGCGGACGATACGGATTACCGGCGTATTCTGGAGATCTTCCGGAAATACAACGTGCGCTACTTCTTCTATAACGGCGGCAACGACTCCATGGATACCTGCAACAAGATCAGCCGCTATATGCAGGCGCACGATTGGGACTGCCGCGTGATGGGCGTGCCCAAGACGATCGACAACGACCTCTTCGGCACCGATCACTGCCCCGGCTTTGCGAGCGCCGCCAAGTACATAGCGACTTCCTGCATGGAAGTGTCCAAGGACTGCCGTGTATATGACACCGGCACGATCACGGTCATGGAGATCATGGGCCGCCACGCCGGGTGGCTGGCCGGCAGCGCCGCGCTGGCATCGGCCTGCGGCTCCGGTCCGGATCTGATCTATCTGCCGGAAGTCGATTTTGACATGGAGCAGTTCCTTGCGGATGTGCACCGCATCTACGAGGAGAAAAATAACGTTCTCATCGCTGTTTCCGAGGGCATCCACTACGCGGACGGCTCATTCGTTTCCGAGGCCAAGGCCTCCGCGACCGACGGCTTCGGCCATGCGCAGCTCGGCGGTCTGGCGGCGCGTCTGGCGCAGGTGATCAAAGAACACGAACACGCCAAGGTGCGTGGCATTGAACTGTCGCTGCTGCAGCGCGCGGGCGCGCATCTTGCCTCTCAGACGGATATCGACGAAGCGTTTGCCGCCGGTAAGATGGCTGTCGAGGCGGCGCTCTCCGGCGAGACCGGCAAGATGGTCGCGTTTGAGCGCGTCATGGCAGACGGTCAGTATGCCTGCCGCATGAAGCTCATTCCGCTCTCCGATGTCGCAAACTATGAAAAGAAAGTCCCAGTGGAATGGATCGTGCCGAATGGCAACAACGTCACGCAGGACTTTATCGACTATGCCCTGCCGCTCATTCAGGGCGTGCCGGAGATCCCGCTGGAAAATGGCCTTCCCCGCTATGCACGGCTGAAAAAGGTGCTTACAGAATAAACGAAACGCAGAGTCGGCGGAAAATCGCCGACTCTGTTTATTTGTGCTGTTCAAGCGCGGGAAAATATGATAAACTAATTTATTATCTATTGTTACGAAGGAGTTTCCAAAATGATCACTGTTGATGACCTCTCGCTGCAGTACAGCGGAGCCCCGCTGTTTTCCAAGGTGAACCTGCAGTTTACCCCCGGCAACTGCTATGGCATCATCGGCGCCAACGGCGCCGGCAAATCCACGTTCCTGAAGATCCTCTCCGGTCAGCTCGAGCCGAGCACCGGCAGCGTCTATATTGACCCCAAGGCCAGAATGTCCGTCCTCAAGCAGGATCAGACGATGTACGATGCCTATACCGTCATGGACACGGTCATCATGGGCAACCAGCGCCTGTATGACTGCGGCAAGGAGAAGGACGCCATCTACGCCAAGGACGAGATGACGGACGAGGACGGCATCCGCGCCTCCGAGCTCGAGGAGGAGTTTGCCGATCTCGGCGGCTGGGAGGCGGAGTCGGATGCATCCCGCATCCTGCAGGGGCTCGGCGTCGCGCCGGAGCATCACGAGACGATGATGTCCGACATGGATCCGCGCCTGAAGGTGAAAGTCCTGCTGGCGCAGGCGCTCTTCGGCCACCCGGACATTATCCTGCTCGACGAGCCGACGAACCACCTCGACCTCGCAAGCGTCGTCTGGCTGGAGGATTTCCTGATGGATTACGACGGCACGGTGCTCGTCGTGTCGCATGACCGCTATTTCCTCAACAACGTCTGCACGCACATCGTCGATATCGACTACGGCAAGATCAAAATGTACGTCGGCAACTACGACTTCTGGTACGAATCCAGCCAGCTCATGCAGAAGCTCGTCAAGGATCAGAACAAGCGCGCCGAGCAGAAGATCCAGGAGCTGCAGACCTTTATCGCCCGCTTCTCCGCCAACAAGTCCAAGTCCCGGCAGGCCACATCCCGCCGCAAGCTGCTCGAAAAGATTTCCGTTGAGGACATGCCCGCCTCCAGCCGCCGCTATCCGTGGGTCGGCTTCAAGGCCGAGCGTGAGCCCGGCAAGGATCGCCTGTTCGTGACGGATATCAGCAAGACCGTCGACGGCGAAAAGCTGCTCAACCACGTGAGCTTCATCGTCGGCAAGGAGGACAAGATCGCCATTCTCGGCAAGAACGAACTCGCCGTGACGATGCTCTTCAAGATCCTCATGGGCGATGAAGAGCCGGACGAGGGCACAGTCAAGTGGGGCGTCTCGACCACGCAGGCCTACTTCCCCAAGGATCACAACAGCTATTTTGAAAACTGCGACTATGACCTCATTGACTGGATGCGCCAGTTCTCCACCGATAAGCGCGAGAGCTACCTGCGCACGTTCCTCGGCCGGATGCTGTTTTCCGGCGATGATGTCTATAAGCAGGTCAAGGTTTTGTCCGGCGGCGAGAAAGTGCGCTGCATGATCTCGAAGATGATGCTCTCGGGGGCCAACTTCCTCGTGTTCGACCAGCCGACGAACCATCTCGATCTGGAGAG
>OHZG01000240.1_pt1 | contig 24127 bp, 22 predicted proteins | sample 1580431 | NCBI WGS metagenome assembly OHZG01 (sample SAMEA3882527, study PRJEB24775) | human gut metagenome | biome: human-associated habitat; feature: intestine environment; material: feces | place: Netherlands | collected 2009/2010 | reverse complement strand
TATGCATAAATGGATTTTTATGCATTCAGGTAAGGAGAAAGGTTGGCGAATAAACAAAGTAAAGAATTATTTGACTTTACTGTCATTTTCTTATAAAATTATATTGTATGCATAAATGGATTTTTATGCATTCAGGTAAGGAGAAAGGTTGGCGAATAAACAAAGTAAAGAATTATTTGACTTTACTGTCATTTTCTTATAAAATTATATTGTATGCATAAATGGATTTTTATGCATTCAGGTAAGGAGAAAGGTTGGCGAATAAACTATGTTAGAACAAGAAGTTGACACCTCTTTGTTAAATCAGATATATATACCGGCAGATGCAGGACACGTATTCATCGATCAGGAGACCGAATTTCGACAGATGATGATGATGTACAGTTGTGCGATCAAAGAGATTAAGACAAAATTACAAGTATTAAATGATGAATTATCCATAAAAAGACAGAGAAATCCAATTGAATTTATCAAAACCCGTGTAAAACAGCCGGACAGCATTGCAAGTAAACTTCGCAGAAAAGGCTATCCCGTCACGGTACAATCGGTATTTGAAAATCTTTCGGATGTGGCAGGGGTTCGTGTCATCTGTGCTTTTATTGATGACATTTACAAAGTGGCAGACATGCTTACTGCGCAGGATGACATTGAATTGATCAAACGCAAAGATTATATTAAAAATCCGAAAATGAATGGTTACCGCAGTCTTCACTTAATCATTGAAGTTCCGGTCTTTTTCTCGGATCACAAAGAGCAGATTCGCGTGGAAGTGCAGATCCGAACGATCGCGATGGACTTCTGGGCAAGTCTGGAGCACCAGTTGAAATATAAAAAAGATATTGATGATGCGGAAAGTATTATGTATGAACTGCGCGCCTGTGCTGACGTAATCAATCGAACCGATTACCATATGCAGTCCCTGCGTGACCGTATCGTAGAAAATTTATAAAAAAACTATTAGGAGGTTGCTATGAGCATTCGAATTGATGGAAAACAGATTTCCGCACAGATAAAAGACGAATTAAAAGAAAGAGTAGAAAAAGAAAAACTTGAGGTAACCCTGGCTGTGATCCAGGTAGGAAATGATCCGGCCTCGACCGTTTATGTCGGAAACAAGAAAAAAGCATGTGAATATATCGGGATTCGTTCTCTGGCTTACGAATCGCCGGAAGAAACAACGGAAGAAGAACTTTTGCAATTGATCAAAGAGTTAAATGACCGAGACGATGTCAATGGCATTCTGGTACAGCTTCCATTGCCGGCGCATATGGACGAAGACAAAGTGATTCAGACGATTTCACCAAAAAAAGATGTCGATGGTTTTCATCCACAGAGTGTCGGTGCCCTCAGTATCGGACAGCCGGGATTTGTTTCCTGTACACCAGCTGGTGTAATTCAGTTATTAAAACGTACCGGCGTCGAAATCAACGGAAAAGAATGTGTGATCGTCGGACGAAGCAATATTGTCGGAAAACCGATGGCACTTTTGATGCTTCGTGAAAATGCAACCGTTACGGTCTGTCATTCCCATACCAAAGATCTGAAAGAAGTAACGAAACGGGCAGACATTTTGATCGTTGCGATTGGAAAACCAAAATTTATCACCAAAGAATATGTCAAAGACGGCGCTGTTGTTATTGACATCGGAATCCACCGCGGGGCAGACGGCAAACTTTGCGGAGATGTGGATTATGATGACGTGGCTCCGATCACGTATGCCATTACTCCGGTACCTGGCGGCGTCGGTCCGATGACGATCGCCATGCTTATGAATAACTGCGTAGAAGCGAAAGGATTACAAGAATGATGCACATTTATTTTGTCTCTTTAGGTTGTGACAAAAATCTGGTTGACAGTGAAAAAATGCTGGCCCTTCTTACCAAAGAAGGCTATGAATTGACCGATGAGCCGGAACAGGCAGAGATCATCGTCGTCAATACGTGTGCGTTTATCCATGATGCCAAACAGGAGAGTATCGAAACTCTGTTAGAACTGGCAGAATACAAAAAGACAGGAAAATGTAAAGTGCTGATTGCTTCCGGATGCCTTGCGGAACGTTATCAGGATACCATTTTGGAAGAAATGCCGGAAATTGACGGCGTGATCGGAACGACTGCCTACGATGATATCGCCGTCGTTGTAAAAAAAGCACTCGGGGGCGAACATGCGGCGCTGACAAAAGAACTGGATTATCTCCCGGTTCACCTGACAGACCGCGTTACCTCCGGTATGTCGCATGTTGGCTATTTAAAGATCAGCGAAGGCTGCAACAAAAATTGTACGTATTGTATTATTCCATCCATGAGAGGCCATTACCGAAGTGTACCGATGGAAGATTTGATTGAAGAAGCCGAAAAACTTGCGGAAAAAGGAATCCGTGAATTGATTTTGGTAGCTCAGGAAACTACATTATACGGTGTAGATCTCTATCATGAGAAAAAACTTCCGGAACTGCTCCGGCGTTTGTCAGAGATTCGCGATATCTCCTGGATTCGAGTTTTATACTGTTATCCCGAAGAGATTACAGTCGAGCTGGCACAGGAACTCCGCGAAAATCCAAAGGTATGCCATTATCTGGATCTTCCGATCCAGCACTGCAATGACGAGGTTCTGAAACGTATGGGACGCCGGACGACAAAAGCAGAATTGATAGAAAAGATAAAAATGCTCCGTAAAGAGATTCCGGATATTGCCCTGCGAACCACGCTCATCAGCGGATTTCCGGGCGAAACGAATGAACAGCATGAAGAATGTATCGAATTCGTGCGGGAGATGAAATTTGACCGCCTTGGTGTCTTTCCGTATTCGGAAGAAGAGGGCACAAAAGCAGCAGATTATCCGGAACAGATTGATATGGAAATTCGCCGCCGGTGGGCAGACGAGATCATGGAAGCCCAGCAGGAAGTGATCTTTGCTCAAAACGAAACGCTGGTCGGAAAAACTTACAAAGCAATCGTAGACGGCTATCTGCCACAGGATAATGTGTATGTTGCCCGAACGTACCGCGATACTCCGGAAATTGACGGATGTATCTTCTTTCAGGTACCATATGAGATTGTATCCGGCACGATCGTAACTCTTTTGGTCACAGATGCAAAAGGCTACGATCTGATTGGTGAAATATGTAGTGAGGAGGATGATGAATGAATAACATACCGAACAAATTAACCATGATTCGTGTGATTTTAATTCCATTCTTTATCGTATTTATGTTATGGGACGCTGTTCCCTATGGCGAGTATATTGCCGCAGCAGTATTTATTCTCGCCTGCATTACAGATTTTTTTGACGGGTATCTAGCCAGAAAATACAACGAAACGACGACCTTTGGGAAATTTATGGATCCGTTGGCAGACAAATTGCTTGTCTGTTCCGCTTTGATCTGTTTTGCCGCCGATCCGGAATGTGTGATGCCGGCCTGGGCAGTCATTGTTATTATCGCCCGCGAATTTATTATCAGCGGATTCCGGCTGATTGCCGTAGAAAAGGGCGTTGTGATCGCCGCCAATTATTGGGGGAAAGTAAAAACAGTGGTGCAGATGGTTATGTCCATCGTACTTATCCTTGATTTTTCTTTTTCCGGTGCAGAACTTCTGGAATGGATATTGATCTGGGCAGCGGTTGTGCTGACTGTCATTTCACTACTGGATTATATTTATAAAAACCGTGCCGTATTAAGCGATACGGAAACCAGGTAAAAGGATGGCGATATCGATGGAAACACTGGAACAATGGCTTGTCAAAGAATTGACAAAAAGAAATGCTACGATAACAACTGCAGAGTCATGTACGGGAGGTTTGATCTCCGGGCGCATTGTAAACGCCAGTGGAGCTTCCGGCGTGTTTCACCAGTCATTTGTAACCTATTCCAATGAGGCAAAAAAATCCCTTCTTGGGGTAAAAGAAGAGACATTGGATACCGTAGGTGCTGTCAGCGAAGAAACTGCCAGACAGATGGCGGTAGGGGCAGCAAAAGCCGCAAAGGCCGACGTGGCACTAAGTGCTACGGGAATTGCAGGACCGGATGGTGGAACCGACGAAAAACCGGTTGGCCTGGTCTATCTCGGTTGTTATTGTATGGGAAACACTTACGTGGAACGACATGTTTTTAAGGGAGACCGCAGCGAAGTACGCAATGCAGCCGTTGAAGCCGCATTGACTCTTGCAAAAAAAGCATTGAAGGAGTGAATCCAATGAAGCATTGGTTCTCTTTAGCGTGTATTTTGCTGGTGGCATTATGTTTGTCTTCTTGTTCGATGATTCCGTTTGAGGATACGTCCGATATGGATTTGACTCAGGAAGAGATTGATTCGGTGCAGGATACGACTCCTGCCGCAATCGCAACTCCCAAAAAGCGCAATATAAAGACGATTTCGATCTATACGGTCGATACCGTCAATGAAGAACTTATGCCGATTTCTGTTCCTTTATACGATAATGAAGTAACCCCGGCATTTGTTACCGATGAGGTGATAAATAATCTGGAAGATACGATAAAAGTAACCGAACTTACGGTAGAACGACGACAACTCTTTGTAACACTGGATTCTCACTATGCTCCGGTAAAGAATTGTTCGAAAAAATACGAGACCCTTGTGTTAGACTGTCTGGCAAACAGCCTTTTAGACAATCTTTCTTATGTAGATGATGTGATTTTCCGCTGTGACACGGGAGCCTATCATTCTGCAAACTACGATTTTGAGGAAAATGAGGTCTATCGCTCCAAATAAACGGAAAGCAGGAACGAAATATTGAAAAAATATGATGTGATCGTAGTCGGCGGCGGTGCTGCCGGCATGATGGCCGCGATTGCGGCAGCCAAAGAAGGCGCAAAGACCGCCTTACTTGAAAAGAACGAAAAACTAGGGAAAAAAATATATATTACCGGAAAAGGACGCTGCAATCTCACGAACGCCTGTGAGACAGAAGAGTTCTTTTCTGCCGTCAATACCAATGCCAAATTTATGTATAGCAGTCTCTATACATTGACAAATTTTCAAACGATAGAATTGTTTCAGGAGTGGGGTCTTTCTACAAAAGTAGAACGCGGAAATCGTGTATTTCCGGTTTCTGATAAATCTTCCGACGTCATTCAATGTCTGGGAAAAGAGTGTAAACGAAGCGGCGTTGACATTCATCTGAACACCCCATGCCAGCAGATTTTATATGACCAGGCAGACAGTATTATTCTGGCAACCGGCGGACTTTCATACCCGTCTACCGGTTCTACCGGCGATGGCATCCGGTTCGCAAAGAAATCCGGCCACCGCATCGTTTCCTGCCGCCCGGCACTGGTTCCGATGAATGTAAAAGAATCCGATGCCATGCAGATGCAGGGACTTTCTATGAAAAATGTAGAAATGTCGTTTTATGTAGAAAAAGAGAATGGAAAAAAGCAGAAGATTTACCGCGATTTTGGGGAAATGATGTTTACCCATTTTGGTATCACCGGTCCGATCGTTCTTTCCGCTTCTCACGAAGTAGGAAAAAGGTTGGAAAATGACAAGATTTATGCTATACTGGATTGTAAGCCTGCGTTGTCTGAAGAAAAATTAGATAAACGTCTGGTGCGGGACTTTGAAGAAAGCCCGAATACTTCTTTGAAAAACTGCCTTGGGAAACTGCTTCCGAAAAGCATGATTCCTGTCGTGTTAAAACGTACTTCGCTGAATGGCGGGGCGGCAGTAAATCAAATTACCAAAACAGAAAGACACCGCCTTGTGTCGGAGATCAAAGGGATGCGTTTTACGATTCCGTCGCTGCGTGACTGGAAGGAAGCGATCATCACCTCCGGCGGCGTATCTGTCAAAGACATTGATCCTTCTACGATGGAGAGCAAAAAAATCAAAAATTTGTATTTTGCCGGAGAAATGATCGATGTCGATGCGATGACAGGCGGCTACAATTTACAGATTGCCTGGTCCACCGGTTATCTTGCCGGAAGATCCGCAGCTGAAAAATCAAAAGAAAGAAAGGAATAAAGGAGTTATGAATATCGCTCTCGACGGCCCGGCAGGAGCAGGGAAAAGTTCAATCGCCAAATTGGTGGCAAAAAAATTATCATTTGTTTACTTGGATACCGGTGCAATGTACCGTACCATCGCACTGTATGTATTGAAAAACCAAATTGCGCCATCCGACGAAGCGGCAGTTGTCGCCAGACTGGATGGCATTGAGATCACATTGTCCCACGAAAACGGAGAACAGCAGATTTTTCTGAACGGAGAAAACGTTTCGAAAGAAATCCGTAAGGAAGAGGTAGGAAAGACGGCTTCCACTGTGGCAAAATATGGAAAAGTCCGTGAAAAACTGGTTTCTCTGCAGCAAAAGATTGCTTCCGAAAATGACGTCATCATGGATGGAAGAGATATTGGAACGGTCGTACTTCCGAATGCAGAAGTTAAAATCTATCTGACCGCCAGTTCAAGAGTACGTGCAGAGCGCCGATATAAAGAATTGCAGGAAAAAGGAGAGACCTGTGATCTGGATCAGATTGAAAAAGACATCATTCTCCGTGATGAGCAGGATATGAATCGTGAAATTTCACCACTTCGTCAGGCGGACGATGCGGTTTTGGTGGATTCTTCCGATATGTCCATCGAAGAAGTGGTAAATTGTCTGATCGACATTGTTGAAAAAGCAAAATAAAAAATGTAACGCAGGAGAGATTATGAACGTATCACTTGCCAAAACAGCCGGCTTTTGTTTCGGTGTCAAGCGTGCCGTCGACATGGCATACACCGAAGCAGCAAAAGGAAAACCGGTTTATACCCTGGGACCGATCATTCACAATGAAGAGGTAGTTGCGGATCTGAAGCAGAAAGGAGTTCTTTCTCTGAGCGAAGAAGAACTTTTTTCCGGGAAATATCCCCTTGAGAATGCTACTGTCATCATTCGTTCCCATGGGATATCCAAAAAAATTTATACAAAATTAGAAAATTTGAGTGCCAATATCGTGGATTGTACCTGCCCGTTTGTAAAAAAAATTCATACAACAGTTGAAAAATATGCAGAAAAAGGGTATGATATTGTCATTATAGGCAGCAAAGCACATCCGGAGGTGCAGGGTATCCTCGGATGGTGCGAAGGGCACGGAAAAGCCCTTGAAACCGAGGAAGAAGCGCTGAATTTCACCTTAGATGATACGACAAAAAAAGTGTGTATTGTCGCCCAAACGACATTTAATTACAATAAATTTAAAGATTTAGTTGAAATTCTTTCAAAAAAAGGTTATGATATAATTGCTGTGAATACTATATGCAATGCCACCGCTGAGAGACAAAAAGAAGCTGAGGAGTTAGCAGCTGTTTCGGATGCGATGATTGTTATAGGCGGGAAAAACAGTTCAAATTCCAGAAAGTTATTTGAAATCAGTAAAAATCAGTGTGAAAACACTTATTTTATACAGACATTAGAAGATTTGGATCTGGAGCAGATTCAATTTTCGTCAAGCCTAGGTATTACTGCAGGGGCATCCACCCCAAAAAACATTATTCAGGAGGTTCTAGAGGCATGTCAGAAGAAAGAAGTTTTGAGGAATTATTAAAAGAGGAATCATCAGTAACAATCCATAATGGTGCGATTGTAGAAGGGACAGTTATCAGCGTTAATGAGAATGAAATTATCTTGAATATCAGATATAAAGCAGATGGTATCTTGACAAAAAGCGAATACAGCAATAATCCAGATGTTGATTTGACAAAAGAAGTTAAAGTTGATGATAAGCTCACTGTAAAGGTTCTGAAAGTAAATGACGGAGAAGGTCAGGTTCTTCTTACTTACAAGAGATTACAGCAGGATAAGATGAACAAAGTGTTTGAAGAAGCGATGGAAAGCGGCGAAGTTCTGAAAGGAACCGTAACAGCAGCATTGAAAGGCGGCTTGAGTGTTTCTTATGGAGAAGGTCGTGTATTCATCCCGGCTAGTCTTGTATCCGACGTATATGAGAAAGATCTTTCTAAATATGAAGGTCAGGAGATTGAGTTTGTTCTTACTGAGGTGAATCCTCGCAAGAGAAGAATCATCGGCGACCGTAAACAACTCATCGTTACACAGAAGAAAGAGGCTCAGGAAGCACTTCTTGCTCGTATCAAAGTAGGTATGATGGTAGAAGGTACCGTAAAGAACCTTACCGATTTTGGTGCATTTATCGATCTCGGCGGAGCAGACGGTCTTCTTCACATCTCTGAAATGAGCTGGGGACGTGTAGACGATCCTAAGAAAATGTTCAAAGTTGGCGACAAAGTAGAAGTTATGATCAAAGACATTTCCGGTACAAAGATTGCCCTTACGATGAAATTGGATTCCAACAATCCATGGAAAAACGCATCTGAGAAATATGAAAAGGGACAGGTTGTTACAGGAAAAGTTGCCCGTATGACAGATTTTGGTGCGTTTGTTGAATTGGAAGAGGGAATTGATGCCCTTCTTCATGTATCCCAGATCTCCAGAGAACATGTGGAAAAACCTTCAGATGTTCTGAGCGTAGGTCAGGTAATCACAGCAAAAGTTGTTGATTTCAACGGCGAAGAGAAAAAAATCAGCTTGAGCATCAAAGCTCTTGAGATTGAAAAACAGAACGAGGATGCTGCGGAAGAAGACGCAGAATAATAAATTCGAATGAGGTTTTGAATAGGTATGCTAGATGAGTATGAAGGATTTAAAAAAGATTTTTTGCTATTATCCGGAATTGACTTAAACTCTTACAAAGAAACTCAGATGAAACGGCGGATTCTCAGTTTTATGGGAAGACATCGGTGTGAAAACTTAGTGGCGTTTTTTCAGTTGTTAAAAAGAGACCGCGAAGTATATAATGCATTTATTACATATCTTACAATAAATGTGTCCGAGTTTTATCGTAATCCGGTCCAGTGGAAAACATTGGAAAGTATTGTCATCCCGCACATTATGAAACATTCCGGATCCGGTATCCGTGTGTGGAGTGCCGCTTGCTCTACGGGAGATGAACCGTATTCTCTGGCAATGGTTCTCAGTGAGTTCTATCCATTGGAACGCATCGAGATTATCGCTACCGATATGGATAAAGAAGTGTTAGACAAGGCCAGACAGGGTTGTTATCATGAAAAGAGTTTGAAATCGCTTCCGGAAAAGTATCAAAAAAGATTTTTTGAAAAAACGGACTCCGGATATTATCAGGTGTCTGATTCTTTGAAACGATGTATTACCTTTCGAGAACATAATCTGTTAAAAGATACGTATCCCGGAAACCTTGATTTGGTTGTGTGCAGAAACGTTCTGATTTATTTTACTGAAGAGGCAAAAGATCGAATATACAAAGGCATTTCGCAATCATTAAAAAAAGATGGTGTGCTTTTTGTAGGAAGTACCGAGCAAATTATAGGTTCGGATGTTTATGGTTTGGAAACCTTTCAATCATTTTTTTATAAAAAAATTTGATGGATGCTAGAAGCCACCCTTGTTTTTAGGGTGGCTTTCTATCCGAATAAAGCTAGTTAAAGGAGAATTCAAATGGAAAAAGTTGTTATTGCATTGGATGCAATGGGCGGAGATTACGCACCGGAGCAGACAGTAAAAGGCGCTGTGGAAGCGGTCAATTCAAGTGATGAGATCCGTGTTATCCTTGTAGGAAAACAGGACATGATTGCAAAAGAACTTGAAAAATACGAATATGCCAAAGAGGACATTGAAGTAGTGCATGCCTCTGAAATCATAGATATGGGAGATGTCCCAACCGTTGCGATCAAAGATAAAAAGGATTCTTCTTTAGTTGTTGCCATGAGACTGGTGCGGGAAGGCAAAGCCGATGCACTTGTTTCTGCGGGAAGCACCGGAGCAGTATTGGTAGGCGGTCAGCTTGTCGTCGGTCGTCTGAAAGGAATCAAACGTCCTCCATTGGCTCCGTTTATCCCTACTACAAAGGGATTTTCGCTTTTGATCGACTGTGGTGCCAACGTAGATGCCAGACCGGAACATTTGGTGCAATTTGCACAGATGGGTTCCATTTACTATGAAAATGTTATGGGCAAAAAAAATCCTACGGTTGCTCTGTTAAATATCGGAACAGAAGAAGAAAAGGGAAATCAGCTTGTAAAAGATACCAAACCATTGATGAAAGAGTGTAAAAATATCAATTACATCGGCAGCGTGGAGGCGCGCGAACTGGTAAGCGGTGCAGCGGATGTCATCGTCTGCGAGGCGTTTGTCGGAAATGTCGTATTGAAATTCTTTGAGGGATTGGCACTGACATTATTTGGAAGTTTAAAAGAAGGATTGATGTCCAGTACGAGAACAAAACTTGGCGCACTTCTTGTAAAGCCGGCTTTGAAAGGACTGAAAAACCAGTTTGACACAAGCAGTCAGGGCGGTGCTCCTTTGCTCGGCTTAAAAGGACTCGTAGTAAAAGCACATGGAAATTCCAGCAGCAAGGAAATTGAAATTGCATTAAAGCAGTGCATCTCCTTTAAAAAGCAGAAAATAAACGAAAAAATCAAAGAAAGTATATGTGATTAAAATGACGAAAAATGATCTCTCAAAATTTGAGGAAAAAATCGGTTATCGGTTTCAGAAGAAAGATTTACTGCAAAATGCATTGACACACAGTTCTTATGCCAACGAAAAGCATCTGCCTTATGAGAAAAACAATGAACGTCTCGAGTTTTTAGGCGATGCGGTACTCGAACTTGTCAGCAGTGATTTTATCTTTCACGAGCAGGCGACTGCGATGGAAGGAAAAATGAGTAAATTTCGCGCAAGTCTTGTGTGTGAAAGGAGTCTGGCACAGAGTGCCAGAGAAATTGACCTTGGTTCCTATCTGTTTTTAGGAAAAGGTGAAGCGGCGACAGGCGGTGCCGGACGGGACTCCATTTTGTCCGATGCATTTGAAGCCGTGATCGGTGCTATTTATCTCGATGCCGGAATGAAAGAGGCTTCGCGGTTTATTCACCAGTATGTTCTTTCGGACATTGAACACAAAACGCTCTTTTATGACAGCAAAACCATTTTGCAGGAAATGGTACAGAGTCATGGGACCAATACGCTTTCTTACCATTTACTGGAAGAAAAGGGACCGGATCACTGCAAAGAATTTGTGATCTCCTGTTGTCTTGGTGACCGTCAGCTTGGTGTGGGAACCGGCCACAGTAAAAAACTGGCAGAGCAGGAAGCTGCCTATCAGGCAATTTTAGCATTAAGAAATAAATAAGGAATGGTATAACGGAATGTACTTAAAAAGTATTGAAGTGCATGGATTTAAATCCTTTGCCAATAAATTAGTATTTGAATTTCATAATGGAATTACCGGAATCGTCGGACCAAACGGAAGCGGTAAAAGTAATGTTGCCGATGCCGTCCGCTGGGTTCTCGGCGAGCAAAGTGCAAAACAGCTTCGTGGTGCCAGCATGCAGGATGTCATCTTTGCCGGAACCGAACTTCGTAAGCCACAGAGTTATGCCTATGTGGCACTGACGATTTCCAACGAAGACCACAAACTGAACGTTCCGTATGAGGAAGTAAAAGTAGCGCGCCGTGTTTATCGTTCCGGAGAAAGCGAATATCTGATCAATGGGGCAGCCTGCCGTTTAAAAGACATTCAGGAATTGTTCTTCGATACCGGTATCGGAAAAGAAGGATATTCCATCATCGGACAGGGACAGATTGACAAAATTCTCAGTGGTAAGCCGGAAGAGCGCCGTGAATTGTTCGACGAAGCAGCCGGAATCGTGAAATACAAAAAGCGAAAGGCCACAGCAGAAAAGAATCTGGAAGTAGAACGCCAGAATCTCGTTCGTGTCAACGATATTTTGACCGAATTGGAAAAACAAGTCGGCCCATTGGAAAAACAGTCCGAAAAAGCCCGCGAATATCTGCGTTTAAAAGAAGAATTGAAAAAATACGAGATTTCTTTGTTTATTCAGGATTATGATAGTTTTAAAGAAGAACTGACAGAAACCGGAAATAACATCTCCAACGCTGAAAAAGAACTCGATGCTCTGAAGCAAAAACAGGAAAGTACGAAAGAAGAGTACGAAACCGTTGAAAATCAGATTCGTGAATTTGACGAAAACATTGAATTTAAGAAAGAGAAAAAGAACCGTGATAATGTAAATCTGGCAAATCTCGAAAGTGAGATCCGCGTAACAAAGGAAAAAATCGCTGCCTTATCACAAGGAAAAGAATTTCACGAAGAGCGCATGGCGGCAGTAAATGCCGAAATGGAAGAGGCCAGAAAAGAGAAAAAAGAATACGAAGAAAACCAGAAAGAATGGCTTACAACCCTTTCCACGATGGAAAAGCAGGAAACAGAAAAACAGGAAAAGATAGAATCTCTGAATGCTGCGATTGACCGGATGAATCAGACCATTTCTTCCCAGAACGAGATCCTGATGTCGAATATGGAGATCAAATCCGAGATCGGGCGTGAGCAGGAAAAAGTGCAGTCAATGATGGAACAGAACTCCATCCGGAAAGCCGAATTAAATCAGCGTATTTTATCCAACAAAAGCCAGGTTTCTTCTGCCCTTGAAGAGATGCAGAAAGAAGAAAAGGCATTGGAAGAAATCCGCGAGAAATTAGATGCTGAATATATCAAGCAAAAAGAATACCAGAAGAAATCGCTTGAAACCCGTGAATTTATCAAAGGGATCGAACTTCAGATACAGGAACAGCAAAAAGAGTTTCATATGAAAACCTCGGAACTTGCGACCTTGAAAAACATCGCCGAGCGTTACGACGGCTATGGACAGAGCATCCGCCGTGTTATGGAACAAAAAGAACGAAATTCCGGAATTGTCGGCGTTGTGGCAGACATCATTCAGGTGGATAAAAAGTATGAGACAGCTGTAGAAACCGCACTCGGCGGAAGCATTCAAAATATCGTAACCGAGGATGAATCCACTGCCAAAGAAATGATTCAATTTTTGAAAAAGAACCGCTTTGGCCGTGCTACCTTTTTACCACTTACTACCGTATCTGCTTCCAGCGGCCGGATCAAAGAAGAAGTTCTTTCGGAACCCGGTGTCATCGGCAGAGTATCGGAATTGGTAGAAAAAGAATCAAAATTTGAGGGATTGATCGAATATCTGCTTGGCCGCTTTGTATTGGCTGACACGATCGACCATGCGATGGCTTTGGGAAGAAAATACAAACATTCTCTCCGCATTGTAACGCTTGAAGGAGAACTTCTCAGTCCGGGAGGTTCTATGTCCGGTGGTGCTTATAAAAATAACAGTAAACTGCTTGGCCGCCGCCGTGAAATGGAAAAACTGGAAGAAGCCATTGATAAACTGAAACAGACAATGACAAAATCTCGTGATAAGATTGAAAAACTGCAGGAAGAAGTCGCAAAAGCCGAGAAAAAGGCGGCGGACATTTCCGTTAACAGAAAAGAACTGGAACTGCAGGAGAATACAGCAAAAATCAAATATGAACAAGCGGTTTCCATTAAAGAAAAGCAGGAAACCGAATACAATTCCATCATAAATGACAGAAAAGAACTGGAAAACCAGAAACAGGAGCTGGCGGAAACACTGGCGCAGATTGATGAAAAACTGGGATCCAGTGAAGAGCAGAATGAACAGGCGAAAAAACTGGTGGAATCTGCCACACAGAATCTGGAGCAGAACCAGCAGGCATTGGAAAAACTTCAATCCGAACTTTCCGAATTGAAACTGGAAATTGCCTCCTGCACCCAGAAAAACACGTTTGCTTCCGAAAACCTGTCACGAATCGATGCGAGAATCAAAGAACTGGAAGAAGAGTATGCCACACATACAAATAATCAGACGGATTCGGATGAGCAGGAAGAAAAGATGAAAAAACAGATTGAAGAATTCGAAAAACGCATGGTCCTCTGCCAAAAAGAAATCGAAGATCTGGAAAAAGAAGTGGAAGAAGCTTCTGCCGAAAAAGAACGTTTGATGGTTTCCCGAAAAGATTTCTTTGAACGCCGCAATGCGATGATGGAACAAATTGGAAATTTGGACAAAGAATGTTTCCGTCTGCAGTCTCGAAAGGAAAAATTGGAAGAGCAGCTTGACTCCCGCGTCAATTATATGTGGTCAGAATACGAGATCACATATCACAACGCAAAAGAAAATGCGGAAGATACCGGCCTTACCTATACACGTATGAAAAGCCAGGTTTCCGATACAAAAAATCAAATTCGTTCTCTTGGAGATGTCAATGTCAATGCCATCGAAGATTACAAGAGTGTAAGCGAACGTTATGAAGTATTGAAAACGCAACACGACGACCTGATTGAGTCCGAAGAAAAACTGACAAAGATCATCGCCGAATTAGATGAGGAAATGCGAAAGCAGTTCAGTGAGAAATTTCAGGAAATCAAATCTCAGTTTGACAAAGTGTTCCGTGAATTGTTTGGTGGCGGAAAAGGTACATTGGAACTGGTGGAAGATGAGGATGTGCTTACCGCAGGCATCCGTATCATCGCGCAGCCACCCGGAAAAAAATTACAGAACATGATGCAGTTATCCGGTGGTGAAAAGGCTTTGACAGCTATTGCTCTTTTGTTTGCCATTCAGAATCTGAAACCATCGCCATTCTGTCTGCTTGACGAGATTGAAGCGGCGCTTGACGATTCGAATGTAAAGAGGTATGCTAAATATCTACATAAGTTAACGAAAAACACCCAGTTTATCGTTATCACCCACCGACAGGGTACGATGTCTGCCGCCGATGCGTTATATGGTATTACAATGCAGGAAAAAGGTGTTTCGACATTAGTATCCGTTAAATTGATCGAAGAGCAGTTAAAAAATGAGAATAAAAAAGGAGAACTTGCATGAGTGAAAAGAAAGGATTTTTTGGAAGACTGAAAAGTGGTCTGTCAAAGACCAGAGATTCTTTTGTATCCGGTATGAATGCCGTTTTCTCCGGTTTTTCTGAAATCGACGATGATTTTTACGAAGAATTGGAAGAACAACTCGTTATGGCCGATATCGGAATGGAAACGACGACACGAATTATCGAGGATCTTCAGGAAAAGGTAAAAGAGCAGAAGATCAAAGAAGCTTCTTTGTGCCGGGAATTGTTAAAAGATTCCATCAAAGAACAGATGCGTGTCGAGGAAGATGCTTATGATTTTGAAAATAAAAAATCCGTTGTGTTATTTATCGGCGTAAACGGTGTAGGAAAGACAACCAGTGTGGGAAAACTTTCCCATCAATTAAAAGATTCCGGTAAAAAAGTTCTTTTAGCTGCCGCGGATACGTTCCGTGCCGGAGCAATCGATCAGTTAAAAGAATGGTCCAACCGCGCCGGTGTAGAGATTATCGCCGGACAGGAAGGGGCCGATCCTGCCTCCATCGTTTATGATGCGGTTGCAGCGGCAAAAGCCAGAAAAATCGATTTACTTTTGTGTGATACTGCCGGACGCCTTCACAACAAGAAAAATCTGATGGCAGAACTTCATAAAATATATAAGATTATTGAGAATGAATATGCCGATGCCCATCTTGAAACGTTTATTGTGGTCGATGGAACAACCGGCCAAAATGCCTTGGTACAGGCCAGACAGTTTAGTGAAGTAACCGACATTACCGGCGTTATTTTAACCAAACTCGACGGAACGGCAAAAGGCGGTATCGCGATTGCTATCCAATCTGAACTGGGAATTCCTGTCAAATACATTGGAATCGGGGAAGGAATTGAGGATTTACAAAAATTTGATGCCGATGCTTTTGTCGATGCATTATTTGAATAAAAACGGAGGACATAACAACCATGATGACATTAGAAAAATTTGAAGAAGCAAGCGAACGGGTAAAGGAAGTCATCCTTCCTACGAACTTGATCTACAGTGAATATTACAGTGCCCAGACAGGTGCAAAAGTATACTTTAAGCCGGAAAATATGCAGTATACCGGTGCCTATAAAGTGCGTGGTGCGTATTACAAGATCAGCACTCTTTCGGAAGAAGAACGTGCCAAAGGACTGATCACGGCCTCTGCCGGAAACCATGCACAGGGAGTTGCTTATGCTGCAAAAATCTTTGGTGTAAAAGCTGTGATCGTTATGCCTACGACAACCCCATTGATCAAAGTAAACCGTACCAAGAGTTACGGAGCAGAAGTCGTTCTTCACGGTGATGTTTACGATGATGCCTGTGCTTATGCTATGAAACTGGCAGAAGAGAACGGCTATACTTTCGTTCACCCATTTGATGACGAAGTCGTTGCTACCGGACAGGGATCGATCGCAATGGAGATCTTTAAAGAACTTCCTACCGTTGATATCATTTTAGTACCGATCGGTGGCGGTGGACTTGCCTGTGGTGTTTCGACACTTGCAAAATTATTGAATCCAAACATTACTGTAATCGGTGTAGAACCGGCGGGTGCAAATTGTATGCAGGTTTCTCTGAAAAACGGAGAAGTCACTTCACTGCCTGGTGTAAGTACGATTGCCGACGGTACTGCCGTAAAAACACCGGGATCAAATATTTTCCCATACATTCAGAAAAACATTGATGATATCATCACCGTAGATGACCATGACTTGATCGTAAATTTTTTGGATATGATGGAAAATCACAAAATGGTCGTTGAAAATTCCGGTCTGCTTACCGTAGCGGCCTTAAAAAAATTAGATATCCGTGGCAAAAAAGTCGTTTCCATCCTGAGTGGTGGAAATATGGACGTCATTACAATCGCCTCAGTTGTTCAGCACGGATTGATCCAGCGTGGACGTGTCTTTACCGTATCTGTTGAACTTCCGGACCGACCGGGTGAACTGCTTCATGTCGCCGAAGTGATTGCCAAAGCACAGGGAAATATCATTCGTCTGGAGCATAACCAGTTTGTCAGCATCAACCGAAATGCTGCAGTAGAACTTACCATCACGATGGAAGCCTTTGGCCACGAACATAAAGAGTCCATCATCCAGGCATTGAAAGATGCCGGATATCAGCCGAAAAACCAGATGCCTACAGCGATTTATCAATAAAAGAACGGAGAATACCATCATGAGTTACGAACAAAGTTTATTATTTACTCCCGAAGGAGTGCGGGATATCTACGGAATCGAATGTGAAAAACGAAGAAAGATTGAAGCGGATATTCATAAAATCATGAAATCCTATGGATTTAAAGACATTCAGACGCCAACTTACGAATTTTTCGATATTTTCAACCGGGAACGTGGAACTGTTGCTTCGAAAGATATGTTTAAATTTTTCGACCAATACAATAACACACTGGCGCTTCGTCCGGATATCACGCCGTCGATCGCGCGCTGCGTTGCTAAATATTATGAACAGGAAACGATGCCGATCCGCTTGTCTTATTGTGGAAGCACCTTTATCCACCGCCGCGGATATCAGGGTAAAATGTCTGAAATTTCACAGATTGGTGCGGAATTGATGAATGACGGAAGTTCCGATGCGGATGCAGAAATGATCGCACTTACCGTAGAATGTCTGGCAAAATCCGGATTGAAAGAGTTTAAGATCGATGTCGGTCACGCCGGCCTGATTCGGGGGATTTTGGAAGAAGCTCATTTTAACAAAGAGGAGATTGCAGAATACAAAAAATATGTTGCCAATAAAAATATTTTTGCCGTGGAAGAAATGATGGAATCCCAGAATATTTCTGCCAATTTGAAAGAATTTCTGATCCGCCTTCCGGATCTTTTCGGCGGAAAAGAAGTTTTGGAATATGCGAGAAAATGCGTGACACGTCAAGAAGCAATCGAAGCGCTTGACCGCTTGGACACCGTATATGACATCTTGGTAAGTTATGGTCTGGAGCAGAATATCACTTACGATTTAAGTATGCTCAGCCATTATGATTACTATACCGGCATCATTTTCAAAGCCTATACCTATGGTACCGGCGAAGCACTGGTAACCGGCGGCCGTTATGATAACTTGATTGAACAATTCGGCAAAAAAGCCTCTGCGGTCGGTTTAGCAATTGTTTTGGATCAGCTGATGAATGCTCTTGCCAGCCAGGAAGTTGACATTGAAACGGATAAATCCGGCATTCTCGTTTTGTATCGTTCTGCCAACCGTAAAGAAGCAATCCAAATGGCAAATGAAGAACGTGCCAAAGGCCATTGTGTCCTTACCATGCGGAAAAATGCAGCCACGCCGATGGAGCTCTATGAAGACTATGCAGTCCGCAATCAGATTTCCCGGATTCTTTATGTGGAAGCCGGAAAATGTACACAATTTGAATGCGAAAATACCAATTGGAGGGAAACCAAATGAAATATATAACGATTGCGCTGGCAAAGGGACGTTTGGCAAAACAGACGTTACAATTACTGGAACAGACCGGCATAACCTGTGAGGAGATGAAAGACAAAGATACCCGTAAACTTATCTTTGTCAATGAAGAATTGAAATTGAAATTCTTTCTTTCCAAAACTTCTGACGTGCCTACCTATGTAGAATACGGTGCCGCAGACATCGGTGTTGTCGGAAGTGATACCATTTTGGAAGAAGGACGCAAAATTCTGGAAGTGCTTGATCTTGGGCTTGGAAAATGCCGTATGTGCGTCGCAGGACCGGCAAGTGCCAAAGAGCTTCTGAAGACAAACCAGATCATCCGCGTGGCTTCCAAATACCCTAAAATTGCGAAAGATTATTTTTACAATAAAAAACATCAAAACGTAGAAATTGTGAAACTGAACGGATCGGTCGAATTGGCTCCGATCGTAGGACTTTCCGAAGTTATCGTAGATATCGTGGAAACCGGATCTACCCTTCGTGAAAACGGATTGGAAGTTCTTGAAGAGATCTGTCCGCTTTCCGCACGCGTCATTGTAAATGAAGCAAGTATGAAAATGCAGCGCGAACGAATCACAAAAATTGTAAAAGATTTAAAAAATACACTGACAACATCCGAAAACTAAGAAAGAAAGGTGACAGGATATGAAATGCATGAAACTGGAAGAATCTTCCATCGACAACATTTTGGAAAATCTCTTAAAACGTAGTCCAAATCAATATGATACCTATCAGGATACCGTTGCTGAGATTTTAAATGACGTAAAAGAAAACGGTGATAAGGCACTTTTTGCTTATACCGAAAAATTTGATAAAGCAGTGATCACAAAAGATACGATCAAAGTGACCGAAGAGGAGATCAAAGAAGCTTATGATCAGGTAGACGATTCCTTGATCGAAGTGATGAAAAAATCGCTGGCAAACATTCGTGATTTTCACGAAAAGCAGCTTCGCAACAGCTGGTTCGAGACAAGAGAAGACGGGGTTATTTTGGGACAGCGTGTTACAGCACTCGAAAGTGTCGGTGTCTATGTTCCGGGCGGAAAAGCAGCCTATCCATCCAGTGTATTGATGAATATAATCCCGGCTAAAGTAGCTGGCGTGAAACGTATTGTGATGACAACACCTCCGGGAAAAGATGGAAAGGTAACCCCTGTTACACTGGTAGCCGCACATCTTGCCGGTGCTACAGAAGTATACAAAGTCGGCGGTGCGCAGGCAATCGGTGCTCTTGCTTACGGAACCGAGTCCATCAAAAAAGTATGCAAGATCTGCGGTCCCGGTAACATTTTCGTTGCGCTTGCGAAAAAGGCCGTTTACGGACATGTCAGCATTGACTCTATCGCGGGACCAAGTGAGATCCTTGTGCTGGCTGACGAGACAGCAAATCCACGTTATGTGGCAGCGGATCTTTTGTCACAGGCGGAACATGACGAACTGGCATCTGCTATCCTCGTTACCACAAGCGAGAATCTTGCCAAAGAGGTAGAAAAAGAAATCGAAGGCTTTTTGCAGACATTGAGCCGTGCCGATATCATTCGTAAATCCCTGGATAATTACGGATACCTTTTGATTGCACCGGATATGAAATCCGCGATTCACACAGCCAACGAAATTGCTTCGGAACATTTGGAAATCATTACTAAAAATCCGTTTGACACCATGACGCGCATTCAGAATGCCGGTGCTATTTTCCTTGGAGAATACAGCAGTGAACCTTTGGGAGATTATTTTGCCGGGCCAAACCATGTTCTTCCGACAAACGGAACCGCAAAATTCTTTTCCCCATTGAATGTAGATGACTTCATTAAAAAATCAAGCGTAATCTCTTATTCAAGAGAAGCTTTGGAGCCAATCCACAAAGATATCATCGAATTTGCTACCGCAGAACATTTAACAGCACATGCCAATTCCATCGCGGTGCGTTTTGAAGATCAGGAGTAATCGATGAATAAAAAATTATTTTTGTTTGACTTAGACGGTACGTTGTCCGATTCCAGCGAAGGCATTACCAAAGCCGTTTCCTACGCATTGGAATCCTTTGGTATCGAGGTTCCGGACCGCAAAGAACTGAGTTGTTTTATCGGCCCGCCATTGCCGGAATCTTTTCAGAAATTTTATGGCTTCAGTGAAGAAGAAGCGGCACGCGCCACAGAAATTTACCGTTCCTATTATAACGTAACCGGTAAGTTTGAAAACACACCTTATCCGGGAATCCGGGAATTATTGGTGCACATGAAAAACAAAGGCATTCCGGCCATGGTTGCCACTTCGAAACCGATTGTGACCGCAACAGAAATACTGGATCACTTCGGATTTCTTCCTTATTTTGACAAAATTGAGGGAAGTGTTCCGGAAGAAGGACGCTACAAAAAGACCGAAGTGCTTTCATGGCTTTTGTCCCGGATTGATCTGCCCAAAGAACAGATTGTTATGATCGGCGATCATCCGGATGATATCAATGGTGCCAGAGAAAATGGGATTGACTGCATCGGAGTGCTGTATGGATTTGGAAAAAATGACCAGATTGAAGCTGCCAGTCCGGCTTGGACAGTCAAAACAGTGGAAGAATTGGAAAAACTCATTTTAAGTGCCTGAAAAATGCCGAAAAGAACTAGAAAACACTTGACGAAGACAAAAATATATGATATATTTTTCATGTTGTTAAAAAATAGATGGTCCTCTGGTGCGTTATGCAGGACATAACGAAATGGCATTAAGAACATCAAAAACAAGTAGGAGGAACAACAATGAACGAAATTATTAAGAAAATCGAAGCAGAACAGATGAAAAGTGAAATTCCTGAATTTCACGTTGGCGATACTGTAAAAGTATACGCAAAAGTTATCGAGGGAAGCCGTGAAAGAACACAGGTTTTTGAAGGCGTTGTATTGAAGAGACAGGGCGGAAGCAACCGTGAAACATTTACTGTTCGTAAGAGCTCAAATGGTATCGGTGTAGAAAAGACTTGGCCACTTCATTCTCCAATCGTTGAGAAGATTGAGATTGTTCGTCTTGGTAAAGTTAGACGTGCGAAATTGAACTACCTTCGTGACCGTGTTGGAAAAGCTGCTAAGGTAAAAGAATTAGTTCGCTAAGAATTACAAACAGGTTTATTGTTAATAGTGTATGTTATAGCATTTGCCGTAGCATACACTATGTTTCTATATAGGATAATCAGAAAGGGAATTTGTTTTGAATTTAAATTTTGATGAAGAAATCAAAAAACAAAAACGAAAAAAATTGATCAAAACCTCTTTGATCTGGATGATAGAAATTATAATTGTAATTGCTGTCGCCTATTTTGTGATACATTTCTGTTACCGTCGTACCAATACGATCGGTTCCACCATGGAACCAACCCTTTACAATGGACAGGAAGTATTTATCAATACCAAAGCCTATGTTCTTACTTCTCCCAAACGTGAAGCCGTAATTGCGTTTTATGAAAAGGAGAAACAAGAAGGCGAAGAGGAGCCCTTGATCAGCATACGGCGTGTGATCGGGCTGCCCGGTGAAAAAATCAAAATCACCGATGGAAAAGTCTGGATCAATGGGGAAGAATATCAATCAAAATATACGTATTCAGCCATGACAACCGGCGGCATTGCCGAGCAGGAGCAGACACTTTCGGAAGATGAATATTTTGTGCTGTGTGATTCCCGTTCCAACACCGATGACAGCCGAAATTCGGCCTTTGGCATGGTGAAAAAATCACAGATTATCGGAAAAGTTTCATTCCGGTTAAAACCATTTTCCCGAGTAACAAAACCGGAACAAAAAACGACACAAACACAAGAAGAGGAGAATTGATCATGCATTTTCAGTGGTATCCCGGACATATGACAAAGGCAAAACGTGCCATGCAGGAAGATATTAAATTGATTGATGTTATCGTGGAACTTGTAGATGCACGTATTCCAAGGAGCAGCAAAAATCCTGATATTGATGCCTTGGCAAATGGCAAATCGCGCATTTTATTATTAAATAAGAGCGATATGGCAGATCCGGCCCAGACTGCCCGTTGGAAAGCTTATTATGAAAAACAGGGCTTTTTTGTACTGGCTGTCAATTCCACCAAACGCAGCGAACTAAAAGCAGTTAATCAGTTGATTCAGAAAGCATGCAAAGAAAAGATCGAGCGAGACCGCAAAAGAGGGATATTAAACCGTCCAATCCGTGCCATGATCGTCGGTATTCCCAATGTAGGAAAATCGACATTTATCAATAGTTTTGCCGGAAAAGCCTGCACAAAAACAGGAAACAAACCGGGTGTAACAAAAGGAAAACAATGGATCCGCATCAATAAACAGGTTGAATTGCTAGATACTCCGGGAATTCTCTGGCCGAAATTCGAAGATCAGACGGTCGGTCTGCGTCTTGCTTTTATCGGCTCGATTAAAGATGAAATTCTGCAGCGCGTAGAAATCGCCCTGGATCTTATCGAATATCTGAAAGAAGCATATCCCGGAACTTTAGCATCTCAATACGGCATCGAGGAGTCAAACGATTCCGCCGCAATGCTGGAAGAAATCGGAAATGTCAGAAAATGTATTAAAAAGGGAACCGAGATTGATTATGAAAAAACTGCCGCCCTTATTCTCGATGATTTCCGCAGCAGTAAACTGGGTCTGATCTCCTTAGAGACACCTTCCGAAGCAGAAAAATAAACGGACAAAAGAGAGGTTTAGCATGGAAAATAAATTAGACACAAACGAAATTGAAGAAAGTCTGCGTATCTGCGAAGAACTTTTTCAAAATAATCCGGATTTTAATCGAAGATCGCCACGGCCGGTAGAAGCATTGGAATTGGCAAAAAATGTGACAGCACCTGTGGTTGAGCCAAAACCTGCTGTCAAGCCGGTTGTTTCCCAAGCACCGGAACCGGTAAAACCACCAGAAACTCCCACAATAGAAAAAGAACCGGATCCTCCAGTCAAACCGGTATCCGTAACCAAACCGGTCCCGGAAGAAAAAAAGGAAACTCAGCCGGATGATTCAGAACCGGATTCGAAAAAAGAAAAATCCAAACCAAATATAAAGAAAAATTTGATTGCGTTTGGCATCTGCGTTGTGATTGCTATTGTGATCGCACTGATCATTACCAATTTTGTTGCCAGTCATACCAAAGTGGAGGGAAATTCCATGGAATCTACTTTGGAAAACGGTGATGATATTATTGTGGAAAAATTCTCCTATTTGACAAACAATCCGGAACGTTATGATATCATTGTGTTCCGTGAAAGTGAATCCGTTAATTACATCAAGCGTGTAATCGCATTACCGGGGGAAACGATTCAGATCACAGAAGGTAAAATTTATATCAATGAACGGGCCATATTTGATGCCTATGGAAATGCCAAAATGGAAGATGGTGGAATCGCCGAAAAGCCAATTAAACTTGGTCAAGATGAATATTTTGTCCTGGGTGATAACCGCAATGCCAGCAAAGACAGTCGTGACAAAGCCGTTGGTGTCATCAAACGCGACCAGATCATCGGAAAAGCATGGCTGCGGGTTCTTCCCTTTGACAACTTTGGAAAATTAGAATAAAAAGGACGCAGAAAACATGGAAATTGAACGCAAATATTTAGTAAAACAATTACCGGAAAACTTGGGGAAATATCCGCATTTTGTCATTGAACAGGGGTATTTATGTACGGAACCAACCATTCGGATCCGCCGAAAAAATAACGACTACATTCTGACTTATAAATCCAGGCAGAATGTATCGCCGGCGGTCGACACCTGTGTCAATGTCGAAGAGGAATTTCCGCTTTCCAAAGAGGCTTATGAACATCTGAAAGAAAAAACGGACGGAATCCTTGTCTGCAAAACCAGATACTGCATTCCTTATCAAAAATATACCATTGAACTGGATCTCTTTGAGGCGCCTTATGA
>OHZG01000236.1_pt1 | contig 24322 bp, 19 predicted proteins | sample 1580431 | NCBI WGS metagenome assembly OHZG01 (sample SAMEA3882527, study PRJEB24775) | human gut metagenome | biome: human-associated habitat; feature: intestine environment; material: feces | place: Netherlands | collected 2009/2010 | reverse complement strand
TAGATATCTGCCAGAACAAAATCCATCATCCCGCTTTGTCTGACTCCGAAGAAATCACCCGGTCCTCGAAGTTTTAAGTCTTCATTTGCTATATAAAATCCATCATTTGATTTATTCAACACTTCAAGACGCTGCATCGTTTCTTTCTTCTTGGAACTCGTCATAAAAATGCAATAGGACTGATAGCCGCCACGTCCGACACGTCCTCTTAACTGATGAAGCTGTGCAAGTCCAAAACGTTCTGCATTCTCCACCATCATAACTGTGGCATTTGGATTGTTTATTCCAACCTCTATGACCGTAGTTGAGACAAGAATGCTTATCTTACCATCTGCAAAATCCTGGAGTATCCTGTTCTTTTCCTCCGCCTTCATCTTACCGTGCAAACATACCACCGAAGTGTCAGCGCCATATCCATCCCTGATGGACTTCTTCAGCTCCTCCGTATACTCGGTCACATTTGCAACATCGTCCAGAACTTCGCTGGCCTCCACCATCGGGCAGACTATATATATCTGATGCCCCTGTGAGACCTCCTTCATGATAAAGCCGAGAGCCGTCTTCCTGTAGCTCTCATCCACAACGCAGTTCTTGATCGGGATTCTTCCTGCCGGGAGCTCATCTATAACTGAAATGTCAAGATCGCCATACATGATGATCGCAAGGGTTCTCGGAATAGGTGTGGCACTCATAACAAGCGTGTGCGGAGCTTCTCCCTTTGACGCAAGTCTCTCGCGCTGCTTTACACCAAATCTGTGCTGCTCATCAGTTACAACGAGCGCCAGTCTTCCATACTCCACCTTGTCCTGTATGAGGGCATGTGTTCCGACCACAACCTGCACATCCATATTCTTGATACGGCTGTACATCTCTCTTTTCTCTTTCGCTGTCATGGAACCCGTCAGAAGTCCCACAGATATTCCGTATGGCTCAAACAGTGAACTGAGCTCCTTGTAATGCTGAACCGCCAGAACCTCAGTCGGTGCCATGATCACTCCCTGATAGCCACTTGCAGCCACTGCGTATAATCCGGCTGCTGCAACTATGGTTTTTCCTGATCCGACATCCCCCTGAACCAGCCTGTTCATGACATGTTCAGAGCGCATATCGTCAAGCATATCACGCACCGCATTCATCTGCGCCCCGGTAAGCTTGAACCTCAAGTTCTCAATAAACGTCCTGACCTCCTCATCACAATTTATTATACATGTATTTTCTGCATACACATTGTCGTCTTTTATCCTGTGAAGGTTTGATATAAAGCTGTAAAATTCATCAAATGCCATCCTCTTCACAGCCCCCTTGAGCTTCTGCTCATCCTGAGGAAAATGAATCGAGTGGATAGCCTTTTGTATACCCATAATATGGTACTCATCAAGCACATTGTCATGCAGGTAATCCTCAAGCCTGTCTATGGCTTCCTCTGCGCCTCTCACAGCCTTCTGTATGGTCTTTGAGGTTATACCGGGCGTTACCGTGTACACCGGCTGCCAAACATGCGTAAGTTCGCCGTATTTATCATCAGTGTAGTATTCCGGCTGCGTCATGGTCATCATACCGCCCTTATAAGCCACATTTCCTACAAACACAAACTCCTGACCTATATGAAAGAAATTACGCAAAAAAGGACAATTAAACCAGGTAAGTTTAATTGTCCCAGAGAAATCCTTTGCGTACAATATTACTATGGTCAGTCCATGTACTTTTCTGACCTCCGCACGGCTGTTCACAACAGCCCTCACGGACTGCCTGCTTCCCGCCTGCAGATCTGATATATCCACCGGATCCTCATAGGTGACATATGTCCTGGGGTAATTGAGAAGCAGATCGTTCACCGTCTCTATCCCAAGCCGGGCAAATGCCGACGCAGTCTTGTCACCTATGCCTTTTATTGTCTTTATGGAGTCATTCAATTCCATACATACACCTCTTCACAACGGATCTCACAGATACACAGAAAGTTATTCCACAGATACTATATAATAGTATATCGGCTGTCCGCCATAGTAGCACTGCACATCAACGTCCGGATATGCCTCCTCCACTCTGCCAGCAAGCTTCTGCGCATCCTCCTCAGACACATCAGCACCATTATATATGCTTATAACCTCTGAATCCTCATCGACCGCATCTGCGATCAGTTCAAATGTTACATTCTCTATATCATTTCCAACACTGACAAGCCCCTTATCGCCGATACCCATGATATCGCCCTCCTTGATGGCCTTTCCATCGATCGAGGTATCTCTTACGGAATAAGTTACCTGTCCGCTTTTGACATTCTTGACAGCCGACTTCATGGCAGATCTGTTCTCGGCCACATCGACTGTACTGTCGAATGCGATCATGGCGCTTATGCCCTGAGGAGCATTCGCGGTTGGAATCACAATTATATTCTTATCTTCACACAGAGTTGCCGCCTGATTAGCCGCAAGAACAACATTCTTATTGTTCGGGAGTATAAATATATTCTCGGCATTCACATCATCGATCGCATTGAGCATATCCTCAGTGCTTGGATTCATGGTCTGTCCGCCTTCTATAACACGGTCTGCTCCAAGCTCTTCAAAAAGAGTCTTGAGACCATCACCCATGGATACCGTAATAAATCCATACTTCTTACGAGGCTCCTTATGCTCCTGCTTTCTGTGCTGCCTCTCTTCCTCCTGCTTCTCGGCCTCATCGCGCTCTGCCTGACCGATAACACGCTCATGATGCTCTATCCTCATGTTGTCTATCTTCATATTAGTAAGGTATCCAAGTGTAAGACCCTTTTCAAATGCCTGACCAGGATGGTTGGTATGCACATGTATCTTAACTATATCATCAAGAGATACACATACTATCGAGTCACCTATAGACTCGAGGAAGCTCTTCAGATCATCCTCCTCAGCCTCGCCATATGGCTTCTCAAGATTGATAATAAACTCTGTACAATATCCAAACTTTATATCCGCTGTGGATATGGAATCGTTGCCTGCGCCTGTGGATGTTCTTGCCACATTCACTGTTCCTGTGTTCTTGCTGAGTTCAACTGTAACTCTGCCCATGAGACAGTCGACAGCACCCTTGAGCACCACCATGAGTCCCTGTCCACCTGAATCGACCACGCCGGCTTCCTTCAGAACCGGAAGCATCTCAGGAGTGGAATCAAGAACGGCATCTCCATATTCAATAACCTCGTCACAGAACTGTGCAAGGGACATATCTGCATCAGCACACTCCCTTGCCTTGGACGCCACGCCCTTGGCAACTGTGAGAATCGTTCCCTCCTTAGGCTTCATGACAGCCTTATATGCAGTCTCCACAGCCTTCTGAAAAGCGTCTGCTATAACGTGAACATCTATGGTCCTTGCGTCCTGCACTTTCTTGCTGAAGCCTCTCAAAAGCTGTGACAAAATTACACCTGAGTTACCTCTGGCGCCTCTGAGCGAACCTGTGGACATGGCCTTTGCTATGGACTTCATATCATCAGGTGCCGCCTCAACCTCCTTCACTGCAGACAGGATTGTCAGCGTCATATTAGTTCCTGTATCTCCGTCAGGCACAGGGAACACATTAAGTTCATTGATATATTCCTTGTTCTTATCAAGATTATTGGCACCGGCAATAAATGCTTTCTTCAGTGCAAGCGCATCAATCGTATTACTCACTTTACTCTATCCTCCAAACTAATCAAGTACTTTAACATCTTCAACATAGACATTGATATGGCTGACCTTAAACGACGTAAAATCCTCTACCTTGTACTTTACCGACTGCATAAGATTGTCTGTGACAGCCTTTATACTAACGCCATAAGCAACAACTATGTGCAGCTCAATGACTATATCACCATTCTCATCAAAACGTACATTTACACCCTTAGAAACATTGTCTCTGCGGAGCTGCTTTACAATTCCGTCCTTGACACTGACTATTCCCATTCCTACTATTCCAAAACAGTCAAGGGCTGTAAGTCCTGCAACCTGTGCAACAACACTCTCATCTATACTTACTTTACCGTTATCGCTATTAATATATTCCTTCATACACGACTCCTTTCTAACAAAGTCACCAGTGTTCATCATATCTACCGACTTATAAACACAATTACTCATCAATTATAGCATAAATCTAATTTTATTCTATAGTATTTCTTCATTTCCAATAAAAAATAAATATTTTGCTTGCATATGGAAAAATAATCTGCTATTATATGTCTTGTTGTGAACTTAGGAAGAAAGTTAGTTTATTCATTGAAGGAGGTGCTATTATGGCAAAATGTTCAATTTGTGATAAAGGTGCTCATTTCGGTATCAAAGTGAGCCACTCTCATAGAAGAGCAAACAAGATGTGGAAGTCAAATGTTAAGGCTGTTAAGGCTGTAGTTGATGGTACACCAAAGAAGATCTATGTTTGTACATCTTGCTTAAGATCTGGTAAGGTCGAGCGTGCATAATATTTGCATAATATCACCGATTCAGTTCTGGTATAAATAAGAGTGATGGTCCTCAAGGATCATCACTCTTATTTTTTTATCTGCAGGAGAATATATAAGATAACAGCAATAATATAACGATTATGAGAAATTCCACAAATCCACTTATGAAATATCCTATAACCACTCCCACCGCTGTGAAAAAAAACGCAAATCCTGTGAATTTTTTCCAGATAAAAAATCACCACCATAATGATTTATTATCATTATATGTGGTGACTTTTTAATAATGCATTTCCCAACGCACTGAATCTTACTTATATTATATATTCTGATATTTATTATTCTGTGACAGATTCCTCTGACTGTGCGACATTATTTATCGCCTTGTCAACATTCTTCTCTTCCTCTGTCTTGTCCTTCTTGAACAGACCCACGATCTTATCTACGACCTCTGGGGCCATGTCTATGATCTTTGTTACGGCATCCTGGTTCTTGAGATTTACAAGTCTCGTATTTCCTCCTGAGACGACAAGAACAGCAGACGGCAGCCATACCAAAATTGACATCTACAAGAGGAATAATGATCGTGTCACCGACATACACAGGCTCTCCCACCACCGATTTCGATGATATAAAGCCATCCATTCCCTTAAACATAGAACCAAGTGTTCCCTCAATATTCATATTTGCCATATCAATTTCCTCCTGATATCTTTTTTAATCGAGCAATAGTTATCTTGACATTCTTGTTCCAGATCACCTTCAGCACGCTCCAGCCGATTGTTCCAAGTCTTATCCTGCCCTTCATGAACAGGTCTCCTTCCAGCCGGGCTTCAGAGAAATCCGGTGTTATATCTATATTATCATAGTATAGCGGGAAAAGCAGGCTCATATACCCCAGGCGCTCACCTGTTGTTGCCGGGTCATCCGCACCATATATGATCTGCCCCTTAAGCTTTGTGGGCTTAAGATGCTTTAACACCTTTATCAGTTCAACCTTGAAAACTCTCATGGCTTCCTTTGTTCTGACATTGTGTACAAGCTTAGTATAGCCATCTTTTTTCTTTTTCAGACTGGCAAACTTCTCTGACAGATCTTTGAACTTCGATACAACCGTCTTTGCCATACTGTCTATCCTTCTGCCCAGCCTGATGAGCGGCCCCGGTACGGGCTCCTCAAATTCGCTGTCCTCAAGAAGAAACTGCCTGTCCTCCGGCTCCACCGATGGATAGTCTTCATATCCCGGACTATCAGAAGCTTCTTCCTCTGTCTCAGCCCGACTGTATTCCCCGGGTTCAGAATATACCTCTTCTTCCGGCTCCGGTATGGCACTTTTTTCGCTGCCCATGATGGTTCCGCCAAACAGCCTCAGCCTGTACCGAAGGCCGTCCGAATCATACAAAACCTTAAAACACAGGACAAAACCAAGCCATCTGGCAGAGAACTTCGCAAATATGTCATCATCCTTCTTCACATACGCCCTGTATCTCACCGGCGCAAACAATACGAGAAGTGCAAGAAGCACTACCAGTCCCACCAGCGACAGGATAACTATGAGCAGTATCTTCAATATCAACCAAACAATATGCATGCTCCATCCCCTTAGACCCAGAGACTATCTGGTCACGATGCAAAAAATCTCTCCACATCAACATCCCCGGTCTTCTTATATATATCATCTATTATATCCCTGACAAGCAGTACAGCCTGGAATCTGCTTGGAGCTGCACCGACAATATGTATAGCATCGCCCATGTCAGTGTAGATCTTCTGCCTGAGTTCATTCAACTCATATATCTCCAGAATCCCATCTCCAAACAACGGAAGTGTGATAACGAACACTCCAGGCACATATTTTACTCTATGGAAGCGCCTTATTCCTCTGACCATCCTTATGATCTGCCGGTCCCGGGCTCCACCAACATAAAACTTATCATCAATGACCATATTCAATCACCTGTAATAAACAGTTTATTCTTCCATCATCTGCTTTATAACAATATAGTCCGCAAGAAGTTCACTCTTTTCCCTGCATCTCGAAAGAGATCCGTTTACATATTCCCTGATCTCATCAGTGGTGTTGAAGAAAACAGGTATGTTGGAGAGTATCTTTGCCATGATGGCTCTGTTGACTGTCATTGAGTTGGCCGCAAACAGATCTGCAAACTCATTTGTCAGCTTCTCCTTACATGCAGCTATATAATCAGTATCCACATTGAGTACGCCCATCACAGCTATATTGTCTATATCCACAAACATACTTCCCGAGAGAAGCTTATCCATGATCTCCAGATCTCTGTATGTATCCTGAAGCTCATTTGCGGCAATATCATCGGTGTAACCGGTTGAGATGTCGTACACAGCGGACTCAAGCATTACCTTATGCTCTCCTGCCAGCTCCTGTTCTCCGACGATATCGTCAAGGAGTGCATATACATCCTCAAGATGCTCTCCGTCGTCAGCGACAGCCTTCTCTATGACGGTCATCGCTTTCTTACAGCTCTCAGATACGCCTTCCTTTGAATCCAGCGCAAGCATCATAACATAGAGATCATTTACAAGCTCTATGATGAGCATATATTCAGTCACAACCGAATTCAGGAATGCTGCACTTCTGTCCAGCACATCAGTGAGCTTTCTGTAACCATCGTAATCAAGAGCAGTGTAATCACCAGCCTTTAAGACCTCAAGCGCCTCATGTAGTTCAGGGTACTCTGTCTCAAATCCCTCTGGAAGTCTTATGAGAGCAGTATTCTCGATCATCTCAATAAACTGGTCAAGAGACTCCTTCTCCACTCCATTATATATATCAAGAGTTTCTCCCAGAATGTCATAGAATCTGTTCTTTGTCATACGTATCGGGAGCTGTCCTATGATGGACTGCAGTTTGGAGTTGATGGCAACCTTGTCCTGATCTGCGAACACAAATCTGTATATCTCTTCTGCAAAGTCACTGACGCCCGCCTCATCGAGCTCCTTAAGCTCCTTCTGTATCTCCTCGTCAACATTCTCCGGATAACTGTATTCTTTCCTGTTTAAAATATACTCATACATCTCAAATGCATCCGTGTATGATGTGAGCACCTTCATCTTGGCTGTTATGGTGTTCCTGACATCCGAGATAAGCTTCATGTCAGCATCCTCGCACACCGTCTTATCTCCCACAACAAAGTCGCCTATCATCTTGTCGATCACAGCTTGGCACTGAGCGATATATGGATCATCAGGGACATCCCCATCCATATGCATGTCCTTGAGTGTCAGGTAATTCAAGGTGAATTTGTGGCATGCATATTCATAATTTGCTTTCGATGCCACCCCTGCAAACAGTGCAAGATTCCTGTCCAGATCCTTCTTTCTCTGTATATCGGTTATAAGCTTCTTCTCTTCATTATACATAATAAACTTCCTCTTTTATCTTCTTTATAAATCTTTGATCATATATCCTAGTTGTGTGTATGGGTAAACAGATGATCCTGACAATACTCCTTGTTACCTGTACACTTTGAGCAGTACCTGAACTGCAGATCAGGATAATCTTTGTCCGTTCTTCCACACACAACGCATCTGTGTCCGATATTCTCCTGTTTTGCTGTCCGCACCTGCCTGTTATAATTCCGCCGCCTCTTCATCTGCTTTGGCGAAAACTTTCTGAAGTTCTTCGTGCTCAGATAGAATATCACAAAGCTCACAAGTGACATGGCTATGTTCACTCTTCCCATAAATGTCTCATTGATGAAGTAATACGCTATAATGACGATATACAGTATCGAGAGATACTTCATCTTGATCGGTATGATCATGGCGTATAACACGCTCATGTCAGGATAGCATACCGCTATGGCAAGGAATATGGACATCAATATATAATATGTCGATGCATATGCGAAATAACCAGTCGAGCTCGCGTAATCATACCTTATGATATAGGTACAGAATATGTGTGCAAGCATTATACCGATCATGGTAAACAGCATGGAGCTGAACATGTACAGATTATAAAGGAATGTTCCGATAGTACGTTCCAGCAGAGATCCCAGACTGTAGTAAAATATCAGCATGATTATCGTGAATATATCGACACCGAATACCGGTGGTGTGATTATCCATGTGAAAAGTCTCCACACCTGTCCATGCATTACCGCCGCCGGATCAAGTGTCAACATGAACAGTATCTTTGGCTGGAACATGAACAACAGATATCCTATACCGTAGCCTATGATGAGGTATAATGTGAGGTTTCGAATGGAGTATCTGCCAAACTTCTTCTCGATCTTACTTATTATATTCATAGAAAAACTCCTGTCATACTTTTTTAAACTACACCTTTTGAATTATATAATATAAAAAATGAGTTTACAACAGTAGAATAATTAAGTTTTTCTAACCTGGCGGATAACAGCAAAATAGCTGCCAGCTATAAACCGGCAGCCAGGACAGATATCATACAGCCATGTGCATCCATCTACTTCTGAAAGTCCACATACTTTATCTCCATGTCCGCGGCAAGGGCCATCTTGTAGAGATCCGGATTGAATTTGAACAGATCATCCGGAGATACTCCAGTATTCTTAAGTACATCCTCAAATGTATCTCCATCCTGCACTGTATATATAAGAAAATCTTCCTCCATGATCACGGGAATACACACTTCATCCCCCGGCTGCATATTGTATACGTTGATGTACGGGTTTGCTGATATGATGTCGCTGAGCTTTACCTTGTATATCCTGGACAGCTTATACAGTGTGTCCCCTCTCTTCACTACATGGATAACTCCGTTACAGGTATCAAAATTCATAGCTTACCCCTGAAAGGCTTTTTTATAATATATTCACCTCCGATGATATAGTTACCTGCAAAAAACTTTTATTTTTACATTTTCTGGTAATGGTTAAGTTTTTATAAAGTCATTGTATTTTTTTAAACCCTACACTATAATAAAGTAGCTTTATCGGCAGAAATGTCGAAATCAAACACATTCAACACACAAAAGAAATTGGAAGGGTTGTTTTATGTACACATTAGGAATTGATATTGGATCAACAACAGTTAAGGTTGCTGTCCTTGACAAGGACAACAAGATACTTTTCTCCGATTACAAAAGACATTTTGCAAATATCAAAGAAACACTTAAAGATCTTGTACAGGAAGCAAAGGATGCCCTCGGCGAGAACGAGGTCAATCCATGTATAACCGGTTCAGGTGGACTGGCTCTCGCCCAGCTCATCGGTGTGCCATTTACACAGGAGGTAGTCTGTGTATCAGAGGCACTGCAGGACTATGCACCACAGACCGACGTTGCCATAGAGCTCGGCGGTGAGGATGCCAAGATCATATATTTTACAAACGGAATAGAGCAGCGTATGAATGGTGTCTGTGCCGGAGGTACAGGCTCATTCATCGACCAGATGGCTACACTTCTGCAGACCGATGCATCAGGTCTTAACGACTATGCAAAGGATTACGATACCATCTACCCTATCGCTGCAAGATGTGGTGTATTTGCCAAGACAGATATACAGCCACTCATCAACGAGGGAGCTACAAAGCCAAACCTGGCCGCTTCCATATTCCAGGCCGTTGTCAACCAGACTATATCCGGTCTTGCATGTGGTAAACCTATCAAGGGAAATGTTGCATTTCTTGGTGGTCCTCTTCACTTCCTCCCGGAGCTGAAGAATGCATTTATCAGAACTCTTAACCTGACAGGTGATGCCATCATAGATCCGGGACACTCACATCTTTTTGCAGCCGTAGGTGCCGCCATGAACTCCAAGCCTGAGGTATCCATGACACTTTCAGAGCTTATACATGCACTCTCACAGGAGCTCAACCTCTCCTCAGGTGTAGAGAGACTTGCGCCACTCTTTGAGAGCGATGAAGATTACGAGAAATTCAAGGCAGATCACAACAAGTACGCCGTAAAGCGCGGTGATCTCGCAACATATAAAGGAAACTGTTTCATCGGTGTCGATGCCGGTTCAACCACCACAAAGGTTGCACTTGTCGGTTCTGACGGTGAACTGCTCTACGACTTCTACAGCAGCAACAACGGAAGTCCACTTAACACCACCATCAGAGCTATAAAGGATATATACAGCAAGCTTCCTGATGGCGCAGTGATCGCAGGCTCATGTTCTACTGGTTACGGTGAGGCTCTTATCAAGCAGGCTCTCTCTCTGGATTTCGGCGAGGTTGAGACAATAGCCCACTACACAGCCGCAGCATTCTTCGACCCTGAGGTCGACTGCATTCTTGATATCGGCGGTCAGGATATGAAGTGTATCAAGATCAAGAACGGCGTTGTAGATAACGTTATGCTGAACGAGGCCTGTTCATCAGGATGTGGATCATTCATAGAGACATTTGCGAAGTCACTGAACTATGACATAGCAGATTTTGCGCACATCGCCATCACAGCGAGAACACCTATAGACCTCGGTTCAAGATGTACCGTTTTCATGAATTCAAAGGTTAAGCAGGCGCAGAAGGAGGGCGCATCCGTGGCTGATATATCAGCCGGACTTGCATACTCTGTTATCAAGAACGCCCTGCTCAAGGTTATAAAGCTCACAGATCCTAAGGATCTCGGAAAGAACATTGTGGTACAGGGTGGTACCTTCTACAACGATGCAGTTTTAAAGAGTTTTGAAGTCATATCAGGAAGAACAGCCATAAGACCTGACATCTCAGGTATCATGGGTGCTTTTGGTGCTGCCCTCATCGCTAGGAACAAGTACAAAGAGGGATTTGTCACGACTATGCTCCCTATCGAGGAGATAAGAAAGCTCACATATGAGAGCTCCATGACAAGATGTAAAGGATGTACAAACAACTGTCTCCTCACAATAAACAAATTCTCAAACGGCAAGAGGTTCATCACCGGAAACAGATGTGAGAAGGGTGTCGGTCTGAAGAAGAACGCAGACAACATTCCTAACCTCTTTGAATATAAGCTTGGAAGAATATTTGGCTATGAGTCACTTAAGCCTGAGGAGGCAAAGCGTGGCGTGATAGGTGTTCCTCGTGTACTCAACATGTACGAGAACTATCCTTTCTGGCACACATTCCTCACAAAGCTTGGATTCTCAGTTGTACTGTCTCCAAAGTCATCGAGAAACATATACAGCCTGGGTATCGAATCCATACCTAGTGAGTCAGAGTGTTACCCTGCCAAGATCTCACACGGACACGTTATGTGGCTGCTGAAAAATGGAATCAAGTCCATCTTCTACCCATGTGTACCATATGAAATGAACGAGACTCCTGAGGCAAACAATCACTACAACTGTCCTATCGTTGCTTCTTATGCAGAGAACATCAAGAACAACATGGAGGAACTCAAGGCTGACGACATAACATTCATCAGACCATTTGTGGCCCTGGACAACGAGGAAGCTCTCGTAAAACGTATGTACCGTGAGATGTCCAAGTACTATGATGTGACAATGGACGAGATTGGAAGCGCCATACATGCGGCGTACGCAGAGGCAGAGAAGGTCAAGGAGGATGTGCGTGCTAAGGGCGAAGAAACTCTCAGATACATTGATGAACACGATATGCTCGGCATAGTTCTGGCTGGTCGTCCATATCATCTGGACCCTGAGATCAACCATGGTCTCCCAGAGCTCATCAACTCATACAAGATTGCTGTATTTACCGAGGATTCAGTCGCACACCTTGGCAAGGTCGAGAGACCTCTTATTGTCTCCGACCAGTGGATGTACCACTCAAGACTGTACAAGGCAGCCAACTACGTCAAGACCTGTGACAACTTAGAGCTCATACAGCTCAACTCATTCGGCTGTGGTCTGGACGCTGTAACAACTGACTGTGTCAACGATATACTTACCAAGTCAGGCAAGATATACACTGTCCTCAAGATCGATGAGGTCAGCAACTTAGGTGCAGCAAGGATCAGAATCAGATCCCTCATAAGCGCGGTCAACTCAAGACATGAACAGCACTACAAGACATGTCCGTCAAGCAGTGCCATCAACAGAATAGAATTTACCAAGGAGATGAAGAAGGACTATACAGTTCTTGCACCTCAGATGTCTCCTATCCATTTCGATCTTCTTGCACCTGCATTCAAGTGCATGGGAATCAACATTGAGATCCTGCCGGATGCAACCAAGGAGACGATAGATGTTGGTCTGAAATATGTAAACAACGACGCATGTTATCCATCTCTGATCGTTGTCGGACAGATGATGAGCGCCATCACTTCAGGAAAGTACGATGTGAACAAGCTGGCTGTCATCATGAGCCAGACAGGAGGCGGATGCCGTGCAACAAACTATGTAGGATTTATCAGACGAGCCCTTTCCAAGGCAGGCTACGGTCAGATACCTGTAATAGCACTGTCTGCCCAGGGCTTTGAGAAGAACTCAGGCTTCAAGATAAACTACAAGGTAGTAAAACGTGCAATGCAGGCTCTGATATACGGTGATGTATTCATGAGATGTCTGTACAGGACAAGACCTTACGAGAAGGAAAAGGGTTCGGCAAATGCACTCCATGAGAAATGGAAGAAGGTTTGTCTGGAGAGCCTTACAAAGACCGGAAGCAATGCTGTATTCAAGAAGAATATCCAGGGAATCGTACATGACTTCGATACTCTTCCACTTCTTGACATCAAGAAGCCTAGAGTTGGTATAGTTGGTGAGATTCTTGTCAAGTTCCTGCCATCAGCCAACAACCATCTTGTTGACCTGCTGGAGGCTGAGGGAGCTGAGGCTGTTATGCCAGATCTCCTGGACTTCTTCATGTACTGCTTCTACAACAACAATTACAACTATGAGTTCCTTGGCAAGACCAAGAAAGGAGCCATAGTCAGCAACACTGTTATAAAGGTTCTGGAATCCTTCAGAAAACCTGCAAGGGATGCTCTTGAAAAGAGTGAGCGTTTTGAGGCTCCTGCCCATATCGAGAAGCTTGCCGCCTATGCAAGACCTATCGTATCCATTGGTAACCAGAATGGTGAGGGATGGTTCCTGACAGGTGAGATGATCGAGCTCATAAAGAGCGGTGCTCCGAACATCGTGTGCGCACAGCCATTTGCATGTCTTCCAAACCACATCGTGGGCAAGGGTGTTATCAAGCATCTGCGTGAGGCATATCCTGAGGCAAACATCGTGGCAGTCGACTATGATCCTGGTGCATCTGAGGTCAATCAGGTAAACAGAATCAAGCTCATGCTTGCAGCGGCAAATAAGAATATGAAGAAATAAAATATCTATATATAACAATTTAAACACATTAAAAAAGAACCTGAAGCAGTCAATATCTTACTGCTTCAGGTTTTTTTATATTTTATTTATTTATGACTCAATGGTCAGGCTATGACATATTCCTTTCTGTCACAATTCTCGAAAAGCTCATAATCAAGTCTTCTCTGTATCTGTGAATGAATAAATCGAACTCCCATCCCATTCTCCGCAGCTTCCTTTGCCAGCTTATGTTTTGCTGTCTCTGACATCTTAAGCTTAACGCCATAGTAATCAGAAAGCTTTCTGACAGGACTTATTCTTTTGTCATTTAATATGGCGTAGAAGTCATCCTCAGTCATCTCCCTGAGCTGAACTATATTCCCTATGCGCCCCGCTATTTCACATCTCACATTTGCATACTGTTACAAGATCTTCCTGAGTGAATGTACTCCTGTATCCGTCAAATGACTCGTCAGACGATACTGCACCAAAACCTATAGCCCTGCTCTTATTCACAGCCACCTCCTTCGCTCTGACCATGGAATCGAAGGAACCCAGGAACACAAAACTTACATTTGATGTATCTATATCAAGAGCTGGTTCACTGTTCGACGGATTACCATCAAAATGAACCATGTCCCCCTCCAGGACCTTCAGCAGTTCATTCTGGACTATGTAACTGTAATGCCTGTCGTCCGCATCCTCGAACATCTTGTCAGCCTCATCAAGGACAATGATAAGGTGGCCCATTTTATCCTGAGGCACCACATCGAACAGATTTCTGACTTTTGTATTGCCCTTCCAGCCCGTGCCCGTCAGAGAGGTGGCATTGTGGATCACTATGTTCGAATATAGCTTTGCGAGCTGCCTGAATATCTCTGTCTTGCCACAGCCGGTAGGGCCTGCAAAGAGTACATTCTGCCTCCTGCCATTCACATGGTTCCAGAGGAGCATGGCAGCGGCGCGCTTTGCCTCCTTCTGGCCGTACACTCTGCGGTCAAGATATTCATATATCCTCACCGGCGAGCTCAATATTCCTTTTGCATCAGTGCTTCTTTTATCAGACTGTGTCTTTGTTTTGGATGGATTATCGCTGTCTATCTCCTTGGAAGCAGCATATCCGGCTGTTCTTTCATTTCTATCCGCCGCTTTTGCATCACAGGGGATATGCTCTTTACTTGAACGCTCATAAGCACAAAGCAATGTCGCTGCCATGTCCTCCACGTCACTGTCGCTAAGTGTAAGATTCTCAAGTGCAGTAAAAAGCAGTTCACCAATCTGACCGCTTGGCCGATGCTGCCATACATCATTTAATTCATTTACTTTATCAAGCGCCTGGTAATACTCTTCGTCGGACATCTCATCAAAGTCCCCGGCCTTTGCTTTCTTTGTGAAATCTACTGCCGGATTTGCAATGCTTCTGTTTCTGTATCCATTTGATGTTGCTCTAAGTAATTCCTCGTAAAGTTCTCTCATATTGTCGATCTTCATATGCATTTTCTCCTTTCGTCTTGCTCCACGAAACAGCTCACTGTCTGTGCCACATGGGATATTCTTTATTTGATAAACACAGTATAACTACAGCAATATTTAAGCTCGTAAAATTTACGAAGAAAAGCCACCAATCTGTGCCAATACAGATTGATGGTCTATAAACCAATGCAGCTATTTTATTTTTGGGCTTTGAAATGTCATTCTCAGCCGTTTTTTTCTTTCTTTCTCCTCCTGTTCCCTGTCGAACGCTTCAAGCGTATCTCTTATATCTGACTCATCAACATCTCCATATAATGCAGAGTTTCCTGTCACTTCGCCAGATATATCTGCCACCTCTGCTTTTACATTGTCATAGCCTTTGAAATACTTAAGGAAAACCTCCGGACAGCCTGCCGGGGCATCCCCATTATACCGCCTGTACTCCTCCATAGAGTCAGCCTTATAATCATAATTTCTAAACCAACTCACCGCCTCTGACATACCAGGGAACACATTTTCATCAAAGGTGCCTTCCTGAAACGCCGAAAATTCAAATGCACTTCCGCCATCTGTTCCGTAGAAATATACCACGCCGAACTCACAGTTGCTGGCAAGCCTCACATCGGCATTCTCCGCAAACTGCCTTTTGCCTATTAGGAATATTCCGCCGCCTGTATCATTATCAATCCACATCGGCATAAAGACATTCTGATAAGCAGATGCCCTCTTATCCGAATTCAGTCTGTCGCGGACATTATCACACGCATTGTAATATTCATCCCATGTCGTATAACCGCCGGGGATTTCAACATAGCCTGTACCGCCAGAAAATGGATTATCCCCCACATATCTGAAATACGCATCCATTATGTCCATACTTTTATCCTTCTTGCGGGGCCTGCCTCCATTTGAAAAGCCTGCGTCATAAAGCAATGTATTCACATCAATGGTTAATATGTCTCTCTGCAGGTTCTCCGTGAGCTTATCAAGAAATTCTGTATCAAAGAACATATCCGCTGCCATGTCAAATCCTGCACGATCTGTCTTTCCAATCTGCCGCAGTTTTTCAAGCCTTACCGCAGCCCGCCCGCAGCCATCAAATACATCTTTCCCAAATGTTCTCTTACCAAATTCTATAAAATGCGACAGCGCTTTCTTGTCAGGAATATATTTGCTGCTTCCTGACCAGAATTCCAGCAATCTTCTGACGTATCCTGAGCCCGATATAATACCATAATAAAAATCCAGGTAAGACGACATGAGCTCCACATACGGATTCTTCTTCTCACCATCAAACTCGAATGAGTCGAGCAGTTCGGATGAGATATGTCTAAGACTCTCTATATCTGCATCTATACCTATAACTGACTCTGATGCCTGGCATTTGTCCATATACTTATCAAGCATCCTCAGTCTGTCTCCACACGACCTGTCCTCCGCATGCTTTACCGCTTCCAGCTCTGTTTCAAGTTCTGACCTCATCGCAAGTCTGGATGCTTCATCCAACCCCTCTGCCGCAAATGATATGCTGTCCAGCAGTTTCTGGAGGCTGTTTATCTTCTCCAATGAAGCTGAAAGGCTTTTATCAGAAAGCAGCGCTTTCACAAGGAAACGGACATACTTTTTTCTGCTTGCCGCAGTGTCTGCCAGACAGTAATATTCCTCCTTCAAGCAAAGTCTTAGATTGTTCTCTCTTTTAGTTTTTACATATCCGTATAAGAAAGAATTCTCCATATTCTCATGGTAATCACGTCCTATCCTGGCATAAAAATCTTCTCTGAAACCAGCCACTTCCTATGCCTCCTCCCGAAGCTTCTTTATTGCATCTATCTGCTTCTTTATACTGATGTATGCCCTTGCGCAATTATCTGCATCAGTATACAGAGTCATCCCACGTCTGCCAAGGAATACATCCAGCATGCCCTCCACCAGGATATCAAATATCGTAAGCGGATACCTGATATCCCTGGATTCATCCGTATAAAAAAGCTCACGGAGCTTCATATATCTGGCACAGAACCCTTCAGTGTCAGGAAATTCCTGCCTGAACCGCTTCACGCTTTCATCCCATCTGACTGCCAGCTCATCGAAATATCTGTTAAGCTCTGCCATATCCGGATCTTCTTCAACATCCACATATTCACTAATAGCCTCTTCTATCTCTTCGTCGGTCATAGCATTATCTTCAGCCTCATCCAGAAACTCATCATACATCTGCATCTGTTCCTGACAGTACGTATCAAGTCCATCCTTCATGCTCTGGGTAAGGCTGTCTCCGATATCTTTCCCGGTAATCGACTCATAGGCCATGCTGAATATTTCAAACAGACCAGATGCTCCTCTGACGCCAAAATAAGCCTCACCCCAGAGCTCATCATATCTTTTCTCGATTGGTCTTACAGAAAACTCTCTCACTCTTTTTGCATGAAGGTAAAGCTGCTGAAATGAATCGGCATACGGTTCAGCATAGATCTGTTCAACCCACTCCATCTCGCTTGTCATGAGCAGTATCATGCAGTAGAGATAATCATGTATAAATTCTTTGAATCTTGTCGGCATACATGAAATTTTTCAGTCTCGAAAATCCAATCTGGAAGTTTATCGGCAATTTGGCGGATTTTTTCCTTTTGTCCTGCCTGTGGCCCATTATCTTTTATCGTTTCGTCACTCTCTATCCACAGTCTGTTTCTTATACCATAGCTGTCCATGGATTTTACCAGCTCATTTACAAGTTTTTCCACAGCCGCAGCTTTTCCCGTTTCTCCATCTGCCAGACACCCCAACAGAAATGATGAGACTTTGTTGTCTCTTCCGCTTACAGCCTGATCCAGAGCCGATTCCAGCTCCCGAAACTTATTCTTGCGAAATTCTATATTTTTCCACTCTTTGTCCGATATTCTCAAAGCGATCACGACCTCTTCTTTCTATATAATAATAGGCAAATTCTCTATCAACCTAACTATTAAACTAATCTTTTGAAATGATTGCGAGATTAATCTACGTCATCAAACCTTAAGCTCATCTGCGTCTCCTTAAGGGATTTCACTTTGCGCTCTGTGATCTTGTCTAACTCACCAACAGTTCCGCACAGGAGAGGCGATCTTGGATCGTAGCATGCACAGTTTGATTTCACCGCAGCCTCAGAATAGTTGGCATAACAGTATCTGCAGCCGTTTAAACACGTGTTGTATGAGCCTATCTCCACGCTCTCCATACATCCACACTCCGGGCGCTGCACCTTATCCTTTGACACCTTTATATCACAGCCTATGATCTCCTCGATGAGCTTCTTATCTATGCAGCAGTTATGCTCAATTCCGCATTTTTCAAGGTCTATGACCTCCGCACATGTCGCAACCACCATACCGTGGCTCCTTGCTATGTCGGCGATGGTCTTTGCAAATGCCTCAAGCTCATCATGACTCATCTCATATCTGTCCACTGCTTCCATGTTCTTCTTGTTCTTGGCATATATGTCGACAAAGCTTATGACACACTTCTCAGTACATCCGTCAAGCGCCTCTGCGATCTGGGTAAATGCTTTTATATGATACTCCGGCGTGTACTTGTGTGTTAATACGATAGGATCGTACCTCCATATGACGCGCTTTTTTCCAATCTTTGCCGAAAGCTGCCGAAAAGCCGGAATGAGCTTTTGCTTCTTATCCGGAAGATTAACCTCCATGTCTTTGCCATATCCTGTCAGAGTAAACTGGAAGTAATATTTGTATGCCTCAAGCTCATCAAGTCTTGGAAGCATCGGTATCGGATTCTTTGTCCAGAACACAATGCAGTCCACCACATCCGGTGACAGATCAATCCTGCTTATCTGATGAGCGTTCATGGGATTCCTGACATACAGGAATCCCTCCTTTATTCTGTTGTAGAACCATTCCGAATAAAATGTCGGAATATCTGTTCTTCTGCTGGCACTAACTATCATAATTTTAAAATTCCCCTTGTATCTTCCATCGTTATCTGCTTCTTGATTCCTTCAAATTTGACATATCTTCCACAGATCATATTTGCAAATATCATTCTTCTCGCAAATGACTTGGCCATTATCCTGCCATCCTTGTCATAGAGTCCACAATTTTCGCCATTTGGAGTTATGCCATACCGCAGTCTTCCGTCAGCTTCCTCAAACTGCTCTATACAGCCATCGGCTATCAGTCCCTTAAAGATATTATCAATACTGAATACCTCCTGAAGCCCACGTACACTGTCAGGTACATATCCGGTCGTATCGGCAATAAGCTTGATAGCTTTTTCATGAACAGTCCACGGATACATATACATATTTTTTGCAAATTTATAAATATCCTGCGAGAATCCACTCCAGAATGTAAACCCTCTCATGGTTTCTTCAAGTATATCCAGGACTAGATTTTTATCGGTAAGTTCCCTGTTGTCAGCATTTCCTCTTGTTATCTTAAAAACCTGATAGCATATTCCATTTGTGCTGTCCATCGGATAATTGTGTATCTTATCACTGACATTTGTAAGCTCGTTCCATCTGTCTCTGTCGCATATCTTTTTACTGCCATAAAATATACTGTCAAATGAGTCATCATCGTCACGTCCAAAAAGCCATATCTTGTCCGGGGTATCCGGTGCCCCCACATAACTATGAAACTCGTCATATGTAAAATAACAGCCTCTGTTACTCTCCGGGCTCTCACAGATTTCCAGATCGTGTCCATACCTCTGCTCACAGTGCATTGGCTGCAGCAGCTCCACGTTCATTCCTCTCTCAATGAGACAGGTTCTAAGGTATGTTCCATAGCGGATATCATATGATTCATTCTGCTCTCTGCACACTCCATCGTCAGTTGGGACCTGTCTGTATGTGAATGCAACGTATACCGGCTTGTCCTTTATCCTTGAGTGTATTATGTGGGCAAATCTTGACATAGCCTGATATGTATTGTATAGCGACCTGTCCTCCACCTCATTGGGTACAGTGTGAATACATACCTCCTTCGTGGAATGAGGGAAGAAATAAATATCGCTTAGAGGTTCTCCTGGTCTGTTTTCCATATAACCCAGATACTCATTAAAGTCCGTGCATGATTTTATTTCATCCGCCGGCTCATGAAACAAATCTGGATGACCTGATCCTTTTTCATCATGTATACCAGATGTAATCTCATTGTATCTCACCATGTCCTGCTCCGGCATGTCAGCCGCTTCCGTGATCCTGTACGGCCAGCATACCGGGTCAATCCCGGTGTAATCAAGCTTACTTTCCGGTGCTTCGCCCAGCACTCTCGCTGCATAGGACATTCCCCAATAGTCAATACCTGTGCCACAGCCTATGCTTACCGCCTTTATACTTTCAGGGTTATTCATATCTGCAAATATATCTGCGTAGGCTCTTGAAAACTGGAATCCATATGCTCTTGCATACTTCATAACATATAATGCGGTTATATGCTCATCATCATAATCCGCAGTTCCCGAATCGAACATATCATGGAACTCTGTAACAAATCTGACTCTCTCCTCTTCGGAAAGTCCTTCTATGTAATTTTCTAATTCAGTATATACTCTTTTCATGTACTCTCTTAAATTTATAACCGACATGGCAGACTCCTTTCTCCTACATCATGTAAAGTATAATATATATTCACTTAATGTTTCAATAACATCATATAGTTATCATAGCTGGTTTTTTCTCTGTGCATTGAGATACGCAGTCTTCTCGGCTGCTTTTTCCAGATAAAGCTTCGATCTTTTTAGACTATCCATACTGCTGTATATCGACAGCCCATGATCCCACATGTACGTGTCAAGCATTCCCTCCACAGCTTTTCTCATCTGTGACAGATAACTATACGGCACCTCATCAGAATATATCATATCCAAAAAACTGGCAAAACAACTGCAAACCTTATCCGAATCTTCCATCTGGTCACACACAGAGACGATGGTTTTACTTTCATCCGCATCATGACCATCCTGTAAAAATCCCTCATCCACAAACTCGTCAGCATCCAGATTATCATATATCGGCTCCACAATATCAATATCATCAATATCGAAGTCATCCATATCACCCAAGTCTTCCACGTCCTCCATGTCCTCCATGTCATTCAGTTCTTCCATATCATTCGAATCCAAGTCTTCAAGCATTTCTTCTTCAATCTCCTGCATCCTTTTATAAACCTTATCGGACATCCAGTCAGGCTTATTGTCAGGATGCGAGTAGTCAAATGCAAAAACACACCATGATATAATACCTGCATCACCTATCCAGCCATCCACAATATACTCAAAAAGCAGCGTATCCTTATCATTATTTGATTCAAAATCAATACAGCCTGAGAGCAGATTATCAAATGAACCATTTGGAAGGTTATCCATCAGGAATCCGTATTGGGAAAAATCCAATAAAGACATTCTTATCGCAAGATACAGATACATTCTCACATATCTGCAAAAGCTCTTCTGTTCCGGGAGTGCATTTTCCGCTGTTATGTGCCCCAACCACATCTTGTACCTATATCCATATCGGTCCATGTCTTCCACGAGCTCTGTTATCAGCTTCTCCGCTTTTTCCTCATCAAATCTGCCATTCTCATCAGTCACCAGCGGTCTGATCAAATTACTTTTTCCACTTGCCTCACAGTCAAATTCCTTCATGAGCTTCCTGATATTTTCCTTATTATTTTTTAAGCTGCAATACTCTTTACAATTTTCAAATTTCATTTTCATGCCTCCTTGTTTTTGAACACCAGCCATGCAAAATTTGCCTTTATTGGTACTCACACATTGCTCTGCAATGTGTGATGTCGTCGATGCCATTTTAATATGTGACTTCGTCACATGGTCATCTCCTGGCAAATGGCAGGCGCTACATGTCAAGTTTTCATATAAAACTCGACACATCCTTTTTCTTATTATAGCTATGTAAATATTTGTCTCGTAATATTTACGACATGTTTTCAGATGATTATAAATGTTTGTGGATTTTTCCAAACCTGTGTGCTATTTTGATGTTCTGGATTGTTTTATATATGAGATCTCAAATGAGAGAATTGCGGAAATTCATTTCTCACGTATTCTCATATAAACAAACTACGGAGGTGATAAATCTTGAAACAGCAGCAGCTGCTGGAGTTATATGATACATACTCGAACAACGTATTCCGTCTCGCTATGAGCTTTTTAGGCAACACGGCGGACTCGGAGGACATTGTGCAGAATGTATATACAAAACTTATAGAAAAAAGCCCACATATATCAAAGGGCAAAGAAAAATCATATCTGCTCACGATGACGGCAAATATGTGCAGGAATCATCTAAAATCCGCAGCGAACCGTCTAAGCAGCAGCTACGAGGAACTGAGCAGCGACTCTATCGTCAGCGGATTCAATATTGAAGAGCAATCCATGTACGAGGCTCTGGGGAAACTCCCTGACTCATACCGCACTGTTCTTTATCTGCACTACTATGAGGGATATACATTTGGAGAAATTGCAAAGATACTTCACCTGTCACCATCTGCAGTTTCAATGAGAGTATCCCGGGGACGAAAAGAATTAAAAGAAATATTGAAGGAGGAATAACATATGACAAACAAAGACAAGATCAGCGATATTGATGATTTCCAAAACTCAAATACATATAACACGTCTGATGATTCTGATGACAGCAAATTTACAGACTTGTACACTAAAACTATGGATAATGTGACTATGTCTCAGGAAAACAAGGATGTTATACGCGCAAAGCTTGCTGAGCAGTCCCAGACTGGCAGATCTGGACGAAAGCTCATCCGCATAGGAAAGTATTCAGCCATTGCCGCCACTGTGTGCGCAGTCCTACTGTGCATCCCGGCGACAAGGACAACCGTCTCAGCAGCCATCGACTACATAAAGCAGACATTCCACCTGGCAAATGGCACCGAGGTGACATACGAGGAAAACAGCGAGGGAAACTCCATACAGTTCACAATATCTACAGATGATGTCAACGGTTACACGAAAGTTGAAAATGGTCGTCTCTACCTTGTTCTCGGAAATACAAAAAAAGATATCACCGACCAGTGCGGTCCTGACAAATATTTCCGTCATGAGATCAAGAATGCGGACGGCTCACACAGCGTCATCCTCATAGGCGGTACACCTGAGAGCTGCGGATGGGCAGAGCTCTTCTTTGACAAGAATGGGAAATATGTATTTAACAACATGAACGTTGAAGACTACAGCGACCCATGGCTTAATGACGCCCTGCATGCTGAGGGTGTTGACACAGGCAATCCTTACCTGGATGATGACCTTTCAGATACATCCGGCAGCGCCGCTGACGGAAATGCAACATATATCGAACAGTAATTTTTCCTAATAAGCCATATTAAAAAGCAAAAGATACAAAATTTTCCTAAACAAGCCTTTTTCGATCAAAAAGAGATAAATCATCAAATATTTACCTCATATTTCTCCCTTTTTGATGATTTAACCTTGTCTTAGGAAAATTTTGTATCTTTATTTCTTCTATCATATATATTTTTAGGAAAATAATCTCTGAATAGGTATCCATTCCGATCATTCTGTGTCGTGAGATTGATATAGAAATCGCTACAGTCTCATCGGAATTCCCTTATCCTGAAGGTATCTCTTCAGATCTCCTATCTCAAGCTCTTTATAGTGGAACAGCGAAGCCGCAAGAGCTGCATCAGCTCCGCCCTCTGTCAGGGCATCGTAGAAATGATCCTTAGTTCCTGCGCCGCCGGAAGCTATCACTGGAATATTCACATTGTCTGCTATGGTTCTGGTGAGTTCTATGTCATATCCCGCCTTTGTTCCATCGCAGTCCATGCTGGTAAGTAATATCTCTCCAGCTCCAAGCTCTGCGGCCTTCATGGCCCACTCAACTGCATCTATTCCACAGTCGATTCTGCCGCCGTGCTTGTATATGTTCCAGCCTGAACCATCATCACGTCTCTTGGCATCTATTGCTAAGACTACGCACTGGCTGCCAAACTTGTCAGCGGCATCAGCTATAAGCGTCGGATTGTCTATGGCTGCCGAGTTCACGGATATCTTGTCTGCGCCCTCACGGAGTATTGCCTTAATGTCATCGACAGTTCTTATTCCGCCGCCGACTGTAAACGGAATGAAGATAGTCTCAGCAACTCTTCTTACCATGTCGACAACTATATTTCTCTGGTCTGATGAAGCTGTTATGTCAAGGAAAACAAGCTCA
>OHZG01000229.1_pt1 | contig 24817 bp, 20 predicted proteins | sample 1580431 | NCBI WGS metagenome assembly OHZG01 (sample SAMEA3882527, study PRJEB24775) | human gut metagenome | biome: human-associated habitat; feature: intestine environment; material: feces | place: Netherlands | collected 2009/2010 | reverse complement strand
TGATCCTTCCTGCAGATGCCACAGTGCCGGTGGATGAATGGACCCAAAAAACATGGCCTGAAAATGCCTGTATGGCAGTTATGACTTCAGGGACATCAGGAAAAAATAAGCTGCTTTGTCATTGGATTATGATATAAGTTTTCCATCAAAGAAATCACTTTTTCCATTACATTTGCTTGTGGAAAAGACACTTTTCTTTTATCTTTATCATCATTTTCTGTTATTTCTGTATCTCTTCGTACATTTAATAAATCTTCTTGTGTGATAGTTGTGTCTTGCAGAGAATAATTTTTACTTTTAACCAAAGAAATGGATGAATAATCCTCTATCTCATCAAAACGATATTCAAATAAGCGATATATCATATTAGAATAAACAGAGAAAACTAATCGAATTGGTTTTTTTACTTTTTCTTTCCATAAACGATATGGATAATATAATTGTCGAATATGGAAATCTCGATGCACGACATTTTTTGCTTCTATAATGACAACAGAATCATCATTTTCAAATCCACCATCAATTTCACATTGTGCTTTGCTAACATGAATATTTTGTTTTCCACCATAAAATGTATCTACATAAAAATCAAAATTTCCTGTTCCCATTCTCCCACTAAAAGTTGCAACATTTCTCTCTACTTGTAAAAAATCATCCAAAATACCAGTTAAAGTCATTACATGAATTGCATTCGCTTCAGAATGTACATGGTGAATATCGATAGATTCATACTCTGGTAAATCAACATGTGCCATTTTACTAACATGCTCTTTTAATTCTGGTATCTCTTGATAAAGCAAAAAATCTCCCATCACATAAGAACTGCGACTTTCTGGAAGAATATTAAGATGTTTATCTTGTAACACTTTTGGTAAACAATCAGAACTATCCCATTTTGCCATAAGTCGTGGTTCTTTATATTCTTTTATTTGCTGCCCTTCACGGCTTTCTATTTTCGTAGAGTTTCCTGTAAGAACATCATAGAGATAATAGTCACTTTTGTACCGTTTATCCTCTTCTTGAAACTGTGTAGGAAATTCGATGATCCATTGGCTTTTCCCAACCGGACACAGTGGGGTACCGGTATCGACGGTCCAATAATTAAGCCGCTCGTAGTCGGTGCATTCATAAGGTTTGGCTAATTTTTCCTGAAGAAACGTATTCATTTGTGTTTCGTAGCGTAGATCATTTCCATCAGAGGCACGAAAACTTACGACAGATAATTTATAGTCATAGGTTTTGTAATCCTCATCAAAATCATCATCATAGACGTAATTTTCGTCATCTCTGGACGAATAAGTGAGTTGATTTGCGTTAAGTATCGCATAAATGCGGCCTTTCAATGCAAAGAATTGATAAACATTCCAAGTTTCAATGATGTCTTTTTGGAAGCCGTTTCGCTTTCCCGATAAAAGGGTTTCAATGTCTGTCACGGAAACAATTTGTGCTGTTTTTTCTGTTTTCATATTGTAACCGTAAATTCCATCTTTTTTTAGAAAATACAATGTGTTTTTGTGAACAGTAGTCGGAAAAAGGGAGACAGGAACCTCTTCTTCCGGCGCATAATAAAAGAGGCGGGTTACTTTTTTACAGACTTTTTTTACAGAAAAGTCATTTACCGACATACGATAAAGGTCTTTGTTGCAAAGAAGAAAAATTGTGTCGTCATATTTTCGCGGCACACCATATTCGTCTACAACAATGTAAGAACCGACGTCCTTGAAAGGTCTCGAAATTTTTCCGGAGTCCAAGTTGAATGCAATTGTTTTCAGAGGAAAATATTATTTTATCATCTTCGGCATAAAGAAAATCTTCCCAGTCAATGCCGGGTGAATCTTTTTTAATAATATCCTCCAATTTGCATACTTTCTCGCGGTCTTCCCAGCGCAATGTTTCCTTTGTACCGGACCGGCGAAAAGGAATGCGCCAAAGATTGGTGTAGTCGGTATCGTATTCGACAAGGTATAGGTAAGAGTCTGTGACATACATGTCGGAAACGGTAAAATCGTTGTCCGTGTCTGGCTTTATCACATAGTGAGTTCCTTTCTTAGGATAAGAAAAAGCGCCTGTTTTTGATTTTACGATAGGTGCCTGAAGAATGCCTTCTCCATCGGTAGAATATACATAATTTTTTGTGGTAAAAATAGTATTCTCATAACCATTTTTTGTATGGGTTTTGCTTGTTGATACAGTTGGATTCACAGTATTTTGTGGAAGGGCTGCTGGACCTGTGGCGGTAACTGCTTCCGGGGTGACGGCAGCACCCGACACAATGGCAGAAGGCGAAGCGGTGTCTGTTAAATTGGTTGTTGATGCTTGCTGAGCCCCGCATCCGGTACAGAAAATGAGTACGAGTGCGAGAAGTCGAAAGTATTGTTTCATAAAGTTCCCTCCTAATATTATGTGTTTGGGTTATTATACTATGTCACCAAGTGAAGCCGGATGGCTGCACAGGTATCAGCATGCTTCATTTTATCATAATTCAATAGCTATTACAATAATTTACAGCAAAAAAATGGATATCAACAAAAATGTCTGCATCTGGCAGAAAAAAAGAAATTTAAAAGTGTAGCATTTCCACTTATTTCAACCGGATTCTATGGTTTTCCAAAACAGATTGGAGTACAGACGGCGATAAAAGTATTGAGCAGCTTTTTGCTTCACAGTGAAATGATGGTATATTTAGTGGTGTATGACGAAGAAAGAACTACGATGTGCTGGGAGAAACGATAACGAGAGCGCGCGGAGCAGAACTTCCCTGTATGATGGCACAGGCAATTGGAACAGGCTGGTCGGAGGAGATTGAGCAGGATTACAAAAAAAGACATAAATAGAAAAATGCATTTGCAAATAAGCGTGAAAACCGCTATACTAAACGTATAGAAAGGCGGTGGAAAGGAATGGACGAAATGACAGAAAAAGAAATGAAATCGATAAAGATGTCAACTTTATATGAATTGCGTCTGCTTTTTACACAAGGAGAAAAGACAAATTATACGAAAGAGGAAATTGTAGAATTGCTTGATAAAATAGCAAGTGCAAAAGAACAAGAATAGAAAGACAAACATAAAATAAAAGGCTTGAATTTTCATCCCAACTATAGTACAATAGTCTCCTAAAACTTATGTGAATTTTTCTAAACAAACATGTTTACTTTTCGTCACATCATCAGGAGTCTATCCGGATGGTGTGATTTTTTTTCGTGAAACAACGAGACACGCAATCGCCAAACCTGTCGTGGGTTGTGCTTGCACAAAACCCACAGCAGGTTTGGGCGATTATGTGACGACTGTCACGATGATGAGCACCGAAGGCGCGAAGAATGCGTGTCTCGTTGATTGAGCAGTAGATCACTCGTTGTTTCACAAGATTCACGAAACGAAGGAATCAGGAGGATTTGTACGATGGAACAAACATTTATGAAAGAGAAGAAAATTATTCCGCTGGTATTGTCGATGTCATTGCCGATGATGTTGTCGATGCTAGTCAATTCTCTTTACAATATTGTTGACAGTTATTTTGTTGCACAGATCAGTGAACAGGCGATGACAGCATTGTCGCTGGTATATCCGCTTCAGTTATTGGAAACGGCGATTGCCGTAGGATTTGGTATCGGAATCAATGCGACAGCCGCATTTTACTTGGGAGCCGGGGAACGAAAAAATGCCAATGATGTGGTGACTTCCGGAACACTGCTCAGCATCGTGCATGGAATCGTGCTTACCTTGTTTAGTATCGGATTTGCCCGTTATTTTGTAGGGATGTTTACGGACCAGCAACCGATATTGGAAGATGCTGTAAAATATGCATGGATCGTCTTTGCGTTTACCATTCCGAATGTAGTGGCGATTACATTTGAAAAGATTTTTCAGGCAGAGGGAAGAATGAAAGTCTCTATGATCAGTATGCTTTGCGGATGTGTTGTCAATATTATTCTGGATCCGATGCTGATCTTTGGAATTGGGTTTTTTCCGAAAATGGGCATCGCGGGAGCGGCATTGGCAACCGGAATCGGACAGGTAATACCTCTTGTAGTATATATTATTATATTTGTCAAGAGACCGATGGCTTTCCGCATGACCTGGCATAAAAACCTGATACAGAAACGGTTGTGCCGGAAGATGTATGGAGTTGGAATTCCGGCGACATTAAATCTCGCTTTGCCATCTTTTATGATCACGGCATTGAATGGAATCCTTGCCGTTTACTCCGAAACGTATGTGCTGGTACTTGGAATTTATTATAAATTGCAGACGTTCATTTATCTGTCTGCCAATGGAATCGTTCAGGGGATCCGACCGATCATCAGTTACAATTATGGTGCCGGTGAGTCGGCAAGAGTGAAACGTATTTTCTGTACGGCATTAATTATGATTGCTGCAATTATGGCAGCCGGAATGGGAATCTGCCTTGGATTTTCAAAAAATCTCATGGGGCTTTTTACGACCAATTCACAGACAATTGCTGAGGGAGCTGCGGCAATCCGTATCATTTGTATGGGATTTATTATTTCGTCTCTTTCGGTTACGGTAAGTGGAATGCTGGAGGCACTCGGAAAAGGGGGCCAGTCCCTTGTGATTTCATTGCTGCGTTATATTATCGGTATTATTCCGGCAGCGTATCTGCTGGGAATCATGCTGGGCGGCCCGGCTGTCTGGAACTGTTTTTGGATTGCGGAAACGACCGCAAGTGCAGTGGCATTTGTTTTGTATAAAAGATTGAAATATTAGGAGAAAAGCATGAAAACAAGAGAGGAAGCATTGAATTACGCGCTGTCTTTTGCGGAGACTTATCAGGATGCCCCATTCCGGGATCAGAACTGGCAGTTAGTGCGAGTAAAAAAGTCAAAAAAGGCGTTTTTGTGGACATGTGAAAAAGAGGGAAAAATCTGGCTTAATGTGAAGGTGAATCCGGAGACGAGAGATTTTTGGCGGGCAGCTTATGACGCCGTCATACCGGGCTGGCATCAAAACAAAGAACATTGGAATACAATTATTTTGGATGGAACGATACCGGAAAAAGAAGTCCGGCAGATGATCGCAGAAAGTTATGACCTTGTTACCGATAGTCCGACAAAACGGATTTACGAGGCAGTAAAAAAGATTCCGAAAGGGCATGTGGCAACTTATGGACAGGTTGCGCAGATGGCAGGAAATCCGAAGATGGCACGTGCCGTCGGAAATGCTCTCCACAAAAATCCGGATCCCGAGCACATTCCCTGCTTCCGGGTAGTCAACGGGAAAGGAGAACTCGCCGGCGAATTTGCTTTTGGCGGGGAAGGCGGGCAGACCAGACTGTTGGAAGAAGACGGTATACCCGTCGAAAATGGACGGGTGGATTTGGAAAAATATGGGATTACCTTAAGAGAGTAGTTTCTTTGAAGGCCGGTAAACGATCAATGCGATAAAGATCAGGACTGCCGTAACGGAAAGACTGATCGGATAAGCCATCATAAGAGTGTGGAAGGTGCGGCTGGATGGAAATACACCATATACCCATGCGATTCGAACTCCGCATACACCGAGGATCGTAAGCAGGGCAGGAACCAGTGAAATACCAAAACCACGGAGATAACCGGACATCAACTCATACATCATACTGAAAATGTAGGCAGTAAATACAAGAAGAAGTCTTGTGTAGCCGAGTTCGATGACTTGTGGATCGTGATTGAAAATGGCAAGGAGCTGTCTGCCCACAAATAGGATTATGAGGATGGCAGCAGCGGAAGCAATGACATCTTCAATCAGACATAAGGCAAGGGTTTTTTTGCAGCGTTTCATCTGTCTTGCACCGTAATTTTGTCCGACAAAAGTGGTACATGCCTGACTGAAAGAATTCATGATGTAATAGGCAAAGATTTCAATATTAAAGGCTGCGCTCGATGCAGCAATTACGATGGTTCCAAGACTGTTAATAGCAGCCTGGATCACGATGTTTGCGATGGCAAAAACGGCACTCTGGATGCCGGCAGGAAGTCCTATTTTTAAGATTTTCCTGAAGGTAGCCATTTCAATTCGCAGATCTTTGATATCGACATGGATAAATTTATCTGTTTTCAGCAGTTTATAAAATAGAAAACAGGAACTCACCACATTGGAAATTACGGTAGCAATAGCGACGCCATCTACATTTCTGTGACACACGATTACAAAAAACAGATTTAACAATACATTTAATACACCGGAAAAAGCCAAGGCAATCAGAGGCATTTTGGTTTCTCCGACACTTCGGAAGACCGCTGATTCAAAGTTGTATAAAAGGATGGCGGGCATTCCGATCAGGTAGATGCGCATGTAACGAAGTGCCAAAGGAAATACTTCAGCAGGTACATTGAGCTGCTGTAAAATAGTGGAAACCAGTAATTCTCCCAGGATAGCAAGCAGTACACCTCCGAGAAGCGCAGCTACGATCGAAGTATGTACCGCATCATGAATTTGCTTTTTATCTTTTCTGCCGACTGCATTGGCGATGACGACATTGGCACCAAGGGCGATGCCGATAAACAGATTCAGGATCAGACCGATGAGCGGGCTGTTTGCTCCGACGGCAGCAACAGAGGCGGTACTCTGGGAACCGGTAAAATTACCTACGATAGCAATATCGGAGGCATTAAATAATTGTTCTAATATTCCGGTTGCGGCAACCGGAAGTGCATATTGTGGGATTTTATTCCAGATACTTCCATTTAACATATCTAATTTAGGACGTTTTTCGGTATTGTTCATAAAAAGTTCCTCTTTTTCTCTTAGTTTTTCATTGATAATCTATTATAAAACACAATATACTGCATAGCAAATAGATATAAATTATTATAAACCATAGCTTTGGGAATGATAAACTTAGCAGCCGGTTTCGTATTCGCAGTAGGTCCGGTATGTTCTTCCGTACTGTTTTCTGCCATTAACATAGCGGAAAGGACGGATGGAAATAGAACCATAATAATCCGCATCTTCGTTCGCTGCTCTTTTAGAGGGAATGTGGAGTTTACCATGGTTTTTTCCGTTTTCCACATTTTGGGTGATCCCTTCGGTTTTTATTTCATAGCCATCAGCACCTTTTACATGAGCCCATTCAACATCAAAACGGTATTCCGGATTTTTTTTCGAACCGGAAGGGGTGACGTCTGCATAACAGAGGGTAAAACTTTCGGAAAAATCATTGGGAAATTCCAACGTGGTATCGTCATCAAAATCCTCGGAAAAAAGTTCGTCAAATCCATTTTTCAGGATCTTGTCGGTTTTTCCCTGAAAGATCAGTGTGTCGATGGTGTCACAGAGAGAACATTCTTCTATTTTCCGGATGCCTTTTCCAAAAATCATGGTTTTGACACGGCGTCCCGAAAAGGCAAAAGATTTGATTTCTTTTACCGAATCCGGAATGACAATACGATTTAGTTTTACCTTATCCTCGTTTTTTGAAAAAGCATTTTCAGCAATTTTTTTTACAGAATTTGGAATAACAATATCTTTCGCGTTCCCATAATAATATAATAAAGTCCCTTTATAGATCAGAAATCCGTTTTTGGGTTTAAAATCCGGAAGATAGTCTTTAAAAAAGTCACCAAGTTTGTCATCTAAAATGGAGTAATATTTGCGCTTGCCGTGATCAAACCATACGATGTCATCCGGCGACGCAAAATCCAACAGGTTGACAATGCTCTCAACATCCAGATCACTGGTACGGAGAAGGAGAAGATCTACCATATTGGAATCGGATTCCTCCGTGCTTTGTTTCGGGGTGGCGGGGAGGATTTTTTTGACATTTTCATTAACAACCAGACAATCTCCGTCTGAACATTTCTTTAAAAAATCATCTCCTGCAAGGGTATCCCCTTTTGCTGGATCAATGCTGTCATACTCGTACAGATCAATTGTATCCATGGACGAAGGATCCGGCGTTGGTTCGGATGGGATTCTTGTCGCTGAAGGAGAGGCGGGAGTCTGCGTGGCGGTAGACGCCGGTGCTTGGGACTGCGTAGTTTGAGCTGGCTGTCCACAGGATGTAATTCCCAGACACATCATCAGAATAAGGACTGTCAGAGTTTGTTTTTGTTTCATAAAGATTTCCTCCGTGCTTTTTCTAATCTGTAACAATTAATTCAGAAAATCCCCGTACGTTAGCTCCTGAATCGTTATTCTGATTTTAGTATAGCAACCATGGAAGATTCTGTCAATAGATGAAAAAATTAAAAATTTCTCTTGACAAATAAAAAAATTGGGTCTAAGATATAGTCAATTCATCGGATAAATGCTTTGAACAGGATATGACTTCTCGTATCACCGCTTACAGAAAGCTGTTATTTGTGAGAAACAGTAACAAGGAACGGGAAAGCCCTCACCTGCGAGCTGCTCAGGGGAAAGGTATTGTAATATCGTACCAAGTAGTCCGAGCCGGTACTTTACCGTTATAGAAAGGCGCCTTCTGGACAGTATACAGAATTATACCAGGTGGCGAGTGAGAGGTCGACAGCAGCATGCCGACAAGCAGAGTGGTAACGCGGAAGTGATATGGATACATTTTTAGCCTTCGTCTTTGCAGGATAAATCTTATGAGATTTATCGTGCAAAGAAGGAGGCTTTTTCTTTTGCATAGCATGGCACCGATGAAAATATATTTAGAAAGAGGAGCGCTTTTGCGCGACGCTCCGGATTGGAGGATATTATGAATACATTAGTTATCGTATTGATTGCAGCGGTTGTTTTATTTGCTGCCTACGTTTTGTATGGACGCTGGCTGGCAAACAAATGGGGCATTGACCCAAAAGCGGAGACACCTGCGGTAAAATTCAATGATGGAAAAGATTATGTACCTACCAATGGATGGACCGTGTTCAGCCACCAGTTTTCATCCATCGCCGGTGCGGGACCGGTCACGGGTGCGATTCAGGCAGCAGCCTTTGGATGGCTTCCGGTTTTGCTTTGGGTATTGATCGGTGGTGTATTCTTTGGTGCGGTTACCGACTTTGGAGCCCTGTATGTATCCGTAAAAAATCAGGGAAAATCCATGGGAATGGTAATTGAAAAATACATAGGTAAATTTGGACGAAAAATATTCCTGCTTTTCTGCTGGCTGTTTACATTGATCGTAACAGCAGCATTTGCCGACATGGTTGCCGGAACATTCAATGCGTATTCGGTAGAACAGCCGGGAACATTAGCTCCAGCGGCAGCAACAAACGGAGCAGCCGGTATGGTGTCAATAATGTTTATGGTATTTGCTGTTATCTTCGGACTGGTTCAGAAAAAATTCAATTTGTCCGGTTGGAAAGAGGCCGTATTTGGTATCGTGTGCATCGTTCTTTCCTTTGTGATCGGTATGAATTGTCCATTGGAATTTAGCAAAGATACTTGGAGTTACATCACATTTGTATATATCTTCTTTGCAGCGGTACTTCCAATGTGGCTTTTGAAACAGCCGCGTGATTACATGACAACATTTATGTTTATTGGAATGATCGCCGGTGCAGTGGTTGGCTTGTTTGTTGCTCATCCGAGCATGAATCTTCCGGTTTACACGGGATTCAATAATGAGACGCTCGGTACGATGTTCCCAATCCTGTTTGTCACCGTTGCCTGTGGTGCGGTTTCCGGATTCCATAGTTTGGTTTCGTCCGGAACATCGTCAAAAACTGTGGAAAATGAAAAAGATATGCTGAAAGTCGGATATGGTGCGATGGTGCTTGAGAGTCTGCTTGCGGTACTGGCACTTTGTGTCGCTGGTGCTGCAGCAAGTGCAGATGGAACACCGGCCGTCGGAACCCCATTCCAGATCTTCAGTCAGGGCGTAGCCGGATTCTTCGAAATGTTTGGCGTTCCGGTATATGTAGCAACCGTATTTATGACAATGTGTGTATCGGCACTTGCACTTACCAGTCTTGATGCTGTAGCACGTATCGGACGAATGAGTTTTCAGGAACTCTTCAGCGTCGATGATATGGAACATGCCGCTCCTTGGAGAAAATTATTTTGCAATACATACTTTGCTACGATCGTTACGTTGGTATGTGGATTTGTACTTACAAAAATCGGATATGCAAACATCTGGCCATTGTTTGGTTCCGCAAACCAGTTGTTAAGTGCATTGGTTCTTTTGACACTCTGCGTATTTACGAAGGTGACGGGACGAAGCAACAAAATGCTCTTTCCACCTTTGATCATCATGCTCTGTGTAACATTTACCGCTTTGGTACAGAGATTGATCGCTATGGTAAAAGCCATTGGAGAAGCAGCTTCCACGACAATCCCGGCAGGTGCCACAACCTGGGGCGAGGTATTTATTGCCAATGGATTGCAGCTCATCATTGCTGTGTTACTTATCGTTCTGGGACTTACGATTGTCATCAATTCGATGAAGAGTTATGTCAACAGCAAGAAAAACAGTGAAGAGTAAACAATATAAATAAGTAGAAAGTCACTCTCTGTATTTGGATCAGAGGGTGATTTTTTTGTTGTGGGGAGCGGAAAACTGTGATATGCTAAGAGTAACTATTGTTAGCAAGGGGAAAGAAAATGGAAGAACAACAAAAACCACATAAACGAAGAGTACGTTATTCAGGAAAATATCCAAAGAAATTTGAAGAAAAGTATAAAGAATTACAGCCGGAAAAATATCAGGATACGATCGCCCATGTTATCCGCAAAGGAAATACGCCGGCGGGAATGCACATTTCCATCATGGTGGAAGAGATTCTTGACTATTTGAAAATTCAGCCGGGGGAGATTGGTTTCGATGCGACGCTTGGCTATGGAGGCCATACGAAAGCGATGCTCGGCTGCCTGAACGGACAGGGACATATTTATGCTACAGATGTAGACCCGGAGGAATCCGCAAAGACCAAAGAACGTTTGAAGGCACTGGGGTATGGGGAGGACATCTTATCAATCCGTCTGCAGAATTTTTGCACCATTGATGAGATTGCGAAAGAAGTCGGGGGATTTGATTTTATCCTTGCCGACCTCGGTGTTTCCTCGATGCAGATTGACAATCCAAAGCGAGGATTTTCCTTTAAAGTGGATGGTCCGCTTGATCTGCGGTTGAATCAGAAAGAGGGAATCAGTGCGGCAGAACGATTAGCAAATATTGGCAAAGATGAACTGGCAGGAATGTTGTATGAAAATTCGGATGAACCGTATTGTGAAGAGATTGCCAAAGCCATCACAGATGAGATCCGGAGAGGGCACGCCATCGATACAACGACAAAATTGCGGGAGATTATCGAAAAGACGTTGGATTTTCTGCCGGAGAAAGAGAAAAAAGACACGATAAAAAAGACATGCCAGCGTACCTTTCAGGCACTTCGCATCGACGTAAACCACGAGTTTGAAGTGTTGTATGAATTTATGGAAAAACTGCCGGATGCGCTTAAGCCGGGAGGACGTGTTGCGATTCTTACGTTCCATTCGGGCGAGGACAGACTGGTGAAAAAGGCGTTAAAAGAAGGTTACAAAGCGGGAATTTACAGTGAGTATTCCAAGGATGTCATACGCCCTTCGGCAAAAGAATGTGCGCAGAATGGGCGTGCCCGTTCGACGAAAATGCGTTACGCGAGAAAAGGGGATTTGTAAAATGCTGGAAAAAGGCTTATTGATTTACCTATTAATCAATGTTTTGGTCTGTATTTTATATGGGATTGACAAGTGGAAAGCGGTGCATCACAGATGGAGAATACCGGAGTCGACATTGATGCTGTCCGCTGTTTTCGGTGTGTTTGGTGCTTTTATAGGAATGCATTGGTTTCATCATAAGACACACAAACCGAAATTTTATATCGGCGTTCCGGTTATATTTGTGCTGGAATTACTCTGTATTATCGGTCTATTTGTATGGAAATAATCGTTATCTTCCAAGGCTGTTGTGACGATATATAATGATAGAAAGAGGGGGATTGTATGCAGATCAAGGAAGCAAGAGGAATTTATCAAAGTCAGATCAAATCTTACAGCAAAACGGCTTCTGAATTGAGACAAAAGCAAAAAGAACTGGAAGAGAAGATCAAAGAAACACCAAACGGAAAAGTAGTTTATGAAAATGAGGCAGTTTCGTTGGAATTGTCGTTAAATGCAATTGAGCAAAAGCAGAATGAATACCGGGATTACATGGAAAAACTGATGGATAAGTGGACCAATGTCGAGATGCTCGTATCGACGGAGCAGCAGACCGATTCCATGAAGGAAGCGACGGAGGAACAGATGAAGATTCTCGAAGTGGCGAGACGGCTTATGAAAGGAGCAAAAGTCCCGCAGGCGGATGAGATGAAACTGATGAAATTTGACAGTGGTTTGTATCAGGTAGCAAAAAGTATTGGCGCTATGGTGCAAAAGGATAAACGCGAAGAATACGATTCCCTCTGGGAGGACGAAGAGGACAAAGAGACGCAGGATCCGAATGAAGTGGCAGATTCTGCAGAGGCACCGGTGGGGGCACCGGATACCGTGTCGGCGGAAATGACGGCAGGCACGGCGGAGTAACGATGAGAAATGGAATAATAAAATATAGAAAAAAATTTGGGGAGCGGATCTATGGCCAAAGGAGTAAATCAAAAACTAAAACTGCTATATCTCATGGATATTCTATTGGAAAAGACGGACGAAAATCATGGGATTACGATGAATGAGATTATTTCATCGCTGGAAAGCTATGATGTTTCGGCAGAGCGGAAAAGTATCTATCGGGATATCGAAGAATTGCAGCGGTATGGCCTGGATGTTCTCTCTTACAATAACGGGAGAGCGACGTACTATCATGTCGCCTCCCGTTTGTTTGAAATTGCGGAATTGAAGCTTTTGGTAGATGCGGTTCAGTCGTCGAAATTTATCACGGAAAAGAAATCCCGGGAACTGATCAAGAAACTGGAAAGTTTTGCCAGCAAGTATCAGGCACAGGATCTGCAGCGTCAGGTGTATGTGCAGGGGCGTGTGAAAACGATGAATGAGAGCATCTATTATAATGTGGATAAGATTCATCATGCGATAGAAAGAAATCATTCGATCACGTTTCAGTATTATCAATGGAATGTAAAAAAACAGATGGAACTGAAGCACGAGGGTGAACGGTATGAAATTTCGCCGTGGCAGCTCATGTGGGATGACGAAAATTATTATTTGATCGGATTTGACCACAAGGCGAGGTATATCAAACATTTTCGTGTGGACAAAATGCTTGACATCCAAATGTGCGATCATGAGCGTGAAGGCGAGGAAACCTTTGAAAAAGTCGATGCCGGAACCTATTCGAAAAAAGTATTTGGCATGTATGACGGAACGGAGACGGCGGTAAAATTAAAATGCCGCAATTCTCTTGTGGGGGTTATGATTGATCGTTTCGGGAAAAATGTTCCGCTGATTCCATTGGATGACGAGTATTTTCAAGTCAATGTGACAGTGGCGGTCAGTCAGCAGTTTATCGGATGGCTGATGGCGATAGGAACCGGCGTGACAGTGATCGAGCCGGAAGAAGTGAGAGAAAAAGTGATTGTGGCATGCGGGGAAATGCTTGCCAGTTATGCGCAATAAAAAAAGTGTGGTCATTTTTGTGTGACCACACTTTTTAAAAAATCTTTATTTGTCTTTGATCAAATGAGGCAGCTGATCGACCATGTTAGCAAGGTCCTCAAACAAAGTTCCCTTTTTTGTGTCAGACTTATTGATCGCAGAAATACGATTGCTGACGTGGGAATAACTGGTATGGCTGTTATTGATGTGATTTAACATTTCATTGACACCCTGCTTGCTTTCAGAGACAGCGGAGTCGATGGCATTGTGTACGTCCTCGATACCGGTTACTTTCGCACTAATGCCATTAAAGATGCTGTGTGTACTGTCGACATTTTCGATGCTGCTGTGAAGCGCCTGCTTGGAATCCTCCAGAGACTGGTTCAGATTGGAAGTGCTCTTTTCCACATCGGCAATGCTGTTCTGCACATCATTGATCAAAATCTTGATCTGGTCGGCAAGTTCACGTACTTCATTGGCGACAACGGCAAATCCGCGTCCCTGTTCTCCGGCACGTGCGGCTTCGATGGAAGCGTTCAATGCCAGCAGATTTGTCTGATTCGCGATCGCGGTGATACCATCGGTAGATTTGCGGATCTCGGAAACAGATTCCAACAGTTTTTCGAAAGTCTGATTCATTTCGTCAAAACGCTCGGTAACGGTATTGGAACTTTCTTTCAGAACTTCTACCCGATTCTGAGCAGTGCTTACAGATTCCTGAATTTCGGATTGTACAGTAGCAAATTCATCACTCGCGGTAACAATGCCCTCAAAGGAAGTATTCATTGCCTGGCACTGGCTCAAAAGCTCCTCATTTTCATCGGAAAGTGTCTGAATACTTGCCTCGATTTCCTGAATGCCCTTAGAGGTTTCCAAATTCTGAGTTACGAGTTCTTCATTTGTTGATTTCAAATGGTCAATGGTAAGAAGAATTGCTTCGGTATTATCGGATACCGGTGCCTGTTCTACAACGGTAGTAGATGCTTTTTCAACCGAAGTTTCTTTTGTTTTCTTTTTAAATAATGGCTTCATAATGTCCTCCATTCTGATGTATAAATATGTTTAATCAAAGGTAATGCAGCACATTGTCTGATTGATATGCTGTTTTTTATAATGTTCTCCAAGTCCGACGATACCTGCATCGTGGACAGCTGTTCTATTACATCTGCTGCACAATCCATTGTTTTTGCATAGCGGTCCTGAATAGTTACAATTTATATTACTATAATAAATCAAAATACGGCAGGAATCAAGGAGAAAAAAGTAATTGCATGAAAGAAAAAGTTGCGATATAATCATTGCTGGAACATAACGACGAGGATGGAGGAAAAGAGACAATGGAAAAAGTGGAATATTGGGACATTTATGACAAAAATAAACAGCGCACCGGCAGACAGATGAAGCGCAATGACTGGTGCTTAAAGGATGATGAGTACCATTTGACGGTGCTTGGTGTCGTGGCACATAAAGATGGAAGATTTTTGATCACCAAACGTGTTATGACGAAAAACTGGGCACCCGGCTGGTGGGAAGTGTCCGGCGGGGCTGCGATGGCAGGAGAGGAGTCCAAAGAGGCAGTTCTCCGTGAAGTGAAAGAAGAGACAGGATTAGATGTGTCGAACTGGGGTGGTGGATACCAGTTTACCTATCATCGTGAAAATCCGGGGGAAGGCGATAATTATTTTGTGGATGTATATAAATTTATCGGAGAATTTTCCGAAGAGGATGTACACCCACAGGAAGCCGAGACGGATGGGTTTATGCTTGCGACCAAAGAAGAGATCGAAGCATTTGCAAAAGAAGGCGTGTTCCTTCATTATGATAGTATTAAAGAGGTGTTTTAAAGGAGTTTAGATAGAAAAGGAGCTTTTTTCTTTCTTCCCCGCGGGACCGTTTGCACTTAGCGGACACACGCAGCGGTGCGGGAGGGCATAGGACGCCCTCTGCGCACCGTCGGTGTCCGAAATCCCACGGAAAGAGAAAAAAAGCTCCTTTTTTTAATTAAACTGACTTTAAAACAAGATAAGGAATGAGAGAAGAATTCTAAAATAATCATAAATTCAAATATTTCTGTTGACAGATGGATTCAAAAGAGTATAATATCATTAATATGCTAATAATTAGCATATAAATTATTTAAATACTAACTAAAATCACAAGAACACAAGTTAATGAAAAACGAAGGGAGGCTTATGTGTGGAACCAAGAGGAAGATGCCATATGCGCATGGATGCGGAGACGGTGATCCGGGAAGCGAATCCGGTGAAGCTGATTATGTTTATCAATCAGATCCACCGGCGCAAGATTGAAAAACTGTTGGACGGAACCGGGCTTCACAGGGCACAGCACAGAATGCTGATGACGTTATCGGATTGTCCGGTTACATCACAGGTTGAACTGGCGAATATACTGGAAGTGTCGGCGGCGACGGTGGCAGTTTCATTGAAAAAACTGGAAAAAGGCGGATACATTCAGAAAACTCAGCAGGAACAGGATTCCCGCGTGCGATTTGTCGAATTGACGGAAAAGGGACGCGGCGTCGTTGAAGAGAGCAAAGAAATCTTTCATCAGATGGATGCAAAACTTCTGGAAGGATTTGACAAAGAGCAGCTGGAGGTGCTTCAAAGCTTATTGGGGCAGATGTACCGCAATGCGAAGAATATAGAGTAAAAGGAGAACAGACCATGGGTATTTATAAAAAATATGTCACTCCCTATCTGTCAGCATTTATTTTAGGGCCGATTTTTATGATCGTGGAAGTGATCGGAGAAGTGCTTCTTCCGAAGATGATGTCATTGATCATCAACGAAGGAATTAAGGGAGGCGCCGGAAGTGGTTATATCATAACACACGGCATCATTATGGTGCTTCTTGCATTGTGTATGATGGGCGGCGGTGTGCTTGGTGCCTATTTTGCTGTTAAGGCATCGGTAAATTTCGCCGGTGATCTGAGAAAAGATATTTTTGCGAAAGTACAGCAGTTTTCCTTCGCGAATATCGAAAAATTCTCAACCGGTTCGCTGGTAACGAGATTGACCAACGATATTACGAACTTGCAGAATGTTATTTCAATGGCACTTCGAATGCTCCTTCGAGCACCGGGGATGCTGATCGGTGGATTGATCATGGCGATCATGATGAATGCGAGACTGGCAATCATTCTCGGAGTGGTAATCCCGATTTTGATCGTATCGCTGGTTATCGTAATCGGGAAAGCATTTCCAAGATTTAACATCATGCAGACAAAAATCGACAGCCTGAACTCGAGAATTCAGGAAAATATCACAAATACACGCGTGGTAAAATCTTTTGTGCGTGACGAGTTTGAAAAAGAAACTTTTAACAAAGCCAATGAAGACCTGAAAGAAAAGAGTTTGTCGGCGATGAAGATCGTTATTTTGACGATGCCGATCATGACTCTTGCGATGAACATTACGACGATGGCGGTCGTATGGTTTGGTGGACGCCAGATCATCGTCGGCGATATGCCGGTCGGTGACTTGACCGCATTTACGACGTATATCGTACAGATTCTTATGTCGCTGATGATGGTTGGAATGATCATGATTCAGGGATCCCGTGCATTGGCTTCTTCAAAACGTATCAAAGAGGTTCTTATGACAGAAATCGACCTCAATGACAACGAAGCAAAATGCAAAGACAAAGAAGTGGAAAACGGCGCGATTGAATTCCGCAATGTCGGATTCCGTTATTATAAGAAGAATCATAACAATGTATTGAAACACATTTCATTCAAAGCCAATCCTGGCGAAGTGGTTGGAATCATCGGTTCGACAGGGTCCGGAAAGAGTTCGCTCGTGCAGCTGATCCCACGTCTGTACGATGTCGACGAGGGAGAAGTGCTCGTGGATGGCATCAATGTCAAAGATTATTCGCTGGAACATCTGCGAAACGGCGTGGCAATGGTGCTTCAGAAAAATACATTGTTCTCCGGAAGCATTATGGAAAATCTCCGATGGGGAGACGAAAATGCGACGGACGAAGAAGTTTACGAGATGGCACGTTATGCACAGGCAGACGGCTTTGTCCGCAGTTTTTCCGATGGATATGACATGGAACTGGGACAGGGCGGTGTCAATGTGTCCGGTGGACAAAAACAGCGTCTCTGTATCGCAAGAGCTCTTTTGAAAAAGCCGAAAATCTTGATCTTAGACGATAGTACAAGTGCCGTAGATACCGCGACAGAAGCAGAGATAAGAAAGAGTTTCTCCACGTCTTTGAAAGACGCGACGAAGCTGATCATTGCACAGCGAATCTCATCCGTAGAACACGCAGACCGTATCCTTGTAATGGATGAGGGCGAGATCGTCGGACAGGGAACACATGAGGAATTGATGAAGTCTTGTGAAGCTTATCAGGAAATTTATTATTCGCAGAAAGACAAGAATGAGGAGGTGTCAGCATGAGCGGAAAGCCAAATAAGCCAGCCGGAGGCCCACCAATGGGAGGACCGGGACATGGTCCGGGAGGCAGACATGCCAGAGCGATGGGCGGCAAGCCGAAAGAAACCAAACAGACGATAAAACGCCTTCTCGGTTATCTTGGAAAAGATAAGAAACACGTGATCATTGCACTGGTGTGTGTAGTGATTTCCAGTTTATCGACATTGGCAGGATCCTATATGCTGTCGCCGATCATCAACGGAATTACAGAAACATACGATAAGGCATCCAAAGCAGCCGGCGATGCCGGTGTCATTATCAATGAAGGATTGAAAACATTAGGACTTGGCATCTTTTTGATGCTTGCGATTTATGGAATCGGTGTGCTTTCCATGTATTTACAGCAGCGAATCATGATCGGTGTTTCGCAGCGTGCGTTAAAGACGCTTCGTAAAGACTTGTTTGATCATATCCAGACTTTGCCGGTACGCTATTTTGACACCAATGCGACCGGAGATATCATGAGCCGTTTTACAAACGATGTCGATGTTGTCGGTGAAATGCTCAACAATACGGTGATTCAGTTGATTCAGGGATTTATCAGTATCGTGGGTACGGTAAGTATTATGCTTTATATGAACGTATGGCTTGCACTTCTTACGATCCTGCTTGTGCCGCTTATGCTGAAAGCCGGTGGTTCGATCGCAAAGCGCAGTTCCAAATATTACCGCCAGCAGCAGTCGGCGCTTGGTAAATTAAATGGTTACATCGAAGAGACAGTAACCGGCCAGAAAGTAGTAAAGGTATTCTGTCACGAGGAAAAAGCGGTGGAAGAATTTACGGATCTGAACAATGATCTTCGTAAGAAACAGGTCAAAGCGCAGTTCTTTGGCGGTATCATGGGACCGGTCATGGGAAATATCGGACAGGTCAGTTACGGTATCACAGCGTGTGTCGGTGGTTTGTTTTGTCTTGCCGGACGGCTCAGTCTTGGGGGATTGACAGTATTTGTAAACTACTCCCGACAGTTCAGCCGTCCGATCAACGAGATCTCTATGCAGATCAATACGATCTTTTCCGCGCTTGCCGGTGCGGAGCGTGTCTTCAAAGTCATGGATGAAGAGCCGGAAGAGGCAGATAAACCGGATGCGGTAGAGATGGCCAATGTCAAAGGTGAAGTAATTATGGAAGATGTTTCCTTTGGTTACAATCCGGATAAAGTAATCTTGAAGCACATCAATTTGTATGCGCATGCCGGCCAGAAAGTGGCATTTGTCGGTTCGACCGGCGCCGGGAAAACGACGATTACCAACCTTTTGAATCGTTTTTATGACATTCAGGAAGGAAAGATCACGATTGATGGCAGAGATATTAAAGACTATGCAAGAAAGAGTCTGCGAAGCCATATCGCCATGGTATTGCAGGATACACACCTGTTTACCGGAACGGTTCGTGAAAATATCCGCTATGGACGCCCGGATGCGACGGATGAGGAAGTGGAGCAGGCAGCAAAGACCGCCAGTGCACATTCGTTTATCATGCGTCTCGAAAATGGGTACGATACGATGCTGGAAGGCGATGGTATCAATCTGAGTCAGGGACAGCGACAGTTGTTAAATATTGCCAGGGCAGCCGTATCAAAAGCACCAATCCTTGTACTCGATGAGGCGACAAGTTCAGTCGATACGAGAACGGAGATGCACATTGACCACGGTATGGAGCGCTTGATGAAGAACCGTACGACATTTGTTATCGCGCACCGTCTTTCTACCGTGCGCAATGCGGATTGTATCATGGTTCTTGAGCAGGGAGAGATCATTGAACGTGGAACGCATGAGCAGCTCCTTGCCGAGAAAGGAAGATATTACCAATTGTATACCGGCGCGGTAGAGTTGGATTGATAAAATTTCTTTTACGTGCAAGCACGACCAGCCATTTTTTGCACATTGACACTGAATAGTTAAATTGTTTTTTTTATAAAATTCCTCTTGTAATTAGCAAAAAAAATGCTATGATAGAAGTAGAGAAAAAATATTAGGAGGCATATTGCTATGTTTGGTTTTGGTCAGTTGATTGACATTTTGAAAAAACACCCAAGAAAAATTGTTTTTACAGAGGGAAGCGATCCTCGTATCCTGGAAGCATCTTCCCGTCTTTTGGCAAGTACATTTCTTGCCCCTGTATTAGTTGGTAACAAAGAGGAGATTGCAAAGGCAGCAGAAGAGAGCGGCTTTAATATCCGTGGAGCCGAGATCATTGATCCATTGAATTATGACGAGATTGATGAGATGGTGGATATGCTTTGTGAGATCCGTAAAAATAAAGGAATGACACCGGAGCAGGCTCGTGGAATTTTGTCTCAGGCAAATTATTTCGGAACGATGCTTGTGAAGATGGGAAAAGCAGATGCATTGCTAGGTGGAGCGACATATTCTACGGCAGATACGGTTCGTCCGGCATTGCAGATCATCAAGACAAAGCCAAACAATTCCATCGTATCTTCCTGCTTTATTCTGGTTCGTCCATCCGCAACCGGTGAAAATGAAGTGCTTGCGATGGCAGACTGCGCGATTAATATCAAACCGACCGAAGATGAATTGGTTGAGATCGCGTTAGAGGCTTCCGAATGTGCAAAGATTTTCGGAATCGATCCTCAGGTTGCATTTCTCAGCTATTCTACATTGGGATCCGGCAAAGGCGAAGATGTAGATAAGATGCGTAATGCCGCAGAGAAGACAAAGAAAGCAGCACCAAACCTTCCGATCGAAGGCGAACTTCAATTTGATGCTGCAGTAGCACCTCGTGTAGCTCGTACAAAATGTCCGCAGTCCGAAGTGGCTGGACATGCAAACACCTTTATCTTCCCTGATATCAACGCAGGAAATATCGGTTACAAAATTGCACAGCGTATGGGTAACTTTGATGCTTACGGCCCAATCCTTCTTGGGCTGAATGCACCGATCAATGACCTTTCCCGCGGATGCAATGCAAGTGAAGTATATTCCATGGCGATCATTACCGCAGCATTGGCATAAGAAATAAAATGCAAGAATGAAAAATACATGGCCGGAGCAGAGCGTGACAAAAGACATGCACTGCCCCGGCTGTTGCTGTAAATTGGAAATGTTTAGCAGAAAGGAAATGCACATGAGAAAGAAAATGAGCGATGACGAAAAATTCATGAAAGAAGCGCTCCGGCAGGCGAAGAAAGCTTATGCCATGGAAGAAACGCCAATCGGCTGTGTTCTGGTCCATGAGGGGAAAATTATCGCCAGAGGGTATAATAAACGAAATAAAAAGAAAAACACACTGGCGCATGCGGAGATCATTGTGATCGATAAGGCAAGCCGGGTTCTCGGGGACTGGCGGCTGGAGGAATGCACGATGTATGTCACGCTGGAACCCTGCCCGATGTGTGCCGGAGCGATCGTGCAGGCAAGAATCCCCAAAGTGGTGATCGGAAGCATGAATCCGAAGGCGGGATGTGCCGGTTCCGTCTTGAATCTGCTGGATATGCCGGGGTTTAACCATCGGGTAGAAGTGGAGCGGGGGATTTTGGAAGAACCATGCAGCCGGCTGATGAGCGGTTTTTTTAAAGAACTTCGGTTAAAACGAAAGAAATCTACTTGAAGAAAGCATTTGTTTATGCTATAATATTTTGGTACATTTTTAGAAAAGGAGATTTTCACAATGAATACTAAGTTAAAGGGCGTTTTACAGCTTCTTGTCATTCTCCTTGTAACTGCCGCAGTTTGTGCTGTGGCATACACGGGAATTGGAGGAGCAAAGCGGGGTAGTGCAAAAAACATCCGCTTAGGACTTGACTTGGCAGGGGGTGTCAGCGTTACATACGAAGCGACAAAAGAAAATCCAACTGCTCAGGAAATGAAAGATACTGTGTATAAAATGCAGATGCGTGTACAGAACGAAAGTACAGAAGCTTCTGTTTATCAGGAAGGAAATAACCGCGTAACGGTTGACGTTCCGGATGTTGATGATCCACAGGCAGTATTGGACAAGCTTGGAAAAGCGGGAGCGTTGGAATTTGTTCTTTACAACAATGTAAAGGTTGGAGAAGATGGAAAGACGGCGACCTATGACAAGAAAGATGTCATCATCGACGGTTCCATGTTAAAGACTGCAGAAGCAGCAACACAGCAGGATTCCACGACAGGCCAGTCAGAAAATGTTGTAAAACTTTCATTTAATGCAAAGGGAACAAAGAAATTTAAAAAAGTAACAACTGATCACGTAGGTGAGCAGTTCTCGATCATTTACGATGGCGAGATCGTATCCTCTCCGGTTATCCGTGAGGCAATTGACGGTGGAGAAGCCGTTATCTCCGGAAGTTTTGATGAGTTTTCAAAAGCAGAGGATATGGCATCTACTCTTCGTATCGGTGCGCTTCCACTGGAACTGAAAAATATCCGTTCCAATATCGTAGGAGCAAAACTTGGTGGAGATGCACTTAAGACAAGTTTGATCGCCGGTGCGATCGGTCTTGCCCTGGTTATTATCTTCATGATCGTTATGTATTGGATCCCCGGTGTAGCAGCCTCCCTTGCGCTGTTATTCTACGTAGGTGCATCCGTGCTTGCCATTAACGGTCTGGATGTCACGTTGACCCTGCCGGGTATCGCCGGAGTTATTCTTGCAATCGGTATGGCGGTGGATGCGAACTGTATTATCTTTACCCGTATCCGAGAGGAACTGGCGACAGGAAAGACGGTTCGTTCAGCAATCAAGATCGGATTTGAGAAAGCGTTGTCCGCAATCATCGATGGTAACGTTACGACATTGATCGCTGCCGTTGTTCTTTATATCAAAGGATCCGGTACCGTTATGGGATTTGCTCAGACACTGGCAATTGGTATTATCCTTTCTATGTTTACGGCAATCTTCGTAACAAGATGGATCCTGTATGCATTTGTGGGACTTGGTTTTGACGATGTGAAGTTCTACGGAATACAGAAAGCAAGAAAACCGATCAACTTTGTTGGAAATATTAAGAAATATGCGATCATTTCCGGCTGCCTTCTTCTTTTGTGTATCGGCGGACTGGTTATGAATATGGTAAAAATGGGACAGCCACTTAACTATAGTCTTGAGTTCTTAGGTGGTTCCTCCACATCGATTACCTTTACGGATTACAAGGGTGAAGGATTTGATGCTTCCGGTAATGCGAGCGCAGACTTCAAAAATGAAGTAACCGATGTTGTGAAATCGGCGGCAGATGTATCCGAAGCAGAACTTTCGGATGTATCCGGCGAAAAAACCTTGATTGTTCGTACACCGGCCTTTACCGAAGACCAGCAGAAAAAAGTAATTGCTGCGGTAGAAGAAAAATATGGCGTGAGTGATAAGAGCATTGAAGTAGAGACCATTTCTGCTTCGGTAAGTAACGAAATGCGTATGGATGCGATCGTAGCGGTACTTATCGCTGCGGTAGGTATGTTGATCTACATCTGGATCCGATTCAAGAATCTTGCATTTGGTGCAAGTTCCGTTATCGCACTTCTTCATGATGTTATGGTAGTGCTTATGGTTTATGCGATCGGAAGTGCGTCCATTACTGTCGGAAGTACATTTATCGCCTGTATGCTGACGATCGTAGGTTACTCGATCAACGCGACGATCGTAGTATTCGACCGTGTGCGTGAAAACCGTAAGAAACTGGGCAACACGGACTTGGCAGAAATTGTAAACACAAGTATTACAGAGACCTTGAGCCGAAGCTTTAATACTTCAATCACAACGTTGGTAATGGTACTTTGTCTTGCCGTTCTTGGTGTGGATTCCATCCGCCAGTTTGCGGTACCGATGATGGCAGGTATCATTTCCGGATGCTATTCTTCTGTATGTCTGGCAGGTACTATTTGGTACTTTATGAACCGTAGTGCTCAGAAGAAAGCCAAAGCGAAAAAAGCCGGTAACAAAAAGAAATAATTATTTTTGATGAATAAAATGAAAGCGGTTGTGCATACTACATAAAAATAGTATGTGCAGCCGCTTTTTTGCAGCAAAAGTCTGCTCGGGTGTGCACGGTTGTTGGAGGAATTATGGACAAAATGATTGGAAAGCGGAGCGTGCAGTTTGAAGTGCCGCCGTGCATTATCGGAGCTGCTTCCGTAGCCGGAGAAAAAGAGGGAGCCGGAAAATTTGGAAAATATTATGACATTATAGAAGACGATCCGTTGTTTGGTGGAAAAACATGGGAAGAGGCGGAGAGTAAAATGCAGCATATGGCAGCAGACATCGCAATCCGCAATGCCGGACTGGAATCGGAAGATATCCGGTATATCGTGGCAGGGGATCTGCTCGGGCAGCTGATCGCGACTTCGTTTGGCATCATGAATCTGAATATACCGATGTTTGGTGTTTATGGTGCGTGCTCGACGATGGGAGAGTCGATGGCAATCGGTTCCATGCTTGTGGAAGGCGGCTTTGCAGAGTACATTGTCGCCATGACGTCGAGTCATTTTGCCAGCGCGGAAAAGCAGTTTCGTTTTCCTTTGGCGTACGGAAACCAGCGACCGTATTCGGCGACATGGACGGTGACAGGAAGCGGCGCAGTTGTGATCGGAAGGGGAGACGGAAAATGGAAACGTAAAGAGATGGATTATGTGTGTATCCGCGGGATTACGACCGGAGTGATCACGGATTACGGCATCAAAGACAGCATGAATATGGGCGCTTGTATGGCGCCGGCAGCCTGTGATTGTATTTTGAACAATTTCAAAGATTTTGGGGTAGAACCGGACTATTATGACAAGATCATTACAGGGGATCTCGGAACGATCGGACAGCGGATTTTAAAGGATATGCTGCTGGGTTACGGATATGATATCAGGAAGCAGCATATGGACTGTGGAACGGAAATTTATTACAGTGAAGAGCAGGATACGCATGCCGGCGGAAGCGGCT
>OHZG01000172.1_pt1 | contig 30744 bp, 22 predicted proteins | sample 1580431 | NCBI WGS metagenome assembly OHZG01 (sample SAMEA3882527, study PRJEB24775) | human gut metagenome | biome: human-associated habitat; feature: intestine environment; material: feces | place: Netherlands | collected 2009/2010 | reverse complement strand
GCTACGGTCGATGCCGAGGGAAATGTGAAGGCTGTCAATCCGGGAGAAGCTGATATCATATGTACATCTGTTGATACTGAGCAGGTGTACGGCAAGTGTCATGTGACTGTACAGCCTCCTGTAAAAGGTTTGACTCTCAATATGAACAGTGCAGAATTGTTGCTCGGAGCAGATACGGAAAGCAGAACAGTATCACTTGAGGCTGTTATCGATGCGGATGATGCAAGTATTTACAAGAATTTGAAGTGGACATCGTCAGATACAAACGTTGCTTCGGTGTCATATAGTTCAACAGATAAGACAAAGGCTACAGTTACTGCCAGATCAGCAGGAACTGCTGTTATCAGATTTTCAATTTCAGATGATGAGTATGTGGATTGCAACATTACAGTAAAGCAGAGAGTTACAAGCCTTAGAATAAACAGAGACAAGACAACAATATATGCTGGTGATACACTGCAGGTAACAAGCACTGCATCCCCTGCAACTGCATCGAATCAGGAAGTCATCTGGGCATCATCAGACGAGAGTGTTGCAAGCATTGACAAGGATGGTTTGATAACAGCCCTCGACAGAGGAACCACAGTTATCACAGCTACAGCAGTTGATGGAAGTGAGAAAACAACATCATTCACTCTTACAGTAAAGAAGTATGTAAGTGCTATAACACTTGACAAGGAGAAGCTCACTCTGTATGTGGGTGAACGAGGAACTGTTAAGCAGACCGTACTTCCAGAAGATGCAAATGACAGAAATGTTATATGGCAGTCAAGTGATCCGGGTGTTGCAACAGTATCAAACGGAACAATAACAGGTGTTAAAGCCGGAACAACAAACATAACATGTACAGCTAGAGATGGCAGTGGAGTATCAAAAACATGTGAAGTTACAGTAGTCCAGCAGATATCATCAATAGTATTGGGTGAGAGCACTAAGACTGTGAATGTAGGTGATAAGTTTACCCCGAATGTGACTCTCAATCCGGAGAATGCTTCAAAAACAGAGCTGAAGTGGACAAGCTCGAGTGAAGCAGTAGCATCTGTAGATCAGAATGGAGAGGTAACAGCAAAATCCCGTGGTACAGCGACAATCACATGCGAGGCTGTCGAAGGCATTGAAGGAAGAAAGGCCAAGGCAGCTCTCAGACTTACAGTTAACCAGCCGGTTACAGGAATAAAACTTAATCAGACAAAACTGAATCTGTTTGTGGGTAAACAGGGCAGAATAACATCGACTGTAGCTCCTGCTAACGCAAATAACAGAAATGTTGAGTGGACAACTTCTAACAGCAAGGTAGCAACTGTAAACAATGGTACTATCACAGCAGTATCAAAGGGAACAGCAGTTATCACATGTAAGGCTAAGGATGGAAGCGGCAAGCTTGCAAAGTGTACTGTTACGGTTTCACAGCCTGTAACATCCATCAAGCTCAATGCAACAAACAAGACTATCAAGAAGGGTGCGACATTCACACTCAAGGCAACTGTAGGTCCTGCAGCGGCAAACAATAAGGCGGTTACATGGTCATCATCGAACACCAAGGTTGCAACAGTTTCGTCAACAGGAGTTGTCAAGGCTGTTGGAAAGGGTTCGGCAGTTATCACATGTAAATCAAAGGACGGAAGCAATATTACTGCCAAGTGTACAATCAATTCAGTTATTATGGTTTCTTCGATCAAGTTAAACAAGAAGACAGCAACCATAAAGAGAAAGGGAAAGATAACACTCAGGGCAACAGTAGGTCCTGCAACTGCAAACAACAAGGCAGTTACCTGGGTTTCCTCAAATAAGAAGATAGCTACTGTAACAACAAGAGGAACAGTAGTAGGTAAGAAGAAGGGGCGTGCGGTAATTACATGTAAGGCTAAGGATGGCAGTGGTAAGTATGCAAAGTGTACAATCAGAGTAAAATAAAAATATAACAACATACAGTTGGGAGATATGATCTTAACCGTCAGGCCTGCAAAACAGGTCTGACGGTTTTTTACGTATATTGTTCTTTGCTGTTCTTTATTTTTATTTAACGTTAAAAAATGTTGTAAGCAAATAGCAATTGTGATAAACTATTAGAAAAATTGATTTCATTTACATGGAGGCATTTATAGATATGAAGAAGCTTATTTTAGTTACATCACCACCAGCATGTGGAAAGACATTTATTTCAAAGCAGGTTGCAAAGGCACTTCACAATTGTGTATACCTTGACAAGGATACACTTATCGTACTTTCAAAGCAGATATTTGTAGTTGCCGGACAGGAGTACAACCGTTCATCAGACTTCTTCCAGAAGGAGATCAGAGATTACGAGTATTACTGTGTGCTGGATCTTGCATTTGAGGCATTGGATTACAATGATACAGTTCTCATCAATGCTCCGTTCACAGAGGAGATCAGAGATGATGAGTATCTTGACAATCTTCGCGCTAAGCTTGCAGAGAAAGATGCAGAGCTCTTCGTTATCTGGGTAAATACAAGAAAAGATGTATGTCATGAGAGAATGATCAAGAGAGCTTCAGACAGAGATACATGGAAGCTTGAGCACTGGGATGAGTACATCAACAGCCAGAACTTCAATCCGCCTACAAACATCAAGGATCTCTTCATATTCGAGAACTCATCAGAGGAGGAATATGAGGATTCGATCAAGAAGGTTGTCAAGGCTGTGAGAGGTTAATTGGCACATACAATAAAATATTTATGACAGGAGTAGAGAATATGGCAACAATCAGAAGTTTTAGAGCCTATAGACCGAGACCAGATGTTGCAGGCAGAGTAGCTGCCTTGCCATACGATGTGTATAACCGTCAGGAAGCAGAGATAGAGGTCAAGCGCGAACCATTATCATTTTTGAAAGTGGACAGAGCAGAGACATCCTTTGGACCAGATGTGGATACATATGCTCCATGTGTATATGATAAGGCTGGTCAGCTGCTTCAGGGCATGATAGATGATGGAACATATATCATGGAGCGCAGACCAGTCTATTATATTTATGAGCTTATCATGGATGGCAGGCATCAGACAGGACTCGTGGCATGTTCTTCTATAGATGACTATATGAATGGAGTCATCAAGAAGCATGAGAATACCAGAGAGGACAAGGAGATAGACAGAATAAAGCATGTCGAGGCATGCGGAGCGCAGACGGGACCTATATTCCTTGCGTACAGAGCGATAGATAAGGTTGACGAGATCATCGATAGAGTGAAGAAGGGTGATAAGTTGTACGGCTTCACATCACCTGACGGGATCACTCACAACGTATGGATAATAGATGGCCAGGAAGATATAGACACCATCAGAGCTGCATTTGAAGGAGTGGACGATATCTATATAGCGGATGGACACCACAGGGCGGCATCGGCCGTCAAGGCGGGAATCCATATGAGAGAGAAGAATCCGGGATATACCGGGGATGAGGAATTCAATTATTTCCTCTCTGTACTTTTCCCTCATGACCAGCTTATGATCATGCCGTACAACAGAGTGGTAAAGGATCTCAACGGACATGACAAGCAGGAATTCATGGATGAGGTTTCAAAGATATTTGATGTGACAGCCAGTGATGTTCCGGTGGAACCACAGGTCAAAGGACAGGTGGGAATGTACATGGATGGAAGCTGGTACAGACTGGATGTCAGAGAAGGTATTGTTCCGGATGATGTCGTGGGCAGACTTGACGTATCGGTACTTCAGGACAATGTGCTTGCACCGATACTTGGAATACATGATCCGAGAACTGATCAGAGGATCATGTTCGTAGGTGGAATCAGAGGACTTGCAGAGCTTGAGCGTCTGGTGGATGGAGGAATGGCGGTTGCATTCTCGATGTATCCGACATCCATCACTGAACTGTTCGACATTGCAGATGCGGGACTTCTCATGCCTCCAAAGTCAACGTGGTTTGAGCCAAAGCTCAGAAGCGGAATATTTATACACAAGATAGACTAACATTAGGAGAAGGGGTTTTATGGAGATATTTGTATTGAAATCAGATGAGGTTGCAGCGATAACAAGGGGTACGCATGGCAACCCTCATCATATTCTTGGTATGCACCAGTGTCTTAATGACTGCTATGTAAATGCATACCTTCCGAGGGCTACGGCTTCGTTTGTTCTCAGGATAAATGAAGAAACGGGCGAGCCGATATTTAAATATCCTATGACCGAGATAGGTTCACAGGGATTTTTTACAGTGAAGATCGAGGATAGCGGGGCATTTGCATATAAGCTCATAACAGAAGGCGAGCAGGCGGCTGAATTCTATGATCCGTATTCATTCGGATACAGCGTGGATCCAGTCAATGTCATGAAGGTGGTAAATGGAGACGATGGAATATTGTCGGATTTCCATGTAAAGGATCTGTTTGGAGCAAGACAGATCACGCTCGATGGTGTACAGGGTGTATCGTTCTGCATGAATATGCCGGGGGCAACCAGGGTCAGTGTGGTCGGAGATTTCAACGGATGGGATGGACGCGTGAATCCTATGAGAAGGATTGACTACACTGATATGTTTGAGCTGTTCATTCCGGGCGATCTCATGAATACCAGATACAAATTCGAGGCATTATACAGAGATGGAAATACAGATATATTTGCAGACCCTTACGCTGAGGTGTATGAGGTGGCACCGGGAAATGCATCGGTACTTGCAAAGCTTGAGTATAGCTGGTTAGACTCTTCATATATGAAGAAGAGAGGCAGTGTATCTGCCCCGGTAAATATATATGAGGTCCACATGCCGACATGGAAGAGAAACTCAGATGGATATCCTCTTAACTATCTCGAATTTGGCAAAGAGGCTGCCATGTACGTGAAGAATATGGGATACAACTACATACAGTTTATGCCACTTATGGAATATAGAGATGACAATGGCTGGGGCTATGATACCGTGGGAATGTTCGCTCCGACATCGAGATTTGGAACACCTACGGAGTTCATGGCTATGGTCGACCATTTCCACAGCAAGGGAATAGGCGTTATCATGGATATGGTATCTGTGAGGGATGTGGATTGCATCGCATATTGGATAGACACATATCATCTGGACGGAGTAAGGCTGGAGGACGAGGAACTTATCAGAGCATTGAGAACAACCCTCGGCACTGCAGGCGATGCTGTCATGACAGATCTCAGGTGGAATAATGAAGCTGTGTCCAGAGTGACAGATTTCATGATGATACCTCCAGTGAACAGAGGAAGCTTTACGGATTATACATGTGGTATACCATTTGACGAGAATGATGATACCGTATGGGCGCTCAGCCATGATGAGGTTGCATATGAGCGTGGAAGTTACGCATCCAAGATGTCGGGTGGCTATGAGGACAAGTATGCTGATCTCAGACTTCTGTTTGGTCTCACCATGTCACTACCGGGAAGAAAGCTGACGTTTATGGGACAGGAATTAGGCGGATTTGCCGGGTTTGACGGAAGAACCCAGATCGACTGGTCGGTTCTTGAGTTCGATGCAAACAGCTATTTTCAGAAATATATAAAGGAACTCAACAAATTATACGATACAAAGAATGCTCTGTGCGGTGATGGCAGGGACCTTGCCGGCAGTGCACTTGATATACAGGAGAAGGGACAGGTAATATCATTTGTAAGACATGGTTTGGATGTCGCAGATGATGTGTATATTGTCTGCAACTTCGGACTTAAAAATGTGACAGGATATAAGCTTCCGGTTGAGACGGATGGAAAGTACAGAGAGATCTTCTCAAGTGATAACCTGAAATACGGAGGCGAGGGCAACAATAACAAAGGATATGAGACTGCTGCGGATGGCGTGATAGAAGTGAGTGCTCCTGCACTGTCATTTGCAGTGTTTGCCCATGTAAAATAGGAGGAATAGACATTTATGCTATTGATTGGTGATCTGTATAACATGGCGGCTGATACTGCGACCACAGAGAGTGTGGTCGGGGATGCGGTGAAGGAGGCCACGGATCAGGTAAGTATCGTAGGGCAGTATATCCAGAAGCTTACAGACTGGTGTATGTCCAAGCTTGGCAGTATAGTTGTGGCTGTCATATTCATGGTCGTCTGCTTCAAGCTGGTGAAGTTGCTGCTCAGGATACTCAGGAAGAGTTTTGAGAGGTCAAAGCTGGATCCAAGCGTTGCTGGTTTTTTCATATCTGCGGTCAAGATTGTTCTGAATGTGTTGATCGTGCTCACTGCGGCGAGCATTGTGGGATTTCAGATCACTTCATTTATAACTATACTAGGCACAGCGGGGGTTACCCTCGGACTTGCACTTCAGGGAAGTCTGTCGAATCTTGCGGGCGGCTTGTTGATTCTCATATTAAAACCATTCAGGGTCGGTGACTATATTGTGGAGAACAATACCCACTGCGAAGGAACAGTCGTGTCCATAGACATATTCTATACAAGGCTGATAACTTTCGACAACAAATCAGTCGTCATACCGAATGGCAACATATCCAACACATCCCTTGTGAATGTGACAGAGCATGATATGAGGAGGGTGGATATACCATTTTCTGTTGCGTATGATTCTGATATGGAGAAGGTCAAGAGGGTTACCATTGAGACCATTAAGGATGTGGATGGTTATCTTCCGGATGAGCAGATTCTGTTCTATATAGATGAATTTGCAGACAGTGGGATCAATATGTATGTGAAGTTCTATGCGACGATAGAGAAGTTCTTTGATGCCAAGTGGGATGCCATGTGGAAGCTGAAAAAGGCATTTGACGAGAATGACATAGAGATTCCATTTAATCAGATGGATGTACACATGAAATAAATACTCAATAATCCACATATGATGTCTGATTTCTTGCAAAAATAAAAGCAATCGAGTATAATCATGTGGATGTAGATATCAAAGACCGTGTATTTAGTATACATGGTCTTAATATAAATTTGTTTAAGGAGTGATTGATATGACAAAGATTGATATTATCTCAGGCTTCCTTGGAGCTGGCAAGACAACGTTGATCAAGAAACTTATTGAGCAGGCATTTAAGGGAGAGAAGCTGGTTCTTATAGAGAACGAGTTTGGTGAGATAGGAATCGATGGCGGTTTCCTGAAGGATGCCGGCGTTCAGATCACAGAGATGAACTCAGGTTGTATCTGTTGTTCACTGGTCGGAGATTTCGGTACTGCACTTAAGCAGGTTATCACAGATTACACACCTGACAGGATCATCATTGAGCCATCAGGAGTTGGCAAGCTGTCTGACGTTATCAAGGCAGTAAAGGATGTATCAGGAGATCTTGATGTAGAGCTCGACAGCTACACAACAGTTGCCGATGTGTCAAAGGTTAAGATTTATATGAAGAACTTTGGCGAGTTCTTCAACAACCAGATCGAGAGTGCTAACACTATCATCCTGAGCAGAACACAGACTACTACACAGGACAAGATAGAGAAGGCTGTAGCCATGATCAGAGAGAAGAACGATCATGCAACCATCATTACAACTCCATGGGATGAGATCGATGGAGCAGCCATCAGAGAGGCTATGCAGAACTACAAGTCTCTTGAGGAGACAATGATGGATGAGGCTAAGAAGGGACATGATCATGACCACGACCACGGCGATGAGTGCACATGTGGCTGTCCATGATGACGACCATGAGCATCATCACGACCACGATGAGCATGAGCATCACCACGATCACGACGAGCACGAGCATCACCACGATCACGATGACCATGATCACGACCATGGCGATGAGTGTACATGTGGCTGCCATGACCATGATCACCACCATCATCATGCAGATGAGGTATTTACAAGCTGGGGCAAGGAGACACCACACAAGTACAATGAGGACAAACTCAGAGAGATTCTTGACACTCTGGCTGACACAGAGAAGTACGGTGTTATCCTCAGAGCAAAGGGTATCGTACCTAGCGATGCAGGTGAGTGGCTGTACTTTGATCTTGTACCAGGCGAGTTTGAGGTCAGAAAGGGCAAGGCTGACATCACTGGTAAGCTTTGCGTAATAGGAAGCAAGCTTAAGGAGGACGACCTTGCAGAACTGTTCGAGGTTTAAGCAGGTTGTTCTATGATAAGGAGTTAATATGATGGGACGTCAGAATAAAGAGATACCTGTATATGTGTTCATGGGATTCCTTGAGAGCGGTAAGACAACATTTGCCAAGGAGACCCTGATGGACAGAGGCTTTACAGGTGGAGCCAAGACACTTCTTCTCGTCTGTGAGGACGGAGAGGAGGAGTATGATCTTGAGGCTCTGAAGAAGGCTAATATATATACAGAGTTCATAGAGGAAGATCAGCTCACAACAGACCATCTCCTTGACCTTCAGGACAAATACAATCCGGAACAGGTCATGATCGAGTACAATGGTATGTGGAAGCTCGATAAGATATTTGAGATAAGGGTTCCAAAGGGATGGACGGTTGTCCAGGTTATCTCATTTGTGAATGCGGAGACATACGATGTGTACTCACAGAACATGAAGGCAACCATGGTTGAGCAGTTCAACAGTGCGGACATGGTCATCTTCAACAGATGTGATGAGAATTCCAAGATCCCTGAGTGGAGAAGATCCATCAAGGCGGTGAACAGAAGAGCACAGATCATCTTTGAGATGAAAGATGGCTCCATTGCACCTGAGACAAATGAACCTGAGGATCTGCCATACGATGTGAGCGCAGATGTGATAGAACTGCCGGATGACGATTTCGGTATCTGGTATGTGGATGCATCTGACATGAAAGAGAGATACGACGGCAAGAAGATCCACTTCAAGGCCATGGTATTTAGACCAAAGCAGTACGGCAGCAATGCATTTGTTCCTGGAAGATTCGCCATGACATGCTGTGTTGAGGATATCCAGTTTGTCGGATTCAAGTGCTATTATCAGGGTGCTAAGAATCTTGTGGACAGACAGTGGGTTGATGTCACAGCCAAGATAGGCTACGAGTATTACCCAGATTTTGAAGGTGAAGGACCTGTTCTCACAGCAGAGAAGGTCACACTCACAAGTGCACCTGATGAAGAGGTAGTATATTTCAGTTAAGAGTTGAGCAGCTCCCTGAATACATGATATTTGATGTATCCGGGGAGCTTTTTTTGCGCGGACGGGGAATGCCGGAAGAGCTTTGACGTGTCCTTACGAAAGTGTAAGTTGCGTTATTTACCGGCAGAATTTATTATAAGTTTAGTGTAAAAAATAAAGTCAAATTGGAAGGAAAGACTTATGATCAGATCGGCGAAACTTGCGTGTGGCGGTGCGGTTGCACTTATGCTGCTTGGAGGTATGATCTGTCCAGCTATGGCGGAAACGAACACAGATAGTGCATATGGACGGGTTGAACAGAGGATAATTGAAAATAACCCTGATTTTGATATACAGCTAAAGTATGGACTCAATGGATATGCGGTAAATGACAGAGGCAGTGTTATCAGGCTGGATATTGTGTGCGACACAGATTTTGCGGGAAATGTGTCTGTACAGACGAGCTATTCCGAAGGCTTTGGCACGAAGAATATGACATATGCCAGAGATGTGGAATTAAAGGCAGGAGAAAATACAGAGCTGGAATTCTGTGTCGATAATATGGGCTCCGGTATAGCAAAGGTTGAGATCAAGGACAGTGACGGAGAGCTGGTGTACTCAGAGCGGGATTCACTGAGTATAGAGGGCAATGACATGGTAGTTGCGGTGGGCGTGATGAGTGACAGACAGGATGCCATGTCTTATATAGAGGATGTCTCCATGGACAATGTGTATGATAATGCAAAGGTAGAGACTGTTGCATTATCACCCTCAGACATTCCTGAGTCCGAGGAGGGACTGGAGGCTATAGAGTACATGTTGGTGGATGATTATGATCTGTCGGGATTGTCAGAGAAGCAGAGTGCTGCCATAAAACAATGGGTGTACAGTGGTGGAGCTATGATACTGGCCAAGTCGTCAGATGAAAATGAACTCAGCAGCTTTGACGGCGATTTTGTCTCCGCTGTGAATGACACACAGAAGGTACATGAGCTGGACGGCTCAGATGGGTACTATCTGAATATGGGATATGGCAGGATCGTGGTGCTCCCGTATTCGCTTGCACAGACGGATGAGAAGGATAAGACTGCCCAGGCGCAGGCTGCTCTGGAGGCAGGCTTTACGGATATGACACAGAACTGGATCGATGGGGGCTGGTATTATGGTGGCACATATTATGGATATGATGTGGCAAATGCAGCCAACAAGAGAAGCACCCCGTCACCTGTTGTCATTATGCTCGTGCTGATCATATATATCATTGTGTGTGGTCCTGTGGCGTACATCGTCCTCAGCAGGCTCAAAAAGAAGGAGCTCATATGGGGAGTTATCCCGGTATGTGCAATTATCGGTACAGGTGCCATATATATGGTAAGCCTCAAGTACAGAGTTACAAAGCCTATCGGACTTACATTTGTGGCTGCGGATATAAGCGGTGATACCAAGCGGGAGGATGCATATTCATATATAATAGGCGGCAGATCAGGCCAATACAAGATAGACATCAACAGCAAATATTCCAACATCGAGATGGATGATTCCATGGAATCCAGCTTTTATGACAATCTCAATGCGGTAAAAAATGATGGAAAAGATGGCGTTACACTGAATTATTACAGCAATCGTTCATTTGGCACTATATCAGCTAATGCAAGCTTTGCTGGAAGCAACGATATTGGAAGGGTTCGGAAGAATTTGACATTATATACAGATGGCTTTGAGGGAACATTGACAAATGACACCTCGTACGATGTGGAGAATCTTGTGGTCATGTCCGAGGGATATTATTACGTTGCTGATGTCCTGAGAGCGGGAGATACCATACGGATAAGCAGGAAGAATACCCACAAATTTGACGGTGGCTCCATACTTGACGGAATGAGATCATATTACACGAAGAAGTATGGTGAGGATTATTTCGGAGATGATGAATCGTCGGCGGAATGGTCCAGAAATTATTACATGCAGCTCCGGCTTGCCCAGTACAGTAGACTCGCTGCAGATGACGGCGTTGTGGCTGTGTGGGGAACCATACAGCGGGATCCGGATATGATGAGTGATGCCGATACGGAAAATTATGGCAGCTATATGGTATACGACATAGATACCCTTAAATATGAGGATGTGGATGGAGTTTATTATTACAGCATTTATGACAGGGATGAGAATGGAATCGGCGGATCAGATTATGGTGATGACGATCTGTTGATGTATTCTGAAACCGTGGACGTTAACATCAGATTTGGCAAGAATGATGATATAACGGAACTGATATACGATAAGACCCAGGCGGGAAGCGGCAAGAACAAGGTCGTAGTGCAGATGCTCAACAGAGAGACCGGTGAATATGACACGGTATTTGCCGATGGACAAACGATCATAAAGGGGCAGGAACTTGACAAATATATGTCGGACGGATGCCTGGCTATGAGATTTATATCTCCTCAGCAGGGAGATTATTATGTGGACAGTTACCTTCCACATATCAGTGCGAGGGGAGGTGTCCGGTAATGGTTGATATAGAAGAACTCACCAAGAGATATGGAAAGTTTGTTGCGCTCGATCATATGAATCTTCATATTGATAAGGGCGAGATATTCGGATTTGTCGGACCAAATGGTGCCGGTAAGACGACAACCATGAGGATCATGTGCGGACTCCTTAAAGCCACATCGGGAAAGGTCACCATAGACGGTGTAGACGCACTTGGCAGACCTGCGGATGTGAAACGGAAGATAGGATATGTTCCTGACTTTTTCGGTGTGTACGACAATCTGAAGGTCATGGAGTACATGGATTTTTATGGCTCCATGTACGGTATGAGCAAGCGGGAAGTGGAGAAGGTCGCAGATAAATATCTAGAGCTTGTCGCCCTTCAGGATAAAAAGGACGAGTTCGTCGACAGCCTTTCAAGAGGTATGAAGCAGAGACTCTGTGTAGCAAGAGCGCTCATACATGATCCCGAGCTTCTGGTGCTCGATGAGCCGAGTTCGGGTCTGGATCCAAGGTCAAGACATGATATGAAGAATATACTGCGTGATCTGAAGGAGATGGGCAAGACCATCGTGATAAGCTCGCATATTCTGCCGGAGCTTTCAGAGATGTGTACGAGTATAGGTGTCATAGACCACGGAAAGATAGTAGCCAGCGGAAGCGTGGATGAGATTGTAAATGGTGATAAGAACATGCCTCCTGTAAGGATAAAGGGATATATGTTGGGACTTGATGCGGAGGCCTCAGCCAACAGGATATCTGTCATTGTGAAGGAAAGATTCAATGTGGATCGCATAAGTATACAAGATGGAGAAATTCTTGTCTATTATTCAGGCACGAGGGAGTCTGACGCCGAGCTTCTCAGAAGTCTTGTGGACAACGGTGTGCACGTTCATCAGTTTTTCAGGGAGAAGGAAGATCTGGAATCCCTGTTCCTTAAGATTACGGGAGGTGAGAATCGTGGCGCGAAGAACAATTATTAATCCCATATTGAAGAAGGATATTCTGGTAAATGCGAGAAGTGCCAGAATGGTCGTGACGATAACAGTCATCAACTGCCTGTTTGCGCTGGTTGTCGGAATGCTCTTCATGACGAGCAGAGGCTCGGCATATCAGGTATATTATTCAAATATTGCACAGATGTTTCCTGTGCTTGCGGTGTGTGAGCTGTGCATAATAGGACTCATAGTTCCGATAATCACATCCACCTCGATATCCGGTGAGAGGGAGAGACAGACGCTTGAGATCATGCTGACGACTCCGGTAAGACCTATATCGATAGTTGCAGGAAAGCTCCTGTCGGCAGTTGCCACCACGGCAATGTATGTCATAGCAACTCTTCCGTTTATGGCGGTTGCATTCATAGTTGGAGGAATGGGCTGGGACGAACTGTTCAAATATCTTGGAATGGTTCTCTTTATAGATATATACGTTGGTAGTATCGGAATATTTTACTCCTGCGTGAAGAGAACTTCTGTGTCGGCGGCCATATCAACCATAGTGACTATAGCGGTTGTTGTGTTTTTATCATATGCGATAGGAAAAGTTTTTGAATCCATGATGTATATGTCGGACGGTTCAAGAAGCAGTTATGCTACTTATATGATGGGAAAGGCAGTGTGCTATGCAGTCAATCCTGCCATGTGGATAGCAGAAAATTTCATCAGATTGCTCGGGGATGAATCTGTGGTGGAAACCATGACGGGATACGGTAAATACACGAATTTCGTGGTGGATCATATGGCCGTGATCTCAGTGTGTGTGAATCTCGCAGCATCATTTGTGCTACTTAAGGTGGCTTCGGTGAAGCTGGTTAAGGGCAGCAGAAAAAGGAAAAAGTCAAGGATATGATATTCCAAACAGGTATACAAAATGGAGTTTGACTTGTGTTTGATTATGGGATATCCTTTTTAGTGTAATATGTGCTCCGATGGAGAGGCTGCTCGGCAGAGCAGGAAGGAGCACTTGCTTATGTATAGTAAAGTATTAAGTGGACTTGTACAGGGAATCGACGGGACGCTCATATCAGTGGAGACGGATATACACGATGGGCTTCCCGTTATGAATATGGTCGGATACCTGTCATCCTGCGTGAAGGAAGCAGGAGAACGGGTCCGGACTGCACTGCGCAATTCCGGTTTCAACATTCCTCCGAAGAGAATAACGATCAATCTCTTTCCGGCGGATATCAGAAAGGAAGGCACTGCCTTCGATCTGCCCATCGCAGCGGGTATGCTGGCGTCCATGGGCGTTATTCCAACAGACAATATAAAGAACATACTTATCCTTGGAGAGCTGGGGCTTGACGGACATGTGAATACGGTGAGCGGTGTGCTGTCCATAGTTCACTCTGCGTACAGCGAAGGAGTGAGGAGCTGTATAGTGCCGGCGGGAAATTCCAGGGAGGCCGCCATTATACGTGGGATGACTGTTATACCGGCCACAAGTATAGGAGAGCTGGTCGATCACTTGAGTGGTATACAGACCATAGAGCCTGAATATGTTGATGTAGAAGCCATGCTGGATACGTCAGGGGATGAAGCAGAAGTGGATTTCTCTGAGGTAATGGGGCATGAATCCCTTAAACGTGGAGTGGAGATAGCCGCGGCGGGAATGCACAACATACTCATGACAGGCCCCGCCGGGGCAGGCAAATCCATGATAGCCAGACGTATCCCGACGATACTTCCGAGACTCAGCCTTGAGGAGAGTATAGAGATAACGAAGGTGTACAGTGTGGCGGGGCTTCTGGATGAATCCTGTCATATAATAAACCGCCGTCCATTCCGGGCACCTCATCATACGATATCCCTGCATGCCCTGTCCGGCGGCGGGCATAATCCGAGACCAGGAGAGATAAGTCTTGCACACGGTGGTGTGCTGTTTCTCGATGAGCTGCCGGAGTTTAACCGGAACGTGCTCGAGGTCATGAGACAGCCCCTTGAGGACGGTGAGGTCAGTATATCAAGGCTTGGTGGAATATACAGATTTCCTGCGGACTTCATGCTGGTTGCGGCGAGAAATCCATGCCCCTGCGGACAGTACCCGGATATGAACAGGTGTACTTGCACGGTCAGGCAGATCAGGAATTATAATGCCAGGATAAGCAAGCCTCTGCTTGACAGGATAGATATAAATGTGGATGTTAGGAAGGTGGACTGCAGACAGTTATTTGGTGGCCGGACAGGGAAGAATTCAGCAGAAATGAGGGAGAGTGTGCTGAGGACCCAGAGGATACAGAGTGAAAGGTTCAGCGGTGAAAATATACGGTTCAATTCCCAGATGGATTCGGCATTATGCAGTAAATATGTAGTGCTTGACGGCGAGGCAAAGAATTTCATGGAGGACTGTTTTGCCGATATGGATATGACTGCGAGAGGAGCATACAGGGTACTCAAGATAGCCAGGACTATTGCGGATCTCGATGGAGATCCTGAGGTCGGGATAAAACACCTGAGAGAAGCGGTGTTCTTCAGAAATGCGGACATTCAGGGAGGTGTGTGACATGACGGAGGAATTACTTTATCTCTGGTTTGGGATGATAAGCAGGATGACTCACACTGTGAAGATGAACGTTGCCATGAAATACGGAGGTATAAGAGGACTGTGGAACACTTCTGAGGAACAGCTTCGGGATGAACTCACACAGGCTCAGGCTGACGGATTCCTTGAATACAGGGATGCCGGGAAAGTTGTGGCATATGCAGAGGAGCTTCGAAGAAATGATATTTCATATATTTATCCGGGACATAAGCTGTATCCCGGGAAGCTGTATGATATACCGGATCCCCCAATGCTTCTGTTTGCAGCAGGGGATGTGGATGTTCTGGCGGATCTGGACCCTGCGGTTGCGGTGGTAGGGGCAAGAAAGGCCTCTGTGTACGGAAGGGAAGCTGCCGACAGGCTGTCGGGGGAGCTTGCAGCATCAGGGGTTACTATAGTCAGTGGAATGGCACTGGGAATAGATGGCGCTGCGCACAGAGCTGCCATGAAGGCCGGAGGAAAGACTGTGGCTGTGCTCGGAAGTGGTATAAATGTTCCGTATCCGAGGGAGAACTATGATATATATCACGACATAAGAAATGGCGGCGGAGTAGTGCTGTCGGAATGTGGGCTTGACATAAGACCGGATGCTTTCAGATTCCCGTACAGGAACAGGATAATCAGTGGACTTTCGTCCGGTGTGCTCATCGTTGAGGCGAGGGAAAAAAGCGGTTCTCTGATCACTGCGGACCAGGCGCTGGAGCAGGGGCGGGAAGTGTATGCTGTTCCCGGGAGAATCACGGATTCGGGCAGCAGAGGCTGTAACGGACTTATCAGAATGGGGGCGGTGTGTGTCACACAGGTGGAGGATATACTTGATGAAATGGGCATAAACCGAGCTGAATCAAAGGCATTTAACAAAAATTTACTTGCGCCTGCAGAGAAAAAAGTGTATAGTTGTGTACGTTTGGAATCAAGGCATATAGATGATATATGCTTCGAGACTGGGATTTCAGTGTCTGAGGTGACTCAGATATTGTATGAATTAGAACAGAAAAGATTGATAAAACAGTTGGTAAGAAATTATTATGTCAGAGCCTGACCATGAAAATGAACACTGCCGGAAGATGCTCTGGGATGATAAGAATTACAGGAAACCTACAGAAAGGACAGATAGCTATGGCAAAAAATCTTGTTATTGTTGAGTCTCCAGCTAAAGCTAAGACAATAAAAAAGTTTCTTGGATCAAACTATGAGGTGATTGCTTCGAATGGCCATGTGAGAGATCTGCCAAAGAGTCAGATGGGAATAGACGTTGATAATGATTTCGAGCCCAAATATATCACTATAAGGGGTAAAGGTGATATCCTTGCCGCTCTGAGAAAAGCGGTTAAGAAGGCCGACAAGATCTATCTCGCAACTGACCCGGACCGTGAGGGAGAGGCTATATCCTATCATTTGATGAAAGCACTTAAGCTGGAGAATAAGGATTACAAGAGAATTACGTTCAATGAGATCACAAAGAATGCGGTAAAGAATTCTATAAAGCAGGCAAGGGACATAGACATGAACCTTGTGGATGCCCAGCAGGCGAGACGAGTGCTCGACAGACTTGTTGGTTACAAGATCAGCCCGGTTCTCTGGGCAAAGATCAAGAGAGGTCTTTCTGCTGGACGTGTACAGTCTGTTGCACTCAAGCTCGTGTGTGACAGGGAGAAGGAGATAAATGATTTTATCCCGCAGGAATACTGGACACTGGACGCGAATCTGACCGGCGGCAAGCTCAAGAAGCCTATCACGTTCAAGTTTACCGGAGATGGTAAGAATAAGGAAGAGATATCAGGCAGAGCGGCACTCGATGAGATACTCAGCGGTCTTCAAGATGGAGAGTACGTTGTAAAGTCCATAAAAGAGAGTGAGAGAAACAAGAAGGCACCGCTGCCATTTACAACAAGTACGCTGCAGCAGGAGGCTTCATCGAAGCTCAATTTTGCGACATCCAAGACGATGAGGATCGCACAGCAGCTCTATGAGGGAGTTGATATCAAGGGCCGTGGAACGATAGGTCTCATAACATATCTGAGAACAGATTCCACTAGAATATCAGAGGAAGCAGTTGCTGCTGCTGACAAATATATAACGGACAATTTCGGTGATATATATATTGGCGATTCAAATGGACGCGCCAAGACAGACAAGAAGATACAGGATGCTCATGAGGCTATCAGACCTACAGATGTGACTCTGTCACCGGTCATGGTAAAGGAACAGCTCTCAAGGGATCAGTTCAGACTGTATCAGCTCATATATAATCGTTTCCTTGCAAGCCAGATGGCGGGGGCGGTATATTCTGTCAAGAGTGTAAAGGTAAGCTGCGGCGATGCGACATTCCAGACATCCGCATCAAAGATAGCATTTGACGGATTCCTTGCTGTATACAATCTGGACAATGACAGAGGAGAGACAGTTGCGGGAATCAACAATCTTGCTGAGGGCGATGTGCTGGAGCTTGACGGCTTTGAGGAGAAACAGCATTTTACACAGCCGCCTGCAAGATATACAGAGGCATTGCTTGTCAAGACATTGGAGGAGCTTGGAATTGGAAGACCAAGTACCTATGCTCCAACCATATCGACCATACTTGCGAGAAGATATATAACGAAGGAACAGAAGAAGTTATATGTGACAGCCATAGGTGATGCGGTTAACCAGAGCATGGAGCAGGCGTTCCCGGTTATCATAGATGTGAATTTCACGGCTAACATGGAGTCCCTTCTCGATAAGATAGGAGAGGGAACCGTGGACTGGAAAGTGGTTGTCCGCAATTTCTATCCGGATCTCGACGAGGCGGTGAAGAAGGCGGAGGCAGAACTTGAGTCCATCAAGATAGAGGATGAGGTGTCCGAGGAAGTGTGTGACGTGTGCGGACGAAACATGGTCATCAAGTATGGTCCTCACGGCAAATTCCTGGCGTGTCCTGGATTCCCTGAGTGCAGATTTACAAAGCCGTTCTACGAGAAGATAGGTGTTACCTGTCCTAAGTGTGGCGGAGACGTGGTCATCAAGACGACGAGAAAGGGTAGAAGATACTATGGATGTATCAATGCACCTGAGTGTGATTTCATGTCATGGGCAATGCCAAGCAATGAGAAATGTCCTGAATGTGGAAAGTACATGATAGTAAAGGGCAATAAGCTGGTATGCTCAGATCAGGAGTGTGGTTATACCTGCAACAACAAGGCGGCGGAGACTGCTGATAAATAATTAAGATATAAGATATGTGACAGACAGATTCCTAATTGGAGACAATTAGTGAATTTGTCTGTTTTTTTGTTGAATTGTAGAAAAATTAAAAGAAGTGTATGGTTGTCATAATTATTAAAATTGTGTCGAAAAAAAGACTGACCACTATATGTTGTGGCTGAAAAATCCAGTAAAATCAACACTTTCTTAAATCTTTGTTTTTAGGACAACTTTACATAAAATATGGTTGTTATGTTAATCTTGTTGTGGTAGAATCACAAATAGTCATAATATTTCGAGCAAAAGATACTTTTTGTTACATAAAAAAATGGAGGATAACTTATGAGTGTACAATTGTTAGATAAAACACGAAAAATCAACAAGTTATTGCACAATAACAATTCACATAAGGTTGTTTTTAATGACATTTGTGATGTGCTCAGCGACATTCTTGCTTCAAACGTGATGGTAATAAGCAAGAAGGGCAAGATACTCGGACTCAAGAACAGAGAGGATATTCCGGAGATCCATGAGCTCATTGAGGGTAAGGTAGGAAGTCTCATAGACAACATGCTCAACGAGCGTCTTCTTCTCGTCCTGTCCACTAAGGAGAATGTTAATCTGACGACACTTGGATTTGATGGAAAGGATATAGACAAGTATCATGGTCTGCTCCTTCCTATTGATATAGCAGGAGAGAGACTTGGAACTCTGTTTCTGTACAGACTTCAGACTGAGTACGATATAGATGACATTATTCTTGGCGAATATGGAACCACCGTTGTGGGACTTGAGATGATGCGGGCGCTCAATGAGGAGAATGCTGAGGAGAACCGCAAGCTGGCCATAGTGAGATCAGCGATCAACACTCTGTCGTTTTCAGAGCTGCAGGCGATCAAACACATTTTTTCCGAGCTTGACGGCGAAGAGGGAATACTGGTTGCAAGCAAGGTCGCAGACAGGGTAGGCATAACAAGATCGGTTATAGTGAACGCACTCAGAAAGTTTGAGAGCGCAGGTGTTATCGAGGCGAGATCATCGGGAATGAAGGGCACGTACATAAAAGTGCTGAATGATGTGGTGTTTGATGAACTGAAGAATGCCTGAGAACAGAATTATAAATACATCGAAAAGGAGAGACGTATATGATACCGGCAATAGTGACATTGATAGTAGGTGTAGCGATAGTGATAGTAAGCTTTTTCCTCACTGACGGTCCAAAAGAGAATACAGAGAATTCTGTGATGGATGAGAGCAGGGAGAATCTGGAGAAGAAGCTTGATGAGTATTGTGACAGCCTTGTAGAGAAGAAGAAGAATGAGCTGAAGAAACAGGGCGAAGCTGTGAAATCAGACATGAAAAAGGGCCTTGATGAGGTCAGGGAGTCATCGAAAAAAGAGCTTGCTGAGATGAGAGAGAGTTCAAAGAAGGAAATGAGTGAGCTCATGGACAGCACAAGGAAGGAGCTGGATGAATTCAGAGCCGGCACAGTCAAGGCAAATGAGACAGCCCAGGCTGATACCCAGAAGAAGATAGATGATGCAGTCAAGGCATACGAGGAGGGTATAGAGGCTGCAAAGAAGAAGATGCAGACAGAGCTTGAGGCTTGTGAGAAACAGTTGTCAGAGAAGGCCAAGAAGCAGATGATAGATTACATCAACCAGAGCCTTAAGGATGCATACGAGGCATATGATCCGGATGATACCAGCGAGAAAGAGCCTGTGACATACGATGAGCCTGAGACTGTAGAGACTTCCGAGTCAGAGCCTGCGGAGGCAGATAACGGATCAGAGAAGACTGAGCCGGATGCAGAGAAAGCTCAGTCAGAAAATGATTCTCAGGCAGCAGATAAGACAGAGGCAGCAGATAAGACAGAGACAGCAGATGGAGCTGAGACTAAAGCTGATGCTGGAGCAGAAGATGACGTAAAGATAGATGGTATCGCTGACAATGATAAGTCGGAGACATCCGAGGGTGAAGCGCAGAAAGAGAATACCGAGTCAGAGAGCAGCACTGAGGCTGCTGCAGATGCAGAGGCTGCCGAGAAAGCAGTCAGTGTGGAGGATGCACCGGTAACAGACAGTGCATTTACAGTGGTAGAGGCTGAAAATCCTGAGAAGGCAGCCGCAGCGATCGCTGAGAATAACAATGCTGCCAGATCTAGAAACAATCGTTCAAAGAAGAGAAAAAAGAAGAAAGCCGCTCAGAACAAGGTTGTTGATATATGGGATGAAGGCACAGATGTAGAGTCACAGGTTGCAGATCTGCACAAGAAGGGACTCAGCATCATGGAGATCGCAAACAAACTTGGAATAGGAGTTGGAGAGGCTAAGGTTATGATAGACAAGATCAATGAGGCTGACAAACAGTAATCAGTCCGGGAGGTAAGCTATGTATAAAAAAAGTTATTTCAGAGGCCTTGGTACAGGGCTGGTGATAGGAGCACTTACCATGACTGTTGCGTTTAATTTTGGAAATGCCGGAAAAACTGATTCAGGTCAGGGCAAGACGGCGGTCGTAAGTCAGCAGCAGGATAAGAGCACAGAGGATTCTTCCACAGAGACAACAACAGAGAAGAAGACCGAGGATAAGACGACAGAAAAGACAACGACAGAGAAAGTAACCACGGAAAAGAGTGCCAATGCCGATAAGACTACAACAGAGACAGGCAAGTCAGAAAATGGCAAGAGCGATGCAGAGAGCGGCAGCGGAAGCAACAGTGGTACTACCGGAAGTTCCGACAAGTCAAATGAAACCGGCACAACAGATAACAACGGAGGCCTTTCTGATAAGACAGAGAGAGTTCCATCTGCCAAGGACAACGGCTATACAGAGGATAAGAATTCGCAGACCGGTTCAGGAAGCAGCACAAATAAGACTACCGAGGCGGCGACAGAGGCTGTGAAAGCGAGTGCCATCAAGTATGACAATGGCGGCGGAGAGATCACATTTGGAGCCGGCACATCAGCATACGAGATATGCCAGTTGCTTGGACAGATAGGCATCAGGGATGCAGATGAGTATTATGACTGGCTGCTCAGGTCAGGATATTCAGGCAGTCTTGTGCCTGGAACATATACATTCACCGGCAATGAGACAAATGGCGGAATAGTATGGATACTATTAGGTAATCAGTAAAGATACGAGAAAAGGGAGGAGTAATCAATTATGGGAGACAATATGAATAATGAGGAGATGGGATATCCGGGACAGCGTTTCAGTGCGGGTAGTGGTAGTAGTAGTATGGATCCGTTTGCGCCAAATCCGGCAGCCTTGCAGTATGTACCGAATGAATTTGGAATAACTCACAGTGAGACCAGTCCTATGTACCGGTATAACAATCCGGCTGAACCGGATAGTGGAGCTGCCTCACAGACGGACAACTATTATCCGGGACAGCAGTACGGTCAGAATCATCAGTATGGCCAGAACCAGATGTATGGACAGAATCCACAGTATGGACAGAACCAGATGTATGGACAGAGTCAGCCATATGGCCAGGGCTACGATCAGGAGACTATGAATCCACAGGGGAAAAAAGCAAAGAGTTCCGGATCAAATGTTCTGGCAGGACTGGTAGGAGCGTTTTTTGGATCACTGGTCGGAGTTGTGCTCTGGCTTGTTGTGTATAAGCTTGGTTATATCGCAGGCATATCAGGAGCGGTTATGGTCATATGTGCCATGATGGGGTACAACAAGTTTGGAAAGAAACTTGACCTGAAGGGCATAATAATCTGCGTAGTGTTGTGTATAGGAATGATATACATTTCAGAGAGACTGAGTGTCAGCATGGAATTATATCAGGAATTTAGTGATTATGGATATGATGTGAGCTTCTTTGACTGTTATAAGAGTATGTATGATGTGCTGGATGCTGCAGATACTATGAGTTCATTCTGGGGTGAGCTTGCGGTCGGTTATCTTCTGTTTGTTGTAGCCAGTGTTTCATATATAATAAACAGCATCAGGACAAGAGCAAAATAGAACACGGACCGGCAGACAGAATACTTCTTATAAAACATATATTTTCAGAAAAAAGTGCTTGAATGCACTTTTTTTTTGTGTTACAATGTCGATTGCGTGAGTGCGCATAACAAATATACATGCTGGTTGATAGTTGGCGTGGTGCCTGTGCTCGGGTGGTCCAAAGAGTTGATGCCGGCAGAAGATTTTAACCATGGAGGTAGAAAAAATGAGCGTTATTTCAATGAAACAGTTATTAGAAGCAGGTGTACATTTCGGACACCAGACAAGAAGATGGAACCCTAAGATGAAGCCATACATCTACACAGAGCGTAATGGTATCTACATCATCGACCTTCAGAAGTCAGTAGGAATGGTTGACGATGCTTACAATGCAATCGGTGATTGTGTTGCAAACGGTGGAACAATCCTTTTCGTTGGTACAAAGAAGCAGGCTCAGGACTCAATCAAGAGCGAGGCAGAGCGTTGCGGTATGTACTATGTAAATGAGAGATGGCTTGGAGGTATGCTTACAAACTTCAAGACAATCCAGACAAGAATCGCTACTCTTAAGAAGTACGAGGAGATGGAGCAGGACGGTACATTTGACGTTCTTCCTAAGAAGGAAGTTATCCAGATCAAGAAGGAGATGGAGAAGCTTCAGAAGAACCTTGGCGGTATCAAGGAAATGAAGGAAATTCCTGACATGATCTTCGTTGTAGATCCTAAGAAGGAAAGAATCTGTATCCAGGAAGCTCATTCACTTGGAATCAAGCTTGTAGGTATTGCTGATACGAACTGTGATCCGGAAGAATTAGATTATGTTATTCCTGGTAACGATGATGCTATCAGAGCTGTAAAGCTTATCGTTTCAAAGATGGCAGACGCTGTTATCGAGGCTCAGCAGGGTGTTGATGCTGATTCAGTAGATGAGGCAGAGGCTGAGGAGGCTGCAGAGGAGTAATCTGTAGTTGATATTGATCATCATTGATTATAATTAATAAATGATTATAAAAGGTAACGGGGTAATATAAAAAGTATTATCCCGTGACTTTTAAAGAGACATATACAGGCTGAAAAAGCTTTAATAAAACGACATAACCATTATTATGATATGTCAATATTCAAATTTGGAGGTAAAATAAGATGGCAATCACAGCAGCTCAGGTTAAAGAGTTAAGAGAGCTCACAGGTGCCGGTATGATGGATTGCAAGAAGGCACTTGCAGAGACTGATGGTAATATGGAAGCAGCAGTAGATGTACTTCGTAAGAGTGGTGCAGTTAAGGCTGAGAAGAAGGCAAGCAGAATCGCAGCAGAGGGTATCTGCCGTGCAGCAGTTAATGGTACAACAGGTGTTGTTGTTGAGGTTAACTCAGAGACAGATTTCGTTGCTAAGAATGAGATATTCCAGACATTTGTTCAGCAGATCGCTGATCAGGCACTTGCTTCATCACTTGTTGGTGGCAAGGATGGCGAGGATGTTGAGGCACTTCTCGGAGAGAATGGTCTTAAGGAAGCCCTTGTTGACAAGACAGCAACAATCGGAGAGAAGTTATCATTCCGTAGATTCCAGAAGCTTTCAGGCGATGTAGTAGTTGACTACTTACACGGCAATGGAAGAATCGGTGTTATCGTAGCTGGTAACGGCGCAAGCGATGACGCTGCTAAGGAAGCACTCAAGAACGTAGCTATGCAGATCGCAGCTATGAACCCACAGTACATCAGCAGAGCTGATATCTCAGCAGACGCTATGGCTAAGCTTAAGGAGATCACAGTTGACAGTGCACTTAATGCACCTGACACACTTCCAAAGCCAATCCTTAACAAGCTTATCGCAAAGGCTGTTGACGGCGTATGGAGCGCAGAGGATGTAGCTATCTACGAAGAGAAGAAGAGCAACATGAACTTCTTATTCAACTTCCTTTCAAAGGAGGCAAAGGCACAGCTTGCAGAGCTTGCTATCGCTGATAAGGATGTTATCGTTGCAGATAAGATCTTCAATGGTCTTGTTGAGGGACGTATCTCAAAGCAGGTTAAGGAGATCAGCCTTCTTGATCAGGTATACGTTAAGGCTGAGGATGGCAAGCAGACAGTTGCCAAGTACCTTGAGTCAGTTAACAAGGATCTCAAGATCGCCAGCTTCGTTCGTTTCGAGGTTGGAGAGGGAATGGAGAAGAAGAACGAGGACTTCGCAGCCGAGGTTGCTAAGCAGATGAACGTTTAATCATATCCCGTATCTGAATATATGAATAATTGCCTTGCGGTTGGCTTTTGAGCTGGCCGTGGGGCTTTTTTATTGTCTGTTTCTGTTGATATCCAGCACTGTATAAAATATAATCTATGTAATTGCGGTTCAGATGATCGCAAACGAGCTGAGTAACGAGCAGGGACACATAGAATCGGCATCCGGGCTTTTGGTCGACCTTATGCCTGACGGTGTGGAGGCAGGGAAGCGGGTATGAATGCCCATCTTGCCAAGCCTATAGATATAGACAGACTTGTCCAGACAATTGTTGATGTCATGAAGGTTTAAGCTTTATTTAAGCTTGAGGGGTATAATACGAATTATAGATGGTTTGCGTGATATCTGGTGGAGACCATAATAATATGAGACGGAGATAAGATTATGAGATTGCTTCTTGCGGAGGATGAGAAAGCGCTTTCAAGCGCGCTTCAGGTTATATTGAAGCACAACAATTACTCAGTGGACGCTGTGTATAACGGACAGGATGCCTATGACTACATTATGGCAGGGGTGTATGACGGAGTCATACTTGATGTCATGATGCCAAAGATGGATGGCTTTACCGTGCTGTCAAAGATCAGGGCTGAGGGCTGCGATGTTCCGGTCATTATGCTCACGGCCAAGGCTGAGACTGATGACAAGATCAACGGCCTTGATCTAGGGGCGGACGATTATCTTGCAAAGCCATTTGAGACAAAGGAACTCCTGGCAAGGATACGCGCGATAACCAGAAGAAAGAGTGAGGCGGTCAGCACGGAGATGAAGTATGGCGACTGCACGTTAAACAGCCTGAATTATGAGCTCAGTTCATCTGGTGGAAGCGTAAAGCTTCAGAACAAGGAATATCAGATCATGGAACTGCTGATGGCAAATCAGAATGCGATAATATCAGCAGAGCTTATGATGGAGAAGATATGGGGCTATGACACGGATACGGAGATCAGTGTTGTGTGGGTCAATATCTCGTATCTCAGGAAGAAACTCAGTCAGATAGGCTCAGGGGTGTCCATTAAGGCAGTAAGAAATCAGGGATACACACTTGAGTATAAGGAAGAGGATAGAACATGATAAAGAATCTGAGAAAAAGATTTATATTTGCGGCAATGGCATCCACATTTGGAGTGCTGTTTGTCATAATGAGCATTCTCAACATAGCAAATTATGCCCGCATGGTTTCAAGGGCGGATGATACCTTAAGTGAACTGGTGGATAATAATGGACAGTTTGACCGCAGGGATTTTCTGAAAGAGAAGGTTAAGACCAATGCGGATTCCCAGCCACCTGATAAGCCTGATGGCAAGAGCAATGATAAGTTCTCACCGGAGACACCATTTCAGACAAGATATTTCTCCGTGGTCGTAAGTGATGGGGCTGTTGAGTCCTACAGCCTTGACAATATAGCTGCTGTTGATGAATCGGAAGCCGAGTCGTATGCTTTGAAGATACTTGGGGACGGTTCAGACAGTGGATTTACGGATATATACAGATACACGGTAGCGGACTGTGAGGATGGAACCAGGATAATATTTGTCGACTGCCGTCAGGAGCTGGAGTCGTTCAGAAATACATTGGTATACAGTGTAGGAGTGTCACTTCTGGGATTCCTTGCGGTGTTCATGCTGGTGCTGTTCTGGTCAAAGAAGATATTCAAGCCGGTGGCTGAGAGTTATGCCAAGCAGAAGCGGTTTATCACCGATGCAAGCCATGAGATCAAGACACCCCTAACCATCATAGATGCAAATACCGAGGTCATAGAGATGGTGAACGGTGAGAGTGAATGGACGAAGAACACCAGGGATCAGGTCAAGAGACTGACAGCGCTCACAAATCAGATGGTGGCTCTCTCCAGACTGGATGAGAATCCTGAACCGAAGGAGAAGGCAAAGTTTGATCTGTCTGATGTGGCGTATGAGGTGATAGATCATTTCTCGTCTCTGTCGGAGGTTCGAGGCAAGAAGATCAGCGCGGATATCGAATATGGAATAAAGTATGTCGGAGATGAGAATTCCATCAGGCAGCTCATAAGCATACTGGTGGATAACGCTATGAAGTATGCTGTTGAATCAGCGGATATAAGTATATCCTTGAAGCGTGATGGCAGAAAGGTGAAGTTTGTTCTCAAAAACCTCACAGATGGCATGGAAGAGGGCTCTCAGGATATATTGTTTGAGAGATTTTATAGACCTGACAGCTCAAGAAATTCGGAGACCGGAGGTTCGGGAATAGGACTTTCTCTCGCCAAATCGATAGTTGAGTCTCACAAGGGCAGGATAACAGCAAGGTGTGACGGGGATGGATACATCACATTCCAAGTTACATTATAGAATAATACAGTGTGTATACGTTAAAACGCTCTGTTCATGATATGAAGTTTACATAACATATCATGGACAGGGCGTTTTCTTTGTATAAGCGTTGGGATTTATTGTGCATATTTGAAAATACATAACATAATATCATTCTGTTGCGCACAAAATTGCACACAAATTGCGCTTAAGTTGCGCTTTGGCATATACAAAATACACAAATAATTCTTAAAAACATTGTCTACAAGCGACATGGTAACCAGAACTCAAATATGTTAATATATCGATATGAGGACAAACGGTTGCGCAACTGTTGATCAACATTATTATTGCAAGGAGGAATCCTTGTGATAATGCAGACGCCGCGCGGAGCGCATTGGGATGCGTCTGCGTAATAATACTTATTAGGAGGGCATATATGAGAAGAAAGAGAATTGTAAAGCAGATTGGCTGTGCAGTTCTTGCAGGAGCGCTTATGGTAGGGCAGATCTTTGGATCTGGAGCTTCACTGATAACAGCGAAGGCTGCGGAGAGCTGGGTGGACACACTCAAGGTTGCAAATGGCGATTTTGAAACAGGTGACAGCAGTAACTGGACTATAGAGAGTGAATCGGGAGCTGAGCTTGTTGTAAAAAATGGTGGAAGTAATGTAAACGCCACATATTATATGAATATCTGGGCTTCAGATGCGGCTGATGTCAGCATCACACAGACTGTAGAGGATGTTCCTGCAGGAACATACAAGCTAGAGTATGATGTCGAGGGCGATGCCCAGGATACAGGGCTCACAGTATCTGTCGCTGATAAGTCACAGGCTGTTGGAGCCACGACCGGATGGGATGCATGGGCGACAAATGAGACAGAAGAGTTCGTTCTTGAGGATACAACTGATGTCAGCATTTCATTCAAGGGCAGTCTTGCCAAGGGATATTGGGGCAAGATAGACAATGTAAAGCTCTGCAAGCTTACAGACGAGGAAGATGTAGTTGAGCCTGTGGAGGCTGGAATATATGTGGACCGCGTGCGTGATCTCACATACACAGATCTGAACGGAGAGAAGCAGTCATTTATCGAGGGCGTAGACGTATCATCCTATGTGTCACTGAAGAACAGTGGAGTTAAGTATTATGATTTCGATGGCAACGAGCTGGATGATATCGGATACTTCAAGTTCCTTGCTTCATGTGGAATAAATTATGTGCGTGTCCGTGTATGGAATGATCCATATGATGCAGACAAAAACGGTTACGGCGGCGGTAACAATGATTTGGAGACAGCCAAGAAGATCGGACAGTATGCAACAGCAGCCGGAATAAAGCTTCTTGTGGATTTCCATTATTCGGATTTCTGGGCTGATCCTGGCAAACAGCAGGTGCCTAAGGCTTGGGCTGACTTCACTCTTGACGAGAAGGTAGCTGCAGTTAAGTCATACACATCAGAGAGCCTTAAGACTCTGCTCGATGCTGGCGTTGATGTCGGCATGGTTCAGATCGGTAACGAGACGACCAACGGAATATGTGGTGAGACTTCAAAGAACTGGGAAAACATGGCAAAGATCTTCAGCGCCGGAAGTGAGGCAGTGAGAGCCATCGACAAGAATATCCTTGTTGCCATCCATTTCACCAATCCTGAGAGAAGTGGCAATTACGCAAATTTTGCAAAGAGACTTAATACATACAACGTAGACTACGATGTATTTGCATCATCATACTATCCTGTATGGCATGGCTCAACAGACAATCTCACATCGGTTCTCAAGAATGTGGCAGACACATATGGCAAGCTTGTCATGGTGGCAGAGACATCATGGGCATATACACTGGATGATGGTGATGGACATGAAAATACTGTCAGAAAAGGTAAAGATGATTCTACAACTTATGATTTATCAGTTCAGGGACAGGCCAATGAGATAAGCTCCGTTATAAAAGCAGTAAAGAATACAGGTTCTTCAGGAATCGGTGTATTCTATTGGGAGCCTGCATGGCTTCCTGTAAATGTGTATGATTCATCTGCAGAGAATGCAGCAGACGTCCTTGCAGCCAACAAGGAGGCATGGGAGAAGTACGGTTCAGGCTGGGCTTCATCATACGCAGGAGAGTACGACGCAGCAGACGCCGGCAAGTGGTACGGCGGTTCAGCAGTTGACAACCAGGCACTGTTTGACTTCACAGGACACCCACTTGAGTCACTCAAGACATTTGCCTATGTTCACACAGGAACAAAGACAAAGAGAGAGGTAGTCTCAATAACAGTTGATGATGTTGAGATCGAGATAACAGATATTGCAAATGTAGCTCTGCCGACTGCAGCAATAGTAGCTTACAATGATGGCAATTCAGAGAGCGCAGACATCACCTGGGAGGATGGAGCACTTGAGAAGGTAAAGAACTACGGTGCAGGAACATGTACTGTAAAGGGAACTGTGACAGTAAATGATGGGACTGTCGAGGTTCAGTGCAATGTAACAATATTAAAGGAGAACATCCTTGTAAATTCTGGATTTGAGTCAGGAAACGAGGGATGGACCATCGCAGATACCAGCAAGGGACTTGCAATAAAGACAAAGGAAGACTACAGAAACGGAGCATACTGTGCACATTACTACAATGCTTCAGATTTCACATATGACATGTATCAGACCATCACACTTGAGCCGGGAGAGTATATGTTCAGCGCATATCTTCAGGGCGGTGCAAATGGAGATAACGATGTGTATGAGGTGTATGCAAAAGCTGGAGATACAGAGCTTGCATCAGCTTCAGCAGTTCCACAGGGATGGAAGATATGGCAGCATCCTGAGATTAGATTTACAGTGGAAGAGACAACAGAGGTTGTTGTCGGAATGAGAGCAACCGCATCAGGTAAGGCATGGGGAACATGGGATGACGCATATCTGTACAAAGATGCGGATATCACACCGACACCAGATCCAAATCCAGATCCAACACCGGATCCAGATCCAACACCGGACCCAGATCCAACACCAGACCCAGATCCGACACCGGACCCGGATCCAACACCAGATCCAATACCAACACCGGATCCAGATCCAACACCAGACCCAACTCCTTCTATTGATACAAGCAAGAATGGTCTTGTGAAGGAGAATGGAAAGACCTACTTCTATAAGAAGGGCGTGGTTCAGGAGAATTACACAGGATTTGTCAAGAGTGCCGGAGTCAACTACTATGTTGTAAATGGTGTGGTAAAGACAGGATACAAGGGACTTGTAAAGAGCCCTAAGACGGGAAAAACATATCTTGTAAAGAATGGCAAGATTTATACAGATTACACAGGTTTCTACAGAAATTCAAAGGGACAGCAGTGTCTCATAATAAAGGGCAAATTTGCAGAGAGCAAGACAGCCCTTGTCAGAAGCACTAAGAATAAGAAGTATTACTATGTAAAGAAAGGTATAATCCAGTCAGGTTATACAGGCTTCTTCAAGAGTACCACAACAGGTGCTAAATGCTATATCTACAAGGGTGTATTCCAGTCAGGCAAGACGGGAATAGTAAAGAGTCCTAAGAATCACAAGAACTACTATGTGAAGAAGGGCAAGATCGCCACAGAAGTTACCGGTATAGTTAAGATATCAGGTTCAAGATATAAAGTAGTGAGAGGTCTTGTTGTCAAAAAAGTAAAATAGTACAGAGTAATACATATATACGATAGTCCGATTGGGGAATACCCGGTCGGACTATTTTATTATTTGTTTATATGTTATTTAATTTTTGTAAGGAACATTAAGAAATTATTTAAAAGTAGTTGAAAAAGTATCATTAAGTGATATAGAATGGATAAGTATTTGTTTATATTATACTAAAACGAGAAAAGGAGAGTAATCATGGACAAATTCTTCAAAATCTCAGAGCGTGGGTCTACAATCAAGACCGAGATCATGGCAGGACTTACAACATTCTTCGCCATGGCATACATCGTTCTGGTCAATCCAAATCAGGTTGCAGGAGAAGGCAGCAATGGCTGGCTGGCAGGGGC
>OHZG01000137.1_pt1 | contig 35719 bp, 30 predicted proteins | sample 1580431 | NCBI WGS metagenome assembly OHZG01 (sample SAMEA3882527, study PRJEB24775) | human gut metagenome | biome: human-associated habitat; feature: intestine environment; material: feces | place: Netherlands | collected 2009/2010 | reverse complement strand
AAGCGGGATTCCTTCCTCTCCATCCTTGCTGCCATTGACTTTGTAAGGGAGCATTTCGGCGTTGAGATGGAAAAGCCGGAGATCATATGCCATTACTCCGCACAAAACAACCAGTGCATCGGAAAGCGCTGCCCGTTTTCCAAGGTGAATCATTGAGAAATATCAAAACAGTTAGTTAGGAGATAATCGTATGAGAATCCTATCTGAATTATCTTGGTTGTGGGAAACGCTGGGCATTGCGCTTGCGGCTGCGGCTGTCTGCATAGCTTGCGCCGCACTGATCTGCAAGGCAGCGAAGAAGAAACTCAGCAAAAAGGTGTTGGCAGCCATCGGAGCAGCGGCATTTGTGGGTGCGATTCTGGCGGTCATTCTGATCGCCCGGACACCGATGCCGCTTTGACAGAATAGGAGAAACTGACAATGATTGTTCTTACAGAGCAGATAGAGATTCCGGCTTCCTATGAAAAATTAAAGGCATGGACTGCTAACTTTGAGGAAGAGTTTGTGAAATGGAGTCCCTACCACATCGAATGCAATCTCTATAACGGAAACTATAACGCAGGAAGCAAGATCCGCTTCCGCGAGATCGTCATGGGGCTGGACTACGATGTGACCGGCACAATTACGGAATGCGAACAGGATGAGAACCACTTCCGCATTGTATTCCGGAGCGACAAGAAAACGGCGTTCATCACCTTTGAAGGGAAAAGAACCAAAACAGGATGCCATTTCTCTCACACCGAGGCTTTCGGCATGACCACGCCGGTAATTGGGGCGATTATGAACTTCCTGATCTTCAAGGTGTTTTTCAGGAAAAAGGCAAACTGGCAGCTTATCCGGGATGATATGATTCTGGATAACAGGTATTTATATGACATTCTGACCGAAGGAAAATACCCGGAAAGAATCCCGCTGGACAAACTGCTGACCGGCGCGAAGTAACCGAATGGGAGGGCTTGATCATGCCGCTTCAAATCGTCAGAAATGACATCACAAAAATGAAGGTGGACGCCATCGTCAACGCTGCCAACGAGTCGCTGCTGGGTGGCGGCGGTGTGGACGGCTGCATTCATCGTGCCGCAGGACCGGAGCTGCTGGCAGAATGTGAAACGCTCCACGGCTGCGAAACCGGGAGCGCAAAAATCACGAAGGGCTATCGTCTGCCCTGCAAATATGTCATTCACGCAGTCGGTCCGCGCTGGTATGACGGGCGGCATGGTGAGCGCGAACTGCTGATCTCCTGCTATCGGACATCGCTCATGCTGGCGAAGGAATACGGATGTGAATCGATTGCGTTCCCGCTGATTTCCTCCGGCATTTTCGGCTATCCGAAGGATCAGGCTCTCAAGGTTGCAATTGACACCATCAGCAGTTTCCTTCTTGAAAACGAAATGACGGTGTACATCGTTATTTTCGACCGCAAAGCCTATCAGATCAGCGGCAAGCTGTTTGCCGACATTGCAGCGTACATAGACGACCGCTATGTGGATGAGCATACCGATCCTCGTTCTGAGCGGCTGCGCAGGATGAACGCCTTCCGGATGGAAGAACCCATGCCTTGCGAGGCATCCGTTTGTGAAGAGGCAATCGAACAGCTCATGCCTCCCGTCTTTGCGGCGGCTGCCCCCAAAAAGGCAGCAACACTCGACGATGCACTGGAACAGATCGACGAGAGCTTTTCCGAGATGCTGCTGCGGAAGATTGACGAACGCGGCATGACGGACGCGCAGTGCTATAAGAAGGCGAATATTGACCGGAAGCTCTTCTCGAAGATCCGCAGCGACAAGCTCTACAAGCCGAGCAAGCCCACAGCGATTGCTTTTGCCATCGCTCTTGAGCTGCCACTTTCCGAAATGAAGGATATGCTCATGAAGGCGGGCTTTGCACTCTCCCACTCCAACAAGTTTGACATCATTGTGGAGTATTTCGTGGAGCATGGGAACTATAACGTCTTTGAGATCAACGAGGCTCTGTTTGCCTTTGACCAAAGTTTAATAGGAGCATAAGGTCTATGGATAAAGTGTTTCAGAAATTTTTGCGAAGTGGTATTGACCTCTCTTCCGTAGGAGTGAAGCGTCGTGAAGATAACAACCCATACTTTTGCACGCCAAAAGGTGCATCTATTTTTGGCTGGGCGGGTGTGGACGGCATCCACTTCTGCTTTGTTCGAGGCTTTGGCGGTATGGTATTTTCCGTCAGTCCCATGAACTCGGCTCCGGATTTTGTTCATCCGCTGGCAAACGATTTTGAAGACTTTCTGAGGTTGCTCCTTGCTTGCAGTGATTCGGCAGCGCTGGAACAGGCGTGGATGTGGGATAAAGCCCAGTTTGAAGCCTTTTTGCAGGACAACCCTCCAACACAGGATCAGCAAAGAACGCTATCAGAGCTTGCTGAGAAAATGAAATTGACGCCTATGGAACAGCCGTGGGTATACATCAAAAAGCTGCAAGCATCTTTTGATTATAGCAAGATCAAGTACACCGAGGACTATTATGATGTTGATATGAACCCAGAAGCAGAACCGACCATGCCTGAGTGGAAGGTCTACTTTGAGGGAAACTTCTGGGGACATTCGGGAAAAGACCATGCCGGAACGGAAATCCGGTTGAATAAGCAATTTGACTGGGCGAGGCATCATTGGGTTATTCCTGCGGCGTATTCTTGCAGCAAGGGACTCGTCATGGACTTTTGTATGCGCACCCCGGAAGAAGACATTCGCAAGTTCATAACTAAATGGGATTTACACCCCGAAAACGACTCCTGCGAATACTTCACGCAGGAGCAGCAAATGCAGATAGATTTAGACAATCCACTTTGCCTTGACTTTATTCCTCGTTTGGAATTGAACGGGAAAACAATGCTGACCTCCCACGGCTGTTCCGTGGTCTTTAATCCATGTTTGCCAGACGGGGTGATCAATGAAGCGGAAGCAAAGTGGGCATTGGAACACTATGATTTGGATACATCCTATGGATGGATGATTTTTCGGGCAGCTTTTCCGTGGACAAGCAAACGCCGTCCTGAAATAAAAGCCCTCTCCCTTACAATGGAGCAGCAGTCGTGTCGTGTCCCGGGACCACATTTCAAGGCACACGCTCCCGGTGATTCGTTTTCTTTCCTCCATCCGGTCAGTGGAAAAAAATACACATTGACCGTACAGGAATTGGAGCGGCAGACAATTTCCGAAAAGCGTTTCGGTTCTGACCGCTGGCTTTATCCGACGCATTTTACCGCCATGAGCTATACGTTTTCTCCTGAACCAGACGATGATATTTCAATCTGTGATTGCGCTGAGGGGGACAAACCTTTGAAAATTGCGCCATGCTCTGACCGCTATGCACCAGAGGCACGAAACGATATTGCTTGTATTGGCATTATCGGCGGAGCGGACGGTCCAATCGCAATCGTGTGTGGAGGCAGCTCAAAAGAAAAACTTCATGCAGTTTGTTCCTCTCTACACTTTGAGCCGGTGGAGGGTGATATTGAATGGCGTATCGTATTCAACATTAAAAGCTCCAATGAAATGTCATTAGGGATGATCTAAGAAGAAAGCGGAGGCAAAGAAGGTGAAACAACTCACTTACATCGCAATCGACCTGAAATCCTTCTACGCCTCCGTGGAGTGCCGGGAGCGCGGCTTAGATCCTCTGGACACAAACCTTGTTGTCGCAGACGAAAGTCGGACGGACAAGACCATCTGTCTTGCCGTTACACCCTCCCTCAAAAGCTACGGTATCTCCGGACGCGGACGGCTGTTTGAAGTCAAGCAGCGCGTGAAGGAATCGAATGTCGGACGGCAGCACGACGCGCCGGGACACAGGCTGGACGGCACATCGCACTTCTTCTCGGAGCTGCAAGCAGACCCGTCTCTGGCGATTGACTTCATCATCGCGCCGCCCCGGATGGCGTACTACATGGAGTACAGCACCCGCATCTATCAGGTTTATCTCAAGTACATTGCGCCGGAGGACATCGTAGTCTACTCCATCGACGAGGTGTTCATGGACGTGACGGACTACCTGAACACCTACAAGCTCTCAGCACATGATCTCGCCATGAAGATCATCCTCGATGTGCTTGAAACAACCGGCATCACAGCAACCGCAGGAATCGGCACGAATCTTTTCCTCTGCAAAGTGGCAATGGACATTGTGGCGAAGCACATCCCCGCCGACAAGAACGGCGTCCGCATTGCAGAGCTGGATGAGATGAAGTTCCGGCGTGAGCTTTGGACGCATCAGCCCCTCACGGACTTCTGGCGCGTAGGTCGAGGCATTGCCAAGAAACTTGAGCAAAACGGGATGTTTACGATGGGCGATGTTGCACTTTGTTCAGAGCGAAACGAGGACTTGCTTTACAAGCTGTTCGGCAAGAATGCAGAATTGCTCATCGACCATGCGTGGGGTTGGGAACCTACGACCATTGAAGCGATCAAGGCGTACCGTCCCAGCTCCAACAGCATCAGCTCCGGTCAGGTATTGCACTGCCCATACGAGACGGATAAAGCAAAGCTGGTTGTCCGAGAGATGACGGATTTGCTTGTGCTGGACTTGGTGGACAAGGGGCTTGTCACCGACCAAATGGTTCTCACAGTCGGCTACGACATTGAGAACCTGACCGATCCGGCACGACGGGCAAAGTATCACGGCGCGGTTGAGACAGATCATTATGGGAGGCAGATTCCGAAACAGGCGCACGGCTCTATCAATCTCGACGGTCACACATCATCTACTCGCAAAATAATGTGTGCTGTGTCAGAACTCTTCGACCGGATCGTGGATAAGAATCTGCTTGTCCGCCGTATGTATGTTGTTGCAAATCATGTCCTGCCGGAAGCTGATGTACCGAAGAAAAACGACGGTGCAGTCCAGCTCGACCTCTTTACCGACTATGCCGCCGAAGAGGAAAAACAGAAAGCCGAAGATGCCGCTTTGGAGCGTGAGCGGAAGATACAAGCCGCCACGCTTGCCATCAAGAAGAAGTATGGAAAGAACGCCATCCTCAAGGCAATGAATCTTGAAGAAGGTGCAACCGCGAAAGACCGCAATGCGCAGATTGGAGGGCATAAGGCGTGAACGGAAAATACGACGAGATCATGGGACTTCCTCACCACGTTTCCAAAACGCGACCACAAATGCCGATGTCAGATCGTGCAGCGCAGTTTGCGCCCTTTGCCGCCCTCACCGGCTATGATTCTGCAATCAAGGAAACCGGACGTCTGACCGACGAAAGGATTGAGCTTGATGAGGGAGCCTTGACCGCTTTGAACATGAGGTATCAGCTTCTCATGGATGCCCTTGATGAAGAGCCGGAGGTTGAAATAACCTACTTCAAACCTGATGAGCGCAAAGCTGGCGGTGCGTATGTAACTGCAACCGGCGCAGTCATAAAGGTTGATGACTTTGAGCGCCTGATTACCATGCAGGACGGCACGAAGATTCCGATGGATGACATCCTAAGCATTGACGGAGAGCTGTTCTTGTCCTTAGAATAATGTCGCTTGCCATGCGACCAAATGAAGTGAATACCGAAGTACAATATGACTGTAAGGTGAGACACCAAGCAGTCATATTTTTATATACGGAGGTACAAAACATGAGAAAGAACTTGACGGAGATCGTATTCATCCTTGATCGCAGCGGCTCTATGAGCGGACTGGAAATAGACACCATCGGAGGATTCAACTCCATGATTGAAAAGCAGAAAAAAGAGAATGGCGAGGCATTGATCTCTACCGTTCTCTTTGACAACGTGAGCGAGGTTATCCATGACCGTGTGCCGGTTCAGAAGGTGGAGCCGATGACCGACAGGGACTATTCCGTTCGCGGCTGCACCGCGCTTCTGGATGCTATCGGCGGAGCGATTCATCACATTGGGAATGTCCATAAGTACGCAAGAAAAGAGGATGTCCCTGAACACACACTGTTCGTCATCACAACGGATGGCATGGAGAATGCAAGCCGCCGTTATGACAGCGAGAAGGTCAAGAAGATGATTGAGCGACAGAAGGAAAAGTACGGCTGGGAGTTTCTTTTCCTCGGTGCAAACATTGATGCAGTTGAGACGGCAAAGCATTTTGGAATTGGAGCAGATCGAGCGGTCAATTACCACTCTGACCGCGAGGGAACGCAACTCAACTATGAAGTTCTGAGCAAAGCGGTTTCCGCTGTCCGATGCAGCGTACCGCTGGGTACGAATTGGAAAAAACGTATTGATGAGGACTTCAATTCCAGAAAGGACGGGAGAAAGTAATGAGAACAATCACCGTAAAAGGGACAGGCAATGTCTCCACAAGACCGGATTACATCATCCTATCCCTGAACATTGAAGTCTTATCTGAAACCTATGACCGCGCAATGTCGGAAGCTGCCGAGAGAATCGAAAGACTGCAAGGTGCCGCAGTCCGCGTTGGGTATCGCAAGGAAGACCTGAAAACCACGAGCTTTGATGTCCAGACAAGGTACGAGAATGTCAAGGATCGGCAAGGAAATTACAAGCGAGAGTTTGCCGGATATGCTTGCAGCTATCGCTTGAAACTTGCCTTTGACTTTGACAGCAAGCAGCTTGCAAAGGTCATTTCTGCGATTGCGGATTGTGGGGCGCAACCAGAACTCAGCATTGCGTTCACCGTGAAAAACCCGGCAAGAGTCTGCGAAGAGCTGCTGATCAATGCGACGGAGAACGCCAGGGCAAAGGCGGAGATTCTTTGCAAAGCATCAGGCAGTACGCTTGGGCAGTTGCTCAACATCGACTACAACTGGGGCGAACTCAATGTTTTTTCCAGAACAAGCTACGATGTTGAAGACTGCATTCAGCCTCTCATGGCGATGAGCAAGTGCGCCGCACCTGAGATTGAGCCGGTTGATATTGATGTGACAGACACAGTGGCTTTCACATGGGAAATCCAATGATTTTTTAACTTTTTTGAAATCCGGTACTCAACAAACGCCCTTTTTGTGTCCGTTGTAAAGTGAAGGGACATTTCACGGAGGAATCTTCGGGGAATACGATTTTGGGAGATTAGCAAGCAAATCCGGTGAGTACCCACCGGAGAAAAATCAGTTAAGGAGACCCTGCCCTTAACATCAGATTTTTGCTTGTTGGGATAGTCCCAAACCCTTCTAATCTTTACGACGGAGGGCACAGCATGGTACGAAGAACACGAGACATTCAGAAGAAGATTTGGCTGACACCACAGGAAGAACGGACGATTGCAAAGAAGATGGAGATGATCGGAACGGAGAACTTCGGTGCGTATGCAAGGAAGATGCTGATTGACGGCTACATCATTGTCGTAGACTACACAGAGCAGAAAAAGCTCGCCGCCGAAATCAACAAGATCGGCGTGAACATCAATACCGTCTGCCGCAGGATCAACTCGACGGGACGATTCTATCAGGACGATATTGACGAGCTGAAAGAAAAGATGGACGCGGTATGGCAGTTACTAAAATCAAAGCAATCCGAGGAACTTTGAGCAAGGCAATCGCGTACATTCTGAATCCCGAAAAGACTGACGAGAAGCTGCTGGTCTCGTCCTACGGCTGTGCCAGCGAGACCGCAGCGCGGGAATTTGAATGGACGCGGAAAATAGCCGAGCAAAAAGGGATGAATCCGGTCAGGATCATAGCCCGTCATGTGATCCAGTCCTTTGAAATTGGAGAGGTCACACCGGAGCTTGCCCACGAGATCGGCAAGCAGTTTGCAGACGAAATCCTCGGAGGAAAATATGAGTATGTGCTGACCACTCACATTGACAAAGACCATGTTCATAACCATCTGATTTTCAATGCGGTTGACTTTGTGGACTACCACGCATACAAGAGCTACAAGCGGATTTACTATGATATGCGCGAGGTCAGCGACCGGCTCTGTAAGGAAAACGGTCTCTCTGTTATCCCTCCCTCTCAGAACAAAGGCATGGGCTACAAGGAGTACACCGAAGCCAAACGCGGCACGAGCTGGAAGCAGAAACTCAAGCAGACCATCGACCGGCTTGTCATTACAGCGAAGGATTACGATGATTTTCTGCGGCTCATGCAGGAAGCTGGTTATGAAATCAAGACCGGCAAATATATCTCCTTTCGCGCTGAAGGACAGGAGCGGTTTACCCGGTCTAAAACCATCGGAGAGAACTACACCGAGGAACGCATCAAGGAGCGGATTGCCGGACGGACGCCGCGCAGAAACCGGAGGCAGACCGTGCCGAAGGACATCTCTCTCATCGGAGATATTCAGGAGCGGATCGGGCTCATTGACAGCAAGGGTTACGAGCATAAAGCAAAACTTACTATCCTCAAGGAAGCGGCACGGACACTCAATTATCTCACGGAAAACAACTTGCTCCAATACGCCGATCTTGAAAAGAAGGTCGAGGATGTTCACAGCTCCTATGACCGTACCGGTAAGGAACTGAAAGGCGTTGAAGCACGTCTGCGGGAAGTCCAGCCGCTTATCAAAAACATCTCCAACTACCAGCGCCTCAAGCCCGTATATGACGCATTCCAGAAGGCAAAAGACAAGCCGGGGTTCAAGGCAAAGCATGAGGCAGAACTTGTGATCTTTGAGGCGGCGCGGAGTACGCTTCTTGCTATGCAGGGCGATGAAAAACTGCCGAGCATGAAGACACTGCAAGCGGAACAGCAGCGACTTCTTGAAGAGCAGCAGCGGCTCTATGATGAACGTGCGAAGCTCAAAAAAGAAGTAAAGCAAATAGAGACGATCAAGTCTAATGTTGATACGTTTCTCGCTCCTTCTGCTGACCATGACCGTGATCATCTGCGCAGCACACAGCGCGAATAGTCCTTTCAAAAGCGGGGCATCTCCTGTTGACCGGAGATGCCCTGCATCCTTGAGAGAAGGTTCGAGAAGTTGAAACTTTTTCTTTAATTTCTGCATCAACGGATTGCTTTCGAGAATGAAATCCGGTATAATATTAGAAACGATGTTGAATGCAAGCAAGCGAAAGGATGGTTGCCGTGCGCATAAGCTATAAGAAACTATGGATGCTTCTTCTGGAACGCGACATAAAGAGGGCTTCTCTACGACATGAGGTAGGGCTGTCTGCCGGAACATGGACAAAACTGAATAAGGGGGAAGAAGTGTCCCTCTCTATTTTGCTGCGCATTTGTGATTACTTGAACTGTGACATCGGAGATATATGTGAGGCTGTGCGAACGGACAAGAACTGAGTCCGGTTTTTCGTACAGCTCTTTTTGTAGAATAGTAAGTGTGAAACTATAACTTTGGAGGTTGCTGAAATGGCTGAGAATAACACAAGCAATATCGGCTTTGAAAAACAAATCTGGGACGCGGCTTGCGTTCTGCGCGGAAACATCGACGCATCCGAATACAAGTCCGTCGTCCTCGGATTGATTTTCTTGAAATACATTTCTGATCGCTTCGAGGCAAAGTACAAGGAACTGGTTGAAGAAGGCGATGGATTTGAAGAAGACCAGGACGAATACACTGCCGAAAACATCTTCTTTGTCCCTGAGAATGCACGATGGAGTGCGATTGCTGCTGCCGCTCACACGCCGGAAATTGGCACGGTGATTGATGATGCAATGCGCAGTATTGAGAAAGAAAACAAGCGTCTCAAAGATATTCTTCCTAAGAACTTCGCCCGTCCAGAGCTGGACAAGCGGCGTCTTGGTGAAGTGGTTGATCTCTTCACCAATATTCAGATGATCGAGCATGGAAACAGCAAGGACATTCTTGGTCGCACATACGAATATTGCCTCTCCAAGTTTGCCGAGCAAGAAGGCAAACTTGCTGGTGAGTTCTATACTCCCTCTTGTGTTGTGCGTACCCTTGTTGAGGTGTTGCAGCCGTTTAATGGACGTGTTTATGACCCGTGCTGCGGCTCTGGCGGTATGTTTGTTCAGTCCGCAAAGTTCATCGAGAATCACGGCGGCAACATCAACAAGATTTCCGTTTTTGGTCAGGACTCCAACCCGACCACATGGAAGATGGCGCAGATGAATCTTGCCATTCGCGGTATTGAAGCCGACCTCGGCAAGTTCAATGCGGACACGTTCTTTAACGATTGCCACCCTCAGCTCAAGGCAGACTTCATTATGGCAAATCCGCCCTTCAATCTCTCCGGCTGGGGTGCGGATAAACTCGTTGATGATGTCCGTTGGCAGTATGGTACGCCTCCCGCTGGCAACGCCAACTTTGCGTGGTTGCAGCACATGATCTGGCATCTCGCTCCGAATGGTCGTATCGGCATGGTGCTTGCAAATGGTTCCCTTTCCTCGCAGTCCGGCGGTGAAGGTGAAATCCGTAAGAACATTATCAACGCTGACCTTGTGGACTGTATCGTCGCAATGCCGACGCAGCTTTTCTACACGACGCAGATTCCTGTATCGCTCTGGTTCCTTGCAAAGAACAAGAAGCAGAAAGGCAAGACACTATTTATCGACGCACGGAAACTCGGCACTATGGTTACGCGGAAGCTGCGCGAACTGACGGATGAAGACATCAAGAAAATTGCCGACACCTACAACGCATTCGTTGAAGGAACGCTTGAAGATGAAAAGGGCTTCTGTGCGGTTGTCACTACGCAGGACATTGCAAAGCAAGATTACATTCTCACTCCGGGACGCTATGTTGGAATTGAGGAACAAGAGGATGACGGTGAGCCGTTTGAAGAAAAAATGGGGCGTCTGACTTCTGAACTGTCGGAGCTTTTCGTTAAATCTCATGAGCTTGAAGCGCAGATAAAAGAAAGGTTAGGGGCGATTGGATATGAGATTTAATCTATGGGAAGATTGCAACAGGGTTCCTCTAACCGAGCTGCTGTCTTTTGTTGTAGACAATCGCGGCAAGACTGTTCCTACTGCGCCCAGCGGACACAAGCTGATAGCAACGAATTGCGTGACAAACAACGCCTTGTTTCCGGTGTATGAAAAAATTAGATATTTAAGCGAGGAAACTTATCAGACATGGTTTCGGGCACACCCGATTCCCGGTGATATTCTCTTCGTGAACAAGGGAACTCCGGGACGAGTCTGCCTTGTTCCTGATCCCGTTGATTTTTGTATCGCGCAAGATATGATTGCATTGCGCGCTGACGAATCGAAGATTTATCCCAAATATTTGTTTGCAGTGCTAAGAAGCAGAGAAATTCAACAACAGATATATAACACAAATGTGGGAGACGTTATTCCGCATTTCAAGAAGCAATTTTTGGATCAGTTGTTGATTCCCATACCTGAGCGGTCTATACAAGAGTCAATCGGAGACTTGTATTATGTGCTTAGCCTCAAGGCAGAACGTAACAAAAAGATAAACGATAATTTAGCAGCTTAGAGCTGGATGGCAGAAACATCAATCTCTCCGGACATCAGCTTGGGAAGAAGGGTATCTCTCAGTATGGACAGCCGTTTATTCTCCGCGCTATTGGAATAAATCTGCTCAAGGAGTGGTGAAGCAATGGTATTAAACCCGGCTAACTCTTCTTCTGATGGTAGAACAACAGGGTATGTCATAATCTGCTGCTTATCTCCACGAGGCATTTTCGTTCCTTTCGATCCAGCAACCATAAATGCGAAGAACTTGTCGGCATATAGGGTGCTGAATAGGTACGCCGAGTATCGCGGTTGACTTGGCGTAAAGCAAAGAACATCGGTTGAGCAGCCACAGTTGTCCTCACAGTAGACAATCTTCTTAAAGTAAGGTCGAATGTTAGAAATCAACGTATCACCTTTATGGCAAGCAGTTGTCTGCGATGTAGTTGGGAGGCTTGTAGCCTCGGTTGAACCAGCTTTTCCCGACAGCATATTCTCTGTTGAGAAGTAGGTGCTGACGTTCAGCTCGGAGACAGCTACTTTGTCTCTTGAATATGAGCAAATATCCGATAGGATGCCCTGATTTGCTATCAAACTGGTATCGCCAAAACGTTCCTGATAGACCGTTTGTAGGAGATCAGCTAAATTATCGTTTACCGTCTTAATAACTCTCACCAGTGGCGAGAGTTTTACAAAAGGGACTGCCACTGAATGTCGTTCTCTTACCTCGAAAGGAGACACGACAATGACAGAACAACTTATCGCGGAGATACAGCGAAAAATGCTGCCGTATCTCAACAACGAACAGCTCATGCACCTTCGGGATGCAATGGCTGAGACATTGGAAGGGGCAACGATAACCTATGATGGCAGCGCAATTCCAGCGGCAGAAGAGACGGATGCAGTCGAAGCATTTATCACGGCAAAGCGGATCGAAGGCTGCTCGGAGAAAACCCTGAGCTACTACCGGAAGACGATTGAGGCTCTGATTGCCGGAGTCGGAAAGGCTGTACAACAGATCACCACAGATGATTTGCGCCGCTATTTGACAAGCTATCAAATTCAGCGTAGGTCGAGCAAAGTGACCATAGACAACATCCGCCGGATCCTGTCCAGCTTCTTCTCATGGCTTGAAGATGAGGATTTCATTGTGAAAAGTCCGGTACGCCGGATTCATAAAGTCAAGACTGCAAAGGTGGTCAAGGACACCTACACCGATGAAGCATTAGAGCTGATGCGTGACAACTGCACAACAGCACGGGACTTGGCGATGATTGATCTTCTGGCTTCCTCTGGAATGCGTGTTGGTGAGCTGGTCACGCTAAACCGCGAAGACATCAACTTCAACGAACGCGAATGCGTTGTTGTCGGCAAAGGCAATAAAGAACGACTGGTCTACTTCGATGCAAGGACGAAGATTCACCTTCAAAACTATCTTGAGGGCAGAACAGATGAAAATCCCGCATTGTTCGTTTCGCTAAAAGCCCCGTTTGACCGGCTGATGATCGGCGGTGTGGAGACACGTCTTCGGGAGCTGGGAAAGCGTCTGAATATCCCGAAGGTTCACCCTCACAAGTTCAGGCGGACACTGGCTACTACTGCCATAGACAAAGGAATGCCCATAGAGCAAGTCCAGCAGCTCTTAGGACATCAGAAAATCGACACCACCATGCACTATGCAATGGTGAAACAACAGAATGTGAAGCTGGCACATAGAAAATATATCGGTTAGGAGTGCAAATATGGAAACCAAGAAATACCGATTTGATGAAGTGACTATCAACTTTGACAAGAAACGAATACCTCTTTCCAGCGCACAACGCGAAAAAAGGCAAGGCACGTTTCGTTATTATGGTGCGCAAGGAGTGATCGACCATGTTGATGATTATATCTATGATGGTACATATCTACTAATTGCAGAGGATGGTGAGAATCTAAAATCAAAAAAGCAGAACATTGCGCAGGTTGTTGACGGACAATTTTGGGTCAACAACCATGCACATATTGTGCAAGGAAACGAACAGTGTGACACCCGATTCCTTTGCTATTTGATAAACAGCATGGACTTATCTGGATATGTCACCGGTTCAGCTCAGCCAAAATTATCTCAAGCGAACTTGAATGCCATAACACTCTCTCTACCTACTCTCGTTGAGCAAAAGAGGATTGTAGAATACCTATATATGCTTGATCAGAAGATAGATGTCAATCGACAGATAAACGATAATTTAGAGCAGCAAGCTCAGGCAATATATCATGAGCGTTTTGAGACTGTTTCGCCTAATGATTTGCCTTCCGACTGGCGTATTGTAACTCTTGGAGAGGTTGCGACGATCTCAAATAAGAGTTTCAACCCACTGAAAGAGCCTGAGATACTGCTTGAGCATTATAGCATTCCAGCTTTTGATGAGGCGAGGTTTCCGGTCTTTGAGCTATCCACATCCATCAAGAGCAATAAATTCATCATTGATGCCTCGTGCTTCATGATCTCAAAACTCAACCCAACAACGAAGCGTGTTTGGAAGCCGTATTGTCTGACCGGGAATGCAGTATGCTCTACGGAGTTCATCGTCTATAAAGCAAAAGATAAGACTATTACAGATTTCCTGTACTCAGTCATAGATAGCAATTCCTTTTCCGACTTTATGTGTAGTCATGTTACTGGCTCAACGGGCAGTAGACAAAGAACAACACCGTCGGACACGCTCTCTTATGAGTTAATTCTTCCTTCGGGGGACGAGCTGGCAGAGTTTCAATCTCTCGTTTCACCGATGTACGCGCAAATACGAATTAACGCCATCGAAAACGATAGACTCAAGCGACTTAGGGATAGTCTCTTGCCCAAGCTGATGTCCGGCGAGATTGATGTCTTCACCATCCAGCTCTAAGCCGCTAAATTATCGTTTACGCTAGGAGGGATAAGATGAAATACTGCTTTTACTACGATGAGTCTGAGCATAGCAGGGTCATCAATCTCTCAACCGTTACTGGTGAGACATATTATGATGGTTTTCTGGCAGCTATTATCGGGTGGCGCAGCGATCACGAAACAGCTTTTGAACAGCGTTATCATGCTTTTGAAGAAAAATACGCTGATAGGAAGAAAAAAGGAGAGCTGAAAAGCGGAACGATAAAGCCGAAGCAGTTAGTTCATGGATTTGCCTCTCTCAACGAAGCAAATGTAAAGCTGCTTGGAGATTTCTTCTCCATCTTTGATGAGAACAGCTATATCTATCTGTTCTGTGCAAGCAAAATCGAATACGTTATCACCCAGATTTTCAAAGGCTATCGCAATAGCGTCTTCTTTGATATGGACGCTGCACGCTACTCAATAGTCAAAGCGATAGTTACATACCGACCCACAGAGGTAATTGAAAGCCTGTATAAAAGCCCAGCGGAGTTTGTAGCTGCGTTAATGACATTCTTGACGAACCGGATTAGGCGCAACAAAGAAAACCGCGAATTGAAGGCGCAGGAAAACACGGCATTTGAAGCCGTCCTTTATGTCCTGAATAACGTCGATGTTCCGCAGTCCCTCGCTTGGGACTACCATTCGCAGTTTGTCGGGTTTGGAAATTTCCTGAGCAGCAAGGGCATTCTTGATTATTCAGTCTTGCTTGACAAGGAAGGTGAAGCAGGAGCCGAAAGCAAAACTCTCATTGCCGCGAAAGAAGCCAGTTTGAAGAATTGCGAAGAGGCAGACTCGATAGACCACTTTGGAATTAGAATGGCTGATATGCTGGTAGGAATTATCGGCAAACTGATGAAATCGCTATACCATTCCTTGACACCGACGCAGGACAGTCCCCGCATTGCGAAGACTCTTCTTAGCAAAGAATGGTTCAGACTAACCGATGGGCAGTTACAGCTATACAAGCAGCTTTATCATATCGTGTTCGAGATCAACAATGATTGGTATAAGGTCTATGCCGGTAATTATTCAGATGACCTTGTTAGCTTTTTGGGACTGCTGGATTTCATGAATCATTTCAATTCAGCTAAAGACATCGAACAAGACTTTGATATGCAACCGGAGTATTGTAATAGCTGCATCTGCCAAAGACTTGAAACCCATTTTGAGCAGATGAAAAACAAGCTGCCTGTTGAGCCGGTGAAAGATCAAGAAAAGGATTTTTTTAGGAATCGACGCGGCGCAAAAGTTTATCACGATGTAGACAGACAACCCATTCTGGAACTCACCAAAGGAAAAAACGCCTTTGTAGTTCTATCTGTTGGAATTGCAAAAGGCGGCATCCCATTGGTGACTATTGAGGCATCACCTGAGAATCTATGTTATAGGCTGCCTGTACAGTTGAGAGAATGGGCAATGACATTGGTTTCAATAGCAAATGCAGGAGAAGAATTATTTCCTACTGAGGTAGTCTTCACAAAAACTGAAAACCGCATCTATGCGGATATTATATAGAGGGAGTTGAGTACAAATGTCGGGCTATTTTACCGAATCAAATTATGAGAATGCCGTCTTGCAGCTTCTCAATGATGAGCTTGGATATACCTATGTCTATGGACCGGAGGTGGAGCGCGATTATCACTCGCCGCTTTATGAGGATGTTCTGCTACCTTCCTTGCAGCGGATCAACAAGAGCCTGCCTATGGACGCTCTGACGGAGGCAATCTATAAGCTCAAGAACTTTGAAACCGGAACGCTTTTGCAGAAGAACATGGTCTTTATGGACTACCTCCAAAACGGAGTCCCGGTAAAATACTATGACAAGGGTGAAGAACGCTCTACCCTTGTTTACCTTGTAGACTTCAAAAATCCTGCCAGTAACGAGTTCACAGTTGCGAATCAATGGACTTTCATTGAGAACTCCGAAAAAAGACCAGATGTGATTCTCTTTGTCAATGGTCTCCCACTCGTCATTGTGGAGTTGAAGTCTCCGTCCCGCGAAGAAACCGATGCTTCCGCAGCATACCGCCAGCTCCGGAACTATATGTATGAGATCCCCTCTATGTTCATTTATAATGCGGTATGTGTCATGAGCGACTTGACCACTTCAAAGGCTGGTACAATCACGTCCGGCGAAGACCGCTTTATGGAGTGGAAAACAACAGACGGCAGCTATGAGAATACGCAACACGCATCATTTGACACATTCTTTGTAGGACTGTTTGAGAAGACCCGCTTCATTGACATCGTGAAAAACTTCATCTGCTTTAATGTGGATGGACAGAATACTTTCAAGATACTCGCCGGGTATCATCAGTATTTCGCAGTCAAAAAGGCGATTGAGTCTACAAAACACGCAACCGTGACGGACGGTAAGGGTGGCGTCTTCTGGCATACACAGGGCAGCGGAAAATCGTTGTCTATGGTCTTCTATGCTCATTATCTGCAAGAAGCGTTAGAAAGCCCCACTATCGTTGTCATTACCGACCGTAACGATCTGGACGACCAGCTTTACGGACAATTCGCCCGCTGCAAGGACTTCCTCCGGCAAACGCCGCAGCACGCTGAGAGCCGCAAGAATCTGAAAGAACTGCTTGCAAACAGACAGGCAAACGGCATAATCTTCACGACCATGCAGAAGTTTGAAGAAAGCAACGAAGCTCTTTCGGAACGCCGGAACATTATCGTGATGGCTGATGAAGCGCATCGCGGGCAATATGGTCTCAATGAGAAGGTTGTGGTCAAGCAGAAGGACAACGGCGAAGTCGAGGCGAAAACCGTTATCGGCACTGCCCGCATTATAAGAGACACGCTTCCTAATGCGACCTACATTGGATTCACCGGAACACCGATCTCCACAAAAGACCGCAGTACACGAGAGGTCTTCGGTGATTACATCGACATCTATGATATGACACAGGCAGTTGAAGACGGAGCTACAAGACCCGTCTATTACGAAAGCCGCGTTATTCACCTGAAACTCGACGAGAACACCCTCCATCTGATCGATAATGAGTATGACATTATGGCTGACAACGCCGATCCGTATGTCATTGAAAAGAGCAAAAAGGAACTTGGTCAGATGGAAGCAATCCTCGGTGCCGACCAGACGATCAACTCCTTGGTAAATGACATTCTTGATCATTACGAGAATTACCGCGAGAATATCCTGACCGGCAAGGCGATGATCGTTGCTTATTCGCGTCCCATAGCAATGAAGATTTATAAGCGCATTCTTGAGCTACGCCCAGCGTGGACGGAAAAGATTGCAGTGGTCATGACGCAAGGCAATAATGATCCAGAAGAATGGCGTGAGATTATCGGCAATAAAGCGCATAAGGACGATATGGCGCGGAAATTCAAAGACAATAACTCTCCGCTGAAAATCGCTATCGTCGTGGATATGTGGCTGACCGGCTTTGATGTTCCCTCCCTTGCTACGATGTATGTCTATAAGCCAATGGCTGGACACAACCTGATGCAAGCTATCGCCCGCGTCAATCGTGTCTTCAAAGATAAAGAAGGCGGTTTGGTTGTTGATTACGTCGGTATTGCGGCTGCACTGAAACAGGCAATGAACGACTATACTGCCAGAGACAAGAAGAACTATGGTGATACAGATGTAAGCAAGGCTGCATATCCGAAGTTCCTTGAAAAGCTCTCTATTTGCAGAGATTTGTTCCACGGATTCAGTTATGAGAAATTCATGACCGGAAGCGACCTCGACAGGGCAAAGCTCATCAGCGGAGGTGTGAACTTCATACTCGGCAAAAGTGTTGCAGAGTACGAGCTTCCCGACAATGAGAAGACACAGAATGTGTTCATCAAAGAAGCCCTGCTTCTCAAGCAGGCACTTTCGCTGTGCAGCAGCTTGGTAGACGAGCAAACTCGCATGGAGGCGGCTTTCTTCGAGTCCGTAAGAACAATGACCGTGCGCTTGGTTTCAGGCGGTACCGGAAAGAAGTTTACGCTTCCAGAAGTAAATGAGCGCATTAACGAGCTTTTGAAGCACAGCATCAAGAGCGAAGGCGTTATCAACCTCTTCTCCGATGTCCAGACTGAGTTTTCGTTGTTCGATCCAAAGTTCCTTGAAGAAATTGCAAACATGAAGGAAAAGAACCTTGCAGTCGAACTCTTGAAAAAGCTGATTGCTGAACAAGTATCTGTTTATCGTCGTACAAACATTGTCAAATCCGAGAAGTTCTCCGAAATCATTCAGAGCGCAATGAACCGCTATTTGAACGGAATGCTGACCAACGAGGAAGTCATTCAAGAATTACTCAAGCTGGCGAAAGACATTGCCGCTGCTGCCGCCGAGGGTGAAAAACTCGGATTGACAGCGGACGAGCTTGCTTTCTATGATGCTCTGACGAAGCCGCAAGCAATCAAGGACTTTTACGAGCATGATGAGCTTATTGCTATCACGAAAGAACTGACAGATTTGCTTCGCAAAAACCAGACAATAGACTGGCAAAAGAAAGAGAGCGCAAGAGCAGGAATGCGCCGCTTGGTCAAAAGGCTGCTGAAAAAACACAAATATCCGCCTGAGGGTATGGATGATGCAGTCCAGACTGTCATGAGCCAGTGTGAGATGTGGACGGACAATGTAATGACCGCTTAACTCCCCTACGAGAAAGGAGTAGATCATGGGCAATTCAGTCATGTTGAATGGCGTCGAATATGCCGGAGAACAGATTGCCTATAAAGACAGCACCTATGAGCTTGTGTCAAAGGTAGCATATCTGATCGGCGTCCCGCTCCGTATTTTTCAAAATGAACACGAGCCGCCGAAGATAGAGATATACGACCGGCTTGAACAGGATAAAAATGCCCGTATCATTCGTAATCTATGTATCATCCGCACCGCCATTGAGCGCAACTACCGGAAAATAAATGACATCATGCGGATGGAGTATCGAGGGCTGCTTTCAATGCCAGAGATCATCCCAGCTTCCAGTATGCAGCAGCTTTCAAACGACGGAATCAGCTTTATCAAAAAGTCGAGTACAAAGCTCTGCCACCACATTATCGAGATTAACCGGCTGATTTCAGACCGCATTAACAACTGCAAAAGCCTCTTTCCAATCTGGATTAACTGGACGTACATAAAAGAGCTGTTCATTATGCCAAACGGCTTGACAGAGGACGGAACGAAAGATGCTGCGGACATCTATTACGCAAGTCTCTCCTACTACCCCTATCAAATGTACATCAACTGGGTACCGATGGACGAGGGCAATGTCCTCTATAATGATAAGAAGTTTGCTACCCTGCTTTATCAATGGCATTGCGACGCCTTCACGGAATACAGTAAAGTCTCCGATGCAGGGGCTTTTGTAAAAAACAATATCTACGACTTCATAGATGACAGTGAGAAGACCGTATTGGTAGTGGACTGCGAAAACTCTGACCCGTACAAGCTGTGCGCCACGCTCAAAAACCTTGATTATGAGGTCATGCAGAAAATTACGGCGATCATTCTCTTTGATGACGTACACACCGCTACGGCATGGCGGATTCTTGAAAACTACACCCGCATCCCCGTTGAACATATCATGATTGAGCGGATCAAGCAGAACAAATCACTGGTAGACATCAAGCTCACCGCAAGAGCCTGTCAGGAACACTACCAAAAGCAAGTGGATTCCTTCGTCATCGTCTCAAGCGATTCCGACTACTGGGGGCTGATTTCTTCCTTACCGGACGCCAGATTCCTTGTCATGATTGAGCGGGAAAAATGCGGACCGGATATGAAGGCAGCACTTGCAGAATCAGGGATATTCTACTGCTATCTGGATGACTTCTACTCCGGCAACAGCGAGGACATCAAGAAAAACGCACTGTTCAAGGAGATGTACCGCTGGATTGACAACTCCGTTCACCTGAACGTCAACGATATGTTTGATGCAGCTCTGCGAAACACGAGGATCGAAATGTCTCCCGCAGAGCGGCGGCAGTTCTATGAGAAGCACATCAGGCACATGACGCTGACTATCGACGAGAACGGAAACGTCAGCATTGAACTGAAACGCGGATAGCCTTGGTTTCTATTCCGGGAGGAATGTGGATGGACAACAGATTCTATTTTGGATTCAATACATCGGAGGAACGGAAAAAGCGCAGAAAAGCAGAGCTGTACTCCATGAGTGAGCAAGTCAGCACCTTCTTTTGGGATGAAGCCCCGCAGCATGGCTTGGAAATGCGTGAAGGGCAGCAGGATATGTCCTTTGAGATTGTGGACGCCCTCATAAACGATCAGCATTTTGCGATTGAAGCTGGCGTGGGCATTGGAAAGTCCTTTGGTTATCTTGTGCCGGTGCTGCTGTACAGCAAACGCATGAACAAGCCGGTTATCATCGCAACCTCGACCATTGCGCTTCAAGAGCAGCTCTGGCGCGATGTCCACGCGGTAATGCCCCTTCTTGGGCTGAACAGAGATGTCTTCCTCGCAAAAGGACAGACCCATTATCTCTGCAACAAACGCGCAGATGAGTATATGTGTGACCCGAAAGCAGACCCACCGGACGCGATCAAAGAAGGAATCAAGCAAGGGTATGAGGAACGCAAGGATTTCCCGGAGGTTTTGCCGCAAGGAGTCTGGGACAAGGTAAACGTGCAGCGGTTCAGCATGAAGAATTGTGGCTCCTGTGAAAAGAAGTGCAAGTATTACAAAGTCCGCGCAGCATTAAAGTTTACGGATGGAGTGGTACTGTGCAATCAGGATTTTTTAACCCAGCATCTCATGAAACTCCGGCGCGGTCAGGAAGGGCTGATTAACGTCGCCGCTGATCTGCTTGTCGTGGATGAAGCACACAACTTGGATGATAAGGTGCGGAGTGCCACAACGGAGCGTTTCGGGCAAGGTATGCTCTTTGGAATGATTAAGAGCGCATTCTATGAGCTGCGATCCTTTGACCAGAGCAGTGTGTCAGGTGAAAAGCGAGAGGCAGAGAGCGCAATCATCGCCTTCTATAACTGCCTGAAAGCACAAGTCCAAAAGCAGATCAACGAGGCAGAACAGGATATGCGCTACGCTGACCGCTTTTTCTTCGACAACAATGGCAGTGCGATTGAACTGCTTACCGAGATGAACGCCGCCATACACAACCTTTCGTCCAGCATTCAGATTTATTCCAGCATGGATTTCAGAAACAACCGTTCCTTTGCTGCCTCTGATGATCTGGATGCCGTCAGCGAGTCCCTTTCAGAGCTTCTTGACCAGATAGACGATATGCTGATCTGGATTGAGCAGCACGGCAGCAACACGGAACTCGTCTATTGCCCTAAAAACACAAAAGAAATTGTGAGCCGCCTATACTTCAATGGTGATGAAAGAACCATCTTGACCTCTGCCACGCTGACGAACGCCACGAGCGGGTCTCTGGAAGAACAGTATTCTTACTTTATCAGCAATACCGGCTTTCCCGCTGGTGACCGCGGCTGCTTATCCGAGCCAAAGCCTTCCCCATATCCATACGATGAACACGCCATGATCTACTATTGCGACGATCTCCCGCACCCGACCAGAGAACATGAAGCCTTCATTGAAAAGGGTGTGGAGCGACTGCTTGAGATCCTGAGCATTTCCAATGGAAAGGCACTCGTGCTGTTTACGGCAAAGACCGACATGGAAGAGGTCTACTCCATTCTCAGTGAGAAAAATCTTCCGTACAAAATCTTGATGCAGCAGCCGGGATCGTCGCAGGACAAGGTGCTGAATGAGTTTAAGGAAGATACGAACTCCGTGCTTCTGGGGACGGGTGCATATTGGGAAGGTATCAGCATTGAAGGAAAAAGCCTTTCCAATGTCATCATTTTCCGGCTTCCGTTCCCTGTCCCCGATCCGATTATCGAGTATAAGTGTTCCGTTGCTAAGGATGCTCTGATGGATGTTCGCGTTCCCGAAATGATTATCAAGCTCAAGCAAGGCATCGGGCGATTGATCCGCAATTTCACAGACACCGGCATTGTCTGCATCATCGACCGAAGACTGCGGGATGAGCCGCCGGAACGCTATCATGACATTACATGGGACTCCCTGCCTATCAAAAATCGGACAAGCAGTTTGGGCGAACTTAGGAAGTTTTACGAAGGTCTGCCCTCAGCCAAGGAATGATGATACAAACGGCAGTCTCTTCGGAAACATAGAGCAGCCCCCCCCCAAAAAACGACAATCAGAAAACGGAGGTGTATCATGTTGTACAATGAAAATCTGCACGAAGAAGAACAACATCTGATCCAGCAGATTGCCGAGCAAACAGAGAGAGGAAAAATCGACTGGGAACTAACAGAGTACAATCCACTGTCCTTTCTGAATGAGGACAAGATAGACAAGAACCCAGCAGTAATCTGTCAGTCCTTCTCCTTTGAGGCGATCATGGGCGGCTCCCGTTACGAGCTTGATGTCATGGAGAATATTGATGTGCCGTCTGGTATGGGAGACTACACCATAACCTTGACGCGGGATGAAACCGAAAATTATCTTAAAATTGAGGATGCGCTTTCCTTTGACTGTGACTGCTATGAATGCACACCGGAGGAAGTCGCAGAGCGATTTGCGGACAGCCCCATTGTCCGTCTCTGCAACGCCATCATTCCTGCCACGCTTGGACAGGAGGATTTAGAAGAGGTCTTCACATGGGCAAGGTTTTTCAACGAGACTGGCATTTCTGCAAAGCTGATGAATCATCCGCTGACCAAGCTCTGTGAAAAGCTGTTCGACGAACACCGTCTGATGGACTTCCATTGCTGCGTCTTGGATGTGGGCTATCGAAAGCTGCTCCTAAATGAACTGGCTCATAACTAAGACACGGAAAAACGCCCCCGACACTGTGCCAGACGCACAGTGCCGGGGGCGTTCCCGTTTCCAGCGATTTATTTTTCTCTCGGCAAGGGACTGTTCATAAGGTGACACTTTCCGTTTTACGAAGCCGTGAAAATTCGATGTGTTCCGTGGAGATGTTCACTGGGCAGCATACGCCGTACACGTTTCCAATAATCACCGAGTAGTGCAATGTGTATTCACTATCGGGAAATACTTCACAGTTTTCGCAACGCTTGATTCAGGAGTGGGATTTTTGCCTTATTCCCGCGTGACATCAAGGGAAACCGGATTGATAACGATGATAGATTTGCCCTTTTTGTGGGCATATCTCACGGTGTTCCCGGTACCGCTGGGGCATCCATTCCATACTGCGAGAATATAATCGGCGTGATCGACCATGTACCGATTTCTCTTGTCCATGCAGTCCGACGTGTACTCCCGTTGCAGCATGGTCTCCTTGTCACACTTTGCCGCGATATTATAATACCGTTCCCGTGAAGCCACAGACCATTTGATCGCTTGTGTCTCACAAGGGATTGCACTTTCCAGAGTAATGTGAGGGTATTTTGATTTCAAATCGAGTACAATTTCCGCAGCGTACATATCGACGCCAAGAGCCATGCCGGTAATAAAATGCGTGACGCCCTCGTTCTCGATGAGTGCTACAATCTGATCCCGCATAACAGATTTCAAAGAAGTACAACGCTTATCGGATTCATCAAAGCCGAACGGAAGACTCTGCGGTCTATGACCGGTAAACGCACAAGTCTTGCCTTGAACGGATTGCTTTTCAGCTTTTTGAGCAGACTTTCTAAACTCAATAATGCGCGACATGACACCCCTTCTTTCACTCTTTTGGTAGGTAACTCCATTCTATCACCCTCATCACGGACAGTCAACGCATTGTCGTTAGTAAAATTAACGACGGCGTGCCGTGGATAATGACACCGCCGTTAGGTACACTAAATGCAAAGGTGGTGAGGCTATGCGAGAGAAGAAGGACATCAATATTGAAATCGGCGGCAATATTCAAGTGGCAAGAGAACAGGCGGGCTATACGCAGGACACGCTCTCAGAAATGCTTGGCATGACGCCGAATCACCTGAGCGCTATTGAGCGTGGTGCTTCCGGTATTTCTCTTGAAGCCTTGCAGCGTCTTTGCCGTTTGCTGGGCGTCAGTGCGGACCGAATTATCTTTGGGACCGATGAGCCAGAAGCGGAAGCCCTTGCGCTTGCCAGACGTATTTCGGATATAAAGCCGGAATACCGGCAACAGGTTCAAGAGCTGCTGTCCGCTATTTTGAATATGTCATAATATGTCATAAAAAAGAGCCTCTGCCGACACCCAAACTGGGCATCGACAGAGGCTTTTGGTTCGTTTTCCGGGCATTCAAACAAGTGCCGAAATCGACACTTATTCTCGCTCTATTGCTGGAACTGTGCGGGGAATATAATCACACTGGGCGGTCATTCCTCGTCGCTCTGAGGCTTGCAATCACAGGCTTTTTCGCCCCCTAACTGTCTACACCTCGATGCCTTGCGGGAGAAGTGCGGACAGGCGATGAGATCCGCACGGAAGCTCTGCTTGCAGCTATGGACGCAGCGGACGCAGAAGCGGTTATACTTCCGACGTCCGCTGTCCCCGATGAAGAACGACCACTCCTGCCGCCACTTCTGACTTCTGCTCACAGCTCAATCTCTCCTTTGTGCTTTTTGGGAGGGCAGCATTCCTTCTGCTTTTCAGCCTTTGCAGACTTGAGCCTGTCCATGATGGAGGACTTTTCGCCCCTTTCGGGGGCTTTGACCTCTGCGGTCTTGTCCTCCTTCGGACCGTTGTTGATGATCCCATCAATCATGCCGTAGTCATCCTCCATCGACATCTCCGCCGCCTTGAGGTAGTTTTCCTTCTCAAGAGCTGCCATCCAGCTTTCCTTGCTGATACCGAGCATTCCGCCCTTTGCCGCATGATCGGCAATCTCCTTGGCATCCACGCACAAGCCCTCGGTGTTATCGGAATAGAGGCGGTAAACCTCGCAGCCCTTCTCCAAAGCCTTCTCTGCCGCCTCCTGCCCAGCGGGAAGAACGCCAGCCCATGCGTAGCCATAGTCCTTCATATCCTGAACAGTGAGCGCGGGATCGGGCATTTCCGGCACTTCCTTGACTTCAAGATCGAGAAGGCGGAGCGTGTCATCGTCAAAACCGTTGTAGACATCATCAAGGACGAGCTTGCCGCGCTCATCGACGATGATGCAAGCCGCCTCATCGCCGTAGGTGTCATGCTCCATCAGGTAAAAGCTGTGACCGCCGATTTCGTGCTGGTCAATGGTGTGCCACGTCCCGATGTGACCGGCAACCGTCAGACCGGAGGTATCGGCGTTCATCTCAAAGTCCTTCTGCTCGGTAGCTTCCTGCTTCTGCTGCTCCTTCGAGATCATGGGAATCGCTACAATCTTATCGCCCAGCTTGACAAACTGCTCCGGCACCTTGAAGTGGTCAGAGAACTTTTGCATCTGCTCTACGGTCAGAGAGCCGAAGCTGTCATCCGTCAAGCCGACTACCATGAATGTTCCGGCAACAACGTCGTAGATGTCACCGTCCTCATCACGCAGAGCGCGGTTCAGGGGCAGACCTTCCAGCTTGCCTTCCTCATTACAGACTAAGGCAACAGGGTCTTCGTAGGGATAAATCGCCTCGATGCAGCCGCCGACCTCATGCTGCAAGGACTCCAGACCGGAGTCAATCTCCTTCACATAAGGCTCCTTTCCCGGCTCAACGACGAGAACGGCGATGGTGCTGTCACGCTCGGCGGCTTCCCCTGAGCCGGTGATCCGATATTCGTCGGGAATATCATCAAGATCGCCGTTGAACTGTCTGTCCCACATCTCGCTTGCGACGCGGACATAGCCTTCATCGGTGAAGCGTCCCTGCTCATCCATCGCAATGTCGCGCCCATAGCGTTCATAGTCGATGTAATTTGCCAGAGGTCCGAGATCCTTTTCGGAGTAGATACCGGCTTCGTGGGCGTAATAGTAGCCGAGATCGGATTCGTCGTTGATACCGGGCATGATGTCGTAGCAGTCCAGATTGAACGTCAGGTTGATGAGATCGTCGATGTCGCTGACCTCATCGCAGCCAGCCTCCATAATGGCAACGAGCTTTTCCTGATCGCTCAGGGAAAGCTCGTCAATCAAAGCGGCAAGGTAGTTGAGCTTATCAAGACTCTCGTACTCACCAAGCATCTTCTGAACGCCGTAGATCGGGCATTCGTAGTCGGTGATAAACCACTCTTCATAGGGCTGACCGAACTCATCCTGCTTGCCGATCCCGATGCGCTCAAAGACCTTCTGCATCTCTTCCTCGGTGGTGGGCAGCTTCACCCACTCACCGACCAGCATACCCTCGTTGTACTTGCCAAGGTTCGTGACGAAGGCTTCAAAATCACCGTCTAATACGGGCATAGGCATCCTCCTTTCAATCATCCACCATGCCGTCCGGCATGATATACAGTTCCTCAAACTCCGCGTCGGTCATGGCTTCGAGCTTCCGGACGGTCTTATACATCAGCTCTGCGATCTCGCCGTCCATGTTGTTCAGGGTGACGCTCTTCATATCGTCAATCAGCCGCTTCCGGCTGGACGTATTGAAGCAGCACATGAGGTTGAGTTCTTCTACGGTAAAGTTTTTCATATCAGAGTACCATATCCTTTCCTTTCGATTTCTGCGGTTTCGGTGTGTGGGTCGGCTGTGCCTTCTGTGCGGATTTCAGCTTGTCGCGGATGGATTCACGGGCAGCGGGCTTCTTCGGGATGGTGTCGTAGATGGCAGTCCCGGCGTCTTCCACATAGGATCGGACATACTGGATGCTTTCAGAAAAGCGAATGGGGCGGTTCTTGTCCTCGATATTCGTCAGCCGGACTTCATCGGCGGCAAAATCAACCGCGTCGATTCTGCACTTGATGCCATCCACATTCAGCGTCGCGCCGACAGGAATGTAATCTGCGGCTTTGAGTTCCTTGAAGGTCTCGCCGTCCTTGCTGAGAAAGACATCTGCGCCGGACTTCCAGAGCTTGTGAGAACCGGCTACCCACGCGGCTTCACGGAAGCCGGTCACCGGCATGGAGGGCTTGCCGCGTACCTTCTTCTCAAGGAGCTTTGTGCCGAGCAAGGGTGCGGCTTTTTCCGCGTCCTTGCCGTACAGCTCAAAATAGCCATTCTGGGCAAAGCAGACCAGCGCGTCCGGATGAGCCTTTTTGACTGCCTCATATTTGCGGAGTTCTGCGACGGGCAGAGGTGAAAGCGCCTCTGTCCTTTCTGCATCCGGCAGTCTGTCACGGTGGGTTTTCTGCTTGGACAGCACTTCTTCCAGAGCGTCCGCGTCCTTCGGGAGCGTCTGGTGGGTTTTGACGCCGCCATGCTCACCGACCAGAGCCATTGCTGCATCGAAGCTGCTGCGGCAGGGCGCATCCAGCACAAAGCCATCTGCGAAGGTCAGCCGGTCATGATCCGGCGCAACCGAGTTCTGCGCCACATTTGCCGCCTGTTCCCGGTAGTTGATCTCAAAGACATCTCCGAAGACCTTGCCGTGCTTGAGGGTTTTCGGGATAATGACACGGGCAACGCACTCGTCGTAGGTCTGCTCCGCATAGAAACGGAAGGTGTTGTGATCCCGCGTTCCCTGAATGAAGACCTGATTTTCATTGAGGCAGTGCGTCCCATGCGGACGGCAGAACCACATCAGCGTCTTGTCTTCGGGATTCTGGCTTTCGGCGGCGCGGCGGATGATGCGCTTGTCGATGTCGAAGTCTTCCTTGTAGCTGTCTACATGACTGTCCACGAGCTTCTGCAGCTCCGCAACGATGTCAACGTCTGTGTATTTCTTCATGCGTCTCCTTTCTCACAACTCCATGTCGTGCGTTTTGGATTTGACCGGAGACTTCTTCTCCGGCTGCGGCTTTGCGGCAGTCCTGAGCTGATCGCGGATGGAGGGCTTTTCCTGCTTCTGCTCCTGCCTGACGTATTCCAGCGTCGGCATCAGCTCACGGTAGCAGCCCTGTGTTTTTCGCGCCGCATGACGGCGATGGATTTTGAACAGTGGCTCACCGTTCTGCGTGACCGTGTTGCCCTCGATCCTGACGCCGTTACGCGCCAGCAGATTGAAGGAATGGTTAGAGACGCGATAGGACGCCCGCATTCCGTCGTTGTTATAGGCAATCTGCCCCTTGAGCGTGTCCATGACGGCAGCTTTGATCTCCTTCTCTTCGGCAGTCAGTCGGTGAGCCTTCGGTGCTTCCTCCGGCATGGGGGCAATGGGAGAATTGACCTCCACGGTTTTTACCTCAATAGAGGTAATCTCATCGCTTTCCCATGCAACGACCTCCGGGTCTCTTTCCTCTGTTTTCTCAGAAGTGACTTCCTTCTGGGGTTCGGTCTGCTGACGGAACGCATCGACGAAAAGGGCTGTCAGTCCGGGATTGGGTTTATCCACAAGGAAGCGGGAGGCGTTTTCGGGGCAGACATCAACGGTCTTCGCCCATTCCTTGAGGGGCTGGGGAATGCGCCCGTCAAAGTCTTTCTGCTGAATGGTGTTTGCGAGGACATACCGGATGCGCTCCGGAGAGAACTGCTCAAGGACACTTTTCACGGCGGCATCCGCATTCAGCCGGTTATCTCCGTAGTTGGAGCTGATCGCCGCCTCAATCGCACGGCGGCATTCCACGTTTGCAGCGAGAGAAGCACGATATGACTCCAGCTCACCGGCTTCATAGGCATAATTCGCCGTCTCGCGGTAAATGGGGACTTCCGGCTTTTCCTCCGGAACAGCTTCCTTTACGGGAACTTCGACTTCCATCTCTGCGGACTGTGCTTTCTCTGCCAGCAGCACCTTAAGCTTGGCGTCAATGCCCTCGATCATCTCAGCCGCCGTCTTGCGGATGGTGTCCAGAGAGCTTTTCAGTTCCTTGGTCTCCTTGCCGGATGACCAACCGGCGATGTAACCGAAGGAGTAGTCCGAGGTTTCAATACCGTACCGTTGGCAGACGGTGTAGGCAACGCTTTCCGCTTCAACCTCCTTGGTGTGCCGATCCTTCTTATCTTCTGGCGCGGCTTTCTCATCCGGCTTGACGGCGTGGAGCTTTGCGTGGGCGATCTCGTGAATGGCGGTCTTGACCGTCTGGATTTCGCTCATGCCCTCCTGAATGGCAATGCGGCTTTCAACCGGCGAGAAGAATCCCTTTGCACCGCCCGGAATGTCCTCAAAGGAAATAGGGACGGGAGATTCCTGCTTGAGCGCATCGAAGAATGCCTCGTAGTTTTCAACCGTGCCTTTCAGCTCATCGACGATGATGTCCGGAAGCTCCTTGCCGTCCGTCTGGGAAACATCAAAGACACTTACCACCTTGAAGGCAGGACGCAGGACCTCAACCGTTTCCGTGACAGCCTTCCCATCTGCGCCGATCACCGGCTTCTGCGTCGCGGGGTCAATCTTCTCACGCTCTTCCTGTGCCTTGTATGGCGCGGGCGCAAGAATCTTGATGCCCTTTTCTCCCTTCATGACCTGACGGTCAAAGTTGCGCTGCCACGAGGTATAACCGGCAACATAGGTTGCCTCCGGCTTCTGCATCGCAATGAGCAGCGTGTTGTTGAAGGAATAGTTGTAGAACTTGGACATCGTGCGGAGATATTCCTTGAACCGCTCGGATTCAAAAAGCTCCTTGATGCCCTGTTCCAGCTTGTCCGTGATCTCGCGGACTTGCTGTGCATTTTTGTTTTCAGCCATTTGCTACCTCCTTTACTTATCAAACTCCATCTTGAAGCTGACGTATTTGCCGCCGCTGTCATCCAGACGAATCACCGCATCATAGAGCTGAGGCTTCTTCGGCGTGTAAAGCCCGGTCACTCGGCACCAGCCCTTGTCCAGCAGCTCCTTTGCAATCCTCTTGGTCAGCTTCTTTTTCTTGCTGGAAAAGAACTTGTTGTCTTCCCACAGGCAGAAGGAGCATTCCTTGTTCGAGCAGTAGAAGTTGCCCTTGCCGACGTAGACTGGAGAGCCGCAGCGGGGACATTTGCCGATTTCCTCCTTGCCCGTGCCGAAACGCTGGGCTTCGGCATCGGAGAGAAACGGATAGGCTTTCACGAGATCCCCGGTCATCCGGACAATGCCGCTGAGGAAGGCGTCTGCATCCGCATTGCCGCGCTCAATCTCCATGAGCGTGTTTTCCCATTCCGCTGTCATCGTGGGAGATGTGATCTGTTCCGGCAGGACGCAGACAAGGTTGCAGCCGTCCTTTGTTGGAATGAGGGATTTGCCCTTGCGTTCAGCAAAGCCGGACTTCACCAGCTTTTCAATGATCCCTGCGCGGGTCGCGGGAGTGCCGAGACCTTTCTTCTCAGTGTCATCGTCGAACTGATCATTTCCGGCGGGCTCCATCGCAGACAGAAGCGTGTCTTCCGTGTACTGCTTTGGGGGCGTCGTGAAGTGTTCCGTAACGCTGGCGGACACACTATCCAGAACATCACCCTTATGGACTTCGGGCAGGGACTTCATGGGATCGTCCTTTTCCTTCGTCTTGAGGGAAGCCTTGAACAGCTCTTCGATGGCTTTCCATCCGTTTTGAACGACGGTCTTCCCCTTGCTCTTGAACACATAGCCCTCGCAGGAGAGCGTGATCTGCGTTTCTGCGTAGGTGTGCTTCTCGCCGGTCGCACACAGAAGGCGCATCCCGATAAGATTGAGGATTTTCTGCTCCGACTGAGGAAGCGCCGAAACATCCTGCTTTTCAAGCTGGACGGTCGGGAGAATGGCGTGGTGATCTGTGACCTTGCTGTTGTCGGTTACGCGGGCAATGTCCGGAGTGATCGAAACGGCGGAGAAAAGCGGAAGCTGGCGGCAGACGATGGAAATGACCTGACGGGCAGTGTCCTCCATATCATCCGTGATGAACTGACTGTCCGTGCGCGGATAGGTCAGTAGCTTCTTTTCGTAGAGTGTTTGTACGAGATCGAGCGTCTGCTGGGCGGTGAAGCCGCAGTAGCGGTTAGCTTCGCGCTGCAAGGTAGTCAGATCATAGAGCTTCGGAGGATTGACGGTTTTCGTCTCCCGCTTGAGAGAAGAAACGACGGCTTGCTTTTTCTCGCAAGCCGCCGCAATCTTCTTTGCTTCCTCTTCGGTTTTGACCTTTTCCAGATCGGCGGTCAGATCGCCCTTGCCGACGTGGACGTTGAAATACTTTTCCTTCTGGAACGTGGAGATTTTCCCGTCACGCTCCACCAGCATTGCAAGGGTCGGCGTCTGGACGCGCCCGACTACCAGCTTTTTGTGATAGAGCGTGGTAAACAGGCGGGTGCCATTGATGCCGACGATCCAGTCCGCCTTTGAGCGGCTGAGTGCCGCTTCATAGAGGCGGTCATATTCCTTGCCGTCCCGGAGATGGTTGAAGCCTTCGCGGATGGCGGAGTCCTCCAACGAGCTGATCCACAGACGCTTGAAGGGCTTGGTGCATCCGGCTTTGTTGTAGACCAGCCGGAAGATCAGCTCACCCTCGCGCCCTGCATCGGTTGCGCAGACCAGCTCGGTGACGCGCTTGTCCTTCATGAGAGCGGACAGCACCTTGAACTGCTGGGCTTTGTCCTTCGTGACCTCGAACATCCAGCTTTCCGGAACAATGGGCAGATCGTCATACCGCCACTTGGCATACCGCTCATCGTAGGAGCTGGCGTCTGCCAGCTCCACCAGATGACCGAAGCACCATGAAACGATGTAATTGCCGCCTTCCATGTAGCCGTCCTTTCGTGACGTTGCGCCCAGAACCTTTGCGATGGACTGGGCAACGCTGGGCTTTTCAGCAATGACTAAGATCAATCTTCATCACCATCCGTTTCAGCATCCTCCGCAATCTGCGGCTCATCATCCTCGTTGATGTACGGCTCTTCTTCGTAGCCTTCATCATCAAAGAAGTCCATATCCTCATCCTTGGGCTTTCTGCCCTTGACGAACTTGATGTAGTAATAAGCTGCACCCGCAGCACCAGCAAGAACGAAGATGACGAGGATCATGCCGATGTTGGATTTCTTTTCGGGTTTAGGGACGGGGACATCGGTTTCCGCATCCTTGTCCGGCTCAGGTGTAGCGGGGGCTGTGCCGGTGCATTCGCTCATGTTGGTCTTGCAGACCGGGCAGTCTGTGTTGACCTGACCGGCAGCGCACTTTTCCTTGCAGTTACAGGTGGTCAGAGCAGCCGCAGTGTCTTCATCCAGCAGCGCAAGCAGATCGCTCTCATCGACCATGTTCAGGAAGTACGTCTGATACTGTTCCTCATCCTCGTTGATGGGCGCATCGTAGTCGATGACAATGAAGAAGGTGTTGCCGTTCTTCGTCTGGACAGTGATGAACTGCTTGTTGGTTGCCTTGTCATAGAGCAAGTCGCGGGTGTAGGCGTTGCCCTCATCGTCAATCGGCTCACCCTTCGGCTTTTCCGGCGTGGGAGTGACTGCGGGCTGCTGTTCGGGCTGAGTTGCCTCTGTGACGGGAAGGTTCTGCTCGGTATCATCGGCGTAGGCAAACGCCGTCACCGAGAAGCAGGACAGAACCATGACGCAGACCGCAAGGACGGTCAGAAAACGAAACTTCTTACGCATTGTCGATTACCTCCGTATTTTCAGCGGGCTTGGTGCCGCCCTTCATGGAAGACAGGAACGCCATGATCTGATCCTTTTCCATAACCATAGAGCGCACGGTATTGATGATTTCAAGGTTTTCCAGCTCTGTCTTCTTGTCGTACAGCTCCTTGAGCTGACCTTCGATTTCGGACTTCTTCTTTTCAGCCTTCTCAATGTCGGAGAGGACTTTCTGATACTTGGGATTCATGCAAAACTCCTTTCTTTTAATAGGCGGGTCTTCCGAAGGCGTAGAAATGCTGCTGCCAATAGGAAGAGTTGATGGATGTGTACTGAATGGGGTCGCCGCAGTGGATCATGACCCCATCACCGACGTAAATGCCGACGTGGGACACACCGGGGGTGTCATACGTCCCGACGAAAAAGATGAGATCACCGGGCTGTGCATTCGCCTTTGAAACCGGCGTACAGACGTTGTAAAGACCCTGTGCGCCAAGCCGTCCGGTATTCACAAGACCGCTGTTCGTGAGAACGTAGCTGACGAAGCCGGAGCAGTCAAAGGACGTGTCGGGATTGGAGCCGCCCCACACATACGGATAGCCGAGATACTTTTCCGCCTCGGTGATCAGCGCTGCAAACTTCTCATCAGCCAGATACTCCGGGTTGACATCGTAGTCGGCGGGAGGATTGGTGATGTACTTGTCCACATAGGGAGAATTACCGAACAGATCCTCACGGTTGCCAAGCACCGACATATACGTCGCGTACATGGAAAGCTGTTCCTGAGACATGATGTAGACCGGGACGTGGGAGAGGTTGAAGTTTTCGAGCTTTACGTTGCAGATGTAGTAGTCATACGGGACGCGATAGGTTTCCGTGTGCGTGTTGCCGTCTGCATCCGTCCATGTGTCGGTTTCCGTGCGGTATCTGGTTTCGACGATGACCTCTTCGGTGAGGATGTACTGCTTTTCAAACAGCATTTGGATCGTACCCTGCACCTCATCCAGCGTGAACTCGCCTTCATGGAGAGCTGAGAGAATGGAGATCAGCACATAGGGGTCATGCTCAATGTCATCCAGATCGAAGTGGTATTCATCGTAGCTGTGAGTGCTTTCGTAGGTGTCGAGATAGCGTTGCAGCTCCTGCTCCATTTGGCAATACTGCGCCTCTGCACCGAGCATCGCGTCATCCTCGCTGAGATAAGAGGACGCAATGACCGACGAGCCGGTAGAGGTGAGCATCGAACACGAACTGATACCGGCACCGAGCAAAACGAGAAGGGCAATTCCAACCCCGATCCAGATGAAGACCTTCTTGTTCTTCTCAAAGAACTCCTTGATCTTGTCGGACGCCTTCTCACCGAGCTTCTTGCCGGTATTCTTTGTGGCAGTCCCGGCAGTCTGAGAACCGGCATTTCGAGCGGCGGCATATTCCTTCTTAATGCTCTGCTTCTGGTAGTGCTTGTTCATGTTCTGCTTCTTCATCTCAGGATGCTCCTGCTGATTTCTCTCATATTGGAGCTTCGCATCAGCGACATCCGCCTTGTGTTCCAGCTTGGAGACCTTCTCATAAGGCTTGTTGACGCTGTTTTCCCGATGATGACTGAAATGCCGAGCGGCAGTCTCAGCGGCGATCTCCGTTTTATGCGCCGCCTCAACCGCCGAGTTTTCCTGCTCGACCTCATGGATTTTGCCATGAATGCCGGAAGCGAGGGTGTCACCGACCTTGCGGACGGTTTTATCTGCCTCAAATTGCAGCTTGCCTTTGCCCTTTGGCTTTTTCAGCTCATCCTCAAAATGAAGGAGGGTTTTGCCCTTGCCGGTTTCCTCATCAAAGACGCGCTCTTTCTTGAGAACCTTGTGCATGGGCAGCTTCTCACGGGCAGCATCCAGACGCTCATGTGCCTTCTCGGACTTCCTTTCGAGCTTCTGCATCCGCTTCGTGGGCGGGGCGGCATCGTCCGAGAGCGGCTTTGCAGAGGCAGTCTCCGCCGCTTGAGTGAGAATGGCATCTGCATCCACTGCTTCAACCGCAGAGGTCTTGCGCAGCTTGTGTGTGACAACCGTTTCGGCAATCACCGTGCCGGTATGAGAAGAAACGCCATGCTGCTCCAAAGCAGGAGGCTTGAACGGCGTCTCTGACACGCGCAGCGGTTCGGGTACATTCTGGGGTGGATTTTCTGCCCTTTTCTCTTCTTTGACGGACGTTTCCGAGGGCGGTTGTGTGTCATTATCCACGCCATGTTCCGCCTGAAACTGACGCTGCTGACAGCGCATCTGCACCTTTTTCTGTTCCTCCGGTGAAAGAGCTTCGGAAGGCACGGCTGTCTCAGCGGGCTTCACAAGCTCTGCATCTTCCAGCCGCTTTGACACACGTTGCTCGGTGCCAGCCGTCAGGTTTTCTTCAACCGCGCCTTCCCGCTTCATCCGCAGAACAACCTTGTCGCGGGCTTTGAGTTCCGGTTCCTTGGACATCAGATTTCACCTCCAATCCGCTTGTAGGCAAGCTCGGTGTATTCAGGGTTCAGCTCTATGCCCACGAAATGACGCCCCATCTGTGAGGCAACCATGCCGGTTGTGCCGCTTCCCATAAAGGGGTCAAGCACAATGCCGCCTTCGGGACAACCGGCAAGAAGACAGGTCTCAACCAGCTTCGGAGGGTAGGCGGCGTAGTGACCGCCCTTGAAGGGAACAGTGTTGATCTTCCAGACATCGCGCTTGTTGCGGAGCGGATTGATGTCTGCGGCCTTGATCTCGCCATGCTCACGGGGGCGGTTGATGGACTGCGGCTGAGGCTGACCGGGAACGGGCTTGCCGTATTTGTTGCCGCCTTTCATGCCGCGCTTGAGGCGTTCTGCCGTTGCAGGGGCAATCGGCTCGGAAATTGCCTTGTAGTCAAAGAAATACTTCTTGGACTTTGAGAACAGGAAAATATGCTCATAGCAGCGGGCGCAGCGGTCTTTCACGCTCTCCGGCATGGGGTTATCCTTCATCCAGATGATGTCGTTGCGCAGATACCAGCCGGTATCGCGGAGGGCAAAAGCCAGCATCCACGGAATCCCGATCATGTCCTTCGGCT
>OHZG01000121.1_pt1 | contig 39089 bp, 26 predicted proteins | sample 1580431 | NCBI WGS metagenome assembly OHZG01 (sample SAMEA3882527, study PRJEB24775) | human gut metagenome | biome: human-associated habitat; feature: intestine environment; material: feces | place: Netherlands | collected 2009/2010 | reverse complement strand
CTCCTTTGCCATCTTTTGGGGTGGAATGAATCTTCTTCTCCATCGCATCCAGATCCATCATCATAAAGGAAAAGGCGTCCAGTTCATACAGCCGGATGTTTTCATTTTTCGATTGCTGCTTTTTGAGATATTCCAATGACCCTTCCCCGATAAAGTCACATTCTTCCATCTGCTGTTTCTGCTTTTCTTTCTGGACCACCGGGACAAAAGCACCACATTTTCTTGCTTCCAGATATACTTCATGTTCCCACGGGAACCATTTCTTATCCCGGATTGGATTTTCCCCACGCACAAAAATAATACATTCATCATCCGGCAACAGGCGAAGCTCATACTCTAACATCAGCTCCCTGCCAAGCACATCGTAATTCTCACTGTAAGAACCGCTGGTTCCTTTGCTTTCTCCACTGGTTCGTTTGTCGATCGTCCATTTTCCAAGTAGCTTTGAGACATATTCATAGGTGCTTGCTTCATTACCGCCCAGATATATAAAAGTGTCGCAGTTTCCGACAATGCCTTCCCATGCTCCGTCCACAAAAAGCGTTTTTAGCTGTGCCAGGGACTGTAAGATTGGCACACAGTACACACCACGGCTTCTGCAAGTGGCAAGGATCTTGTCAAAGTTATTCGGCATCTTGATATTCGCCATTTCATCCAGCCAGAATCCCACATCCATCGGCAGTTTTCCACCAAAGAATCTCGCCTGCCGGTACAGTTCTTGAAAAAGCAGCGTATATACCATCCCCGGTACAAAGTTAAAGGTATCGTCATCATCCGGAATGATGATAAAAAGGTTGCACTTTGTTTTCCCGTCTCCATCCATTCCCGTTCCAAACTCGTCCAGTGGGATGTCATTGGATGAAAAGATTTCCAAAAGTTCCTCATTATCAAAAGGCTGCATCCGGGCATTGACTGTCATAATGACGGAACGGATCGTTTCATCCGGACCGCCTCTATAACGCTGGTATGCTTTTACGGCCGGATGATCCGGCTTTTTCTTCGCCAGTTCTTTCATGCGTTCATCTAACTTTGGCGGCGTATCTTCATCCACGAACTGTGCCTCATCTAACAGATAAAGAATGGATTTCCAGTTTCTCTGTAGAAGTTCTGCCTTTCCTCTTTTTGGGTTATATACCCCCTTCGGACACTCCATCCATACATATAGAAAAAGGCTTTCTAAGAACATTCGTTCGGCGCGCTCCCAGAAAGGATCCTGAGAAGAATTTTTGATATTTGCTGAGTTTGTATTCTGGATCAGATTCGTCACCAGCTTCGTGATATCGCTCTTACTGCGGATATACGGAAACGGATTGAAATGCATGCTTTTCTCCATTTCACACAAGTTCAGTGTATATACTCTGGTATCCTTCTGTTTCGCCAGCCATGCTCCCAGCTCCTCCGCAAGGCTTCCCTTCGGATCCGTATAGATGTTGCAGTCGTGTAACGACATTAGATTGGGTGTCAGAAAGAATGCTGTCTTACCGGCACCACTGCCACCGACAACCACAATGTTATTATTGCGAAGGGTATCCGAGTCGTAGCGGAAACGCACATTTTGCGATAACACTTTATTTTCCGGAGACAGACCGGACTTTGTTTCTTCTGTCCTTGCGGCATACTTTTCATTGAATGCCCGCACTTCGCCCCATTTGGCAGAACCAAACTCATTGCCGGGCATACGGTTATGGTCACTTTTACTGTATGCCTGAAAACTGCAGATCATCCACAGCAAACCTCCCACCAGAACCATACTGAGGCTTTTGTCATTATAAACTTTCAGCGGATGCAGCAGACACCAGACGATCTGTTCTTTCAATTTTGATATTTCCACATCCATAAGATACAAGCCGCTCAGACTGTAAAATAAATAAAGCGTAGGCAGTAACAAAACCGCACACACTTTGAATAATTGGTGTAATCTTCTTTTTCTGCTGTCACCGGCAACATGCGTTGCACGGGAGTGTTCTTTCTTTCGTTTCATATGGATCCTATATTCCTTTCTCAGCCCACAAAGTTTGAGCTAAAACTATAAATTCGCTGTGTAAAAACGCTGATCATTTATTTCACACAGCTTTCCTATCGTTTCTTAAGGTTTACATCCGGTTTGTGCCGCAAGATCTCTTCCGGTACCGGCTGCCTCTCTCTCCCTCTGCTTCTCTGATACTTCAGACACTCCGCTGCAATGTCTTCATTCTTTTTGCTGTATTTTCGCAGCTCTTTTCCCTCCAGATCAATTTCCCGAACCTCAGAAGTTCCGCTTCGCTTCAGGTATGCCTGCAGCCGTTTTCCATCCTCCGAAATGCTTACTTCTGCCTTATCCAAGGAAATACACCGGACAAAGTCTTTGGATTCCTGCGGCTCCTTTGGAAGATTGGCTATATAGAGATTTGGTGATTCTGCCACCATCTGTGTTTCCATGTCAAAGGTTACCGGGATATATTCCGGACTTTGATAACGCTCTTTCATTTTTTCCAGGGCCAACACTTTCCCCACTGTTTTCTCTGAAACCGGTTCAGGGACAGAAGATTTTTCTTTCATCTCCTGTCCCTGATTAAAAGATGGAAAGATCGCTGCATACTCCGGTTTCTGTTTTTCGATCATTTTCATACGGTCATTTTCCACCGGGGCAAATGCTTTTTCCAGTTTTGCAATATCCAGTTTCACTTTTTCTTTCACTTGGATATTCTGCCTTTGATCCAGTGCATATCCCCAGATGTCTCCCTCTCGTTTCAGGCAGGTGATCACAGTCTGTCCCTCATCCAAAAGAATACAGTCTGACTTTTTGATCCGTATGGCACTGGAAAGATTTTCTCCTAATCTGCCACGGGGAATACGAAACAGATAAGCATCCTTTTCTTCACGCAAAAGAAGAGATTCCACATTGATACTGATTGGAAGATACTCTCTATCCTGTATCCGCTGCTGAAGCTCCTCAAGCTGCTCCTCATGCATCCTGCCTTCATATCCTTTGGCGGCAAGTTCATCCAGATATTCCAGTCCTCCGGGACTTGCCATTCCCATATATTCATCCAGATCGATCTCTTTCGCTTCTTCCCTGAATTTCTTTTTATAGTATTCAATGACCATACGCACGCTCTCCACCTGCTCCGGATTGTATGCGATCTGTGTATAGCCGTCTCCCAGATTTAAGTCCGGCAGCTCCGCAAAAGCTACTTTCATCTTTTTCAAACGGTCATAAAAAGGGATCAGCTCTTTTTCCCCTTCCAAAGGAATATTCAAGATCGTATATCTTCCGCCTGTCATTTTCTCCAGATCAGACAATTTCATGGTATTATGTGTCCCCTCACTGGCATAATGAAGTTTCATCCGATGCTGTAATGCTTTCACCTGTGCGATCTGCACCCCTTTTTCTGCTCCTTTCGCTGAAAAACGGATAGCCTTCCCTAAACCACCCAGCCCTCTTCCATACAATTCAATGATCTGCACTAAGGATTGTAATTCTTCACTCATCTGCGTTCCCTCCTGTTTTTCTTTGCTTTCTCCTGTGGTTCCTGTTCTTTCTCCATCATTTCATAAAATTCGATACACCGTCGTATCTCCATCACATCCTTTCGATTTTTCGCCATCTCAAGAACATCCTCTGCAGGCATCTTTGCCTCCACCGCTTTGCGAAGCTGCTCAATCTGTGCCGCCGACAATCCGGTGTCTCTGATAACATACTCCATCACTTCTTCATAACCCTGTTTTGACTGATTGCCAACGGACTGATTGTGAGCCAAATACTCTGCGAGGATCATCTGCAGTCTCTCTGCCGGATTCTCCATTCTTTGAATTTCACCATTAGATTCCGGTTCTATCCCAAATAAAATACAGAGCATTTTTTCATGCTTTGCAAGCAAATCCGATGTGTCTGCTGTCAGATAACTGGCGATCTGTTTTTCCGTCAAGCCGTAGCTGGCACCAAGAAATACTAAAGTCCATTCGCCATCTGTTGCTGAAATACCGTGCTTTTTTATCAATGTCTTTATCAATGTCATTTGTTCTTCCGTCACCTTGTTTTATTCCTCCCTTGCTTCATCACTCGTATCAACTCTCTCTGTACCCTTCGTGCTTCTTTACGATTTACATAAACACCACATTTTCTGGTTTCATTCTTCATCTTTTGAAGCACTCCGACGCTCCGCTCATGCATATAAAGCGGTGTACCTGTCCGCCGGTACAATCTTCTTGCCTCCAGCACTTGACGCACCATTATTTTCTGGTACTCTGACATTTCACCATAGGGGATAAACTGATAGTTTCTACTCATTGCCCAGTCAAGTTTTCTGTTCCTGCCTGTGGGCAGTTCTTCTTTTCGTGCCTGTCTTTGCGATGCGATACGCCTGTCGATATCCACCGGCATATACCCCTCACTTAATCGGTAACTGCGGATTGCTTTTCCTCTCCCCGGCGGTGTAAGGGCAAGGTAGACACCATGCTCTCTTGAAACTCCTTCCCACAACTGGTAATAGTGATCCTGCACCATTCTTCTCTTAAAATCTGCATAGGATCTGCTTTCGAGTATGCACTGGTCAATGTCCCGTTCCACCTGCTCTTTTCCGGTCCGTTTGCCATCCTTTTTTTCATAATCTGTTGAATAATCCAATGCCGGATCCTTTTCCTTTAATGATCTGGTATGATATTTTTCTGCCAGCCGGTTTGTCAGTGGTCGTATCACTTTCTCCCAGTCTCCTTTTTGATAACGGTACTTTCCACCACTTCTGCTGACAGAATTAAAGACCAAGTGCATGTGCATATGGTCTCTGTCTTTATGAACCGAACAGGCATAGTCATACGCCCCGGCAAGATATTCTTCTGTCCATTCCTTTACAAACTCCATAGCCTGCTCCGCCGGTATCGTCTCATCCTTTGAAAAAGAAAACTTAAAATGATAACCTTCTCTGGTGCCGTGCGTAGGACGAAGCTGCTTTGTCAAAAAGAAGGTATCTAAAATCTGCTCCGATGTCACCCCTGCATTGCTGAAGCACAGACCATCCGTCTTTCTTTCATTGAAGATATACGGAATGGACTTTCTTAAATGTTCCTTTGTCTTGATGGCATCCATCTTGATGATTAACGACATCACGCTCCCTCCGTTTCTTATATTTCCTTATGCCCCTTTCATAAGCCGGATGGTGCTTTTCATCATTCCATAAACTTCATCCAGCTTTTCTAACAGATCTGCTCTCGGTTCCACATAATTGTGTTCGTTATACTTTTTTGCGATCTGATTGATGTTGACACCGATCTTGTTGATCTCATAGATCATCTGCAGAATCGAACCTTCAAACTCGTCCCTTGTCACCTCCGGCGGACATTTGGCGATACTGCGGATATATTCACTCATGGTTTTATGCTGATCGTTTGCCTGTCTTGACAGGGCAGCTTTTTCCATCGGCGTCATTCTCACTCGAAGGATCTCTGTTTTTGCGTCATTCATGCGGTCACTCCCTTCTTATGTTTGGACAATTTGTCTAAACGCTATTTTTATCTTTTTTTGTCTCTTTTTGTCTGGACAATTTGTCCAAACATAGTGTTTTCTGAGCTTTATCTGCTTTATTTTGACACATAAAATGTGCCTTTTTCCTCTCTCATTCAAGCCCTGCAAGATACGCATAATGTGGACACATCTATGCTTTATCTTGTAAGGGATGGTCTTCGCTCCGCTTCGGTCCGTGCAGAACAGACATCCACAGGATGTCTTGCACCCCTTATACCCCGATTATAAATATAGGCAGGTTATTTTTTCTTCTTATGCTTGTGACCTGTCTGTTTCTTCTTTTTCACCGGCTTCTTTTTTGCTTTTTTCTTCTTAATCGTTTTTTTCTTTTCTACCTTTTTCTTTTGTAGCTTCTGTTTTTCCGCTTTCTGCTCCTGTTCCAGTTTTTGCTGTTCCTCCTGCAACTGCTTTTCTTTCATCTGATTGATCTGGACTTCCGTATAATCTGTTTTTGAAACAGACACCTGACAACTTTTCAGATTATAATTGCACTGATAAACACTGCCATCAGTCAACAGGATAAAACTTGTCACATCAAAGGCTTGTGTCTGTTGATAAGTCAGCTTTCTGACTGAGCTGCAGTTTCTTTCCTGACATCTCTGAACCAACTGCGTTTTTAACTCTTCATAGGCTGTCTCCGACATAAACCCCAAAAAGGGTTCCAGATCCGTCATGTCTACAGACACATCATTATTTGAATCATCTGCCGTGGAATCCGTTTTTTCACCCTCCGACTCAACGCCTGTTTCTATATTCTCTATCGCAACACCTCCTCCGGATGCTGCCTCAGCTCCGATAGCAGTTCCACTGGCAGTCTCGGTTCTCGCAGCATTTTTCCGACTCTCATTCTTTGGCATGATCACGCTTTTTGTCACTGCTCCCAGAATGATCATCAAAAATAAAGCTGCGCCCACCGCCGCCATAACAGTCTGCCTGCCAAGTCCTCTGTCTCGTTGTTTCCAGTAAAATCGCCGTATTTTTCTAAGCATAGTCTCCTCTCTTTCTGCGTCTGGACAATTTGTCTAAACGCTTGCTTTCTTTCCTCTTCCTCTGTGTCTGGACAATTTGTCCAAACGCTACTTCTTGTCCCACTTCTTTAGTCTCCTGAAATATGTAAAATTCGTATATACCCCAAACATCGCATCTTCAATATTCCCTGTCAAAGAGGAGCCACTGGAACTGGTACAGTGAAGCCATACTACTCTGCCATCTTTCAGTTTCCCACAGTAAATCCCTACATGGTTTGCTCCACCGGTTTCACCGGTCCTGCTTTTTAGTCCGATATCGCCCGGCTGCAACTGATCAGCAGAAATATCGTGAAACTTTTTGGAGCCGATAAAGGTTGCCGTCGTGGAGCCATATGGCACACTGGTCACTCCTGCCTTATGAAATGCCCATGCCGAAAAGGAAGAGCAGTCCAAAAACTCAGGCTTGTCTCTTCCGTCTGCCTGCCGTTTCTCCATGCTGTATTTTACACTTCCGATCAGGGAGGCACCTTTCCCGATCACATCCCATGCCTCTGCCGGTGCCGTATTGTTTTTCTTTAACTCTTCTAAGATTGTTTTGGCAGATTCATTGGATACTCTCGTTTCTTCATTCATCACATAGTACCGCAGGACATGAGGCACATACTCCACATCCCCGTAAGAAGCATAACCAAGCTCGGCACACATCTTTGCCGAAAAGATCTGTGCATTTTCTTTGGTATAACAGCCATAGTTTTTGAGTGCCCAGTCAATATAGCCATTGCCAAAGTTATATCCCTGCAGGGCAAGGGAAATTCCGTTGATGTCATTGGGATCTTTGCACTTTGCTTTTGTCAGGCAGTCTGACAGTTCATGTGTCCCACAGTCTATGCTTTCCTCTGCACTGTCGATAGGCGGATTCACATTATAATAAGACTGCGCTGTCTGCATCACATCCGGCGGATTTCCTCCACTCTCCTGCTCGATCATGGCAAGACACAGATCCACATAATCATCAATACCATATTTTTCACAATACTCTGAAACCATCTCCCGGTAACTTTCTGTCTTTTCCGATACCTGTGCCTGATAGGTTCCATCCTGTGATTCATTAGCAGCTCCACCGGAACCAACAATAGTACCGATTGCCCCGACAATCACAGCAAGCAAGATAATGACAAGCGGCACGATCCACACGACCGGATTTGCTGCCACTGATCTCACGATGCTCTGCATTGTCTTAACAAGTGTTTTTGCAGCCTGCGTTCCCGCTTTTGCACCTGTCTGAACCGCCTGTGCAGATTTCTGTGTAGATTTCCCTGCAGCCTTTCTCTGTGCTTTTTTGTGTCGGTTTCGTTGTACTAAAGTCCGCATACCTCCCATTGCTACCCGACTGCTCTTTTGAACCGTCTCTCTGGATAAAGCAACTTGCGGCTCATCCGTATGAGCAAAGTCTCTTTCTTCATAAGCATTGTCTGCCACGCTGCTTCCAAGCAGCATCAGATGCATGGATTGCACCATAAGATCTTTTGTTTCATAAATAGAAAAAAGGACTCGTTCACTTTTGGATGAACTGCCCTTTTTCTTCCTTTTTGCTTTATTCTGTTTTTCAATCCCCTTTTTCTTTACCCGGCTTTTCTTTTGGTTTCTTGTTTTTTCTTCCTTCGCCATTGCTTTGGCTTTCTTTAACATTCGCTGTCTGGAACAGTAATCCAGACTCCCAAATACTCTCTTTGCCGGCTCACTCAAGGATTCAATGACCTCTCTGTCGAGCTGATCCATTGATCACCACCTCCGATTTCTCATCATAGGACTTCGTGAGATTTTCAATTTTCTGTTGAATAGTCTGGGGAAATGTGATATATTGATATTAGAAAAGGAAAGCACCCACTCCAAAGTGGATGCTCCCGGTTAGACTAAGTGTTCTTACGAACACCGCCTATCCTGTTGGCCGACAGGATAGGCATTTTTATTTTCGCTTGTTTCTCTTGTCGAGAAAGGCAAGCAACGCTATAACAAGACTACCAAAGGCACATAACAATGTCAGTATGCCTAGGAAAATCGAAAAGATTTCAAAAGCTGTCATTGGCGCCACCTCCCTTCCTATGTATTCCGGCAAGCCGGTCATTGGTGTTGGGAGGCTACCACCCTGTCATGGGTACTTTCCTATGGCTTTCGCCATGCTACTAATATATCATTTTTCCTGTCACAATTCAACGATTTTCGTCAATTCATTTGTCCTTATTTTTTCTTACTTTATCACTGTCTGCTATGCATTTTTGTCTTTTACCATCTCATGGAAATTCGTATTAAATAACCGGTACAGATCACTGTCCTTTTTCATGGAATTGTCAAAAGGAACAATCTTATCGCCAAACCGGAGCAGACCTGTTCCCGGCTCTGCACCATTGACACAGGCAAGCTGCTCGGATGAAATATCAAACAGATCTTCCACCGCTTCTTTATCCATTGTTCCCTGATCAAGCAACAGCATAAACTCCGAATTGGATACCATGGTTTTGGTGGAACGGTTTTGCTTTGCGTCGATCAGGTTCTGGCTCATGCCGGTGCAGATGCCACCCCGCTTACGAACCTCACGCCACATCTTTTCCAATGCATGTAAGCTGTATTCCTCGCCCCAGAGTTCGTGCATTTCATCCACATAAACCCATGTGGCTACTCCATCCGTCTGATTGTATTTGATCTTCGCCGTGATGCTTTCGATCATCACCAGCATTGCCATCGCTCGCATACGCTTTCCAAGCTCCGAAAACCCATATACGGTAAAACGGTTTTCATCGGATATGGACTGTTCTCTCGCAAAAATATCCAGCGTACCATCCGCAAATACCTCCAGCTGCTCCACGATTTCCTTTGCCGCTTCGTTGTCATCATATAATTCCATGATCCTGTTTCGCATCACAGGAATGGTTGGCGATTCCGGTCGGTTCTTTCTTCTTCGTTTATCCTTTCTTTTCCTAAAATATTCCTCATACATACTGCTGACTGCCTTATCGATCACAGCGATATGGCGGCTGGTAAGCGGTGCCGGTTTCAGCGCCTGCTCACAGATGGCATATGCAAACTCTGCTTTTTCTGCCACAAAGCGGTCAATATCCGGCACCTCGTCCGGTACATGAAACGGATTGACATAAAAAACATTTTCCGCTGACTGTGTCAGATTGATATACTGACCACCCCATGCTGCAGCAATGCCTTTGTACTCACCCATTGGATCTACCACGATAATGTCATCCTTTGAGAAACACAGCACCTGTCCCATTTCCGATTTCTCATTATAAGATTTTCCGGAACCGGGTACTCCAAACACCATCCCGTTTCCATTCTTTAACAGTTTTCGGTTTCCAATGATCAGATTTTTCGATACCTTGTTAAATCCATAGCAGTATCCCAGATCATCATGGATCTCCTGCACATTGAACGGAATAAAGATCGAAAGCTCCTCCGATGTAATGGTCCGCATCGTATTCACAAATCTTGCACCCGTCGGCAGAGAAGTATTCAGTGCGTCTAGCTGCCTGTGTGAATGGGGAACGATATCCATGTTATGTGTTTTTCCTATGATGCGGACTTTTTCCGTCCGCTCCTCCAGTTCTTCTCTGGACGATGCTTTGACAACGATCGTGATCCCCACATAAAGCAGCCGTTCATCAAAGGAAGAAATGCGGTCTAACATCTCCTCCGTATCTCTTTGCTGCTTTCTTCTCTCATAGTTGATGTTGGTGGAATAATCACCATTTTCGTTTTTCAGCTCCTGTTCCCGGTTAATGCTCCGCTCATTTGACATATATTTCTTCATCACCATCTGATAAGCCACATCATTGTCAAGCGGCTCCACATCCATTGTATAGATAAGAGGAAAGTTCATGTTGGTAAGCTCATTTAAAAACTGGTCGGTAAGTCCATTCGGATATTTTCGGATAAACATGACGCAGGCACAGTTTCCACCCTCCATTTCCAGATGCTCCGGATACTCACGCAGAGAAGTATTGATAATGTCATTTCTCCAGTCACGTTTCAGATGCAGATATTCATTCCAGTCAAAAGAAAAAGACGCCTCATCACCCATGCGGTAATAACTGTGCAGTGCCCGCAAGCGTTCCGTGGCATCGAGTGGGATCAGGCAGCTTCCCAGACGGTGAAATAACTGCTGAATGGAAAACTCTATGGTATTGAAATAATTCTTTGCACTCTCAAAATCCGGCTTTCTGCATGTGACTATGAAATACTTGGATTGCAAAAGTCCTCCCCGTCCTTCCTGCAGCCTTTCTTCGATCATTTGGTGGTATTCCCTTGCCAAAGGCTCCTGTTCTTTGCTCACTGCCTTCTGCAGGATCTCCTCCCACAGCTTTCCGTTATCGGCATAATGGTTGGACACGATGATCTTGTAACTGACATTCATGGAACGAAGCAGCGTTTCAAACCGCTTCCCGGTTTCTTCCTTTTCTTCTTCATCCTGCGTGGAAAAGTTGATATCCTCAAATAGATACATCCTGTCAAACTGATGCAGCTTCTTTTTCCCACCGTCTTTGTTAGTCGGACTCTCCAGCTCAAAGATTCCATTTTCAGCAATCCGGTAGATGGGAATGGTATCCTGAATGCACAGCGGAACCTTGTAAATGCGTTCCGTCTGCGGTGTAAGCGTGTCCTTTCTGAATAAGTTTAGCATTTGTTTTCGCCTCCTGTTCTGTATTTTTGTGTACGAAAAAAGAACCACCGAAGCAGTTCTTTTTTCACTCATTGCATCAATATAATGTTGTTTTAATGTAATAATCTTTTTATTTAATCTAAAAAGATTCACAAAGATTTCTGTTTTCAACACAACCTACATTATTTATCTAGTTTCTGGCTATCAATGAAATCACTATAGCATCCCTCATTCACTGGTCTTCCTTCTCCATCGTAGCTATATGTAGATTTACGCCCTGATCCCAAATTAACAATCTTCGTTGCATTTACAGTTTTTTTATTTTTAACCAGCTGTTGCTTAGCTGCCTTTATTACATCTTCTTTTAGTCCCATTAACTCACCTCCATTTTAAAAATTCTCTAATGCATTGTTTTCATACCTATATCAGTTTTAAAAGTATCGTTCCAAAGAGCAAACATAAAAATGATACTATAGTCAAGGGCAAACCAATCTTATATTTTTCTACCTTCTTATCGCTTAAGCTTGAGTTAAATAATATAATCTTTTTATAATGGTCGCATAATCCTTTTTCTACCGAATTAGTATGCTGTAATAAAACATCATCCTCATCCAGTACCTCAATATCAACTTTTTTATATGTTTGAATGTTCACAGCACTCATTAAAATACCAAACGAAATAATCATCATGATTACACTAATACACAATAAAAGGCATGCAATAGTTGCCAAAATGCATGTAACATTCGACATTTGAAGTAGATATTTTTTAATGCTACTGAACGGAATGATTGGCATAAAAATAGTTAAAATCGCAATTTCTATTGTAACAAGAGAATTGACTTTATTCTCAATTACTACCTTTCTGTCACATTCCTTAGTGTACTCATCAATAAATATGGGCAGTGCAACTTTTGCCCCTTCATATCCATTTTTTTCACGATTGTCATCTGTACACTTTTTGTTTCTACATAAAAAACTTATACTTCTCACCCCTTTTTTATTTAACATTTATCACATTTATTGTTTCCAAAATATTATATCGGCACATTAAAGAACAAACTTTATATTTCAGAATCCTATACATTTCTTTTCCATTTTTGATGTTTTAAAACACCTTCCATTTCTTCCTTCACTTTCGCTACAGCCAAAACTACATCCTGATTTCCAATCTTATCTCTACTGCATAGTTTTTCCGCAAACTCCCTTGTTTTCCGCTCATCTTTCACCTGCAAACCATACTCCCGTATCAGACTTTTCTCTTCTTCTGAAAAAAGACTCTTTCTCGGATCCAGTTCCCGAAGAAGCAGCTCCGTCGATATTCTCTCCGGCACTTTCCCGATTATTCCGACTTCCGGCAGATTTTCGATCAGTTCACATATTTTTTCAATGGCAGCCTCTTCTTTGCAGATCACCGGATAGTACTGCATCATATCCAGATCGATCTTTTGTCCAGATAACAGATCTAACTGCTCATCTTCCAAATCGGTTTGTCCCGGCGTATGCACTAGAATTCCGATAGATGGGATACCATTTAACGGACTGTCTTGAAACTCTTTCCACAGTGCGATTGCTTCCTGCACATCTTTGATGCCATCCCGGTATCGTCCCATACCATGAAATTCACCGCATTCAGCAATCGTATAGGTCACTTCCGGTGGCACATAATGACTTCGTTCCAATGCCTCTTCAAATTCCTCCAGATTAACAGGGATAAGTTGCGATCCTTCTGTAATCTCTCCCTTTATCCTGTCGGTATCCGGCTGCATCTTCAGATCTTTCACGATCTCATCCAATGCCTCATAGATGGAGTTCTCCGGATCATCATAAACGCCACCGTCCAGTTCTGTGAAATCTGAATCATAGATTGTATAATCATATCCTTCCGTTGCATCCTGAATATAAATGTAACGGTCTGCGATGGAAAATGCTAGTTCGCTTTCCATAAAATAAGCCGCCTGCTGTAAAAAAGCGGTCAGACTTCCTGATTTTTCTTCTTTGATGGGATTGATATCCACCTTACAGCCTCCAATACAAAAATCATCTTCATGAAACAGGTTAAATAGATCATCTTCTCTGGATGTTCCCTCATATTCGACTAAAACATCCAGATCAGAAGTCTGCTTTTCCGTCCCCCGGCCTCGGCTTCCATACAGCAGCACTTCACCGATTTGTATCGGCAAACCCTGCTCTCGCACTTTTTTATGAAGGTACTCTCTGACATTGTTTTCAATCTCCTCTGCCTGTCTCCCATCTACCGGGCGAAAGTATTTTTGTGTTTTCTCCCGGAAATCTGATATTATTTTCTTTTCCGCTTCGGTGCGCACAAACCTTTCCTCAAAGAAATTTTCCAGTTTCTGAAATCCAAAAGAATCCACATAAAATGGTGTTTTCTTCCCATCCGATTCCAGCACGATCACATCACTGACCGACAGCGAATGCCCGGTAAAATCATCCGGACGGTGTATATTGAACCGTTCATACAGTGTATCCAGTGTTTCTCCCGGCTTTAATTCCCCTTTATATTTTGATTCGTAGTCACTTACATTGACCGGAAGTTTCTGTTGTCTGATATACCGTGTCCCCATAAACCGGTATGCTTCGCCATTACTTCCATCCTTGATCTGCAGGATTTCATAGGTAACCGGAGACACCTCTGAACCGGGTGCCTCCTCTCTTACCAGATCTGCTACATGTGCCATCGGCTCCATATAATTTTTTCGGTCAAACAGCTCCGGCAGATGTTCCCGCATACTGAAAGTTTCCCCGGTTCTTCCGGCAACAATGATGTGGTCCTGCAGTTCAATATCCAGAAGTATTCCGGCATACATCATCTTTCCGGTGACTTCACGGTCTTCCCTGCTCGGTGCGAGACTTGACGAGGGATGGTTGTGAAGCATTATCACTCTGGCAGCATTACTCAAAACCGCCGATTTATACACTTCCCTTCCGGTCACCAAAGAAGCATTGAGACTCCCAATGCTTACGATATTAAAATTGATGGGTTGGTTCTTTCCATCCAGATTGACCACACAGACCTCCTCCCGATCAAGCTCTGCAAGGATCGGAGCCATGATAGCAACAGCTTTTGCCGGTGTGTCGATCGACTCCATACTGAAGACTCCCTCTTTATCCACCAGTTTCAGCCGGACGTCCACCTGCTTTAATTCATGATTCATCGGCAGCCACCTCCACTGTTACGGTAAGTATCTCATTGTCATCCTTTTCCATAATAAGTTTTTTCAATTCTTCTAGAGAATGAATCTCGATGCTCTCTTTCATTTGTTCACTCATGTAAACCTCCGTTCTTTTTGTTACCGGCTTCTTCCACTGTGCTTGATCGGCTCATGAACCTGTTCCTGCGTTTTTGTCTCATACGCAGTCTTTTCCTCCATAACCCCCATTGCAGGTTCTTGTGAAATGTTCTTTCCCTTCTCCTGTTTTAATTCCTTTCCCGGAGCACAAATGCTTAGCTTGTGCGTCTTGGCATCATACTCATACACCTGATCCGAAAGGATCTCCCCTTCCGCCACCTGCGTGGCATTGACATCCTGCACCATATTCCGAAGTTCTTTCGGATCCATATCCTCACTTTTTGGCATGATCAGCACTTCATGCACAGATGACGGGAGAACAAAATAGTCTCCGCCCACCTTTTCCGCTATCATTTTCTGGATATTGTCATCGATAATGCAGGCTGCTCCATTGATCTTGCATTCGTTACTGAGGCAGTACAACTCCGGTCCCCCTGTCGGAACCATCTCTTTTGCACACTCTTTCGCTTCTTCTAACGGCATCCCTTCCCTTCTTGAAAATTCATCGGCAAAAAGTTCGATCATCATTTCCTGCAGCGACTGAAATGTAGGAGAAAATAAACGCCCCATGTTATCCATTGCCAAACCATGCAGCTCCTCCTTGTTCACACCGTACCCTTCCAGCATTGCATCCGTGATCATCAAAAAACCGAGAGTCCTTGAATCCCCTGTCATCTTGATATGATAAGTGACTGCAAGATCTTCCTTCTGTGTATATGGTACATGTTCCAGACGGCTGCTGTTCTTTTCAAGATTCACCAGTTTCGGAAAGATATTGTCTTTGACTGCCTCAAAGTTTCTGATATCTTCTACATTGAGCTGAAAATTTCTTGTGAGTGCCGATCCCATATTTTCCACATAGATATCGGCTACCTCTGCAACGATCTCATCCAGATCTCGTCCATTCTCATACTGCTCATATAGTGGATTCAGATAAATATTGGGAGAAAGATTTCTGTCTGGATCGTGAATATTTAACCCATCTAACATAACATCATTGTTTTTTACCATCTGATGCACCGTGATCTCTGCCTGCTCAAATTTCTCCGGCAGATAATCTGCCACATTTTCTTTTACATAATCCATAAATTCCTGATAATTCTTCATGTCGATTCACCTCATATTCTTTCTGTCTAGACAAATTGTCCAAACGCTGTTTAATGCATCCCATGTGATCTTCTGGTATCGGCCGGCTCTCTTGGTCTTACATGATAAACCGGTCTTTCTTCTCCTACCGCTGAAAGTCCTCTTAAAATCCTTAAATGGTCAAATGGTTTCATCCGGTTTTCACCGGCATCGTACTCATAAGCCGCATGTGTTTTCATTGCCGGCGAAGACAGAACCGAATCACTTAAGCGGCTGAGTACCGTCCGCAGATAGATCACGGCGTCCTGTTCCACTTTGGGAGCGATCAGATATTCCGTATCAGAAAGAGGAATGGCATAATAATCACCATCCATATACTCTGCCATCTGCTTTTGCATTTCTTCACTGTCAAGACTCTCCGCATTCTGTTCCGATGAAAAGCATACGATCTCATTCTCCTCTTCCGGCAGGACATCAGCTAACAGTTCTCTTGCCCTCTCCTCGGATATCTCATATTCCTCCATAAACTCTGGTAAAAGGTGCTCTGTAAGCCAGTCACCAAGCGGTGTGACCGTTGGTTCATTTTCAACCACCGGTGTCTCTGCTTTTTCATCCATGTTAAGAAGTGCATCAAGCTGTGCTAACCGCTCCATCTTCTCCTTTAGTTCTTCTTCCGGGAAGGATTTCTGCACCTCCAGCTTCGCTGTTTCTAACTGGCGTGTCACATTGTTAAGTTTTGTCTCTGCCTCGGAAAGTTCCCCCGCCATGCCATCCAGGATATGGTGCAGCCTTGTGATATTGCCAAACGCATCCGGACCAAGTTCAAAGCTGTGGCTCAAGGCTCCTTTCAGGCTCATCACAAATTTCCGGTTAAAAGAATCAAACGATATCTTCATCGTCATCCCGGCATACACACCGATCTCCACTGCCTGCTGCAGGGAATCCATCCCTTTGCACATGGCAAGGATCGCACTTCCTGCTTCCTTTTTGTCCGTGAAAATACGGTTTCCCACTTTCATCGAGAAGTTTTCTTTCTCTGCCGGTAGATTTCTTTGCACCGTTTCCATATCCGCCTGAAATCCCCGGATCCTCTCCTTCAGGATTTCGATCTGCTTCGGATAGTTCTTTGCAATGTTATCCTCCAGCCGGTAGATCTGGCTGGTATGGTTTGCTTTCATCAGTTTCAGTCGGGAAACCTGGATATCGAGATCCATCTTTTCCTTGATATAGGGATTGCCGGTGGCAAGTGCTTTGACCTCAGCATAAGTAAGTGCCGCCTCATCCACATCCTCACAGCTTCGCACCGGCGATTTACTGGTCATGATCTGGCTGATAAACTTCTGCTTGTTTTCGATCACCTGCCAGCTGTACGAATCAAATGTCCCTTCTGTGACATAACGGTAAATATGCACGATGTCATTGCGGTTGCCCTGTCTGAGGATACGTCCCTCCTGCTGTTCGATATCCGATGGTCTCCACGGAACATCCAGATGATGCAGTGCGATCAGACGATCCTGCACATTCGTTCCGGCTCCCATCTTCTGCGTGGAACCAATCAAAAAACGAACCTGTCCGCTTCTTACCTTGCCAAACAGCTCCGTCTTTCTTAATTCTGTATTCGCTTCATGGATAAAGGCGATCTCTTTCTCCGGAACACCTTTACGGATCAGCTTTCGTTTGATGTCATGATATACATCATCAAACACCTCCGCTTCCGGCACTTCTTCTCCATCGGCTGTGGTAGTCTTTCCCAAATTCTTCGGAGTAGATAGATCGCAAAATATAAGCTGTGCCGATTTAGTATCTGCAGTCTGCTGCCATATCTCATATGCCTTTTCCACCAGTGCATTTACTTTGGAATGTTCCTCATCCGGCAGCAACGGATTGACCAGTCTCTGATCCAGTGCCAGCTTTCTTCCATCGTTCGTGATCTTTAACATGTTATCCTCATGCGGTTCCACTCTCCGGTCACGGACTGCCTCCGCCCGCTCCGCTAACGATGCGACCATCTCCTTTTGCTGTTCGCTCGGCTGTAATACCACATTTTCATACTCCGCCTTTGGAATTGGCAGATTTAACATATCCGGTGTCTGAATGTCCGCACACTCCTTAAACAGTGCGATGAGTTCCGGCAGATTGTAAAACTTGGCAAATCGTGTTTTTGCACGGTAGCCGGTTCCTTCCGGTGCCAGCTCGATGGCAGTCTGCGTTTCACCAAAGGAGGATGCCCAGGAATCAAAATGTCCCAGTCCCATCCGCTGCAGCGTACCATACTGCAGATAACGCATGTTGGTATATAATTCTGTCATGCTGTTGGAAATTGGTGTTCCCGTTGCAAAAGTGATTCCCTTTCCGCCGGTCAGTTCATCCAGATACTGACACTTGGCAAACATATCGGAAGATTTTTGTGCCTCGCTCTGTGCGATTCCCGCAACATTCCGCATTTTTGTGTGAAGGAACAAATTTTTGTAAAAATGACTTTCATCCACAAAAAGCCTGTCCACTCCTAACTGTTCAAATGTCACAACATCATCTTTTCTGGAAGTATCATTTAGTTTCTCCAGTCTGGTCTGCAGGTTTTTTCTCATCTTTTCCATCTGCTTGATGGTGTAGCGTTCCCCTCTCTCTGCCTTGATCTCTTCAATGGACTGCGTGATCTCTTCGATCTGCCGCTCGATCATTGCTGTCTGCCTTTCTGCGGATAACGGGATCTTTTCAAACTGCGAATGCCCGATGATCACGGCATCATAATCGCTGGTAGCGATCCGTGAGCAGAACTTTTTGCGGTTGGCAGGCTGGAAGTCTTTCTTGGTTGCCGCTAAAATATTGGCTCCCGGATACAATCGTAAAAAATCGCCTGCCCACTGCTCGGTCAGATGATTGGGTACGACAAACAGACTCTTCCGGCATAACCCCAGCCGCTTGCTCTCCATTGCAGCCGCAGTCATTTCAAAGGTCTTTCCGGCACCGACACAGTGGGCAAGCAGGGTATTGTTTCCATACAGCACATGTGCTACGGCATTTTTCTGGTAATCCTTTAACTCGATATCCGGTGTCATTCCCGGAAAGACTAAATGCGAGCCGTCATACTCTCTTGGTCTGGTGGAGTTAAACAGTACATTGTATCTTTCCACCAGCACCTCGCGCCGCTCTCTGTCACGAAATACCCAGTCTCTGAAAGCTTCCCGCATGGTATCCTGTTTCTGTGCAGCGATCGTGGTTTCTTTTTTATTCAGCACACGCTTCTCTTTCCCATCCTCCACTATAATGTCATACACACGGCTGTCCTTCAGATTCAGGGAATCCTCTAAAATCTGATACGCATTTCTCCGGCTGGTTCCATAGGTCATGTTGACAAGAGAATTTCCATAGTCTGCATTTTTCCCTTTTACATTCCACTGCCCGGTCGCATCGGAATACTGAATCTTTATCACATCCCGATCCAGTAAATGCTCCGGTGTCTCAAACACCTCTCGCATAAAGTCCTCGATGTACTTTGACGGGATCCATGTAGCTCCAAGCCTTACTTCGATCTCACTGGCATCCAGTTCTTTTGGCTGCACCCGTTTGAGTGCTTCCACATTGACCGCATACATGGATTCATTCTTTGCAAAGTTTTCGGCTGTCTCCAGTTTGTTTCTCACATTACCGCTTAAATAAGCATCTGCTGTCTCCCATTCCTCACTGATCGGGTTTTTAAAGATTACTCCGGTCAGCTCACGAATCAGCGTATCCCGGTCTTTTCCACTTAGTTCCGACATATATTCAAAATCAATCGCTGCTTTTTCTGCCAGAGATACCGCCAGTGCTTCGCTTGCCGTGTCCACACTGGTCACCACTTCTGCTTTCTTGATCGTGCGTTTCATAAACATGTCCGCTTTTCCGATAAAGTTGCCTTCCTCGTCCTGCTTTTCTAAGGAACAGAGCAGACAGTAGCTGCTGTCCTGATGAAAGGCACGCTTATTGGTTTTGGAATAAATCCTTCCATAATCCTTTACAAAGGCATCGTACAGATCATTTAACTTCTTCTGTGCAGACCGGATCTGTTCCTCCGGATAATCCTCTAACTGCAGCCGAATCAGTTCCTGTGTGCAGTCCTTTATGGAAGCCATGCCCTTGATCCGCTCAAGCATTCCCTCGGAGGCTTCCACCGGACGCATCACCGAGTTTTCACGGTAATACAACCGATCCTCTATCTGTGCATAACTAAAGTTTTTTACTTCCGGTACGGCAGGGATCACCTCAGCCGTCAGCTCCTCATTCATCTTCTCCAGTTCGATTTCTTCATAAGAACCTTCGATAAAAGATAGACTCTTTTCTAACTGCTCCTGAAAAGGAAGTGTATCATCCGGCACACAGGTACTTTCCATCCCATACGGCCCGCTGACCATTTCCATAGAACCAGCAATCATCTCCGGATGTTCCACAAAATAGCTGTTCATGACGGTGCCGTTTTTATCCTGTGATAAATGCACCCAGTCTGGTTCAATGTCCATGATACGGTCACGCTTTTTCAGGAAAATGATATCCGATGTCACTTCCGTTCCGGCATTTGCCTTAAATGCAGTATTCGGAAGCCGCACCGCTCCCAACAGTTCTGCTCTCTGTGCAATGTACCTGCGTACCTTTGGATTTTCCTTATCCATCGTTCCCTTGCTGGTGATAAAAGCGATCACTCCACCCGGACGCACCTGGTCTAAGGTCTTTCCAAAGAAGTAATCATGGATCAGAAAGTTATGTTTATCATATTTCTTATCTGCCACCTTATACTGACCAAAGGGTACATTGCCAACAGCAGCATCAAAGAAATCATTCGGAAATGTTGTTTTTTCATATCCATCCACCGTGATATCCGCTTTGGGATACAGCTGTCTGGCAATCCTTCCTGTCAGGCTATCCAGTTCTACACCATACAGATGGCTCTCCTGCATCGTTTCCGGCAGCATTCCAAAAAAGTTACCGATCCCCATCGAAGGCTCTAACAGATTTCCTTTCATAAATCCCATTCTCTGTAAAGTCCGGTAAATCCCCCGGATGATCACGGGACTGGTATAATGGGCATTTAAGGTACTTTCTCTTGCGGATAGATACTCTTCCTCGGACATCAGATCTTTTAATTCTGCATACTCCTTTACCCAGGCACTCTTGGTTTCGTCAAAAGCATCTGCAAGACCTCCCCATCCGACATACCCGGATAAGACCTCCTGCTCGTCAGCGGTTGCCATCCTGCCCTCCGATTCGATCATTTTCAAGGTACGAATAGCCTCCACATTTCGCCAAAACTTTTCTTTCGCCGTGCCAGTACCAAGCTCCATATCGGTAATCGCATAGTTTTCTGCCGAAACTGCCGGCATACTGATGTCTGTGATATCTGGCAGGCTTTGTGCCGACTCTACCTCTTCTTGCCTTGTCTGTCGAATGTGAGCAGCACCATCTGCTACTGTTTCATCTGGAACGGTCTCTTCCATTTTTTCTGCCGCATCCTCTGACAGATTCTTTTCCGAAATTGTTTCTGCCGTCTCTATCACCTGATCTGATCCGCCAAGTTCATCGAATACCTCTCCATGAACTACTACAGACTCATCCACCACAGATCCTAACTCTTCCTTTACTTTCTGCAGTAATTTTTCATTCCGCTCCTGCTGATAGATGGCATACTCTTCTTTCTTCTCTGCAGTCAGGTAGCGATCCTCCCTCATCAGCTTTTCAATCCGCTTTACCACCACATTCCACGAAAGCAGGATCTTAGCATCCGGCGTAAAGATCTCTCCTTTACTTAACTTGATCCCTTTCGCATCATAATCTTTAAAGCTGTTATCAGATCCCGGCAGTGCCTGGCTGGTTCCTCCGGTTCCATACTCGTTTTTCAAAAACTCTGCAGCATCTTTTAGCGTGTGTTCTTTGTGAAAGTAATCATAGATGTGAAAATCACCATGTTCAAAGCCGGATCCTCTGGTCAGCGTGTAGTCAATCTCATCGGCAGTAATAAAATCTTCCGTTATCACATGCACTTTGTCCGGCAATGGATAGTCCACCTTATCTTCCAAAAGCTCTGCAATGTCATCCCGCAGTTCCTTTGGATCCTTTGCCAGACGAAACCGATATTGTATTTCTCCTGCAGCCTCCTTTTGCAGTGTCCGATCCATCTGCTCTACGATCATACGAACATCATCTTCATATGACAGCATTTCAGCGATCTCCGCATGATCCTTTGGATAATCAAACCCATGAAGTCCCAGTTCTTCCGGAAAGGAACCCACCGAATCCCGGTAATAAAAGAAAAGCATATCCGCTAACTCATTTCTTACAAACGAATCTGCCAGATATGCTTCGTTGCTGTCTATGTATGTTCCCGCTTCCATCTGTCCCCGGATGACAGATTCCACTGCACTCCAGGATAGATGTAGCTCCGTATGTTCCAATGCTGAGGTGCCGTGTGCTGCAGACATTCCATTCTCATCGAACCAGACAGAAATCTGCTCCTCTCCAAATAAAAATCCTTTTCCGGTTTTTCCATACTCTTTCCTAAGAAAGTCTTCCATTTCTTTTGGCGTATTTCCCGCATGATACTTAAAGTAAATGCGTTTTCTGCTGTTACTTTTCCCTCCGCCGGTGCGAAGGATTTCCTCGATATGCTCCGTCGCAATCGTTCCCAGAAAAGATTGTTCGGCTGGTCTTTCCACTTGCGCCACGGCTACATTTCCTATCTGCTCTGACATCAGCGAAAACAGATCCATCTGCCGGTACGGACTGTCCGCCGGCGGTTCATAAGTTTCTAGTTCTGCTTCGGATAAAGTATTTCCTCCGGATCGGTCAGATGGCTCTGATAAGAAACCGTCTCCCCGACTTTCGGTTACCGGTAGATCAGCTCCTTCAGAATGATCTCCTCCGCCTGCTGATAGACCATGTTCATCTCTTTGGTCCACTTCCACGGATCTTTCTGCTTCATGGCTTCCGTCACGCCCTGTGAATCTGCTAATCTCTCGGTCAATATCTCGAATCTCTCCTCTGCCTGTTCCTGTATTTTCAGACAATGTTTCATCAGTTCTCCGTTCAGAAGAAGTCCCGTGTAAATCCCCCTCCTGTGTTTTTTCAGATAATTCTTTCGCAGCACTCCGTATTTCGTCAAAGTTTCTTTCTCCTCCTCCGGTATCAGGTTGGGAATGAGATAATCCCCGTTCCTTTCGTATGTCAGATTCATGTTCCGGCACCTGCCTTTCTTTCTGATTGTTTGTTGGTAATGGTTCTCTTGACGGTATCTGCTTTCTTGCAGTCTCTCTGTTGTACCTTGCGATCGTTCTTCCAATCTGTACTAACATCGGTTTGCAAAGTTCTGAAGTGCTACTGCCAAGCACCGATAAGGTTCTGAGTGTATTAAACTCATGAATGTAATCAAAAGTAAGACCATCGGCAAACTCTGTCATATCACATCCGCATCGCTTCAAAACGATATAACTTACACTCTGCACCAGCATTTCCCGGAACCGTACGGAAACCGCATCCCCATCCAGATCCTCCAGAAAACTGTTTGCCGCTGCATCGATCACTTCATCTACGGCTTCCTCATAAAAATCTTCCGCTATTCCTGCCGCAATCTCATAAATACGGCTTTCAAAGGAAAGCGAATCATTGGTGCTGCCGTAAATATGCTCCAGCCCGGCAAGAACCGCTTCTTTATGTTCTTCCCTCAGATGCCATATAAAAGGATCTCTGCCGATTCTTTTTGCTTTGTGCACATCCGTCACATCAAAGACATACCGCAGCCTCGGTCTTTCGCTTTCTCCATCCAGAAGAGCGATTCCTTTTGCTCCCCGGTTTACCCAGCAAAACATCTTCTCATTCCACATTTCAAGCGAGGCACAGGCTGTTGCGTCCGGTCTCTGTGCGTATATGAGAATCTGATCCTCAAACGGATACTTGTACAACCTTGACGCAACATCAAGGTATCGGATCCATTCCTCTCTGTTGGCACTGATCCTTTTTGCAGTCTCTCTCGCCAGAACAGAGATTTTTTCGTATTTCGTCATTTCTTGTTCTCCTCCTGTACCTGCTGCGTCTGGACAATTTGTCCAAACGCTCGTTACTATTCACAGCACCTTTCCACAGAAAAGAACCACATAAGCTCGCTTATGTGAAGTATTTTTCTGTGGAAAGGTGTGTAAGCTGTCACTGCCCACAACCTCAGCCTGTGGATGTGCGAAGCACAGACTCCAGCCGCCGGTCTTGCGGCGGGCTGTGGTCTGGGGACTGTGGCGGCTGTGAATATCATTTACTGCTTTGTGAAACAGCAGCTGCATATCCCATCAGTCTTTTTTCACTGTCCGTCTTTATTTCAATGTCAAACACCATTGTTTCTTCTTTTTGTACTTCTTTTGCTTCCATCATTTAAACCCTCCATTTCTGATCGTTCATTTATTGTACTGGTTTCATAAACATACGGTTTCTGAAAGATCAGCCGTATGCTGCTCCTCACAAGCTGAACCAGTGTCATTCCATTTTTCTGATAAAAGCCACACAGACCGATGATGCCGATCACCGGCATGCACAGGGTTATGGCTGTATTGATCCCTACACCAAAATAAAAATGCAGAAGTAAGATTCCTCCCGCTCCTGCAAGTAATGCAATGCCGCCAAACACACACTCTCTCAAAGATAAGCCTTTGAAAAAGTCATCCTTAAAGGCGGCTACATCCGGATTGATTGTCTTTGTCATATACTAAGCGTCTGCAAGCTCTGATCACAAAGTATGGCTTGCAGCTTCTACCTCCTTGTTTCCTGTTTTAAACTGTTGCCACGGATTACTTCATTACCTTCTGTTTCTGCTCCGGCATCACAAATTAAAGGCTTTCTGCATCACACTGTCCGACATCTTCACGGAGGATGAGATCACTCCCATCTTCAGGCAGTACTCTAACAGTCTCACAATCGCATTTTCCGTATCAATCGCCACGGTATTGATAAAGCTGGCACTGATGGCGATCACCACCGCAATGAGCAGTGCTGAAAACACATAGCCGAAAAATGTCCGGATATAAGAATAACCAACATTTGCCGTCTGTCCTCCTGCCGCCAGCGTTGATAATGCCACACCGGCAAACGGAGCGATCATGTAAATCTTCAAAATACGGTTCATCACGGTCATGACCACGATAAATCCACACACCACGGTAAACAGAAAAAACAGGATACTGGTTAAAAATGCGGTCATCGTTCCAAAATCAGCACCGGATATCCTCTCATACACCTTTGCACCATCAAAGCCATAGACCATTGACAGCTTATTTTCTCCCAGTATTGCCGATGTCAGGTTCTTTCCCCATGTAAAAAACTTCGGCATATAGGTAAGTGCCATACTCATCACATTGGATGTGATGATCAGCCGGATAAACATTTTTATTGTTCGTTCAAATGTCAGATCCGCATGCAGATCGCAGCTGTCTCTGCAAAATCCATACAAAAAGAAAATGCATAACAGCGATACGGCGATCACATTTAATGTGGTATAGATCGTTGATATATTATCCCAGACATCCTGATAAGTGCCAGAAGAAGGATCCTTCGTTAAAACATCCGCTGCCAGTTTCATCATGTCATTCCATGCATAACCGGCACACTCAAAGAAATCTTTTCCGCTGAAAAAATCTCCCAGATCTTCAAAAAATCCTGTTACGGAATCCCACAATCCCACCTGCATCACCTCCCTTCAGGATCCCTGTCATTCTCACGAAACACCAAGCAGCTTTAAGATTGCCGGTACTGCGACCATGATCAGTCCGCCGATCACCTTTTTGATCGCCTGACTCTGCTGTGTTGTGTCGTGTGCAGAATACCCGGTACCAAAATCTAACAGTCCCCAGGCAAGAAAGATCACACCGACACCGCCAACACAGCCAAGCACCAGCTCCTTGATCACATCAATTCCATCGGTCACTTCCTTGACACCGGTGTCCGTCGCAGTACTCTTTCCCTTTTCCGCCGCCAACGCCCGGATTGGTGTGCTGGTAAGCAGCCGGTAATACAAAACGATTGCTGCTACTCTGCACCTTTCCCACAGTCCTTTGCATCGTGGTTTCATCACTTCTAATTCCTTGTGCATCCTATTTCTTCCTTTCTTTTTTCATCATTGTGTCGTTTTTTGCAGCCGATCACCATAAGCCGCTTATCTTTGCCATCCATCGTCCGGCAGGTTGAAAGCGTTACAAACCGGTATCTCCGAAAGAATGCTTCCGCATCGCTTTCCTCCATCTCTTTTTTCATCTTCTTTGCCGCCTCATTTTCAAATCTGCTGTGACTCAGGATTTTCTCCACCATCCTGTAATAATCCTCTTCATTGCCATAGTCCGTGAATGAGTAATACTCCGCATATTTATCCGTCTCCAGGACAGATATGATATGGTATTTCTCCTCGTTCCCATCCACCGGCGTGAAGAAAAACACCGGATGCTTCTTAAAAAATACTTCCTCCCGGAAGTTCTGCAGATAGCCAAAGTATCTCCTGCCATTGATGTTGTGACCGTAAATGATGCGGTTGTCACTGTCTGCCCTGCATCGGACATCCAGAAACGGCGTCCCATAAGAACTGTACCCGCCATGCACATCCCGGTGGAGATAATACTGCCAGTCATCCGGATGATGACCTTTCATGCCTGTCTGCATAACCGGATAAGAAAATCCGGTGTCTTTGATCTCTAGCCACCCGATCATATCTTTGTACTTTTTGTGGCGTTTCCGTACACCCGTCTTTTCTTTCTCCGTGGTAATCTCTTTTTCTATATTGTCCTGCTTTCTCTCCCGGTCCGTGTATCTTTTCAGGTTCAAACCGAGAACCAAAGCAATGACTGCCAAAATCAAAAAAAGGAAGAAAAGTATTCTTCTTAAAAATACTCTTCTTCCTTTTGGGATTGAAATGTTATTTTGTTGGTTCATAATTTCTCTTTCCAATCAGTTATAAAAACCAATCTACTGCCTTATAATTCCTATATTAAGTAGAAAATTCATTTCATCACCCCATTCCTTTCCAATAGAATCTGGTTTTACCACTAACTGATTAAGCAACTTTTCAAAATCTTGCTTTCCTCTGCTATGGTATAAAAATGTTTTTGCAGCCTCAATATTATTTGTATCAGAAAACATTTTGTAATAATACTCCAATGCAAATTCATTTATCCTTGTATCAATATATTTGCACATATTTGCATATTTTCCGTAAAGCATTGCAATTTGCATAATAGCATTACTTTCTGTACGTAAATATCTACTTTCACCACTATCTATCTTCATTCTTGAATCTTGCTCTGCCTTTTTTGCCCAATCAATTGCTTCAAGAATTTTATCTTTCGAACTATCACTAGTACTCCGATAATTAGTAATATAAATACTCTTTGCTCGCTGTAACCAATAATTAGGATCGTCGGCTTTAAGCTGTTTTATATTTTCATTTTCATATACTTTATATATGAAATTAGCAGCTCCAGATCTAATAATTCCATTTGTCTTTTTCCCTGACATTGAACCTATCGATGATGCAGAATAGGTTCTAGAGAAAATGTCATTCAATTTGTCAAATTGCAAAAACTCTTTTACATTATCAATGTCAATTTTGCTAAAACTTGACAATATTTTATATATAGCTTCACAAACTTTATTTTGGTGTTGCTCCATCCTTTGATACTTAATTTCACTACCATCTGGTGGATAAATATATGCACTTAATATTTGTAACAACCCCAACTTTCCATTACAAATGACTTTTATATGTGAATGTTTCTGCAACTCTCCCTTTTTACAGTTTTCCTCTTGAATAAGAGGCATATATTTTGAAACAATTTTTTTGTAATCCTTGGCCAATCCTAGCCCAACTAATTCCTCATAGTATATCTTATTTTTCACCAAAATCCATATTATCAATGTAAGTTCGTTTAAATCCGTAATAACATATTTTTCAATCACCTTTCTATTGTATACATTAGCAATTCGCAATGTATTATCCAACAAATTCCTTTTTTGATCAAACTTCGATATTCCAAGAGTATTCAATTTATCATTTATTGCCAAAATATCATCTTGTGGCATTTTACCTCGTAATGTATCTTTTATTGCATAATTAATACTTTTTGAATGAAATGTTATCAAATTGACCACATCATCAAAAGAATTCAAAAATACACACACTATATTATTTCTTTCAGAATCAAAATTAGAAAGCAAACTATTAAATCCGCGATCATCAAGTGATTGACTATCAAAAACAATCAATGAATTTTTTTCAAGAAGTAGCTCTTTTATATCGTTCTCAGTTATGGTTTCTTTTTCTGAAACAAAAAAACGTTGATAATTAGGATTAGCTTCCAGAATAGTATGCGCTAACATACTTTTTCCAACAAATCTTCTTCCAACAATTATATTTATCTTATCTGGCAAAAACTTTATTTTTTCTGCCTGCTTAGTGGGTACAAAATAAAAAGGGAGTTTGTTTTTATTTGGTGATAAATCAGCCAAATAATCTAGGTTCTCTTCTTTATTTTTCTTCAATCTTTCTAACTCAACATATGAAAATTGAGTAATATTTTTCTCTATCTTTGCTTGACTTTCATCGTAACACTCAGTTACAAATTCATAGAAATACTCATAATCTTCAATTGAAGAAAGTTGAATAACATGCGATATATTGTAGCTCTCCAATTTGCTTTTTTTAAATTCAGACAAGCATTCCGAAGTAACATAAATACCACAAATATTGCGATTTTTCATATTTTTATTTTTATCTGATAAAACAGAATATTTAATATCTATTTCATCATCTAGACTACAACCAATATATAGTAAATTCTTATTTCCACAATCTGCTGATAATAAATCGTGAAATTGCTTGCTTTTTTCTAGGCTCGCAATATACTGACTTTCTGTAAGGATCATTTCATTATAATCTAAATTTTTGCAGAACATCGCTACATCACCATGAATTTTAAAAAGCGCACCACAATCTGGATTTATTTTTCTTGGATCAAATCTTCTATTTGGATAAAATACCTCCCATGCTTGTTTTTTTGAATCTTCAATAGCCGTATCTATATTTAAGGTATAAATATACGGCCATTTTATATCATTCAAAAATTTTAATTGTTGTGGTTTGTCAATTTCAATTCCAGTAAAATTTGTCATATAATAATCAATCACCCCATCTTTATCAGGATGAGCAAAAGTCTGCTGATAAAACTCTGAAATCGAGGTAAACGATTCATGTTTTAACTCTTCCTCGCTTACTTCTTTTTTTCTGACTATTTGTTTTATCATATCTTCTTTCAACTTTTTACCACTAGGTACCTCTCCGCCCTTTTTAGTTTTTAATCCACATGTAAAACCTGCCCCTAAAATTGGAACCAAATTTTCTTCACAAAATGCATGAACAAAAAATTCTTTTGTTTCCGCATCACTAACTTTAAGTTCTTTCATCTCTTCTCCTTTCCTTATCAAATGCAAAAATTTAATATCTATGCCTTGCAAGTTTTAATTACAATAGTTTTTAACACATTTTGTTGTAGAGAACAATTTTGTACTCCACAACAAAATTATATCAAATTCTCACTCTTGGCACCACATATTTTTACTATTTTGCACTTCCTCTTTTTACCAGTCCTCGTTTTCTCCATACCAGCACCGCAGCACCAGCCACCATAAGCAGTCCCACTGCGATCGGAATGATCGGCATGGTTCCTCCGGTCTGTGGTGTATCCGGTACATCCGGGATTGGTGCATCTTTAACCGTTATAGTTTGCACTTTTCCGATATCCTTGATGGTAATCTTAACTGGTTTTGCCAACTGATAACCGGATGGAGCACAAGTCTCCGTAAAGGTGTAAGTCTCTCCAACCACCAGTTTTCCGGTGATATCATAGGCGTCATCTTTTGTCACAAACTTCATCACCGTATTCCCTTTAGAATCCGTTATGGCAAACTTTGCACCGCCAAGAGCCTGTCCTGTTACCTTGTCCAGTTTCAAAAGCCGGATATGTGTCTGCTCATCCACCATGATCACCTTATCATCGGCATGGTCTTCATAGCTTCCGTCTTTCTTCTTGATTGACACAACGGATGTATAAGACACTCCAACTTCACCTGACACAGCAGAACCACTTACCGGTTTGATAGTAACAGCACTTCCGCTTGCCACCGTGTTCTCTGTATCGGCTGCTGTAGATGATGCTGCCACCGGTTTGATCTGGTAGGTGATCGCATCTGCTGTAACATAACCATCTGCAGGTCTTGTTTCTTTCAATGTATAGTCCTTGTCGCGGAATAATCCTCCCACAAGAAGATTCCCTTTTTCGTCAAAAGAATACTTAAAATTCTGATAACCGTCTTTCTCTGTTACATAGACTTTCACAGAATCCTTATCGCCTGATGTCCAGCTGATAATCTTTTTTCCGGTTGCATCTGTGATCTCCAGCTTACAGCCGGCAATCTCTTTCGAGCCGGTCACACCAACCTTGCTGACCACATTGGTTGTCTGGGTATTTTCTTTCACTGCTTTTGCCTCGATTGTCTTGGTTTCAGCATCCTTATATTCCAGATGGATATTGATCGGTGTCGTATCTACAAAGTAGCTGTCCGATACAGATAACTCCTGCAGATAATACTCCCCGGAATTTAACTTTACGGCTGCAGCACCATTCGTTGATGCCGGAGAAGCGGTTACACCCAGATCCAGTCCCGGCATCACTTCCGCTTTTCCTTCTGTAAACGGTAAGGATGTTGCTGCTGGTGTAGCCGTTGCCGCTGCATCACTTCCTGCTGTTTCTGCCGAAGCAGTCTCTGTATAAAGCTCACTCATAAGCGGCAGTTTCTTGTCGCAGATCACACTTCCGTCTTCCGTCGTAGTAAGGGTTGCCAGCTGCGTACCGGCATCTACGATCTTCTCTCCGGCATAGTTGTAAATATCATGCTTAGAATATAAACCAAACTGTGCTCCTTCAATGGATTCCTTCGTCTTGGCGTCCTGCTTAATCAGTTCCAGCTTCGTGCCGGCAAAATCATTCTTGATATGGAGCAGTCCCTTTTCGTCCGTCACATCCGTGCTGTTAAGGACATATTCATCCTGTCCATCCTTCCACTGAAAATCTAATGACCACTCTTTCGTGTCCGGATACACATAACCATAAGGTGTCTTGTTTTCCTCCAGCTTGTATTTTCCTAATGGAAGCGATACATGAATGGTTCCATCTTCATCCATCGTGTAACCGGTAATGCCGCCACATTCCGAAGTAAATTCCACACCTTTTCCGGTTGTAAGAACAGCTACTTTATCACCATCCTTGAACCATGTGTCACGGGCATTGTCGGTGCTCTGTCCATCCTGTGTCAGGATATCTCCATCCGCATAAAGTGTAAATTCCACGCCATCCAGTTTCATCTCTTCAAAAATGAACTCCTGCTTCTCGTTGTCCCAGCCCTTTAACACCTCGCCGGTCTTTAAGAGATTTAAGCGTCCTTTTGTCTCTTCATTCAGGTACTCCAGCATGATCGTCACATGATGATATCCATCCTCGTCAATGTAACTTTCATAATTGTCTGCCTTGCTGTTTACCACAACCTCCACATACTGATGATTGATATGCATACCATCTGCAGCAGCTACCTCATAAATATGATAGGTTCCGGAACAGAGCGAATCCACTGTTACTACTTCACCGGATTCATCACAGATAAAGGTATCTGCCGTCTTGGTTTCGCCATCTTCCATATATTCCTGTGTCACCAGCTCTTCTTTTCCATCTACTACCTGATAGATCTGATAACTGGTTCCCGGCTTTAATACAGTTTTCTCAGTGTTTTTGTCTTTCTTGATGATCTTGAAATAAGCCTTGAATAATTCATTGACCTTTTCAAACTCATATACCCTGCCATTCTCTGTGATCTGTACCTCAAAATCATCCACATAATACGCATCTACATCTCCGGAATCCATCTGATGTACCACATAGGTTCCATAGACCAGATCTCCTGTTGCAGCATATCCGTCCGCATTTGTCTTGATCGTTGCTCTTTCGTCATCGGCACATTTTTCATAACTGCCTTTCGATTTCAAATACACCTGAAATGTTGTATTGTTCTCCGGATAATATTTTTTTCGGGTTGGATCATAAGATTTCTTCTTTACGGCGATCTTTCCTTTGATCGGTGAGTCGGAAAAATCTGCTTCAAAAAGAACCGGTGTAAACTCATCCGTCTTTGCAGATGCGTCGATCTTTAACTCTTTTACTTCATCGCTTAACAAGAAACCTGTCGGGGCTTGTATCTCTTTCAGGTAATAGGTATTACCGCTTCTGAGATAATCGGTTGTTAATCTTCCGCCGCTTGTCTGATAGACACCGGCTGCTTTGGCATTGCCTGCCGCATCATAAACGGTTGCTTTCTGCGTACATTCCTTGTCTGCATACAGTTGAAATACGGCACCGTCTAAAGTGGCATCTCCATGAGCACTGCCATCTGCAGAACCTCCGGATTTCTTTGCGATCGAAATGGTTGCCTTTTTGTATTTATTCGTCAGATTCGTAATATACGCTTTCTCATACTGCGTTGGATGCTCCACCAGCTTATCCGGCCAGTCTCCGCTTGCATTTTTCTGCCAGCTGTTCGCTTCCTTCAAGGTGATCTTTACTCCTTTTGCCAGGGATGGATCCAGAAAGATATTTTTATTATTTCCGACACTGTTCTCTGTCAGAGTATAAGCATTGGATATGTCTTTCATCTGTGCTTTCAGATCCTGTTTGATCAGATCATCTGCTTCTGCTTTGGTCATGTTCTTTCCAAAATGAACACCCTGTTTATATCCATCATCCTCCAGAGCTTCCTTTGCCGCTTTTTTCTGTTCTGCATTCATTGCTGCCAACGTATCGTCAGTGTAATACGCCATCTCATCAGCTTCCAGACGGTATGTCATTCTCCATGCCACGGTTCCTCCATCTGTCGTAGATCCGCTTACCTCAAACTCTGTGTTATCATCCTCATCTGCATTGCTCGTCGTGTCTCCATTGCGGTCAAACACATTGAACGAATACAGGTCATCCAGATTGTCGGCAGACAAAGTAAACTGGATACCGCCCAGTCCCTTTCCATCCTCGTCCTGCTTATGTACCGTAATACGCTGACGGTAATAAGTGTGATCTGTTGTTGTCTTATATCCTGGCAGTTTCGATGATTCCGCATCCACAGTAATCAATTTCTGATAGCCTTTGGTTGCTCCGGTCTTTTCCCACATGGTTGCTTTCGCCTCCCATGTACCGCTCGGCTGAAAGATCTGCTTATACAGATCTGCCACGGTTTTATTCGGAAAATAGCCGGTATTTGCTTTTACCTGCTTGATCACATTTTTAAGATTAGCTTCTGAGGTATTTCCCTCCGATACCGCCCATATGAGTGCCTGACCCAGTACAAAGGCTTTCTTTGCACGGTTGCAGTCATTCACATAAAAACGAATGATCTTTGCATAATAACCATGTTTTTCTCCACCGGTATTCTGATTCCATGTATGGGTATCCGTCACCTGATAGGTATTTCCGGTATGACAGGTCTTACCAAGACTGAGACAGAATGCCGTCTTGCTTCCGACATTGATCTTCCACCATGTCCCGGATTTCGTTTTGGAACCGACATCCACCGTTCCTAATCTTCCATAAGAAGATACCGTTGTTTTTGCTGTTGTTGCAGCACTGACATTCACTGTATTCTGCGGCAGCAAGCCACACAGCATAGATAATGCCAGCAATCCCGTAAGCATCTGCTTACATCTTTTCTTCACTTTTGATTTCATGATAAACCTCATTTCTACGCATATTTCTTTTCCCTGCATCCTCTGCGTCAGAATGCAGACTGATTCGCTTATTTGTCCGGACTTTCTTTCTGCCCTGTCCGGTGGCGGGCGGATGAGAAACCGCATTATTTTTCCTCCAATCAAAAAAGCAGGAAATGTATTATCTTTCTTACATACATTTCCTGCTACATAAACAGTTGCTATATTTTATTTTTTCACTTCCATACAATGCCAAACATTTCTACCGCTTAATTATCTATCAGAACAATATCTTTTGGCGTGTCTTTCGTCACGGTTATCGTTACTTTTTCTGCTTTATTATATCCATCCGGCGTTGTCTTCTCATAAAACACATAGGTTTTTCCAATTTCCAAGACGATCTGCCTTCCAGATTCGCCTACCGTGATCCGTTTACTGGTATTCCATCGGTCATTCTCCTCGTAATATCCAATCGTTGCCCCACCAATATACTGCCCAGTTGATTTATCCTGTCTTTTCACGGTAAATATCATTTCCGATGCATTTTCCTGTTTTCTCGTCAGATTTTCTGGAGAACCATCATAAAAAACCGCACATCAGATGTCCTTATAGCGGGCAATCGCACCACAACGATATCCTTTGTTCTTGATGTTTCGATAATGTCCGGGACTGTGTTTCCACGAAAGCATCACTTCTTTGGCACTTGTCTGTCCACACGCCATATTTTCTCCTAAGGATATGTTGTTGACTACCAATGTATCGCCAAAAAAGTTCTCCATATCGGTTGGAAGATTTTTATGTCTATCATAACCACTATGCTTTAAACGGTACAGGGCAAACCGATATAACTCATCTGACCATATCAATGCTTTTGCACCTTTCTCTGCCCGGTACCGGTTCTGAATGTCAAATGCTTCCTTTGCCTGTGACTTATAGCCATCCTGTCCCTTTCCGATCACCTTGATACGATAACGGTACACACGCACTTTTCTGTGTTTTTTATACAGGCTGACCGTCATTGTCGTTTTACCGCCTTTTCTTCCTTTCATGACAATGTATTTTCTGCCTTTTGCTTTCGCTTTCAGCACCTTCCTGTTTTTGACTCGAACTTTTACTTTGGAATATTTCTGCAGTTTCGTCGGTGTGTAGCGAATAGAAGAATCCATGTTCAGATCAATCGTCATTTTTTTATGAATGACTTTCGTCTTTGCTTCTGCCACATTTTTCTGTGATGCCAATGTCATCAGCACCAACATCATGAACACGCCTGTTTTTACTAATCTTTTCATATCATTCACGCTCCTTGCTGTACGCTGGTCATTCCCAGCAATGTTAATTATATCGTATCTGTTAGTTTATTAAAGCATTTTATCACCCGGCACCGCTGTCCTTTTCATGGCTGCCTGCTCCATAAAAATCATACATGACCTGATTGCTGATATCCAGTTCCCCCTGCGACTTCGCCTGATACAGTACCGTAAGCATATAGGCTTTGTGATTATGTACCTTTGTCACCTGCTTTTGATACTGCTCGATCGCATAATCAATATCTAATCGATCCAGTTTCAAAAGCCTTGATTTTACAACAGCCGCCGGTTTGTCCTCTCCCATAACCCGGATAATCGGCTTCCCGGTGTTTAAAACATCATAAAGTACATCCTTTACCGTATTGAACTGCTTCTCCTTTCCACGAGGAATATACCTTGCTTCCAGTTCATAGTGCTGCACGATGAACTCCATCGAATAATCTTCTCGGATCACCTCCTGATCCTGATATGGATTAAGATTAGGATTTAATATACCAGTCTTTATATCAGGATTTATATTATAGTCTTTATTATTGTTACCCCCATTTGCGTTGCTACCGTAACCGTTATTACCGTTAGCGTTACTACCGTAAGGGGGGTAACGGTCATCTTTACCGTTAGTACCAAAAAGGGGGTAACGGTGATTTTCATCTTTTTCTGTAGCCGGATAGCTGATATTTTCAGACGAAACCTGTTCATTCTCTTCTTCAGATAAATCCGCCTGCCGCTTCTTTTCTGCTCTTGTCAGATTATTACTGGAAACCGTTCCATCGCAGCTATGATATAGTGTATGTGGTCCGAGATCCGGTTCATCTAACAACTCATACTCAGCCCGCCATACACCATTATCCGGCATAAAGTGAACCTTCAAATATCCAAAATCTTTTAATTCTTTCCACGCACTATCAAATGCCTTTTTCCCTTCTTTGGTCAGATTTCGGAAATCTTCTTTTGTCCATTTCTTATCCGGCATGGAGATATATGCCTGTATGACAAGATATAGTCCTTTTGCTTTCAAAGAAATGTTCGTGTCTCTGGTAATCTCATTTTGAACGACTGTAAATCCTTTTTTGCTTCGGAAGAAACCTTCTGCCATGTTATCACCTACCTGCCATCGACCGGTTGCTCCTCATCCGAAACGGACGAAAAATCACTGTCTTTATTTGCCGGTTTCTCCGCACTTTTCTTCTGTGCAAATTCAACCTCTTCTGTAATAATACTGAAACCATAGACCTTGCTTCCCTCTTTGGTCGTATAGTTGTTATTCTGCACCCGTCCAATGACTAATACACGGGAGCCGCTATGAAAATATCTCTCGACAAATTCCGCCTGCCTTCCAAAGGAAGTGCAGTGAAAGAAATCGGCATCGGCTTCTCCGTCACGCTTTGCCCGCCGGTTTACAGCAAGATCAAATTTGGTAATGACAACTTCACTTCCATCCTCTGCTGTCTTTCTCGTAGTTTTTGGATTTCTTGTCATATTTCCCAGTAAAATAATCTTATTCATTTCGTCCACTTCCTTTCTTTTGTTTCCATGTATCTAACAGTCCGAAAATGATATTCATCATTTCCTCTTCTGTGGTTTCTTCCTCGAAATACTCTGCCAGTCGTTCATTTTTCAGAGTGATCTCTTTTTTACGGTTCTGTTTCTGTGCAGAGGAAAGATAGCGTTCCAGCATCTCTTCATCCAATTTTCCATCCACACTGAGCTGCTTGATCGTATTTGCCTGTACCGCCGACAGTTTCTTTGGATACCGGCAGAGTGCTTCATAAACCATTCGCTGCTCTTCAGCCGTCAAAACTGATAAACTGACGCCCTGACCAAGTCCAAGCCGCTTATGATCGACTAATGCCAAAAGATCATCATTCAGCCTGGCAAGCCAGATGTATCTTTGGATCGACTTGTAATTCTCACCGCTTTCCTCCGACATCATCTGCAGGCTGTTTCCTGCTTTCCCCTGATTCTTCATGGCATCATACTTGATCTTATACGCCTTTGCTTTTTCACTCGGCTGGATATTTTCCCGCTGAATGTTAGAATCCACCATCACCATACTGGCTTCATCGTCGTTCAGCTCCTTTACAAAGACCGGCATGGTTTCCAAGCCAAGCACTTCACACACATGCTTCCTTGTATGTCCTGCAATGATCTCGTAACCGCCCTGTTCCCGTTTCCGTACAATTCCCGGCACCAGCACTCCATGCTCTCTGACACTCTCGATCATCTCCTCCAGTTCTTCATCCGAACGGATCTGAAACGGGTGGTTATGAAACTCATGCAGCTCAGAAATCGGTATCTCTTTCACATCGCCCGTTTCTGCAGTTTCCTCCACAACCTTGCCTCCAAAGAGGTCATCAAAACTCGTCAATTTCACATTTTTTAAAGCCTTTGTTCTACTCATGAGCGATTACCTCCTTCGTCAGTTCTTCATAAGCTTTTGCTACCGGATGCTTTTTATCCAGCGAAAAAATACTTACTCCAGCCGCTGATGTTTCAGAGGCTTTTACAGAAAACGGAATCTTACTCTCAAAGATAGGAATGGAATCTCCGTAATACTCGTTTATCAGTTCCATAATGTCCTTCGCATAATTGGTCCTTGCATTCAGCATGGAGATTAATATCCCCTCAAACCGAATCGACGGATTCAGATGTTTCTTCACCCTGCAGATTGTTGTGATCAACTGCTCCAGTCCTTTTACCGGAAGATAGGCTGCCTGAACCGGGATCAACACACTGTCCGCAGCCGTAAGGGAATTTACGGCTATCATTCCAAGACTCGGCATACAGTCGATAAGAATGTAGTCATAGAACTCCCTCATACTTTCGACATAAGTTTTCAAAACAAACTCCCTACTCAGGGCATTCACAAGCGATACATCCACACCGGACAGATTGATGTTGCATGGCATAAGGTCAAGTCCCTCTTCGTGTTGAACAATTCCCTCTGTCACATCCACATCCTTATCCATAATGATCTGCTCCATAATGTCAGGCAGTGCTACGTCCAGCTCATCCGGATTCATAATGCCAAGACTCTGTGACAGATTTCCCTGTGGATCTGCATCGATCACAAGCACCTTCTTTCCTTCTCTGACTAAGCCAACTCCAAGATTCACTGTTGTGGTGGTTTTGGACACACCACCTTTTTGATTGCATATAGCGATTACTTTACACATAATTCTGACCCTCCGTATTTTTTTAATTTGTTATTACTGCTTTTTACCGATCCGCCGATACTGAATACACGCATGACAGTACTTTGGATTTTTTTGATTCGACTTGATATCAGACACCTCAATAATCTCATATTGCTTGTCCTTTTCTAATCTCTTGATCATGTGTCGAACTTCTTTTCTCGTATCTGAGATATTCAAAAATCCTATCTTCATCACCTCCAGATTTGCATATTGTATATAATAAAAAATGGGAACAAATCCTAACCGTTTTAACAATTAAGACTTATTCCCAAATTTTGCTTTCTCTTATTGCAAAACAAGGGAAAGCATTTCATAATACTTTCCCTTGCTGATAGTATGCATATTAGATATATACTTTAATGGTAATATCTTTAAATCTGTTGGCTTTCGTGTACTCATCACGCTGTGCCATAAAGGCTTTCACATCGTCACGAGTAACCGTTATATCACAACAGTGAACATACTGCTTATTATTTACTCTTTTCGGCGATTGCTGCCTGTGCTGCTGCCAAACGTGCAATAGGTACACGGAATGGAGAACAGGATACATAGTCAAGACCAATTTTGTTGCAGAATTCTACAGAAGATGGATCTCCACCATGCTCACCACAGATACCGCAGTGAAGTTTGCTGTTTGCAGGTTTTCCAAGTTTCAGAGCTGTTTCCATCAACTTACCAACACCATCCTGGTCAAGTTTAGCAAATGGATCGTTCTCGAAGATCTTAGCATCATAGTAAGCATCGAGGAACTTACCAGCATCGTCACGTGAGAAACCAAATGTCAACTGTGTCAAGTCGTTTGTACCGAAGCAGAAGAAGTCAGCTTCTTTTGCAATCTCATCAGCTGTCAATGCAGCACGTGGAATCTCGATCATAGTACCAACTTCGTACTCAAGGTTTACACCAGCTGCTGCGATTTCAGCGTCAGCGGTCTCTACTACAAACTTCTTAACATATTTCAATTCTTTTACATCACCGATCAATGGGATCATGATCTCAGGTTTGATGTTCCAGTCAGCATGAGCTTTCTGAACTTCGATAGCTGCGCGGATAACTGCTTTTGTCTGCATCTTAGCGATTTCCGGATAAGTTACAGCAAGACGGCATCCACGATGTCCCATCATAGGGTTGAACTCGTGAAGAGAAGCAATGATTGCTTTGATGTCTTCTACGGATTTGCCCTGAGCCTCTGCCAATTTCTTGATGTCAGCTTCTTCAGTTGGAACGAACTCATGAAGAGGTGGATCCAAGAAACGGATTGTA
>OHZG01000103.1_pt1 | contig 43559 bp, 36 predicted proteins | sample 1580431 | NCBI WGS metagenome assembly OHZG01 (sample SAMEA3882527, study PRJEB24775) | human gut metagenome | biome: human-associated habitat; feature: intestine environment; material: feces | place: Netherlands | collected 2009/2010 | reverse complement strand
AACAGGAACGGGATTATGCACTCTCCCATCAGAAAAAAGTAGAGATACCGGTTGATAAATATTTTATTGGTACTATATGTATTTACTTTCGCACTAATATGTATTATCATATTAGCACGAAAGGAGAATGTATATGACTCAGTTTGAACAATTAGATTTATTGATGAATGAATATGGAGGAATTATTCAGACCTTTCAAGTTATAGATAATGGAATTAGTAAGCCTGTATTTTATTCTTATGTAAAAGAACGAGGATTGGAACAAGCTGCTCACGGTGTGTATGTATCACCAGATACTTGGACAGATGCGATGTATATTTTGCATTTACGTTGTAGTCAGGCTGTGTTTTCTCATGAAACTGCATTGTTTTTCCACGATTTAACAGACAGAGAGCCTTTGAAATATACTATAACTGTAAGAACCGGGTATAATCCGAGCCGTCTGCAGGAAGACGGTTTTCAAGTGTATACAGTTAAAAAGGATTTACATGAAACTGGGATTACGACTATGCAGACATCATTTGGGCATTCAGTTCCGGTTTATGATATGGAGAGGACAATTTGTGATCTGCTTCGCAGCAGGAACAATATAGAAATGCAGGTCTTTCAAGATGCCTTAAAGCAATATGCCAGACGCAAAGATAAAAATTTGAGGACACTTATGAAATATGCATCCATGTTTCATGTTGAAAAGATATTAAGACCATATTTGGAGGTATTACTTTAGATGATAACAACAGCAAGGCAATTAAAAGATTTGATTCGGAATCTATCAAAGAAAAAATCTGCTGATGCACAAATTTTGATGCGGAATTATATGATGGAACGTTTTTTGGAGCGAATTTCTTTATCAGAGTATAAAGACAAATTTATATTAAAAGGTGGAATGCTGGTGGCAGCAATGGTTGGTCTGGATGCCAGAGCTACTATGGATTTGGATGCAACCATAAAAGGTGCTAATGTTAGTCTGACAGATGTGGAGACAATTATATCAAATATTATAGCAATCCCTATAGACGATGGCGTTTCATTTTGCATTAAAAGAATATCGGAAATTATGGAAGAAGCAGATTATCCGGGAGTACGAGTAAGTATGGAAACTAAGTTTGATGGTGTTATCACACCATTAAAAATTGATATTTCCACAGGGGATGTAATTACACCAAAAGAAATAAGATATCGCTTCAATCTTATGCTTGAAGATCGTACAATTGAAGTATGGGCATACAATTTAGAGACTGTATTGGCTGAAAAACTGGAAACTGTTATCAGTCGAAATGTCGCAAATACACGAATGAGAGATTTTTATGATATTTATATCTTGCAAAAATTGTATGGAGAACAACTCAATAAAGAAATATTATGGAATGCACTTGTAGCAACCGCAAGAAAACGTGGAACATTGGAGCAGATAGAATCTGGGGATATAAGAGAAATATTTGATGAAATAGAAACAAGTTCTGTTATGGAAAATTTATGGAAAGCATACCAAAAAAATTATTCGTATGCTGTTGATATTTCATGGCATATAGTTATGGAGTCCGTGCGATATTTATATCAAATTGGATGTTCTGTTGATTTTTGAAATAAACATACTCTCTCCATAAAAAATTCAAGAAAAAATGATAATCTGTAATATAGAGGTGAAATAATGCAGAAAATCTTAATTGTTGAAGATGATGTTGATATTCAAGATATACTGAAAAACCATCTTATTGATGCAGGATATGAAGTTGCTGTCGCTTCTGACGGAGTGGTCGGGATAGCAATGTTTGACGATACAATTGACCTTATATTGTTAGATATTATGCTTCCTAAAATCGATGGTTATGGTGTATGTGAGGTCATTCGCAAGAAATCGCAAGTCCCAATCATTATGCTGACTGCGTTGTCAGATGAAGAAAACCAGTTGAAGGGATTTGAACAACAGATTGATGATTACATTCCAAAGCCTTTTTCGCCCAAAATCTTGTTGTGTAAGATTGCGGCTATTCTTCGGCGTAGAACTACTGAAAATCAAAATCAATCTCTACTTACATATAAGGAGTTGAGTATGGATATTGATGGGTTTCATGTATATCAAAGCGGAAACGAAGTTGTTTTAACGAGCAAGGAGTTTGCACTTCTTAGGATTATGATTGAAAATCAAGGAAAAGTTTTCACCCGACAGATGTTACTTGAACGATTGTGGTCGGATGATTTGGAAGTTGAAGATCGGATTGTTGATAGCCATATAAAGAACATTCGTAAAAAGCTAAGTGCTGATTATATAAAAACAATTAGAGGGGTGGGATATAGAATTGATAAAGTGCATTAAAAGGCGGCTGTCTGTCAAGATTTTTATAATTACGTTTTTCTTACTGGGGGCAGCTTGTTGCGGAACATATTTCTTTATATCAAGGCTATTGCCTACGACATATTCAAATTTTATAAACTCGGCTACGGAGAAAGCTGCCATGCACCTTGCCAAGCAAATGATGGATTTTGATAATATAGCCGATTGTGAAAATGAATTGACAGATTTTTCAGCAAAAATAAATGCTGCTTTTTGGATTGAGGACAGCAATGGATGTATTATCTATCCAAACGAAGCGTCAACAGAAACATCTACCGTTTCGGCAGACCAAACGGTTACATTTGATGAAGATGCATCGTTCATAGATATGCAACCGTCTGGGACAACTACGACGAACTTTTATCCGATTACTCTAAAAAACGGTACTACTTATACGTTGGCAGTTCAAACGGATTTGTTTGTTGTACAGCAGGCAACAAAAGTATTACTGTCCATACTTCCGTATGTCATCCTAATGGTTTTTGTCCTCGCTCTCCTGTGTGCATGGATCTATACGCAGTACATTACTCGACCTATTGTGCTACTGAATAAGATTTCAAAACAAATGGCGGAACTGGATTTTTCCGGTCAATGTGATACAGAACGAGAAGATGAATTGGGGTGTTTAGCACAAAATTTAAATTCGCTGTCTAATTCGCTTTCCACTGCGTTGAACGATCTTCAAATTGCAAACCGACAGCTCAAAACAGATATTGAAAAGGAACAAGCCTTAGAGCAACAGAGGGTAGACTTTTTCTCAGCAGCATCTCATGAATTGAAAACACCGCTGACTATTTTGAAAGGTCATTTGGCTGGAATGCTGAACGGAGTCAGCGGCTATGAGAACCACAAAGAGTATATGGAGCGTTCCCTTGCGGTTGTTGACAGGATGGAAGAACTGGTGAAAGAACTGTTATATATTTCTAAAGCAGAGGGAACTCGGAAATCCGAATATAAAACCGTTGACTTTGCGGAAGTATTTCGAGTACAGATTGCCACAGTAGCAGATTTATTGGAAGAAAAGAAACAGAGCCTTGAAGCAAATATTCCCGACCGACTTTACTGTGAAGCGGAACAAGGACAGATGGAACGGGCAATTCAAAATATATTGGTAAACGCAATTCGGTATTCTCCAAGTAATGAACTGATCAGTATAACTTTGGAAGAAATATACGGTACGATTCGTGGTGAAATTGAAAATACAGGTGTTCATGTGTCCGGTGATGCCATCCCGCACTTATTTGAAGCTTTCTACCGGGAGGACGTATCCCGTAACCGTAATACAGGCGGAACTGGATTAGGACTTTATATTGTTCGTAAAATCATGGAAATACACCATGCGAAGTACGGCATTTCAAATACGAGCAATGGTGTGCTGTTTTGGTTTGAATTGCCATGCAAGCAGCCAATAGATAACTCCATCTAAAATCCATAATCAATGCAAATTATATCCAAGTTGCTTTGCTATAGTTTAGCTGTCCTCAAGGGACAGCTAAAATTTTTATAAAGCGAGGTCTTATCTATGAAGAACAAAAAAATATTAGTAGTGGGATTGTGTGGAGCAATTTGTTTAAGTGTTGCAGGATTTACTTATGCAAGTGCGTTGGCTTCGGACACACCAAAGGTTTCGGCATTCGAAACGGAAAATACATCCGGCGTAGATATTCTTTATCAGGATACAGATGGTGGTCAAATCAGCACTGATGGTGAAAATTGGATTGCCGAAGCAGATTACGAAAAGAACAATGCAGCACCTAATGTGAAGTGGTGGACAGCCGATGAGTATGAGGCATGGATGAATGAACAGCAAAAAGAAATGGAATCGTTGATTGGAACTGGAGATGGTTGGTATGATGGGCAAGGCGTATTCCATGAATTGACGCAGGAAAGTGTAGATGCCATGATGAGCAGCTATAGAGAAACTTTGGAAAGTATTAAAAATGGAGTGCTGTATTCCAAAGATAGCGGCGATGGTGATACCTACTCAATGATTCCACCTACCGAAGATGTGGTTTCCGATTATAGCGTTGATATTACAACGGATGATGGTCAAAAGGTACACATTGGAAATTACCCAACAGTTGAAGAATTAGACGAAGCAATTTCTGATGCTGTTAAAACTGGGAAAATCACTCAAGAAGAAGCGAACGCAGCTTACAAATAAATATACGAGGCTTGTCTTAAAAAAGACGAGCTCAAAATGACAATGAAACTGTCACTCTCTGGAGACACTAGGAGTGACAGTATAATCATCATAAATAAAATGAATCTTCGGCATCAACCCACATCTGCATAGTTCCATCAAGGTATAGTCTTGCATATTCAAGTGGTTCATCAATAGCAAGTGCATTTAATGCACAATCTAATCTGGGTGTTGTTTTTAAATTCTTTTCTGCTTCCCAGCAGTCAATGCGGAGCATATAGCCAGCAGAAGTATAAACATCAATGCTGTTGCGTTGTGGATTGTATTCTGCAAATATTGTTCTCATCGTATCAAATCTCCTTATCATTCAATCAATCATTTGTTACAAAAATCAGAAGCATTTCAATCAGTTCACCATGTCGTTTTTATTTTGTGTTATACTGTTTTAGAGGATTTTCTTTTCCTTGTATTTTTCCTTATCAGGGTTCATAAATCCATATGGGAAGATATAACATAAGGGAAAGTCTAAGGGAAAGATCACCTGCGACAAACTTAGTGTTTTCAAGGGATTCAGAGATATTTGATAATAAAATATAACAATTATCAAATCCCTTGGAATACATGAAATCTCAATTCCGGTTTATCTGTATTAGAATTATGTCCAGCTCCTTCAATCCACTTCAAAGGAATTTTGCTCTTTTGGTGCCATGCTTTGTTATACCTTATACATGAACCGGCATGGTCTTGAGTTCCACATATTAACAGAGATGGGCACTTCAGTTCATATGGCAGATTCTTTTCCATGGCCGCTGCCAAAATACGATAGCCATGTCCAGCAATTTGTGCATAGCGTTTCTGGTTTCCGTCATAATTTAGCATCATTTCACGCATGAGGCTTCTACCATAGTCAGTCGTGGCAACGCCTTCCGCCCCAGATTTCAGGAGCCATTTCCACGGATAATGAGCATGTACCGGCTCCATCCGTTTCAAAAGCCAGATCTCAACTGCCGTCACATAGCTTCGTTGCAGCGGTCAGAGTCAATGGAGACAAAGCCTGTCATTTTGTCTGGGTAAAACTGCGCATAAGCCTGTCCCACATATCCACCCATAGACTGCCCGACAATAACAGGCTTTGTAAGTCCTTCTTGGTTTAAGATATCATCCAGCCATTTTGCCTTGTCGAACAAATCAAAATCAAACCGAAACGGCCATGAGGAAGCGTGTGCCGGTGCATCCCAGACGATAACATTATACCTGTTCTCGAAATAGTGAATCTGCTTATCAAACAATCTATGGTCTGCCGTCAATCCCGGTAGAAAAACAAGGGTAATTTCATCCGAGTGTGAAACGTTTGTCCAATAGTGGATTGTTCCGCAAGGAGTCTGATATGTTTTTTCTTCCATTGATTTTCTCTCTAAAACTTCCGATTTTCTCAATTCTCCAAACTTGAAGTTAACTAATGGATGCCATTTTATCCGTCGGCCATGATCTCCTGAGAGCCACATAGGAGATTGAAAAGTTTGCAAGCCAACCAGCTGGTACAGCAAGCCAGACAAAGGCAATGCCGAAACGCGGTGCACAGATCAGGGCAACGGACAGACGAATCGCAAGGTTCACCATGTTTGCAACGAGGAACGGACGCATAATTCCGAGACCGCGAAGAACTCCATCGGTTGCCATCTTGATACCCATGAAGATGAAAAAGTAACCAAGCCACCTCATATAATCACCAGACACCTGATAGGCCAACGCCGTTCCGTCTTTTCCTAAGAACAGCGAGGAGATCTGCGTGTGTAGCGTTTCAATGACGAGAAAGGCAAGAACGGCAAAGCACACGTCCAGCACCAGCGCCGCATGGTAGCCTTTTTTGATGCGTTGGGGTTTGCCTGCGCCAAGGTTTTGGGAAACATACGGCGAAACCGCATTGCCGATGGATACAAAGATCAATGAAAAAACATTTTCCACCCTCATCGTTGCTGTATACCCGGCGAGTGCCTGTGTACCGAAAGGATTTACCACTGCCTGCACAATCATCATACCGATGGACACTGTGGACTGCTGTAAAACCGACGGCACCGCAATGCGAAGCATGGAATACAGCTCCTGCCGTTCAAACCTGTTAAAGGGGCTTTTATATTGCTGCATCCGTGCAAAGAAAATCAAAAACGAAAACACTGCGGAAATTCCCTGTGCAATCAGGGTTGCAATAGCCGCACCGAACACACCGAGACCTAGCCCGGCTACCATCCAAAGATCCATTAAAATATTCAGGATGGACGAAAAAATCAGCAGTCCTAGCGGAATTTTGGATTCGCCGATTGAGGTGAACATGGTAGAAAGAATGTTATACATAAACAGAAACGGAAAGCCCACAAAATAGACCCGCAGATACAGTACTGCATCATCCAGTATGTCGGCAGGGGTTTGCAGTCCACTCATCATCGAGTTGGCGAAGAAAAAGCCAAAAACACCAAGGACTATACTTAGAAGCAAAAAGCTAATCAAGGAGGTTGACACGATTGTTTTCATTTTGCCATACTCCCTGGCTCCGAAATAACGGCTCACAAGCACACCGGCTCCGACACCGGCTCCCAGTGCCACACAAATGAACACATTGGTCAATGCTGCACATGCACCGACAGCTGCAAGTGCGGAAGAACTAACAAACTGGCCGACAATAATAGAGTCGGCCATATTGTATATTTGCTGAAAAAAACTTCCAAGAATCATTGGCATTGCAAAAACCGTCAACGCTTTGAGGGGCGTATCGGTTATCAAATACTCATCTTTCGACATTATCATATTCCTCCATGGTATCCCATTCACTTACCTTCTCAAATTCCGATTTATCAATCTTTAATATCACATATTATACATCATAAATATGAAAATTTCTACCCTCCGTCTATTGACCTCAAATTTAAAATAGGCGGCTTTTTTTTGCGTTCAAAAAAATATTTAAGAAATTTTGAAAAAACACCCCCCAAAAACGCTCTCCCATTTCAAACAAGTGAAGGGGTTAATTCCGAACCACGAAAACGGAAGCCTTTCACTTGTACTTTGAAAACTGAATACACAGGTCACTAAGACTTTATTTCTGATGAATTTAGCCACCTTATTGGGTACGCCGAGACTTCTGAATATCAGAATAGCGAGAACTCCCTATATAAATAACAGGTTGCCCCTGTTATGGCGATGACAGTCAGAATGATAATGATACTTCCCTACGGGGCTGGCGGAAAACCCGACAGAGGTGAAACTCCTATGATACAGATTAGCTATCTGTTCCTTAGTGACTTCCCACAGCGTCTTGCACGGCAAGGGGTATTGAGAATAAATATTGCCACGACCGATTAGGAAATGAATCGGTCAGGTACATAGCCGAAAAGCTATGAATTTTAAGAAAGGAGGACAACAAAGTGTCAAACTGCAAAACGATTGCAATATGCAATCAAAAAGGCGGAGTGGGAAAAACAACCACTACGGTAAATCTCGGTGTAGGTCTTGCAATGCAGGGCAAGAAAGTATTGCTCATAGACGCAGACCCACAGGGCGACTTAACTACTTGCCTCGGTTGGCAGAATACAGATAACTTGGGTATCACGCTTGCAACGAAACTCATAGATGTAATAAATGAAACGATGACTAACCCTAGCCGATGTTTACAGCCATATCATTGACGAGGACAGACGCTACAATGCACAGAAATTTGAGGAACAGTTCTACAATGCCAAAGGACTGAAAAATGTTGAAGAAGGCAAAACTGCTCCTATGCCAAAGTTTGAAACCTCCGTTGAATTTCTTGACCCGATGGCAGAGGTTCAGGAACCTCCTGTAGAGGAAGAAGAAAATTCCGATGACAACAGTGTAGAAGAAAATGCTTCTCTGATTGCAAAGCTGTTATCCAACCCGGAAGCAGCGGCGTTGTTAAAGGCATTGGCAAAAACAATATAGACCGAAAAATGGCAATCCGCAAGGGTTGCCATTTTAATGCCCAAATAAAACCTTGAAATTGATACTCAAAATCAGTATAATAAAAACACGAATTTGATAAGATACTCGAAAATAACGAAAAAGTGCTACGGCGATTTAGCACTCGCAACGAGTATCAGATTAACTGAATGATGTCCCCCAAAAATCTTTGCATTTGCTAATACCTTGCTAAAATGAAGGGAAAAAACGGCGTAAAATTAGCAGATTTCATAAGAGAAATTATTAACACTAAAATTTCGAAAAAGCCAGTAAAATCAAGGATTTTTGAGGATCTCGAGGGAATAAGAAAAGCCCCTCCGAGACTTCTCCTAAGCGGAAGGTCGGGGGTTCAAATCCCTTTTGGCGCGCCACAAGCAATGCCGAAAGCCTTTGTTTTCAAGGGCTTTCGGTTTTTATTTTTGTCAAAAACGAGAAAAACGAAAAAGCCGCAGTTTTTCATTGACTTTTTTCCGTCTGCTAATGGAATTTATGACTGATGTCGTCCGCCTTTCGGGCGGATTTTTTTATGTTATCCGATGCGTATTTTTATGATTGAAAAATTTAAAACGTGCAAAAGTGCGCATTTACGGTTCAATAATATTGCATATTAGATAACAAAACGGGCACACTATAAGCATAAACGCTGAATTTTATTGCGCGATATTGACTGTATCTGACTGTTTTTGTATAATTAAGGCACAACAGAGATATCGGAGGTGTGAATATGCTTACAACCGACAGAAGAGCGCAGATACTTGAAATTCTGCGTCAGAACGGCTCGGTTACCGTTTCAAAGCTTGCCGAAAAATTCGAAACAAGCGAATCTACGATAAGGCGTGACCTTTTGGCTCTTTCCCAGCTCGGGAAAATAAACAAGGTTCACGGCGGTGCGACTGTTCTCGGGCAGGAATTTCTCCACAACGAGGAGGATTTCAACAAAAAATCGCTGATGAACATAAACGAAAAGGAAGCAATAGCAAAATATGCCGCTTCGCAGATAAATGATGACGATTTCGTTTTTATCGACGCAGGCACAACCACCTTTCTTATGACGAAATATATAACCTCTTCCAAAGCAACCTTTGTAACCAACGGAATCGCCCACGCAAAGGAGCTGACGGCCAATGGCTGCAAGGTTTTTGTTATCGGCGGTGAATTAAAAAGCACAACCGAGGCAATCATAGGCTTAGTAGCCGCTTCAAATCTTCAGAAATATAACTTTTCAAAAGCGTTCATCGGAACAAACGGAGTCAGCGAAAAGCAGGGTTTTACAACCCCGGACACCGAGGAGGCAATGCTGAAAGCTGTTGCCATAGAGCGAAGCTTTGTAACCTATGTGCTTTGCGACCACACAAAGTTCGGAAAAGTTTCGGCGGTATCATTTTCACCGGTTGCGGCGGCGTGTATAGTCTGCGACAAATGCGATGACGAACAGCTTAAATCAAAAACGGTAGTGAAGGAGGTAACTGCTTAATGGTTTACACCGTTACTCTGAATCCGGCTCTCGACTATGTGATGAAGCTCAAAGCTCTCAGAACCGACGACATAAACCGTACGGACGGCGAAGAAATCTATTACGGCGGAAAAGGCATCAACGTGTCGGTCATACTCACACAGCTCGGAATTCCCAACACGGCACTCGGCTTTCTCGGAGGCTTTACCGGAAAAAAGCTTGAAGAAATGCTCAAAAACGACAATGTTAGCTGCGACTTTAATTATCTTAAAAACGGCGATACGAGAATAAACGTCAAAATCAAGGCCGACAAGGAAATTGATTTGAACGCCTGCGGCCCCGAAATCACAAAAGAGGATATGCAGAGCTTTTTAAAAAAGCTTGACAGCATAAAGAGCGGAGATTATCTTATCCTCGCAGGCTCTATCCCGAATACCCTCCCCGATGACATTTACGAGCAAATACTTGAGAGAGCCGGCGACAGAAATATAAACTGCGTGGTTGACGCAACGGGCGATTTGCTCAAAAACGTGCTCAAATACAAACCGTTTTTAATAAAGCCGAATCATCACGAGCTCGGCGACCTGTTCTCGGTCCAAATAAAGAGTGATGACGACATTGTGAAATATTCGAAAAAGCTTCAGGAAATGGGTGCTAAAAACGTGCTTGTTTCAATGGCAAAGGACGGCGCAATGCTTACGGACGAAAACGGAAGCGTCCACAGGATAGGCAACGCAAAGGGCAAGCTCATAAACTCCGTCGGTTGCGGAGACAGTATGGTAGCAGGCTTTACGGCAGGATATATCAAGACCGCCGACTACTCCTACGCTTTAAGACTCGGCTCGGCGTGCGGAAACGCAACGGCCTTTTCAGAAAAGCTTGCAACCCGTGAAGAAATTGAACGCGTCTTTAACGCGGAGTATAAATAAGGAGGAATACTTATGAAAATCATCGACTTATTAAAAAAGGATGCGATTGCTCTTAATGTTTCTCTCACCGACAAGGAAGAGGCAATCGACAAGCTGATTTCCCTGCACGAAAAGGCAGGAAATCTTGCCGACAAGGCGGCGTACAAGGAGGCTATCCTTGCAAGAGAGGCTCAGGGCTCGACCGCAATCGGAGAAGGAATTGCCGTTCCGCACGCAAAATCGGACAGCGTAAAGACTCCCGGTCTTTCGGCGATAACGGTTCCGAACGGCGTTGATTACGGCGCTCCCGACTCCAAGCCCTCGGACATTTTGTTTATGATTGCCGCTCCCGTTGACGGAGATTTACATCTCGAAATACTCTCCCGTCTTATGGTAATGCTTATGGAACCGGAATTTTGCGCGGCTCTACGGGGCGCAAAAACAACGGACGAATTTTTAGAAATAATCGATAAAAAGGAAGCGGAAAAATACCCCGAGGAAGCGGTAAAACCCGAAGTAAAGCCGAACGGTTACAGAATACTCGCGGTTACAGCCTGTCCGACGGGCATAGCGCATACCTATATGGCGGCAGAGGCACTTGAAAAAGCGGGCGAAAAATTAGGCTATCCGCTCAAAGCCGAAACCAACGGCTCCGGCGGTGCTAAAAACGTGCTCACAAAAAAGGAAATCGAAGAATGCGACGGAATAATCATTGCCGCAGATAAAAACGTCGAAATGGCACGTTTCGACGGCAAGCCCGTTGTAAAGACCTCGGTTTCAAACGGAATAAACAAGCCCGAGGAGCTTATCAAAAGAATCGTTGACGGAAAAGCCGCGATATATCACGCCGACGAAAGTGAAAAGCAGCCTATTGATGACGACGAAAAGGAAAGCGGCTGGCACAAACTTTATAAGCATCTCATGAACGGTGTTTCGCATATGCTCCCGTTCGTTGTCGGCGGCGGAGTTCTCATAGCTCTCGGCTTCCTGTTCGATACGCTTGCAGGCAATGCCGATGTCGGCGGAACCTTCGGCTTCACAAGTCCCGTCGCGGCAATTGTGTTCTGGATAGGCAAAGCGGCATTTGCGCTTATGCTCCCCATTCTTTCGGCTTATATCGCATCGTCCGTTGCCGACAGACCGGGTCTTTTGCCCGGTATGATAGGCGGCGTATTTGCGGCAAACGGTTACACCTTCAGCTCGCTGATTGAAAACCAAAGCCTTACCGGAGACGACAAAGCGGTGTCGGGCTTCCTCGGTGCTCTGCTCGCAGGCTTCCTTGCCGGTATTATTGTAAATCTCCTCAAAAAGGCATTTTCTTGGCTTCCGAAATCAATGGACGGAATAAAGCCCGTATTTATCTATCCTCTTTTCGGCACGCTTATCATGGGCCTTCTTATGTGTCTTGTAAACCCCGTTATAGGCGTTGTCAACTCCGCTCTTTCCTCGTTCCTCTCGTCGCTCGGCGATACAAGCAAAATACTCCTTTCCATAGTACTTGCGGCAATGATGGCAACGGATATGGGCGGCCCGTTCAACAAGGCGGCTTATGTTTTCGGCACGGCTGCAATAGCCGACGGCAACACATGGATTATGGCGGCTGTTATGATAGGCGGTATGGTTCCCCCGATTGCAATCGCACTTTCGACAACCTTCAACAAGAAGAAGTGGACATCGGAAGAAATCAAATCAGGCCCCGTAAACTATCTTATGGGTCTGTGCTTCATTACGGAGGGTGCTATCCCCTACGCCGCTTCCGACCCGGTCAGAGTTATCCCCTCATGCTTAGTAGGCTCTGCTGTCGCAGGTGCTCTTACATCGCTGTTCAACGTTACATGCCCCGCACCTCACGGCGGAATCTTCACATTTATAGTATGCGACCATCCGCTTCTCTATATCGTAGCCCTTATTGCAGGCTCGGTTGTCGGAGCGCTGATGCTCGGTCTTCTTAAAAAGGATCGTAAAGAATCCGTATAACAAACAATCAAAAACCGTGCCGAGGGGCATCATCCTCTCGGCAGGTATTAAACATAAGGAGAATTATTATGGTACAGAAAACTTTTACAATCACTAATAAAATGGGACTTCATATGCGTCCGGCAAACACCTTTGTAACAGAAATGTCTAAATTCTCTTCGGACGTTGACATTGTTTTCGGAGGTAAAAGGATCAACGGCAAGAGCATTATGAATATAATGGCAGGCTGCATCAAATGCGGAAGCGAAATCACCGTAGAGTGCAGCGGCGCAGACGAAAACGAAATGCTCAAAAAAGCCGAAGAGCTTATCACATCGGGCTTCGGCGAAGAATAATATTGCCGCGGCTTAATGAAAGGGTGGGTTTAATGCTTAAAGGAATCGGCGCATCTCAAGGCTTCGGAATCGGCAAGGCCGTCGTTATAAGGGACACAAACCTTGACTATTCATCCGTAAAATTTACCGATTCGGATCATCAAAAAAAGCGTCTGCACTCGGCAGTCGCCGACTTTTCCGACGAAACAAAATCACTTGTGGCGGAGCTTAAAAAGAATGCCGGAAATAAAGAGGCGGAGATACTCGAGGGACATCTTGTTATGCTTGAGGACCCGTTTATGCTCGCACAGATGGAAGAAGCAATCGACAACGGCTCTGTTGCCGAAGCGGCGGTTGACAGCATATGCACAATGTTTATCAATATGTTCTCCGGCGTTGACGACGAGCTTACGCGCCAACGCGCCTCGGATGTAAAGGATATAAGAGACAGCCTTTTGCGCATTCTTCTGGGTGTAAAAAGTGTGGATATTTCATCCGTACCGAAAGGCTCTGTTCTCATCGCCAAGGATTTCACCCCGTCCATGACGTCACAAATAAACAGGGAAAATGTTTCCGCAATTATCACCGAGGTCGGCGGTGTTACGAGTCACAGCGCAATACTCGCACGTGCCATGGGCATACCTGCCGTTTTGTCGGTCGTCAATGCGGTTGAAAAAATCTCGGACGGCGATATGATTATTGCAGACGGCTTCAAGGGAAAAGTATTTACAGACCCCACAGAGGAAGAGCTTGAAGAATACAGAACCAAGCAGGCGGCATATCTGAAGGAAAAAGAAAGCCTCAACGAATACTTTTCAAAAGAAACCGTTACAAAATCCGGCGTAAAAAAACATGTGTACGGCAACATCGGCAAGGCTGAGGACGCACAGAACGTATTGCAAAACGGCGGCGAGGGCATAGGCCTCTTCAGAACGGAATTTCTGTTTATGGACAGAGCCTCTCTTCCCACGGAGCAGGAGCAGTACGAAGCATATTCAACCGTCGCAAAGATAACGGACGGCAAGGAGGTTATCATTCGCACGCTCGATATAGGCGGAGATAAAGCGATAGATTACCTTAAAATCGAAAAAGAGGACAACCCGTTTCTCGGACACCGCGCGATAAGATACTGCCTTGACAACCCTAAAATTTTCAAAATTCAGCTTCGTGCGATTCTCCGCGCAGCGGTTTTCGGAAACATAAAGGTTATGCTTCCGCTTGTAACGACACTTGACGAGGTTCGCAGAGCAAAAGCCCTTATCGAAGAATGCAAAGATGAGCTTAAAAACGAGGGTCTTAAATTCGCCGATATTCCCGTGGGCGTTATGATAGAAACTCCGTCGGCGGCAATAATTTCCGATTTGCTTGCAAAAGAGGTTGATTTCTTTTCCATCGGCACAAACGACCTGACGGGCTACACCATGGCCGTTGACAGAGGAAACGCCGCTGTTTCAAAGCTGTATGACCCGATTCAGCCTGCGGTTCTGCGCCTTATCGAAACGACGATCAAAAACGCCAAAAAGGCAGGCATCCCCGTCGGAATGTGCGGAGAAGCGGCAGCCGATACACGTCTTATTCCCTTGCTTTGCAAATGGGGGCTTGACGAATTTTCGGTAACGCCATCTTCGATATTGCACACAAGAAAAAGTATATGCGAATGCGAATAACGCTAAGTCTCCCGCATCTTATTTTATATAATCAAGCAGCAAAGCCCTCGTGAAGCACCTCAAAACAATATATTTTGATACAGAAACGGCCAAAACCCCTCGGATATGCGTCTGCATTATCCGAGGGGTTAAGTGCATTATTATATGAAAAACCGTTTATTTTAAGCAAGACCTACTCATAACGTGTTAATAATCAACATTCTCTTGCTTTTTTGTATGCTATATGATATTATTGGTATGCATACTAATAATATTATAAACAGGTGATATATTTGCGTAGAAACAGCAGTGAAACAAAAAGAAAAATCTTAACGGCGTGCGTTCGGTTGTTTTTGGAGGAGGGCTACAAAAGCACCTCCGTCAGTCGAATAGTCGAGGAAGCAGGCGTCGCAAGGGGCAGCTATTTAAATCTGTTTCCGACCAAGGATAAAATCTTGCTGGATTTGACCGAATCGATGTTCGGCGGTCAATTTGACGTGGCGAGGAGTATTGCGGACAAAAAGCTGCCGCCCGTATACGCCTATGCGGTGGAAACGTCTCTTCAGCTCACGCTAACGGAGCTTAACGAGAACCTGCGAGAAATCTATATTGAAGCATATTCTCAGCCCGACACGGCGGAATTCATCTATCTGCACACCACGGCGGAATTAAAGCAGATTTTCGGAGCAAATTTTCCCGATTACAGCGAAAGTGACTTTTATGAAATGGAAATCGGCACGTCAGGACTTATGCGTAACTATATGGCTCGCAAATGTGATATTCATTTCCCGTTGGAGCGCAAGCTCAGCAGGTTTTTGACGGCATCAATGAGAGTATATCGTGTACCGGAGGAAGAACAGGCAAAGGTGCTTGCTTTTATCGGCTCGATTGATATTCGGGAGCTTGCCGTTACGGTTATGCATAAGCTGTTTGCCATGCTTGAAATGAAATATGACTTTAAGCTGTCTACGGACGGCGAAACGGAGGAAAGAAGATGAGAACAGGGAAAAAACTGCTCACAGGTATGCTTTTGGTGCTTTTCATTGTTTTTGTCGCAGGATGCGGCAAAACGGCAAAAACCAACGCCGCACTGCCGGAGGTGCGCAACAGCGGCACGGCGGTTCAGTGGAAATACAGCGATGAAGCCGACTGGCGCGACCTTGTGGCACTTACCGAGCTGCGAGGTGCTGCCGGAGAAAACGGCAAGGACGGAATTAACGGCACCGACGGAAAGAACGGCGTCGACGGTAAAAACGGTCTTGACGGCAAAGACGGCATTAACGGTCTTGACGGCAAAGACGGCGTTGACGGCAAAGACGGAGCAGACGGCAAAGACGGCATAGACGGAAAAGACGGAGCAGACGGCAAGGACGGCATTAATGCCAAAAACATAGAGGTGCAGCGAACCGAAACCCACATACAGTGGCGTTACGAGGGCGACGAGTGGCAAAATCTTGTTGCGATAGCCGATATAGAGGGCCCTGCCGGACAGAACGGAACGGACGGTGCAAACGGAAAAACTCCGGAATTTCGCGTAAGCGAAAATATCCTGCAATGGCGTTATGTCGGCGATGAGATTTGGCTTAACCTGTACGATCTTACCGCATTAAAAGGTGCGGATGGCAGAGACGGCGCTGATGGCAAAGACGGAGCCGACGGTAAGGACGGAATAAACGGGCAAAACGGCTCTGACGGCAAAGACGGTAAAACACCTTTTATCGGTGAGAACGGCAACTGGTGGTTCGGAGAAATCGACACCGGTGTAAAAGCCGCAGGTGTTGACGGCACAGACGGTGTTGACGGCACAGACGGCGAAAAGGGAGAAAAGGGCGACAAAGGCGACAAAGGCGATAAGGGTGACAAAGGCGACAAGGGCGATAAAGGCGACAAGGGCGACGCCGGTCAGAACGGCAGCTGCCCGGGCTATTTTTATGCAGAAACAAGAATTCCGAGAGTATTTCTCAATAACGGCAACGCAGCTTTAAGCGTTTATGAAAAGGTAAACAGCGGAGACCTGATATCCACTTATCTTGATAAGATTGCGCTCAAAAAAGGTCATGTTTACAGCGTCACCATAAGCGGCTCTCTCCAGGTGGTATCAAACGAGTCCAACAACAACGGTAATTACTCCATCCAGATGACAGACGGCTATGACGACGACCTTTGCCGTGAGGTTACACGCATAAAACGTGACGGCAAAAAAATAGCGCAGACAAACGACCAACATTCCTTTAATTTCACCAGAATTTACGACGCCTCGGACGAGGATATAACGCTGTACTTCATGTTTGAACAGTCGGCATACAATACCCGTCTCGAGAGCTTCAAAGGCACAATCACAATAACCGCCCTTGATTAAGTTTACATAACGGAGGTAGCAAGAAATGAAAAAACGAATACTCAGTATCCTGCTCACCCTATGTATGCTGTTCTGCCTTGTGCCGACAGGCGTATTTGCCGAGGGCGAGACAGCAACGGGCTCTGCTGCGATACAGCTTGGCACAGACGCACTAAGTAAAAATGTAAACACAGCGACCGCACCGACCGTGTATTTCGGGCAAGACCATGAAAATAATCCCGGTGCATGGCGCGTCATCGACTATGACGGAAACAGTGCAGCCGGCATAGCCGGGAATATGACCCTGCTTGCGGCAAATAACATGGGGTTGTCAAAGTTCGGTGCGAGCAACGCTTATGCGGACAGCGCGTTGAAAGAGGCAATAGACGCGCTTGCGGATAAGCTGACGGCGAAAGAAACCGATGCTGTTGAAAAACGGACCCTTGCAAGCGGAAACTACGATGAGGAAAATACCGACGGTGTAGCGGGTCCTGCGGTAAGCAATGCTGTTTTTTGGCCGCTTTCCTCAAAAGAGGCTAATGCGGTAAACAACGATTTGCGTGTCGTGGATCCCGAGCATCCGGGTTGGGCGTCAAGCTATTGGTGGCTGCGCTCCCCAGACGAAGACTATTCCACTGCCTTTGTGGCTGGTAGAGGTGAAGTCCGCTACTATGGTGGATACTCTACTTCCAAGGAGTTTGGCGTTCGTCCCGCTTTCGACTTGAATTTGGACTCTGTCCTCTTTGCATCCGCCGCCGTGGGCGGCAAGCCCGACGGAGGGCTGCAGCCCGTTTCCCCAAATTACACCGGAAACGAATGGAAGCTGACCCTTTATGACAGCAAGCGCAACGATTTCAGCAGAACTACCTGGGAGGTTTCCGCTTCCACCAAGGGCGGCACCGTAGAGATATCCTATACCGACGCAAAAACCGGCGCAAACGAATATATTTCCGCTCTGATCTTTGATGATGTCGGTAATGTAATCTATTACGGCCGCAGCAACGCCTCCCTCACAGAAAAAGACGGTACGGCACAGCTTACCATTCCTGCCGGCTTTGCCGAGGGTACCTATACCCTGAAGGTCTTCAACGAGCAGTACAACGGCGACCGCAAAACCGACCTTGCAAGCGGTTTCGCGGATGTTACGCTGACGGTTGAAAAGCGGGTCGACGAACAGTTCACCCTTGCCCCCGGCGGCAGATACTATTTTGACCTTTCGGCAATGGATATTCCCGGAACGGTAAACAGCAATTTGCCTGACAGCACCCTGCATTATGTGCCTTTTACCTATGCAGGTACGGTGGATGCCTATTCGATGGAAAATGAAACCGATACCGCCAAGCAGCCCTACGAGCACAGCCTTTTTATTGCGGACTATAACGTGAAATGTTCTTTGCAGCGGGAGACGTTGGCAGAAATGAACCTGATTTATGGCCAGACCTATACAGCGAGTAACGTGAACTATACGCTCCGCGCCCCATCTGTTGGAGACCATCACCGTAATGAAGGAGAAGGCTCTGGTCTTGCACCAATTGACAATGAATGGGATACGATCTATCAGAAGTCAGCCGATTATATCAAAAACTGGTATAAAATGCGCTCTTTCGGCCAGGATATAGGTACTGGGAATGTCGAGGGAATGTATCTATCTCGTGGTGGACACTTCGCTGCACAGGCTACATTTTGGGCAAGGCCAACCCTTCCGGAGCGGGACATTGGTTTCCGCCCCGTCCTTGAACTGCCGACAGATCTTGCCGCCGACAGCCTGAAGGCGGTTGCGTTGATCATGGCCGGTTATATGCCCGGCGAGCAGCAGAACTGGATCAATATCATCGTGAAAAAGGGCGAGAGCTTCAAAGCGCCCGCTGCCGAGGGTCTGCCCCGCCCGGACAGCATTTCGGCAGATGCACAACTGTGGTGGGTAGACGAAAATTCAAACTTCTACAAGCCCGGCGATACCGTTCCCGCAGATGTTTCGGCACTTACCGCTTTATGGGGCGGCTTCGGTCTGTTTTTGGATCGCGGCGACGGCGAGGTCGAGGTCACACCGGACAATTATACCGATATTTTCGGCGACGGGACTGCCTCCTTTGTTCTGCCTAAGGGCAAGAACTTTAGTACACTTAGGGATTCAGTGAATCTGACAGGCAAGGATATTTTGGAAATTTATTCGACCGGCAGGCTTGAAAGATACGGTTGTGTTTTCCCGAATCTGAAGCTCAAGAATGCCGACCTGACCTCTGTGCGCTTGAGCGAAAAGTATATCGGAAAGAGCAACCCGCTCTTTATCACGGCGGACGGAAAGAATACCATCGAAAGTCTGAACGGAATTAGCAAGAGCATGAACACCCTTTCCATTCTCGGCAACGGCTCGCTGACGCTGAACGGCGCACTGACGCTCAGCCAATACACCCAGTATGGCGGTGGCAGCGTCACCATGACGGACGGGCTCACGGCGTACTATCTTACCGTAGACAGCGGCTCGCTTACCGTAACGGGCGATCCGCAGGCCATTACGCTGCGGGATCAAGATTTAGGCTATCTGCAAATGGGCGACGGTGTGCGGCTGTTCACGGGCTCTTCGGCGCAGGATGCCGCAGAAGCTGTTATTCCGCAGCTTTCCGCTGAAATGCAAGAACTGTATCAGCGCTATCTGGCGGATGACAACACGCTGACAAATGAAGAGTTTGCCGCGCTGTACAACGCACTCAGAGAGCGGTTCAACGCTATCTTCCGGCAGCTTTCCGACAAGACCTATGTGCGTATCACGGGCGCTTGGGATGTGACCTATCAGCCCGGAGAAAATGGAGACGGCAATGCGGTCACAGATATTAAGTTCTATAACGATGCTCTCACGCTGCGAGGCGCTTTGTTCACTCGCACGGGGCACACGCAAGTAGGCTGGGCGACCGTGGACGGCGGCGAAAAGGTGTACAGCTTTGGAGATGTTTATACCAAAAACGAGGCTTTAACGCTCTATCCCGTTTGGAACACGAATAAATATACAATTACCTTTGACACCGCAGGCGGCAGCGAAATCGCTCCGATCACGCAGGACTACGGCACGGCAATTACCGCACCTGCCGACCCGACAAGAGAGGGATACACCTTTATCGGTTGGGATATAGAAATTCCCACGACCATGCCTGCCGAAAATATAACGCTCAAAGCGAGATGGAAAGACATTGAAAAACCCACGGGCGAAATTATCATAGGCACAAATAAATGGCGCGAATTCTTAAACAAGCTGACCTTCGGTCTGTTCTTTAAGGACACGCAGGAGGTAACGATAAACGCTTCCGATAACAGCGGAACCGTGTTTGTCTCTTATCTGGTAACAAATCGGGACCTCTCTGAGACGGAGCTCGGCTCTCTTGTGTACCGTGCGTATGATGAGCCGTTTTTAATAGAGCCTAACGGAGAATATATTGTTTATGCAATGCTCGTTGATGAGAGCCTGAACATCACATATCTTCGCTCCGACCGCATAACGCTCGATAATATCCGGCCTGTAATCGGCGGCATTGAAAACGGCAAGACCTACTGCGAGGCACAGACAGTTACAATTGACGAGAAGTATATAGATACAGTTACCGTAAACGGCACAAAGGTCACGCTTGATGAAAACAGCGGCTTTACTCTCTCTCCTGCGGACGGCGAACAGAAAATCATTGTCACCGATAAGGCAGGCAACACCGCCGAGATGACCGTGACGATAAACGACGGGCACACCTTCGGTGAATGGACATCAAACGGCGACGGCACGCATAGCCGTAAATGCACCGTGGACGGCTGCAAGGGTGTTGAAACAATGGCTTGCTCGGGCGGAAATGCAACCCTGCGCCGAAAAAGCGGTATGCGAATACTGCGGCAAGGCTTACGGAAAGCCTGATTCAAACAATCACACCGACTTAAAGCACATCGATGCAAAGGCGGCAACTAAGACTGCCGAGGGCAATATCGAGTATTGGTACTGCGGCGGCTGTGATAAGTATTACAGCGACAAAGACGGTATAAACGAAATTAAAAAAGCTGACACCGTAACGGCTAAGCTGCCGGGCAATCCGAAGTCTCCCCGAACCGGCAATGCAAGCGACCTCGCTTTATGGATTTCCCTGCTGCTTGTCAGCGGCGGCGTAACAGGCGTCACGGCGGGCCTGCGCAAAAAGAAAAAACACAAAGTATAATTTTTTTCGTTTCCCTTTTCTGCTTTTACGGCAGTAAAAAGCCTCCGTTATTAAGACGGAGGCTTTCGTTTATTGCGACTTATGCATATTCTCGATTTTTTTAATGTATTCGGTGCTGTTCTCAAGAAATTTCCGAGTATCGAAGGACTCGTTTTTAAGGCTGTTTTGAATAATAATACCATCGGAAACCATCAAAATAAGCCAAGTGAAATAGTCGGCCGAAACAACGTCTGTTCTCTCGGCGATTTTTGCCGAAATGAGTTTTTGGAATTCATCATAGCGATGAATCAGCTTAGCTCTGATTTCCTCGTCGCCGAGCAATGCCGCGTCAAAGAGGTGAAGCCTGAGCCCGGCATAGGCTATATTTCTCTCGATTACATAATTTACAAGACGGTGCGGCGAGGTATCCTTTTCCTTGTTTTCCGTCCATTGTATCAGCTCGTCCCATTGGCGCGAAAGATAGCGGTCGGTAACGGCAAAAAGTATTTCGTTTTTGCTTTTATAATAGTAATACAGCGTGCCCTTCGAAATATTCGCCTTTTCGGCTATTTTCGCGAGAGTCACCTCCGAAAAGGAATTTACCTTTAAAAGCTCCTCAGCAGTATCAAGTATGATTTCGTTTATATTTTCGGGTCTTTGAGCTGCCATAATACCCTCCTGCAAAATTTCTTAAAGTATAACACGAACAATCGGCAATGTCTACAAAACAATATTCACAAAAAAAATACGTAAGAGTGATTTTTTTAGTTAAAAGTATTGACAAACGCTTTTTTCGGAATTATACTTTGCTTATGAGTCGGTCAGTTAACCGACATATTTTTTATGCACAGTCGGGCGTGTGACCGACTGCAAGGCTGATTAAAAGAGGCTTGAAGTTATGAACATATCATCAATTAACAAAAAATTGAAAAAGACTTTCGGCGGAAAATTCAGTGCTTCAAAGGAGAACGGCTCGATTTTTGTTCGAGGCAAAAGCTCCGATTGGGGCGAAATCGTCGCGGCTTGCCAAGCGGCGGCAAAAAAATTCAGCACAACGCATATTGTCAACGATATTGTTTACACGGGCGAGCAGCCCGCTCCGACGCGTCTGCCGTCTCTCAAGGATGATTTCCTCGATGGCAGAACACCCGACGTGCTTGTTATCGGCGGCGGCATTTCAGGTGCTTCGATAGCAAGAGAGCTGACCAAGTGGAAGCTTGACGTTTTACTTGTAGACAAGGAGGCGGACCTTGCGCTTCAGGCGTCGGGACGCAACGACGGCGAGGTGCACCCCGGAATCGACCTCGGCAAAGGCTCACTCAAACACAAGTACATTCGCCGCGCAAACCATATGTATGCAGACGTTTGCCGCGAGCTTGACGTTCCGTTTAAGCAGGTAGGTCAATATGTGCTTTTCCGCAACGCCGCGCTGAAGCCGCTTATCGGTCTGTATGCTTTTTGGCGGAAGCATCACGACGGCATAGAGGACACCGAGATAATCTCGGGCAAGGAGCTTATGCGCCGCGAGCCGAACCTCACACCGGAAACAAAATTCGCAATGTATAATCCGAGCGCAGGCTGTGTTTGCCCGTACGGACTCACCATAGCCTATGCCGAAAACGCCGTTCAAAACGGCGCGCAGGTAAGTCTTAACACCGCCGTGCTCTCCATGGCGGTGTCGGAGCATAACATCATAAGCGTTACCACCAACAGAGGCGTTATTCATCCGAAAATCGTTATCAACGCCGCAGGCGTTTTTGCCGAGGATATTGCCGCCATGGCGGATGACAGATTTTTCTCGATTCATCCGCGTCGAGGAACCAACTCGATTCTTGACCAAAAAGCAGGCGCATATATGCACTCGGTAGCCTCCGTAAAGGACATAAGCGTTCACGGTAAAACCCATTCAAAGGGCGGCGGCATATTGCACACCGTCCACGATAATCTTCTCGTAGGACCCGACGCCGTAGAAACGGTTGAAAAGGAAAACACGGAAACACGTGCCGAGAGCATTAAAACCGTCTTCGACAAGCAGACTCAAACAATGCCGGCGCTGTCAAAACGTGATATAATCACTTATTTCACGGGCGTTCGCGCTCCTACCTTTGAGGAGGATTTTATACTTGAACCCGGCAGAAGAACAAGGAACTTGATTCACGTAGCCGGTATTCAATCCCCCGGACTTACAACTGCTCCCGCGGTTGCCGTCGATATGGCGGAGCTTGCGGTCAATATGCTCGGCAAGACCGAGACGGTTGAAAAAAACAACAATTATAATCCTATTCGCAAGGGCGTTCCCGTGCTTCGCGAAATGGACGACGATACAAGAGAAAAAATGATAGCCGAAAATCCCGACTACGGCGAGATTATTTGCCGCTGCGAGCAAATCAGCAAGGGCGAAATTCTCGACGCTTTGAAATCCCCGATATGCGTTCCGACGGTTGACGGTATCAAAAAGCGCATAAGACCGGGAATGGGACGTTGTCAGGGCGGCTTCTGTTCGCCGCTTGTCACCAAAATAATTGCCGAATTTCTCGGCGTTCCGCTGTATGAGGTTAAAAAATCCTCGGCGGAAGCGGTGATAACATACGGCGAAACAAAGGTAACCGAAGGAGGCGAAGAGTGATGACGACAGGTAACTATGACGTACTCGTTGTCGGCGGCGGTCCTGCCGGTCTTGCGGCGGCGATAAGCGCTCACGATAACGGTGCCAAGGTTCTCCTTCTTGAAAGAGAGGCAAGGCTCGGAGGAATACTCAAGCAGTGCATTCACGACGGTTTCGGTCTTCATCACTTCGGCGAGCAGCTCTCAGGTCCTGAATACGCCGAGCGGTTTGAGGATGAGCTGTACAAACGCAATATCGAATACAGCACCCTTACGTTTGTCACGAAAATAGACAAAAACGGCGACGGAAGCTTTTCGGTGCATACCGTCGGCAGAAGCGGCGTTTCGATATTCACGGCAAAAGCGCTTGTGCTGGCTACGGGCTGCCGCGAGCGTACCGCCAAGCAGGTATTTATTCACGGCACGCGTCCTGCAGGCGTTTTCACGGCCGGAACCGCACAGCATTTTACAAATCTGCTCGGGCTTATGCCCGCCAAAAAATGCGTAATTCTCGGCTCGGGAGATATAGGACTTATCATGGCACGCCGGCTTACGCTTGAGGGCGCAAAGGTTCTCGGCGTTTATGAGGCAAAGCCTACGCCGTCGGGACTTACGAGAAACCTGCATCAATGCCTGCACGATTATGATATTCCGCTGCACCTGTCGCACACCGTCACTCGCGTGTTCGGAGTTGACAGGCTCGAAGCGGTTGAGATTTCAAAGGTTGACGAAAATATGGCTCCGATACCCGGCACACAGAGCCGCGTCGAATGTGACACGCTGATTCTCTCGGTCGGATTGATTCCGGAAAACGAGCTCGCCGAGTCCGTCGGAGTAAAGCTTGACCAACGCACAAAGGGTCCCGTATGCGACGGTCAGTGTATGACGAGTGCCGACGGCGTATTCAGCTGCGGCAACGCTTTGCACGTCAACGATTTGGTTGACTTTGTTTCGCAGAACGCCGAGCAGGCGGGAAAATCAGCCGCTGCTTATTCGGGCAGAGAAAGACGGCTTATTGAGATAACCCCGGGCGACGGTTTATTGTACGCAGTGCCGCAAAGGCTCAATCTCAACGAGGATAACAGTAAAACAGACCTGTATTTCCGCGTCCGCGAGGAGGAAAACAACTGTGTGCTTCATATTTACGCGGACGGCAAGGAAATACTTAAAAAGCGTTACGCATTTATGCGTCCGCCCGAAATGGAAAATCTCACGATTGATTTCAGCGCATGCGAATTAAACGAAAACAGCCGAGTGGAGCTTCGGCTGGAAAGACTCGGTAAAGGAGACGGTGTAAAATGACAAAAGAATTGGTTTGCATCGTTTGTCCCCGTTCGTGCAGAATGACGATTACATCAGACGGCGACGAGCTTGTTGTGACCGGCAACACCTGCAAAAGGGGCAAAGAATTCGCCGTAAGCGAAATGACCGACCCGCGTCGTACCGTTTGCACAACGGTGCGCACCGCCTTCCCTTCGGTACCGGTTCTGCCCGTTCGCGTATCGGGGCCGATTCCCAAAAACAGAATTTTCGACCTGATGCACGAGGTAAACCGTATCACCGTTTCAAAACGACTCGGACGAGAGGAAGTCGTTGTACCGAATATTCTCAATCTCGGCGTGGATTTGATTGCAACAAGCAATATCCTGAAGGACGAGAAGAAGCAACCTTAAAAAAGAAAGAGGGGAAAATCTTTAATGGAACAGTCACTTGTGCTGACCTTTGACGTCGGCACGCAGAGTGCAAGATGCTTGCTTGTCAATGAGAGTGGAGACTTTGAGGATAAGGAGCAGCAAAAATACAAGGTTCCTTATTTATCAAAACAGCCCGGATGGGCAGAACAGACCCCGGATTTTTATTTTAACATTATAGCCGAAATGTCAAAAAAGGTTATCGAGAGAAATGCCGATAAGCTTGACCGCATAACAGCCGTATGCCTTACCTGCATACGTGACACGGTGCTTTGCCTTGACAAAGACAAACGTCCGCTTCGCGACATAATATTATGGCTCGACGAGCGTGAGGCCGACGAGGACGGGCGGATTCCGGCAGCAAAACGCGCATTGTTTTCGCTTGTGGGAATGGGAGAATCGGTAGATATGATTTACCGAGCCTCTACCGGCAACTGGATTATGCAAAATGAGCCCGAAATATGGGCCAAAACAGACAAATACGTTATGCTGCCGTCATATCTCAACTATCTTTTGACGGGCGAGCTTAAGGATTCCGTGGCAAATATGATAGGTCACGTACCGTTTGATTACAAAAACCGCCGTTGGATGAAACCCGGTGCTCTCACGCGCTGCGTGTGCAATGTTCCGTCCGAAAAGCTCTGTGAGCTTGTTCCGTCGGGCGAGGTTATAGGTAAAATCACAAAAGATGCGTCCGAAAAAACGGGCATCCCAATGGGACTTCCGCTTATAGCAACCGGCTCCGACAAGGGCTGTGAAACCATCGGTATGTCCGTTGTAAAATCAAACCGAGCGGCAATTTCTTTCGGCACGACCTCAACCTTACAGATGGCGGTTAAAAAATATTTTGAACCGCAGCCTTATATGCCGGCTTATCCGGCTGTTCCGAACGATATGTTCAATCCCGAATTCGAGGTCTATCGCGGATTTTGGATGATTTCGTGGTTTATAGAGCAGTTTGCCGCGAAGGATAAGGTTGACGCCGCCGAGGAGGGCGTTTGCATAGAGCGTTATCTTGACGATAAAATCAAGGATATTGAGGCCGGCTCCGGCGGACTTATTTTACAGCCGTTTTGGACTCCGGGCATCACGAACCCGAACGCGAGCGGCGCAATTATAGGCTTTTCGGATTTCCATACGCGTTATCATTTGTATCGCGCCATAATAGAGGGCATCTGCTTAGAGCTGTACCACGGGCTCGTTAAAATGCAAAAACGCTCAAGCGTCACGGTAGATGAGCTTTATGCCGGCGGAGGCGGCTCCAGCAGCCCTGTCGTATGTCAAATTGCCGCAGATGTGTTCGGCTTGCCCGTACACCGTATTCAGACTCACGAGGCGAGCGCAGTCGGCTGTGCCATGGTCGCGTTTATTTCACAGGGCGTTTACGGCAGCTATGAGGACGCCATAGAGCATATGGTACATAAAAAAGACGTATTTATTCCGAACGAGGAAAACCACCGAACCTATATGAAAATTTACGGCAAGGCGTATTCTCACCTTGCCTCAAGATTAAAGCCAATAGAAAAATACCTACATCATTTTCAAACAGGAGGACACTGATAATGAGTACAAAACCGTATAAGGGCTTTGAGCCTAAATGGATGCTTCAGAGAGCACCTGAGAACAGCTATCGTTCAATTTTCCGCTGGGGCGACCCCGACTTCTTCAAATATCCGAAGGAGAGCCTTTACAAATATGTTAAAAAACGCTGCAATCTCAAGGACGAGGAGTTTATGCAGTATAATGACGATTTGGGTCTTGACCCCGTAAATCTCGGCGAAGAGCACGCTCCGAAGATTGACAAAAAGCACGTAAAGGCCATTGCCGCAATAGTCGGCGAAAAGAACGTCTCACAGAGCGACTACGACCGTCTCGCCGTTTCCTACGGACAGACAATGTACGATCTTCTCAGAATGCGTCACCGTCGTTTTGACTCTCTTCCCGACCTCGTTGTTTTTCCGGAGACAAGCGAGCAGATTGAGAAAATCGTAGCCTACGTCACAAAGAATAAAATACCGCTCTATGTTTACGGCGGCGGCTCGTCGGTTACAAGAGGCGTTGAGCCCATTAACGGCGGCGTTTCTCTTGATATGCGCCGCAACTTCAACAAGGTCATTAAATTCAATGAGACCGATCAGACCATTACAGTTCAGGCAGGTATGTCCGGACCAAAGCTCGAGCAAACGCTTCAAAACGCTCAGAGCCTTTTCGGCGCAAAACGTCCGTACACCTGCGGTCACTTCCCGCAGTCGTTTGAATATTCCTCCGTCGGCGGTTGGACCGTCACACGCGGTGCCGGTCAGAACAGCACCTATTACGGCACCATAGCCGATATAGTTGTTTCGCAGAAATACGCCACACCGATAGGTAAAATCGAGACAAGTCACTATCCGAGAGAGGCAACGGGACCGAATCTCAATCAGGTCATGATGGGCGGCGAGGGCACCTTCGGCGTTCTTACCGAGGTCACGCTCAAGTTTTTCCGCTGGATGCCCGAAAACAGAAAACGCTTTTCTTATATGTTCAAGGACTGGCCGACAGCTATGCGCGCCGCTCGTGAAATGATGCAGTGTGAGTGCGGCTTCTCCTCTGTTTTCCGTCTTTCAGACCCGGAGGAGACTTCATTAATGCTCCATCTTTACAACGTTGACGAAACGCCGCTTGAGCCTCTTCTTGATAAATTGGGCTACAAGGACTTTGAGCGCTGTCTCTTCCTCGGATTTACAGACGGCGAAAAGGGCTTCTCAAGAAACGTTGCGCATAACATAATGAAAATTGCCGTTAAGCACGGCGGTATCCCGATGACCGGCTACGTATGCAAGGGCTGGGAAAAGGGCCGCTTCAACGACCCGTATCTTCGCGATACACTCATGGATTTCGGCTTTATGATTGATACGCTTGAGTGCACGGTCAACTGGTCAAATATGGCTCGTGTTCACCGTGAGGTTCGTGAGGTTTGCCATAAGCTTCCGAACACAATCGTTACAACTCATATGTCGCATTGCTATCCGCAGGGCGCCAACCTCTACTTCATCTTTATGACTAAAATGCAGGACGAAGAGGAGTTCCGTGCTTATCACGCAACAATTCTCGACGCCATACAGAAGAGCGGTGCTGCCATCAGCCACCACCACGGTATCGGAAAGATGTTTGCCCCGTGGCTTGAGGGCTACCTCGGCGAAAAGGAATACGGCATAATCCGCACGCTTAAAAACTATTTTGACCCCGATTACCTTATGAATCCGGGCGGAACCATAGGCCTTGACCTTAAACCCGAGGATAAAAAGTATCTGCGTGAGCATACCGAGTATGTTGACGAGCTCAAGGACTGAAAAGGCTGTTGAAGCGCGGCTCAAAGCCGTAACGTCAAGCATAAACACATAAAATCAAGGCTTTCGTTTCAGGTGAGACGAAAGCCTTTTTATTGCCGATTACAGAAAAACTTACTTTTTGTATAAGCTTTCGGCACTTGCGGCTGTTGACTGTTTGCCGTCGTAATTATATAATAATTTATAACAAAATTTCGCCGCATATGTGATATGCCGCACAAGCAAAGAGGTTCATCATGACAGATAAAAGCTATTCAATTATTTTCAGCAGCCCGACAGGCAACACGAGGCTGCTCGCCGACACCATTCGCGACGCGCTGCCGGAGGAAAACTGTAATTATTTCGGAGTGAGCGAAAACGCCGATACACAATCCGACATTTTATTTATAGGCTTTTGGACGGATAAGGGAACCGCCGACAAGGCGACCTTGGATTTGCTCGAAACGCTGAAAAATAAAAGGATTTTTCTTTTCGGAACGGCGGGCTTCGGCGGAGACGAGGAGTACTTCAAAAAAATCCTCGCAAATACAAAAAAGAGCATTAGCGGCAGCAACATCACAGTCGGTGAGTATATGTGTCAGGGAAAAATGCCGCAAACGGTCAGGGAGCGCTATATCAAAATGAAAAGCCTGCCGAATCCCGCGCCGAATCTCGATATGCTGATTGAAAACTTTGACCGTGCTCTGTCTCATCCCGACGAAAACGATTTGAAAAGGCTGAGGCTCTCCGTGGAAAAGCTGTAATAAGAAGCGACAGCGCGACCTACCCCGCTAAGCTGTGCCGCGTATCATATTACTATTGATTTATTGTAAAAATAATGATAAAATATTCAGCGTAGCACGTAAGCAGGTGTAGTTTAATGGCAGAACATCAGCTTCCCAAGCTGAATACGGGGGTTCGATTCCCCTCACCTGCTCCAAAAGATAAAATCGTCGCACCAATGCGACGTCAATGATTAAATCAATCTGAAAAGATTGATTTTTTTTGTGCGTTATTACAAAGGAAAAGGAAGGAATGATATAAATGAATAATTTAAACAACAATGCAGAGGATAGATTTGTTGTGTCAGATAAAGATATTAAATGGGGTATAAATGGACAACAAAAAACGGAAGAGGAAATTAATAGGTACATGGCAGAAAAACGAAAAAAATTACAGGAAGTTTCTCTTGATAAATATATGATAATAGGTAGTGTTGTCGAAATTCAGGGAAATTTTGATAAGCTAATGATAATCGGGTATAAAGTCAAAGATAGAGATGGGAAAATTATGGATTATATGGCTTGCAAATATCCGAATGGTGCAACAGATTCATTAACATTTTTTAATCATAATGATATAAAAAAAATATATTTTGTTGGATTTACTACTGAATATGGTAATGAATATAAAAGCAATTTAGATAATAAAAACGAGGAAAAATGAAGGCTCGTATAATATGTTGGGTGCTGTTGTTGGAGATGTAATTGATTCGGTGTTACTGACTATGATGAAAATGGTAAAGAGGTTCTTAAATAGATTTGAAAATAATGAAACATTTACTTGTGCATTTTTAACATCTTGTTATACTGGAATGAGAACTGGAGAGGTATTTGCATTAACTTGGGATATATTGATTTAGACAATGGAACAATATCAGTCAAACATAATGTTTATGATAAACCTAAAGACGAATAGCAAGACATTAATTAATTGAGAGTTTATATACTCCCATAATATTGGTTTATTTTGTCGTGTAAATAATCAATATTATTTTTAGTAATTTTCTTAAAAGCTTTATTTATTTCATCAATCATGTAATTCATAGCTATATTTTGAGCTTGTTCAATAACTTCTTTTGTTCGTAAACGTGTATAGTTAAGGCTCCAAAAACGGCAAGTATCAAAGGATACTTGCCGTTTTTTACTTTTTCGCATTTTACTCTCCTCTCGTTTTTCTTTCGTCTATCCGTCGTCCGCTCACTTCATTATTCGCTGTTCACTTTTCTCTCTTCGCTCAACCTCTCCTCTCTTGCAGAGGAAGGTGATTTACCGTAAGGCAAGCCGGAGGGATTTTGCCTCCCTTGTAAAGGGAGGTGGGCCTCGTCAAGGCAAGCCGGAGGGATTTTGCGGAGTTATATGGAATTTAAATAGAAAGCAAATTACTTTTTAATCCCTCAGTCCGCTCGTGAACTCGCGTCCAGCTCCCTTTTCAAGGGAGCCTAAACAATCCCTCAGTCTGTTCGCGTTGCTCACAGCCAGCTCCTGACGGGAGCCCGTCCCCTTTGTCACTTCGTGACATTTCCCCACACCGTGGGGAATCACCCTTTACAAGGGAGCCTAAACAATCCCTCAGTCTATTCGCGTTGCTCACAGACAGCTCCTGACGGGAGCCCGTCCCCTTTGTCGCTTCGCGACATTTCCCCACACCGTGGGGAATCACCCTTTTCAAGGGAGCCTATTACTATTAGGGTGCCGCGCCTTGTAAATAAAACCCATTAAAAAAAGCTCCCCTTGGGGGAGCTTTTCGTTTTTATTCGCCGCCGGTACGTCTGAAAAGGTCGTTAATGTGTCTGAAATAATTTTTGTCTATACCGTCTATTGTTTCCTCGGTGGTTCTGAACTGCCAGTTGCCGAACGCTCTGCCGGGAACATTCATACGCGCGTCCGAGCCGAAGCCGCACATATCCTGATAAGAAATGACGGCAAGCTTTGCCGAAGAGCGCCACACGGTTTCGATAATCTTGCGGCAGGACGGGCTGTAATATCCGCCGTCGCCCCAATTATCGCCCGTAAATCCGCAGTAATCAAGCGCAAAGGCTCGCTCTTCGGGCGTTGCCTCCCAAAGCCACGCAAGCAGCGTTGTATTGTCGTGCGTGCCGACATATGCTACGGTATTCAGCGGATAGTTATGCGGCAGATGTGTGCTGTTTCCGCACGGGTCAAAGCCGAACTGTATTACACGCATACCGGGGAACCGAGTTTTATCAAGCAGCTGTGTGACGTCCTCGCCGAACACGCCGAGATCCTCTGCAATAATAGGAACGTCTCCCATTTCTTCCTTTACGGCGTCAAAAAATTTCATTCCGGGCCCCTTGACCCATTCGCCGTTTTTCGCCGTTTTTTCGTCCGCAGGAACCGCCCAATATGACGCAAATGCGCGAAAATGGTCAATTCTGACCGTATCATAAAGCCGAAAAGCGTCCTTTATGCGGCTGAGCCACCAGGCATATCCCGTTTTTTCAAGCACTTCCCAATTATAAAGCGGGTTGCCCCAAAGCTGACCGTCCTTTGAGAAGTAATCGGGCGGAACTCCCGAAACTCTGCGGCGCACAAAGCTACGCTCGTCTATCTCAAAAAGCTCCGTATTGCTCCAAACATCGGCACTGTCGGTTGAGACGTATATCGGCATATCGCCGAGTATTTTTACGCCGTTTTCGTTGGCAAACTGCTTTATGCGGTGCCATTGAGAAAAGGCAATATACTGCTCGAATTTATAAAAATCGGCTTCGTCTTTCAACTCGTCTCTGTTTTTAAGCGCATTTTCGTACCGCGCGAATTTTTCATCCCACTCATACCACGGCTTGCCGCCGAATTTTTCCTTTGCGGCGCAAAACAGCGAATATGCTTCGCACCACGGGTTCTCCTCGCAGAATTTTTCAGTCTCCGCAGATACTTCGTTTTTCTTGTTTTGATACGCGATTTTTAAAAGCTCCCTGCGGCTTTTTGCGGCAAATTCGTAGTCCGCCGTGTAAGGCGAGCCGTAATATACGCTTCTTGCAAGGTCGTCTTCCGACACAAAACCGTCATTTTTGAGCGTGTCCGGGTCAATCAGAAGCGGTGACAACGCAAATGCCGCCGGAGACGCATAAGGTGAGCCGTAAAAATCCGTAGGACAAAGCGGCAGCACCTGCCAATATGAAAACCCCATATCCTTGATACGGCGTATAAACCGTTTTGTCTCTTCGCCCATTACGCCGATTCCGTATTTTGACGGGAGCGACGTGATATGCATTAAAACTCCGCCGGCTCTTGTGTTAAGCATTATATAATTCCCCTTTTTTGAGCTTCGTCTTGATTTATGCCGCTTTGAGATACTCCTCAAGGCACAGGCCGCTCTTATTCATCGCCTTTGCAGCCTCTTTGCCGACATAACGCCAATGCCACGGCTGATAATTCATACCCGTTTTGTCAGTTTTATTTTCGGGATAGCGCAAAATAAAGCCGTAATCCTGCGCATTTTTTACAAGCCACGAAAACTCCTTTGTAGAGGCAAAATCGGAGCTTGCACTCACAATATCCATTGACAGACCGAGATTTTGCTCGGAATATCCGCCCGGCAAAATAAACGTGCGCGCCTTTGCGGCGGCGTCGTCATCGGACAAGCCCTGATTTTTATAATAACTCACCTTTCGGTTGTAATTATCGTTTTGACGTGAAACCGAGCAATACCCTGCATACGGAGTTAAAACACAGCCGTCCTTCTTTGCGGCGTCGTACATCTCTTGATACGCTTTAACAACTCTCGAATCAAGCTGCACGCTGCTTCCGCTTATCGCGTTTGCAAGCGACGGCACATATCCGTCGGGCAGCTTATGCCCTGCGTTAACAAGCGTGAGCTCCCAATTGCCCGAGCTCGGGTCTACGGTTTGAGGATTGTTAAAATCGGCTGCCGAAGCCGTAACGGGCGGTGCCGATGCGGTCGTCTCCGGAACGGGTTCAGGGGCTGTCGTTTCCGCGGTAGTCTCTTCTTCGGTCGTCTCCTCCTGCGGTTCTTCCTGTGTGGTTGTTTCGCTGATTTTTGCTTCGAGCCTCTCGACGGCAGGGTCCTTTACCTCTCTTTGCCCTATCGTAAGCTCACCGACTATAAGCCCCGTCATTATAACGGCCAAAATTACAAACAGCAAAAATTTTCTTTTTACCGTCTTTTTCAATCTGACTTTTTTCTTCATATTTCGCGTCCTTTTAAAATCTCTTCTTGATATTTTAAAATGTTTACGTCGGATTGTCAATCAAAAGGCGCATTTCGGCGACAAAATTCAGCCGACGGAGACTTTTTTCTCATCAAAGTAAGCGAAGCCGTCAATCCACACATTGATTTTTTATCTTTAAGGCGCTCCGACAATGCGCAAAAAAGACCCTGCGGATTTTACTCTGCAAGGTCTTTTTCCTGTTATGGTTTAAAAATTGGGGTTGCCCAAAATCAAGCTCTGATTATTTGTTCTTCTCTGCGATTGCAGCCTGAGCAGCAGCAAGACGAGCGATCGGAACACGGAACGGTGAGCAAGATACATAGTCGAGGCCGATCTTGTGGCAGAACTCAACGGAAGACGGGTCGCCGCCGTGCTCACCGCAGATACCGCAGTGAAGTGACGGACGGGTAGCTTTACCGTTCTTAACAGCCATTTCCATGAGCTGGCCTACGCCGACCTGGTCAAGCTTAGCAAACGGATCGCTCTCGAATATCTTCTTGTCATAGTAAGCACCGAGGAACTTACCTGCATCGTCACGGCTGAAGCCGTAAGTCATCTGAGTAAGGTCGTTGGTACCGAAGCAGAAGAACTCAGCTTCCTTAGCGATGTCGCCTGCAGTAAGAGCCGCACGCGGAATCTCTATCATGGTACCTACTTCATACTTCATATCGGAGCCGGCAGCTGCAATTTCTGCATCTGCAGTCTCAACAACGATGTCCTTAACATATTTAAGCTCTTTAGCGTCGCATGAAAGCGGAATCATAATTTCGGGAGCAACAGTCCAGTCCGGATGAGCCTTCTGAACGTTGATAGCGGCGCGGATAACAGCCTTAGTCTGCATCTTTGCGATTTCCGGATAGGTTACTGCAAGACGAAGTCCGCGGTGACCCATCATCGGGTTAAACTCGTGAAGAGAAGCGATGATAGCCTTAATCTGCTCAACGGTCTTGCCCTGAGCGTCTGCAAGCTTCTTGATGTCAGCTTCTTCGGTGGGAACGAACTCGTGAAGAGGCGGATCGAGGAAACGGATTGTTACCGGGCAGCCCTCAAGTGCTTCATAGAGCTTTTCAAAGTCGCTCTGCTGATAAGGAAGAATCTTATCAAGAGCAGCTTCTCTCTCTTCAACGGTGTCGGAGCAAATCATCTCTCTGAATGCGGCAATTCTGTCCTCTTCAAAGAACATATGCTCTGTACGGCAAAGGCCGATGCCCTCAGCGCCGAGTTCTCTTGCCTTCTTAGCGTCAGCCGGAGTATCTGCATTGGTACGAACCTTGAGGGTTCTGTACTTATCAGCCCAGCCCATTATTCTGCCGAAGGTACCTGCTATGGTAGCGTCAACAGTCGGGATAATGCCCTCATAGATGTTGCCGGTAGAACCGTCTATTGAAATGTAGTCGCCCTCGTGGAATTCCTTGCCTGCGAGAGTGAACTTCTTATTTTCTTCGTCCATATCGATAGCTGTGCAGCCCGATACGCAGCAAGTACCCATACCGCGTGCAACAACGGCAGCGTGTGAAGTCATACCGCCGCGAACGGTGAGAATACCCTGAGAAGCCTTCATACCGGTGATGTCCTCGGGAGAGGTCTCAAGACGAACAAGAACAACCTTTTCGCCTCTCTCGTTCCACTCCTCTGCATCCTCTGCGGTGAATACTATCTTACCGCAAGCAGCACCGGGAGAAGCACCGAGGCCCTTGCCGAGCGGAGTAGCTGCTTTAAGAGCTGCTGCGTCAAACTGCGGGTGAAGAAGAGTATCAAGGTTACGCGGATCGATCATAGCTACCGCTTCTTCCTCGGTTCTCATACCCTCGTCAACGAGGTCGCAAGCAATCTGAAGAGCTGCCTGAGCTGTTCTCTTACCGTTTCTGGTCTGAAGCATATAAAGCTTGCCGTGCTCAACGGTGAACTCCATATCCTGCATATCTCTGTAATGATCCTCAAGGGTCTTGCAAACATTTTTAAACTCTGCAAATGCCTCGGGGAACTTCTGCTCCATCTCTGTGATGTGCATGGGAGTACGAACGCCTGCAACAACGTCCTCGCCCTGAGCGTTTGTAAGGAACTCACCGAAGAGGCCCTTAGCGCCGGTAGCCGGGTCACGTGTGAATGCAACGCCTGTGCCGCAATCATCGCCCATGTTGCCGAATGCCATTGACTGTACGTTAACTGCGGTACCCCATGAATACGGGATGTCGTTATCACGGCGATAAACGTTTGCACGGGGGTTGTCCCATGAACGGAAAACAGCCTTGATAGCGCCCATGAGCTGATCCTTGGGATCGCTCGGGAAATCCTCGCCTATTTTAGCCTTATACTCATCCTTGAACTGCATAGCGAGCTTTTTAAGGTCGTCGGCGTCAAGCTCTACGTCCTGAGTTACGCCCTTTTCCTTTTTCATAGCGTCTATAAGCTGTTCAAAATATTTCTTGCCGACTTCCATAACAACGTCGGAATACATCTGAATAAATCTTCTGTAGCAGTCCCAAGCCCATCTCGGATTGCCTGACATTTCGGAAATTGTGTTAACAACCTCCTCGTTAAGGCCGAGGTTGAGGATTGTGTCCATCATACCGGGCATTGAAGCGCGCGCACCGGAACGAACCGATACGAGAAGCGGATTTTTCTTATCGCCGAACTTTTTACCGGTGATGCCTTCCATCTTTACGATGTACTCGTTTATTTCAGCCATGATCTCGGGATTGATCTCGCGGCCGTCCTCATAATACTGAGTACAAGCTTCTGTGGTGATAGTGAAGCCCTGCGGTACCGGAAGACCGATGTTGGTCATTTCGGCAAGGTTTGCGCCTTTACCGCCGAGGAGCTCACGCATGTTAGCATTACCCTCTGAAAAAAGGTAGCAATACTTTTTTGCCATTGAGAATACCTCCAATTATAAATTACAGTGTTAATGGCTGCCCTCGCTTTAAAGCTATGGGCATTATAAACCGCTTGATATTATAACAGAAAAAATACGGCATTTCCATAGTTTTTGCGAATTTTTTGTATTTCGGCGAAATAAATTAAGCACAAAATACAATTTTGAGCATTTTAGGGGAAAATATGCAAGTTTTACGCCGCTTTTTGCGAGTAACAACTGTGCAAATCAAAAAGGAGCCGTAAAAATTACAGCTCCTTTCGGAAATGAAATTATACAAGACCCGTGTACATCTTTAAGATGTACTCCGCGTCAAAGGTCGAAATATCGCCGCTGCGGTTTGCATCCGCAACATATTTAGCCGTGGGAGACAGCTCCTCCATACCGTTTACGTATCTTAAAGCAAGCCTTGAGTCAACGGGCGTTATGCTACCGTCAAGGTCCACGTCGCCGAGCTTTGCCGTAAGCGGAGCCACATAGTGAGTTCCCGCATTATAAACGAGAAACTGCGGATACTCCGTCCAAGTGTCAACGGTCGGCTGCGTTTTCGCCGTCATCGCCCGCACATAAAGGTCACAGCCGTTTTTGCGGTAATCAAACATCGAATGGCCGTAATTCTTTATAAACCATGTGTTTTCGGGGAGCATACAGGTTGAGGCGTCGATAATGCCGTCCTCGGAAAGACAGTTGTGCCCGACGTCCCTCGCCTGAACGTAATCGTCGCCGAGAGTCGTTTTAAGACGGGCGCAGGTGGCACCGCCGCTTGTACGGTTTGTCTCTATAACTCCGTCGCTCGTGTAATCGGCGGTAGGCGTAAACGGCGCTATATAAAGATTGTAGTTTGAGAATATGCAAACAGAAGTGCCGCTTGCCTTGGCTCTCTGTAAAATCGAAGAAATATTCGCCTGTATATCGTGTATCTCGTCGATTTTTCTCTCAAAGGTCGCCCAGTTGGCTGCTATCACGGAAGCCGAGACACCGCTTTGCTGCTGATTTTTCTCCATATACGCCCGCATTACGGCTTTTGCGTCATCATAGTATTCATCGGGTACAAACGCCCAAAGACTCGGCGTGTAGCCGAAGCCGGAAACAAGGCACTCGGTATAAATTCGATCCTTATAGGTTCTGCCGCTGCCGTCGGGAAGCTCGGTCTCGAGGAAGCCTTCAAGCTTCGGCACCGCAAGCTGCAAAAGCTTGAGTGTGTCAAGCACCTTGCCGAGAGTGTCGGAATTCATACTCTGATTTATAAACGGGATAAGCTCATCTATGCCGACGTCTATCTCGCCCTTAAAGAGACAGCCCACCATATCAAGACCCGTAAATGCGGAATTGAGCATGGTTATGTTTGAGACGTCGTCACAGCCGTAAAGCCCCAAATACGAAGCCAAAACCGCTCCGCCCATACTGTGGCCGGCAATTGACACCTTGTCGACGTGCTTATCCGCCTTGATTTTTTGAACATACGCGTTTATGTCCGCTGCAAGCTCCTGCATAGATTTATGCCAAGTAAGACCGTAAACGTAAACGTTGTCGGCACCGACTTCGTCGCAGCACGCGTCGACTATATCCTTATCAAAGACGTCTCCCCTTGTGACCTCGTCAAGTCCGTATTGCGATACCGGCTCGGTATATTGGTCTATAACGGTGACGTCGGGGTGCTTTGCCGTGCCGTCGGGATTGCACGAAACCGGCTCGAAAAGATTGTTTGCTATTTCCACTATTCCCGTGCAAAACGTTTCATAATCTCCCTTTAGAAACGCGCCGAGCGGAGCTATGGCGTTTTTCGCCGTTTCAACTATTGCGTCCTGCGACGGCCCCCAAACCTGATTTCCGTCACCGTCCACCAGCACATATTCGCCGAAGCCGGCTATTATCAGGATAGGCGTAACCTTATCCTTGGGCTCTGCGGCTGCCGCGGGAACAAAGCAAAGAACTGTCATGGTCAGTGCCAAAAGTACACTGACAAGCTTTTTCATCCTGTTTTTTGACATAATTATTCTCCCCCTGCTTTAAACAATTAAGTAGATATTACCATAATTATATCATTTTTGCAATATTTTTTATACAATCAGCTCATAAAATCCGTCTCAACCCTTTTAATTGACGTTTCGGGCGAATATGTCCATTTATCTATGTGACCGTCACTTATAAAATAATCCGCCGCCGGACTTTTGCCGTCACCGGTAAAATAGTCCACGATAATAAGCTTTATTTTCATCCTTTCGGGATTTATGCTTTTTATGTAAACCGCGGCACTGTCGCCTGCGCGCGGCCCTGAGGCGCATTCGGCAAGCCCTGCAAGATTGGGCGCAAGCTCCACGAATATACCGTAATCCTCCACAGAGCGTATTACTCCGGGCACGGTTTCTCCGGGCGCGAATTTTGAAGCGTTTTCCTCCCAAGTGCCGAGCAGTTCCTTTTGCGACAAGGTGATTCTGCCGTTTTCGTCTATCGATTTCACAACTGCCTTTATATCCTGATTAACCGAAAAACGAACACACGGATGAGGTATGCGCGACACCGAGATACCGTCTATCGGCATAAGTGCCGAAATGCCTGCGCCTATGTCGCAAAACGCGCCGAACGGCTCAAGGTGCGTCACGCGCGCGTCGATTATATCGCCCGGAATGAGTCTTGAAGTATAATTTACCGCGCACTCTTCTTGGAGCTTGCGGCGGCTGAGCAGAGCGAATGTCTCGCCCCTTTCATTCTCGGAAAATCCCGTTATCACAAAGTCAACGGGCTTATTAACGCGCGATATTATGGCTATGTCGCGAACCGTGTTATCTTCAATCCCCATAGCGCATTCCTTGCGCGGCATAAATCCCTTCATACACCTTAAATCCACGTCGAGATTGTGTCCGCGGTCGCAGAGAACCGCGCGCGCCTCAAGCGATTCTCCCGACAAAAAGGCGTTTTTGAGCTCCGCCGGGCTTGAAAGTCTTTTTTCGACGGCTTCGATGTCCGGGCGTGCACCCTCGGGGTAATATTTTTTCATAATTCTCACCTGCTTTGTTTACACTATGCCTGCCGCTTTATAAACACCGTGTCCCTTATGGCAGGTACAACACTATATGTATATGCGGCAGCTCTTCGGTTGAGAATTAACGCGCGATTTTATTTTAGCCCGGCAAGCCTCCGGTTTTGCCGCGACGCAGAACGAAGCGAGCCGCTCAAAACCGTAATAAACAAAGTCCGGGAAATGCAAAAGTGCCGCAAACACGAGGTCTGCGACACTTTTTTACACCATATTCAAATATCACTTTTTAGCCTGTTTCGAGTACTTCTTGAGATATATAAATCTCATAAGTCTTGTCTCAATGGGGCTTATGGGCTTGCCTGCCTCAAACAGTCTTGCGCCGACTGCGGTCTTGCAGCCCTTATCCATTACCATTTCAACCGCTGTGGCATCATATTCGCTGCCCGATACGCAAAGCGCACCGTTGTTGTTAAGAAGAACTCCGTTTCTTCCCTTAAGAGCCTTTACGACCTTCTTAGCGGTCTTTTTGGTGCTGTTGGGATTAAATGTTACCGAGCGAACGGTTGCGCCGACAAGCTGTGCAAAATCGTCAAGAAGCGGCTTCATTGTTTTGCCCGACTTAGACATTGCGACTTCCGCCGGTGTTTTGGTGTGCATAATGAAGTTTACGTCCTTGCGCTTTTTATAGATGGCTCTGTGCATTTCAGCCGAAGCCGGATAATCATTGCCTGCTACAAGCTCACCCGTTTTAATATCTATTCTGACTATCGAGCCGTCGCCGTCTACGGCACTTATATTAAACACGCTGCCGTCACGTTCGCTGTTGCACGGCTCAAATACCGGAGCCTCCTTGGCACTCGAGTCAAAGAGAGAGCCGATATACTCGGCTACGTCGCCGAGGGTCTCGGCTACCTTACCGGTGATGAGACGGTATCTGTTTTTAACGGTAGTTTCGCAGATCTTTTCGAGCTCTGCCGCTACCTTAAACGCCTCGTCGTAATCCTTACCCATGCAAAGAGCACCGTGGTGAGCCATAATTACGGCCTTGGAGTCCGAACGCTTTATAGCCTCGACAACGCCCTTGCGAAGCTTGCCGGTTCCGGGAAGTCCGTATGCCGCAATCGGGACATTATCGCCGACTATTTCGGCCGACGCGGGTTCAACCTCGTTTATATCCATACCGAGCGCACTTATGACGGACGCCTGCATCTGATGCGTGTGAATTACGAAATTAACCTCGGGGCGAAGACGATATGCCTCGGCATGAATGCCCTTTTCGGAGGACGGCTTAATGTCACCCTCATAGCTGCAATCGTCGATATTAACAACTACTATTTCGTCGGGAGTAAGAGTTTCATAGGGACGTCCGCTCGGAGTAATAACGAATCTCTTATCGTCTACTCTGCATGAAATATTACCCCATGTTCTCGCGATAAGGCCGTATTCAACAACCTCTATACCGGCTTTAATGACGAGCTGTTTTGCTTCCATTATATCCATTGTATTCACCTCTTCGTTATTTATAACAAAGCGGGACAGACGGAAAACCCGTCCGCCCCGTTTTCTTGGGATTAAATTCAGTCAGCTTTAACAGCGACGTTTTCAAATACTCTGTCGAAGCAAGCAAGAGCCTGATCGATCATCTTAGGAGTATAAGCGGCTGAAGTATAAAGACGGCTGCCTGCGAGAGTTACAAGACCCTCTGCCATATAAGCTGCGCCCATATGCTCCATTTCCTTCTGTCTTATGCCGGTCTCGCCGAGAATTGCCGGGATTTCCCACGGTTTCTTCCAGTTAATCTGATAGTGCATTGTGCCGACTGTCTCAAGGTGGCAGATAGAGCCGGTGTTCCAAACTACGAAGGGAAGACCGTGCTTCTTAACGAGCTCTTTAAGACCCGCACAAATTCTGTCGCCCATCTGACCTGCCTTCTGGCAAGCGTTTGTTCTTTCGATTTCTTCAAGAGTGAAGTAACCTGCGCAGCATGAAAGCGGGTTAGCGGTCATTGTGCCGCCGACAAGAGCCTTGTGGATCTTCTTACCGCTCGAATCAAGGCCTGCACCGAGATACTTCATGTACTCTCTCTTACCGCCGATGCCGCCTGCACCCGGATAACCGCCTGCAATAACTTTACCGAATATGGTAAGGTCGGGCGATACGCCGAAGTAACCTTGAGCACCTGCCATACCGATACGGAAGCCTGTAACAACCTCATCGAATACGAGGAGTGCGCCGTATTTGCGGCAAAGACGCTCAACGCCTTTAACATATTCAACGGTGATGGGGGTAGTACCGCTCTCGGGGCCTACCGGCTCCATATAAACGGCTGCTGTGCCGCCGCGGAACTGGTTGAGTCTGAGCTTTTTCTCAAGATCGTCAAGATCGTTCGGAGTAGTCTCCTGAATGAACATGAAGCAGTTGAGCGGAACACCGTGAGCCTGTGTGAACTTGGTGCCGTTTACGCGGATACCGTAAGCCATCTGATCTGACCAGCCGTGGTAAGCGCCGCCCATCTTTATGATGTTCTTATGCTTTGTAGCAAGTCTCGCGATACGAGCCGCACCCATGCAAGCCTCGGTGCCCGAGCCCATCATACGGAACATATCAACGGTTTCAACGCTGTCGGAAATCTTTTTGGCGAGCTTGTACTCAAACTCGTGGAAAAGTCCGGTTGAGGGACCGCAAGTATTAAGGAGGTCGATGACCTGCTCACGAACAGCTTTCGGGTTGGAGCCGAGAACAGTCGGGCCGCCTGCCTGAAGGAAGTCAAAATACTTGTTGCCGTCAACGTCATAGAGATATGCACCCTCTGCCTTTGTGAAAACAAGCGGGAAGGGATAGTTGAAAGCAAGGTTATGCTGAACGCCGCCGGGGATTATCTGGCGAGCTTCCTCAATCTGTGCTTTTGATTTGAGGCACTTTTTGTTGTAATACTCATCCTCGTATTTTTTAAGAGCCTCCGGCTTGATGGTGTAAATCGGCTTTTTAATAAGCTCATCAAGCTCTTTGTTGACTGCAACAGCGTCATTGTACTCCGAAATTGCAAATCTTGTGTCCATATCGTGACCTCCGTTTAATAAAATTAACGAAACGGTGCTGCGCAAAAGCGGCGCACCATAGATAACCACGTGAAGTGAATTACCGTTCACTTGTAATTATAGCACAAAAAAGACTCTTGTCAACGCAAAAATACGACGCGGCAAACAAATCGAACTCAAAATTGCGGACGTTTAGATGTTTTTTAACTATTATTTGAATTTGTTAAACTAAACAGCCGCGAATTTGAAAAAATGACGAATACATCTGTGGGGTGTAAATGAGCAACTACACAATATATTGATGATTACTCCGTCAAAATAAATAATCGATGTGTTAATTATTCGTCAATCTGCCGAAATTTCGAAATTGCGGCAAAAATCGCGGATTTTTTGCATAAATGTCTCTTTCGACTGCCGAATTTGCATTGCAGCCGCTTTCAGGCTCCATCAAATAGGGTGATTCCCCACGGTGTGGGGAAATGTCTCGTAGTGACAAAGGGACTCTCTCCCGTCAGGAGCTGGCTGTGAGCAACGCGAACAGACTGAGGGATTATTCAGGCTCCCTTGTAAAGGGAGCTGGCTACGAACGTAGTGAGTAGACTGAGGGATTTAATAGGCTCCCTTGTAAGGGGTGATTCCCCACGGTGTGGGGAAATGTCGCGGAGCGACAAAGGGGACGGGCTCCCGTCAGGAGCTGGCTGTGAGCAACGTGAACAGACTGAGGGATTAAAAAACAAAATACTACCTATTTAAAACTCATACACCCCCACAAAATCCCTCCGAGTTGCCTTCGGCAACCCACCTCCCTTTTCAAGGGAGGCAAAAAGCGAATTAAAAGG
>OHZG01000085.1_pt1 | contig 48779 bp, 45 predicted proteins | sample 1580431 | NCBI WGS metagenome assembly OHZG01 (sample SAMEA3882527, study PRJEB24775) | human gut metagenome | biome: human-associated habitat; feature: intestine environment; material: feces | place: Netherlands | collected 2009/2010 | reverse complement strand
TCCAGGAGTTAGAGTTTAACGAAAACTTGATGGTTTGTGAAGATACTCTTTTGGTGAATCAGTATTATGCAAAAGCACAAAAGATAAAGTTTGTAAAAAACATTAATTATTTATATACAGTTGGAAATGCAAATTCCCTGAATAATTCAAAGTACTCTATCAAGCTGTTAGACATGCATAGAATGGCAAATGAAGAAGCGCTGAAGTGTTTAAAAGAAGATGGAACATTTACAAAGAAAGACCTGAATTTTAAACGTGATTTGTTTCTAATGTATTATGCAGATTATTTTTATTATTATCTTTTTCAATCAACAGATAAATGGAAGATGCGAAAAAAAATATTATCAGAGTTATATCAAAAGGTATATTTCAAAGAATTAGAAGCACAGATACATAAAATTCTTGCTACGGAAAGTAAAAAATACAGAAAAATTTTACTGCTAAAAAAACCATCTGTGGAGCTTTTTATATGTCAGATTATAAAACAATGTCAAAAGAGAAAGGATAAAAAATAAAGTGGAACAGAATTGGACAACTATTATAAAACCCAAAAACAAGCTAATGGATCTCAAATTAAAAGAAATATGGCAGTATAGAGATCTGATTATGATGTTTGTAAAGAGAGATTTTAAGACACTGTATAAGCAGACGGTGTTAGGACCATTATGGATTTTGATTACACCATTGTTAACAACTTTTATGCAGGTATTAGTGTTTGGAGGAATTGCTAATATATCAACGGATGGGATGCCACAGTTTGTATTTTATATGGCAGGCAATACATTATGGCTATACTTTTCAAGCTGTTTAAACAAAACGGCAAATACGTTTGTGGGTAATGCAGGGGTATTTGGTAAGGTATATTTCCCAAGATTAGTAACTCCAATTTCAATTACCATCTCAGGTTTGATTTCATTTGCGGTGCAGTTTTCTATATTCGTAGCTGCAGTAATCTATTATGCCGTAAAAGGCAATATACATCCGAATGGTTATCTGCTGTTACTGCCAATTCTGATTATAGAACTGGCAATGCTTGGAATGGGATGTGGTATTATCATTTCAGCACTTACAACGAAATATAGAGATTTAACGGTGCTGGTGGGATTTGGTGTTCAGTTGTGGATGTATGGCAGTGCAATTATTTTTCCGGTGTCCGCTGTACCAGAAAAATGGGGAAAACTGTTAATGTTAAATCCGGTTGTTCCAATCGTAGAGGCATTTCGTTATGGATTTACCGGAAGCGGTACATGGTCACCGATGTATCTTGCAATCAGTATGGGGATGACGGCAGTTATCATGTTTATTGGAATTGTAATATTCAATAAAGTTGAAAAAACTTTTATGGATACTGTATAAAAATAGCGAAAGAGAATTGTAAAGATGATACCAAAAAAGATACACTATTGCTGGGTAGGGGGAAATTCCAAACCACCACTTGTCAAAAAATGCATCCAGAGCTGGAAAAAATATTGCCCTGATTATGAAATAATCGAGTGGAATGAAAGCAATTATGATATTTCAAAAAACATATATATGAAGCAGGCGTATGAAGCAAAAAAATGGGCTTTTGTAACAGACTACATGAGGCTGGACATTATTTATGAACATGGAGGAATATATCTTGATACAGATGTGGAATTGATAAAAAATATAGATGATTTATTATCAAACGAAGCATTTGCAGGGATAGAGTCGATTAACGAGAACGAAAACAATGTTGCTCTTGGATTGGGATTCGGAGCAGAAAAGGGACATCCACTTATCGGAAATATGCGAAGCTGTTATGATGAATTACAGTTTTTAAATAGTGACAATACGTATAACATGGTAGCAATTCCGGTGTATATAACGAATTTTTTAAAACAACTTGGATATGAAAATCAAAATAAATTGCAGAAACTGCAGGGGATTACGATTTATCCGTCGGAGTATTTTTGCCCGAAAAGTTGGACAACTGGTGTAAAGAGAATAACGAGACATACATATTCGATTCACCATTACAGTGCATCGTGGTATGATGAAAAAAAACAAAAACAGTATAGAGAAGAACTAAAACAAAAGAAAAAAGATTATTATAGGCATATGCCAAATCGAATCATAAAAGGAATATTAGGAGACAGCAAATATAATAAGATAAAAAAACTATTTGGAAAGTAATGATAGTTTTGTGCAAGGAGAAAATTCATGGATAACGAATTAGTACTAAAGGTGGATAATATTAAGAAACGTTATCGCCTTGGCGTAATCGGAGGGGGAACCCTTCAAGGAGATATTCAGAGCTGGTGGGCCAGAATCAGAGGAAAAGAGGATCCAAATCTAAAAATAGGATCCGATACAAATACAAAAAGGGGTTCCTTCATGGCACTCGATGGGATTAGTTTCGAGGTTAAAAAGGGAGAACGCCTCGGAATTATAGGAGGAAATGGAGCAGGTAAGTCCACAACACTGAAACTCTTGTCACGAGTAACGGCTCCGACAGAAGGCACCATTTACATTAATGGACGAATCAGCAGTATGCTTGAAGTCGGAACAGGATTTCATCCGGAACTGACAGGTAGAGAAAATGTATATTTGAATGGTGCAATTCTTGGAATGTCTAAAGAAGAAGTTGATAAGAAGATAGAAGACATCATTGATTTTTCAGAATGCAGACAGTTTATTGATACACCGGTAAAAAGATATTCATCGGGTATGTATGTTAAGCTAGCCTTTTCCGTGGCTGCACATTTGGATTCTGAAATACTGATTATGGATGAAGTCCTTGCAGTTGGAGATATGAATTTTCAGAAAAAATGTTTGAATAAAATGTGCGAGGTTGCAGAGCAGGAAGGAAGAACAATTCTTTATGTAAGCCATAATATGAATACAATTAGACAATTATGTGACAGATGTATTGTTCTCCAGAAAGGTCATCTGGTATATGATGGAGATGTAGAAGAGGCGATTTCTATTTATATGAATCAGTCAGATGAATTAAAAACATCTTATGATTATTCAAATATTCCCAGATCAGAGAATGAGACCAGAAGTATTCAACTGCTGGGGCTGGATATTAATGATAGAACAGAAAATCGTGTATCACAAGGAGAAAATCTAAAGTTTACTTTACATTGCAAAGCAAATGCAGAAGCAGAAAATGTAGGATTTCGCTTTGAAATATATTATAAAGATGGAACGGTTGTGGGTACTGTCTTTACGAACAAAGAATTGTCTGCTTCTAAAGGGCAAAAGGTAGATCTGGATATTGAATTAGCAACCAAAAATTTTGCACCTGGCAGATATCATGCGGTAGCATTAGCGTATGAATATGATAAATTCGGTAATCAGGTGGGAGTAGATCGTGTCGAACCAGCATTAGTATTTGAAGTGACGAATAAGGATAAGGGTAGCCTAATGTGGTTACATCAATATTGGGGACATGTATGTTTTGATGATATGCAGATAAAAAATATAAGGATATTATAAGGTATGAGAATTACGGTATTTACACCTGCGTATAATCGCGGATATATAATTGAAAAATTGTATCGATCACTTCAGAATCAGACATTTCGAAACTTTGAATGGCTGATTATTGATGATGGATCAAGTGATAATACAAGTGAAAAAATACAAAGCTTTATTCAGGATAACAATGATTTTCCTATCATTTTTGAAAAAGTAGAAAATGGAGGAAAACACCGGGCAATCAATCTAGGAGTTCAAAAAGCCAGGGGAGAACTGTTCTTTATCGTAGATTCTGACGATTATTTAACCAATACTTCACTAGAGATTGTGGATCAGGTGGAAAAGGCTATTCCAAAAGAGCAGAAAAAAAATTTTGCCGGAATTTGTGGCGAAAGGGGATATTCAGAAAATGAGATTATGGGAACCACCTTTAAAGGCGATGTGATTGATATTACTTCACTAGAACGAATGAAGTATGGAATTACTGGGGACAAAGCAGAGGTATTTTATACAAAAGTCATAAAACAATATCCATTTCCAGAGTTTGAGGGAGAAAAGTTCTTGACCGAGTGTATTGTGTGGGACAGAATTGCAGCTGCCGGATATAAACTTCGATATTTTAATAAAATCATATATATATGTGATTACCTGCCAGACGGATTAACGATGAATTCTGAGAAAATGTTCTTAACATCACCGAAAGGGTATGGATTGTTTTTGTATCAGGAAAAGTTATATCATAAAATGACAGGATTAAAGATGTGGAATCAATACCTGCAATATTACTACAAATTAAGAAATAAATATTCGTTTATGCAAATAGCGAGAAATGTACATATGAATCCAGTGATTTTGTATTTCAGGCTGACAGGAATGAAGCTGTTTTATAAGATATACGATAAATAAGGAAGAACAAAAAGATATGGAATTAACAATTGGAATCCCGGTATACAAAAATGTAGATACATTAAACACTGCTCTTAAAAGCATTGCAACGCAAAAGAATAAAGAAGTTGACTGCAAGGTCATTATATCTGAGGACTTTAGTACAAATGAAATACATCAGCAAATCGTACAATTGTTAGAAAAATGGACGAATCTTCAGATAGAATATTATTTTAACAAACCAGCTCTTGGAATGTCTGGTAACTGGAATCATTGTATTCAGTTAGCAAGTACAGGATACGTAGCACTTCTTCATGATGATGATTTTTTGTATTCAAATTATCTAGATGAATGAAAAGTAAATTACGATTTGATGTATTATTTTGGGACAATGATGAATGGGCAGATGGGAAAAAAGTGAGGCGTGATTACCATGGGATTAAAAGAGTCTATGATAATTTGAAAAAAGGGAAAATAAAAAAATATAAATCAGGGGATTACTTTTTTGGCGGATTAGAGGGAAAGACACTGCCAACCTGTGGGACATTATACAAAAGAGATGGGTTCGAAGAATATGAACAAAAGTATGGCTATTCAGTTGATGAAATCTATGCTGAAAAGTTATGCAAAAAAAAGAAAATCTATTTTTACAATAAAACTGTAGCGGTACACACTTATCGTACAGAAACAAACTTAAGCTCTACATATAAGGTAAAACGAAGTTTTGTTTTGGAAAGGGAAGAACATCGTCAAAGCATGAGCAATCAATCCTGGATATTCAGATTTTGCAATAAATATTTGCATGATGGAATGAAGCTTGATTCGATGTATCCGTGGCAGGATTGTTTGTTTCCGGAATATATGGTGACGAAAAAAATACTAAACGAGAAAAAAATGTTTAATATTATAAAAAGAATCTATATTTATTCGCAGGTTTTTTCCTATAAAAATATGAAAATAAAGAATCGCAAGAAGTGACTGCAAAAATCTAAAATTAGGATGGTGAATAATGAAAGATAAAACAAGATTAGAATACCTAGATGCTGCAAAAGGATTAGGGATTTTGTTGGTTATTCTAGGCCATATATATGCATGGAATCCAAATATAAATAGAAAAATTTTGGTTACTTGGATATATTCATTTCATATGCCTTTATTTTTTATAGTATCGGGAATGTTAATCAAGTATAAAAATTATTGTAATATAAAGGAGTTCATTTTTTCAAGGATAAAGCATATTTTAGTTCCTTATATTGTTTTTAGCCTATGTAATGCTTTGGTTAGAATTTTATTGTATGGGTATGACGAGAGTGCCTTTATTAGAGATGTGATTTGTACGTTTATCCTTATAGGGGTAGATACTTGGTTTTTGCAAGCATTGTTTTTGGCAGAAATTATGTTCATTGTGATCAGAAAAATAGTGAAAAATGAATATATATTAACAAGTGTTATAGCGGCACTTTTTATTTTTTCATTATTCATAACAAAAGAAGACAGATTTCTATTACAGTATTTTTCAAGAGTGTTCGTATCACTGGGATACATTACAATAGGCTATAAGTTGATGTATTTTATTCAAGAAAAAAAAGTGCCTAACATATTATTAGTTGGATTATGTGGTGTTCAAGTTATATTAGCTAGATATAATACCTTTGTTGATTTAAATAATCTGGTATTTAATAATAAAATCTTGTATGTAATAAATTCCGTTGTAGGGGCAACAGTGATAATTCTGATATTAAAAAATTTGAATGTAAAAAGCAGATTTTTAAGATATTGCGGTTCTAACAGTTTAATTATTTTTGCAACTCATGGAAATTTGATATATTTGTTTAGAAAATACATAAGCACAAATATGCATGGATATATATCGGGAATAGGTTTAATGATACTGATTATGTTAATGGAGGTACCGTTAATATATATAATTCATAATTATATACCTTGGATCATGGGAGTACAAAAGCAAAGAAAGTAAAAACAATTGGAACGTACGTTGAAAGAGAAAGAAGGCAATATGGAACTGGCAAGGAAAGATATTAAAATGACACAGGGACTCGCAATTCTCACGATGGTTTCACTGCATTTGTTTTGCAGATTAGGAACCGATGTGTATGGAACCCCATTGCTTTGGCTGAACTCCACAACGCCAGCAGTGTACATATTGGGTTGGTTGTCAGAAATTTGTATTCCGCTTTATTCTATTTGTAGTGGATATGCACATTATAAATTAGGGGAGAGTGGTGGATTAAGCAAGAAACGAATTTGCAATAGGATAATAAAATTTTTAATAAACTTCTGGATTGTTTGTATTCTGTTTGCAGTTATAGGAGTTGTTGCGGGAACGGATCAGAGGGTACCAGGTTCCTGGAAAGAATTTTTTGGAAACATGTTCTTTATTAGTACATCATATAATGGGGCATGGTGGTACGTGGATACCTATTTGATTCTTGTTATGCTATCACCTATATTGTATAAGATAACAAAAAAAGTGAATAGTATTGGAATGTTTCTTTTTGTTTCGGGATTTTATCTGATAAAATATGTATTAAATCATTTTGGATATGGATTATCAAGCGAAAATCAAATATCAGACTGGATGATCATGCAATACAATAATCTGACAGGATCAGTCCTTACTTGTTATATTTTTGGTATGCTTTGTGCAAAGATGCAGCTATTTACAAAAGTAAAAGAAAGTTCCTTTATACAAAAAGGGAAAAATCCAGTGGTCCTACTTGTGATGTTGACGATAAGTATTATAACTTATTGTTTGCAAAAGGCACTTATCATGCCATTTTATGGACTAGCCGTTTTTGTTTTATTTAATCTGTGGGAAAAAGGGAAAATAGCAGAAAAAATATGGTTATTTCTAGGAAAACACTCAACTAATATTTGGTTGACACATATGTTTTTCTACTTATATATATTTATTGGAGCAATACAGAGATTGCAGTATCCAGTGCTGATGTTTGGGGGAATGATTGAAGTTTGTGTAGCAGTTTCTGTGGTAATACTGAAGCTGCATGAGATTATTTGCGATAGAAAAGGTAAGAACAGATCGTTTGCATGGAATTAGAGTATTGGCACTCACGATGAAAGGTGATGCGTGATGCTGCATCATAATACTTGACAATGTGCTTCACGGATTTATAAAAAGAAGTGAAAATACCAGACTTTGGATGCAGGGGAAAATACCATAAATAGCAATGAGAAACAGGATGTTATGATCTACATAAGGTTTGTGCGCGGTCATTGGAAGATTTATATTGTCGCAGTATTACTGACGGTTGTTGTTTCGATGATATATGGTCTGTTTTTTAAGGAGAAAGCATATGAGAGCACAACGGTTCTTTATTACCCGGCTGCCACAAGCGAATTGGCGGAGTCCGTATCTGATCGGGATTTCATGGATGATGCAGCTGCAATTATGGGGCAGGAAATCATGCTGGAAAAAGTGGAGCAGGACGCAGTTGTTTTCTAATAAAGGTGAGGAATGTTGAATGATGCAGAGGTGGAAATGGAAAAACATATTGTTTATAGGGCTTATTTTGCTGGGAGTGCCTGGAATCAGTCTGTTTCGGTCAAAGTATAGCTTAGGCTTGTCGGAATATGAGATTTGCTCCAACCGGATTGTATCAGATATTCGCATAGTGCAGCTTACCGATCTCCACAACAGCACCTTTGGCGATAATAATGCGGATTTGATTGCGTTGGTGCAGGAGCAGAACCCGGATTTGATTTTGATTACCGGTGATCAGCTAAACTCCGGCGAAGAAAATACTTCCATTGCAACCGACTCAATCTCAGCGCTTTGCCAGATCGCTCCGGTCTATGTATCCCTTGGCAACCACGAGGTCGAATATCAGCAAAGCTATAACACGGACATCAAGGCTCTCTATGAGCAGGCGGGAGCAACGGTTCTTGAGAGAGAGTATGTAGATACTGAGGTAAATGGCCAGCAGCTCCGCATCGGCGGTATCTATGGATATTGCCTGCCAGCGAGGTATTTGGAAACCAACGAAGCCGATCCGGAGGAGTGTGCTTTTCTCTCCGAATTTCAGGATACGGATCGTTATACGGTACTTTTGACACATATGCCGGTATGCTGGCTGATTAACGATGGAATCAACGAATGGGACATTGACTGTGTATTCTCTGGTCATGTCCACGGCGGAGAGGTGATACTTCCGTTTATCGGTGGGATGTACGCACCGGACTTTGGATGGTTTCCCGGAAAGCTGGAGGGCGTTTATACCTCGGATGATGGGACAAAGAATCTGGTGCTGTCGCGTGGATTGGGAACAACAGAAGTGATTCCGCGATTTAACAATATACCGGAAATAGTAGTGGTGGATTTGATGTGAAAATTGAAATTGAATATGATAATTATCCAAGCGATAGATTTTTGCATGAACGGATATAGACATAGATGAGAAAGAAGAGGTGATTGATATGTGTAAGGCGTGGGAAGAACAGAAAAATGAAGGCAGAGAGTTAGGCAGAGAAGAAGGCCGAAAAGAAGGTCGAGAAGAAGGTCGAGAAGAAGGCAGAATTCGTCAGGCAAAAGTAACTGCTTTAAAACTTCAGAAAAAAGGTCACTCAATAGAAGATATAGCTGAATGTGTGGATTTTGATGAGGAAACTGTAAATAAATGGCTTGTGAGCTAATATTGTAGTGAAATGTAAATTAGAGGAAGCAATCTTTGGGCGAAAACTCGGAGGTTGCTTCCTCTTTTTGTTGAGATAATTGCAGGCATTGGCAGTAGGATGGGGCTTCATTCCGGGCCCCCAGCCTGTCTCACGGAATGAAGTCCCTTACGCTGTGGCAAAAAAAGAGAAAAATATGATGACAAAGCACAGCCTCTATGTTTTCATAATTCTTTTAAGCATTTATTTTGTCACATTGCATATAATGTTATGAGCTGGAAAAGAGCTTGACATTTTGTGAAATGCCGAGTATTATATTAACCAGTGATCGTGTTGCAGATGCTTGCGGGGCCTGCAACCTGGGGAGAGCCTGCGGGGTCTCCTCATTTTTTTTAATGAGAAAAAGAGGTGAAAGTTGCAGGGCTAAGGTATTTTTTAGAAATATTTGTGCACATGGGGAGCGTTTATATTCATATAAAACCAAAAATGCCATTCCAGATTTCCCCATTCATGATAAACTGGGAATTATAAAAAAAGGAAAGCAATATGAATGTGGAAAACATGATTTGTTTGCGGTCGTAATAGCGTTACGTTATTTACTGCCGAAGGATTTGTTTAAAAAATTTAAACAAGAATTGGCGAACTTATTATCTAAACATTTATCGGCAACATCTTGTTACACAGAAAAAGAATTTTTAAAGTATATGGGATTCCCGGAAAACTGGATAAAGATTACACGTTACAGAAAATTATAATGAAAAAGAGACACAAGAATCAATTCCGTAAAAGGAAGTTTGAAGTTGTGTCTCTTTTTTGCATATAGTTTTTATTTTGATTTTGGAAATTCCAGATTAAAAAAGGCAGATTGAGCATAAGAAATTTGAAGGTGACACCTGTATAAGAATAGCGCTTACCATATATGCAATTAAAATAATAAAGGATATATATGAAATGCATAAAAACAAATATTAGCAAATTGGTGAATATAAATAACAGGCTATATTTTTGAGCTGTTTTGGGGATTTTAGTGATTTCAGCTACTTTTTTCGGGGGATAGAAAGGGTTAGGCACCCCCACAACAGTAATATAATGGTACCTGACACCGGCAATTTTTTGTAGCGAAAATTGTGATACTGAGAGAACAGAATGTAAAGACAGTGAGAATAATATGACACCTGAAGTAATAGCCGTGATGAAAATGACGATGCTTAAGGCTGGTCTTTCCATGGCATTTATGAGCTCGCTTGTCAATATAGGCTCGCTGACACTGCAGAACGCCATAAACCGACTGGGACAGGATATTATAGTAGCTCACACGGCTGCCAGAAAGATATCGGAGATATTCATGGTCATGTTTACCGTGTTTGGACAGACAAATCATAAAATACATTGATTTTCCTAATGACAAAAGAATATCCCTATGTTACAATTTACTCAAAGCATTATATTTCTGTAAGCGGCACCACATGACAGTTCTTTTACAGGTGCACACCACTTTGAAGAGGGCAGACCACTTCGCATTATTCTACAAAGGACATGGAAGTTTTCGATGCTTTAATTACCAATCAACAGCAGGAAAATTGAAATGCCGTATGTAGACAGAATGCAGAAGCTGAGGGATATCTTCAAAAATGCCAGCATCAAATATACCGGCAAATCATATGTCGTACTGATAGGAGTAGAAAATCAGTCGTATATACACTATGCCATACCTGTAAAAAACATGTTTTATGATGTGATGGCATATGGCAATCAGGTAAAGGAAACAGCAAAAAAGCACCGAAAGGATAAGGATACTACAACATCAGATGAATTTCTCTCGGGATTTACGAAAGAGGATAAGCTGATTCCTGTAATTACGATTACAGTGTATCTCGGAACAAAGGAATGGGATGGTCCAAGGAAGCTGTCAGATATGTTTGGTGATGTGGATGAAGAGCTTATGCCATTCATACCGGATTACAGAATTAATCTGCTGGCACCGAGGGAGATAACAGATTTTACAGGATTCAGGACATCCATCAGGCAGCTTTTCGAGGTACTGAAGAATGCGTATGATAAGGAAAAAATGCAGGAAGTGCTGCAGAATGACGAGAAGTTTAGCAGGGTGGACAGAGAGACAGTCGAGGCAATCAACCTGTTTGCAGGAACGGATATAGACATAGATGAGAAAGAAGAGGTGATTGATATGTGTAAGGCGTGGGAAGAACAGAAAAATGAAGGCAGAGAGTTAGGCAGAGAAGAAGGCCGAAAAGAAGGTCGAGAAGAAGGTCGAGAAGAAGGCAGAATTCGTCAGGCAAAAGTAACTGCTTTAAAACTTCAGAAAAAAGGTCACTCAATAGAAGATATAGCTGAATGTGTGGATTTTGATGAGGAAACTGTAAAAAAATGGCTTGTGAGCTAATATTGTAGTGAAATGTAAATTAGAGGAAGCAATCTTCGGGCGAGAACTCGGAGGCTGCTTCCTCTTTTATTGAGATAATTGCAGGCATTGGCAGTAGGACGGGGCTTCAGCCCATGAGCCTGTATGGTCTCTGTTTTTTTACTGTTTCTTTATACTTTCTTTATTGAATTATCCACGCTAATTGATAAAATAAATAGTATGCGCACGATTGCGGATATTTTTTTGCATTCGTGGATGGGGGATAAATTAACCGGAAAGAAAGGAAACGTTTATGAGTAAAATTTTCAAGAATCTGATTCCATACTGGCGATGGATCATATTAATTTTTGTTTTTCTCATTGCTCAGGCTTACTGTGATCTGGCTTTGCCTGCGTACACATCTGACATCATTGATGTTGGTATCCAGGATCATGGCATTGAGCATATCCTGCCAAAGGAGATTACATCGGAGGATTATCAGATGGCACAGACATTTATGCTGTCTGACGAGAAAGAAAAATTTACGGACTGTTATGAGGCAGAGGATGCTTCAAAATCTGATGACGGTGTGGCAAAATACAAGCTGACCGCTGATTCTGACACACTTGATGAGCTGGATGAGGAGCTTTTGGTTCCTCTTGTCATGGCATATCAGGCTTTTTTGTCGGGGGAGCAGATGGATGTGGATGCATCAGCTATCCCGCAGGGAGTAGCGCTCGATGATAACATGATAAAGCAGATAAGAAGCAAGGTGCAGGACAAAATCGATGCGGTGGGTTCATCTACTTTAAAGTCCATGGGTGTAACTTTTGCGACAAAGTGTGATGAGAATGCAGGAATCGACGTGGATGCCAATCAGGTTGCTTATCTGTGGAAGGCAGGCGCCAAGATGGCAGCCTTTGCAGCTATTATGCTTATAGCAGCATGTGTTGTAGGTTTTGCGGCTTCAAAGGTCGGTGCCGCTGTCGGCAGGGATTTGAGGGAGAAGACCTTTTCAAAGGTTGTAGGTTTTTCAAATGCCGAGATTAACAAATTCTCTACGGCATCACTGATTACGAGAAGCACGAACGATATACAGCAGATTCAGATGGTTACTACCATGATGCTTCGTATGGTACTTTATGCGCCAATTGTTGGTATCGGTGGTATCATCAAGGTGGCACAGACCAAATCCGGCATGGAGTGGGTGATTGCGATTGCGGTTGTTGCCATCATGGTTTTTATTTTCACGCTGGTCGGCATTGCTATGCCAAAGTTCAAGATTATGCAGACTCTTGTAGACAAGGTAAATCTTGTTTCTCGTGAGATTCTTACAGGTCTTTCTGTTATCAGGGCGTTTGGCCGTGAAAAAGAGGAAGAAAAGAGGTTTGATGAGGCTAACCGCGAGCTTACACGCACACAGCTTTTTACAAACCGCGTCATGACCTTTATGATGCCCGGTATGTCCATGATCATGTACTGCATCACACTCGGTATCGTGTGGGTTGCAGCAGGCAGAATAGACAAGGGCTCTATGCAGGTAGGTACGATGACTGCGTTTATTACATATGCCATGTTGATTGTCATGTCATTTCTCATGCTCTCAGCCATGTCCATCATGCTTCCGAGAGCCGGTGTTGCGGCAGAGCGTATTGACGAGGTCATAAGGACAAGCAGCACTGTAAATGATCCAAAGGCGCCTGTTACTGAGGCAGACCACAGGGGTGTTATCCGCTTCAATCATGTGGATTTCAGATATCCGGGAGCAAAGGAGGATGTGCTTTCAGATATTGATTTCGTGGCAGAGCCGGGAAAGGTTACAGCTATTATAGGAAGCACGGGCTGTGGAAAGTCGACACTTGTAAACCTGATTCCGCGTTTCTATGATGTGACGGGAGGCTCAATAGAGCTTGACGGACACGATATCAGAGACTACACACTAAGCGAGCTTCGCGAGTCGATAGGCTTTGTTCCGCAGAAGGGTATTCTTTTCTCAGGAACCATCGCCTCAAACCTGCGCTTTGGTAAAGCAGACGCGAGTGATGAGCAGATAAAAAAGGCTGCGGATATCGCACAGGCTTCTGAGTTTATCGAGACAAAGAATGACAAGTATGACAGCTCAATCGCACAGGGAGGCTCAAACGTGTCAGGAGGTCAGAAGCAGAGGCTTGCCATAGCAAGAGCTATCGCAAAGGACCCTCATATCTATGTGTTTGATGACAGCTTTTCAGCACTCGATATGAAGACTGACGCGCGTCTGCGTGCAGCCTTAGCTGAGGTTACAGAGAATGCTTCCGTCATTATCGTGGCACAGCGTATCAGCACGATTATTCATGCTGACCAGATTCTCGTGCTCGATGACGGTAAAATCGTAGGAAAAGGCACCCACGAGGAGCTTCTTAAAAATTGCGATGTATATATGCAGATTGCACAGTCACAGCTTTCAGCCAAGGAACTTGGACTTGATGATAAGGCGGCAGAAACTGCAACTGATAAAGCAGCAGATAATGCAACAAAAACAGCAACAGATACTTCGGCTGTATCAGGCTTAGATAATGAAAAGGAGGGCATGTAAGATGAGTGAGAATAACAACGAACAGTTCAAGATGCCTCCTAAGAGGCCAAGAGGGCCAATGGGACATGGCCCCGGAATGGTCACAGAAAAGGCCAGGGATTTCAAGGGCTCTACAAAGAAGCTCATAAAGTATCTCGGCAGATACTGGGCTGCCATCATTGCAGTTATGATATTTGCAGCAGTTTCGACTGTCTTCTCCGTTGCAGGACCGAAGATCATGGGTAAAGCCACCACTGCGCTTGCCGAGGGACTCATGAACAAGATTGCAGGAACAGGCGGCATAGATTTTGATTATATTGCAAAGGTTCTTTTGTTTACGCTGGCTTTATATGTGGTGAGTGCCATCTTTATGTTCGCCCAGGGACTTATCATGACAGGCATCACGCAGAAGACCTGCTACAGGATGCGTAAGGACATCACGAGCAAAATCAACCGTATGCCGATGAAGTATTTCGAGTCAAGGACATATGGTGAAGTACTTTCGCGTATCACAAACGATGTGGACACACTCGGACAGAGCTTGAACCAGAGTATCACACAGATTATTACATCTGTTGCCACTTTGGTCGGTACACTGGTCATGATGCTGTCTATTTCACCTCTCATGACGCTGATTTCACTCGTTATCCTGCCTGTTTCGATGATACTCATTTCGTTTGTCATAAAGCATTCACAGAAATACTTCAGACAGCAGCAGGAGTATCTGGGACATATCAACGGACAGGTCGAGGAGGTGTACGGAGGTCACCTTGTCATAAAGGCATATAATAAAGAGGCAGAGACTGTAAAGACCTTTAAGGAGGCCAACAATGTGCTCTACAAATCCGCTTGGAAATCGCAGTTTCTCTCAGGACTTATGATGCCTATCATGCAGTTTGTAGGAAACTTAGGATATGCGGGAGTTGCCATCTCAGGAGGTATACTTGCCATAAAGAATGTCATCACAATCGGTGATATCCAGGCATTTATACAGTATGTGAAGAATTTCACACAGCCTATCCAGCAGATAGCGCAGGTGGCAAACCAGCTTCAGTCGATGGCGGCTGCATCCGAGCGTGTATTTGAGTTCCTCGAGGAGGAGGAAGAGGATATAACAGTGGAAAATCCTGTAAAGCCAGACCATATCGAGGGAAGTGTAGAGTTTTCGCATGTACACTTTGGTTATAATCCTGACCAGATCATCATCAATGATTTTTCTGCAAAGGTAAAGCCGGGACAGCAGGTTGCTATCGTTGGACCGACAGGAGCGGGAAAGACTACCATGGTCAAGCTTCTTATGAGATTTTATGATGTAAGCTCAGGCGCCATTCTTGTAGACGGACATGATATCAGGGATTACAACAGAGCCGATCTGCGAGATGCATTCGGCATGGTATTGCAGGACACATGGCTCTTTAAGGGCACCATTATGGAAAATATCCGCTACGGCCGTCTGGATGCCACAGATGAGGAGGTCATCGCGGCAGCAAAGGCAGCACATGCGCATCACTTTATCCAGACATTGCCGGGTGGCTACGATATGGAGCTCAATGAGGATGCATCCAATGTGTCACAGGGACAAAAGCAGCTTTTGACAATAGCAAGAGCCATTCTTGCAGACAATCCTATCCTTATCCTTGATGAGGCCACATCCTCTGTAGATACACGTACAGAAATCCGTATCCAGAAGGCACTCGACAATCTGATGAAGGGCAGAACAAGCTTTGTCATCGCCCACAGGCTGTCTACTATCAAGAATGCCGATATGATTCTTGTCATGAAGGATGGAGACATTATCGAGCAGGGTACACACGATGAGCTTCTTGCAAAGAACGGATTTTATGCAGAGCTGTATAACTCTCAGTTTGAAGAACAAGGATAACTATTCAGAACCACTGAGAAGAAGAAAAGCTGATGCGTCATGCTTGCATGTAAGCAGCAGGTTTTCTTCTTCTCAAGGTGGCTCGAATAGAGCCACCCCCACACACATGAGCAAAATTAGCTGCGTAGCAGCGAGAAAGCACGAGTATCGTGCGATATTGCGAATGTTTGTGGGGGTTTTGAATATGCGTGGGGCTGAATGGTTACATAAAATTTAAAAAAAATACGCTCTCGACAAAATTCGACAAAATGTGTTATCATAAAAGCATAAAATTTGTTTTGACATGACAGTAATTGGCGGCATAGGAGAGTTTGATGAGCACTTTAAATGTCGCAGTAGCAGACGAAAAGAAAAATATGCAGAGTTTATTAAAGGGCATGGAGTTTTTAGGAACAGCAAGAAGTAGTGATGAAGCATACAGCATGATAAACGGTAATGCCGGTTCTGATGTGATACTTGTGTATGTAAAGAGAGCATCCGGTGACACTGAGCCACTTGATGATACATATATGGAGAAAAAATCTCTTGAGACACAGGTGACGGATATCATTCATGAGATAGGTGTTCCGGCTCATATAAAGGGATATCAGTATCTGAGGACTGCGATAGTGATGTGTGTTGAGGATATGGAGATGCTTAGTTCTATCACAAAGCTTTTGTATCCAACTATTGCAAAGAAGTACAAGACTACTTCAAGCAGGGTGGAGAGAGCCATAAGGCATGCTATCGAGGTGGCATGGAGCAGAGGCAGGATGGATACGATAGACGCCATGTTTGGATACACTGTAAACTATGGTAAGGGCAAGCCTACCAATTCGGAGTTTATTGCCCTGATTACAGACAAAATACGTCTTGGAATGTAAAAATCGTCATTATAGACAAATAAAACCACATTTTGACAAAATTTACTAGGCAAAATGTACTCCCGCGTGATATAATATAGTATACATTCTATTGGTTTCAGGATGTATACTATATTTTTTATCAGATTAATCGTTGTTTAAATAACTGTAATCTGGGGGAGGTTTCAGCATGGACAAAATTAAAATATTAATGGCCGCATCAGAGGCAATACCTTATATGAAGACAGGTGGACTTGCTGACGTAGTGGGATCTTTACCAAAATATTTTGACAAGGACAGATATGACGTGAGAGTTATACTTCCGAAGTACAAATGTATGGATGATAAATTATTGCCACAGCTTAAGTTCGTCTGTCATTTTTATGTCAATCTCAACTGGCGCAGGCAGTATGTGGGGATTTTTACATCGCAGTATGATGGTGTGACATATTATTTTGTGGACAATGAGTTTTACTTTGCAGGAGATAAGCCATACAACAATATATACGAGGATGTGGAGAAGTTTGCTTTCTTTTCAAAGGCGGTGCTTGAGGCTTTGCCGATTATAGATTTTGCCCCGGATGTGATACATTGTAATGACTGGCAGACAGGACTCTTGCCGGTTTTTCTAAAGACAGTGTACGGCTCAGACAATTTCTATGCCGGTATCAAGACAGTCTTTACCATTCACAATATGAAGTTTCAAGGGCGTTGGAAGATTAAAGAGGTGGCTGATGTTACAGGACTTCCGGAGCACATTTTTAATTCAGGGGAGCTGGAGTTCTATGGTGAGGCTAATTATTTAAAGGGCGGCATAGTATATGCAGATGAGATTACGACTGTCAGTCCGACATATGCAGATGAAATCTGTACACCTGAGGGCGGAGAGGGCCTGGATGGCCTGATGCTTGAGCGGCGCAGGCATTTGAGAGGCATTGTAAACGGTATAGATTATGATGTCTTTAATCCTATGAAGGATACATATCTGGATAAGCATTTTTCTGTAAGGGAATTGAGTGGAAAGGTCGTTAATAAACGTCAGCTGCAGGAGAAGTATGGTCTGGCTGTGGATAATGATGTCATGCTGATTGGAATAGTTTCGCGTCTGACAAATCAGAAGGGCTTTGATCTGGTGGCATATGTGATGGAGGAGATGCTTTCCACCATGAATGTACAGTTTATAGTGCAGGGCACAGGAGAGCAGCAGTACGAGGAGATGTTTAATTATTTCCATGGAAGGTATCCGCAGAAGCTTGGAGTATATATCGGCTACTCGGAGGAAAATGCACATGAGATATATGCAGGCTGTGACGCATTTCTCATGCCGTCTCTTTTTGAGCCGTGCGGCTTGAGCCAGCTCATGTCTATGCGATATGGTACGCTGCCTATAGTCAGGGAGACCGGTGGTCTTAAGGACACTGTAGTGCCGTACAATGAGTACGAGAATACGGGCGATGGCTTTTCCTTTGCTAATTATAATGCGCATGATATGCTGCATGTTATCAAATATGCTCTTGATGTGTTTGAAAACCATAAGGACAGATGGCAGGAGATGATGCAGCGCGCCATGAGGCATGATTTCTCATGGAAGGCATCTGCGAAAGAGTATGAGAAGCTTTACGACATGCTGCTTGGCAACTAGTACATCATTCTGAAAATAACAGGCCAATAATTTTCATGAATTTCCAACTATGTTCTTAGAAAGTAAAATACCGGATACATATCTATGATATGATATCCGGTATTTTGTGTTATCGGGTTATATGATTATCAGTAGACAGTGTCTGTTTTACTATCGTATATGTAGTACCTCTCGCCGAGTACTTCCTCGTCGCGTACCTCTGTAGAGTTTACTTCACAGATGAATTCGCTTAGGTTGCAGACATCTATATCGCTATCCAGCGGCATTACCAGAAATTCATGGATACTGCTTGGTATGAGCAGCATATTGCCGCCGAGCTTTTTTGCCAGCGAGCTTAGCACACCCGGGTAGAGTATGGCGGATGCACCGTTTGTCTGCCTGCTGTTTGTAAGGATATACATAGGCAGGCTGTCAAAATCACAGACTGCGCGCATCTGATTGGCATAGCCCGGACATTTTTTGGCAAGAAACTCTGCCATGTTGATTATTGAGCATGGAAGTATCTTTGGGGTATTTTGCATTGAGGCGCGGATTAGTGTTTCTGTATCTATGCCCCAGCGTGACAGAAGGGCATCTGTGACTGTAATGGTGCCAAATTCAGGCAGTTCTGCTCCTACATATACTTCAAATATGATGGCAAAATCCAGATATTTGATATAGGGCATGTCCTTTAGCTGCTTTTGGTTTTTGTCGTAGCTTATGAGCTGGAAAATTATTTTCTCTTTTACCTTGGAAAAATCATCACAGAAGCTTATGTCAAAATCTTCAGTTGGCTTGAAATCATTGTAGGTGGATAAAATTGCATCGAGAATAGAATCAATGGATACACCATCAAGGTACCAATGGTAGTAAGGATTGAGATAAATAGTCGGTGCTATATTGAATTTGGGATTGATAATCACCAATCCGTCGTAGATCATCCCGTTGTTCTTTTTGACAGGATGGATGGTAAGCTTGAAATCATTGTCAAGTCTTGCGGTTATTTCTGTTTCTATAGTATGTAAAAACTCCGTGTATTTCATGAATCTCCTTGCGGAGCATAAAAATATCGGATCTCGTGGAAAAGTAAAACCCACGAAGCAGGGCGCTTCGTGGGTTTTACTCTATCATTGTTTGTTGAAGTTTGCAATATGTATTTTTGTACAATTTTTAGACTTCATTTTTGTGACATCATACAAAATATAGCTGCGTAATCTATTTTTAATCCGATTTGAGCCTCTGCCACAGTGTGTTGTACAAGGTGGCATCCTCGTCATTCAATGCTCTGTATACTTCACAGTTTTTGAGCATATCGGAAGGAGGATTAATCGCCTCATTTTCCTTCGTTTCTGCATCCTGGTTGTCGATGACAGACTGGATAGGTGATGCATAGTATACATATTCAAAGTTGAGCTGTGCAGGCTCATCACCGCAGATATAGTTCAAAAATTCCTGTGCGCCCTCTTTATTCTTGCATGTTTTTGGAATAAACCATGAGTCAATCCAGAGGTTTGAGCCCTCTTTTGGTACGATATAGTCCAGGTTGTCATTTTCAGCCATGGCGGCAGCTGCCTCACCGGAGTAGCACACTGCGATTGCCGCATTTTCAGCAACCATCTCATCACAGGTCTCATCCACGTAGTAGGCGAGCACATCACTGCTTTGTTTGTTCAGTATATCAAATGCTTCATCGAGCTTTGCTGTGTCTGTCTCGTTTATCGAGTAGCCAAGTGTGCGAAGGGCGGGAGTAAAGGCATCACGGACAGAATTAATCATAATCATGTTGTCCTTGTATTTGCCGTTCCACAGGCAGTCCCAGGTATTTAGGTCTGATGCATCAGCCATCTTTTTATTGTATAGTATGCCGAGTGTGCCGTAGAAATAAGGCACAGTATACTCATGTGTCGGGTCAAAGGATGCGGACATGTCGATTATATCCTGATTTACATTTTGATAGTTTGGCATTGAGCTGTAGTCTATCTTGTTGACCTCACCCTCACTTATGAGCTTCTCGATGATGTAGTCAGAGGTGCAGATGACATCGTAATCGATGGCACCGGACTTGTACTTTGTGTACATCTCCTCGGGCTCCTCGTATTCCTCGTATTTAATGGTGATTCCGGTTTCCTGCTCGAAGCTGTCGATTACTGATTCATCGATGTATTTACCGTAGTTTAGCACTGTTATGGCATTGTCATTGTTCGTGCTTCCGGCGCTTATCGTAAATACCGAAAAGCAGCCGATTACGAGTACTGCAACAATTGCGATGCTCACACTACGCTTTACGATGCGCAGCTTTTTAGCCCTTGCAGGCTTCTTTGAGGCGCTGACAGGTATCCGGTTTGAGTTGATGTTTACCACAACCAAAAGCAGCAGCACTGTGAAGAAAAGTATGGTTGACAGGGCATACAGCTCCGGCTTTACACCCTTTTTTAGCTCTGTGTAGAGCATGGTTGAGAGTGTGTTTACTCCGGCACCCTTCGTAAAGTAGGTGATGGAGAAGTCATCGAGTGACATTGTGACCGCCATCATAAAGCCGGAGAACACTCCGGGGCTTATTTCAGGCCAGGTGACCTTGAAAAATGCATATAGAGGTGATGCGCCCAGGTCAAGTGCGGCCTCATAGGTGTATTTGTTGGTCTGCTTGAGCTTTGGAAGCACATTGAGTATCACATAAGGGATATTGAACGTGATGTGTGCGATAAGCACTGTCACAAAGCCCAGATTCATGAATTTTACAAACAAAAGCATCATTGAGATACCGGTCACGATATCTGCATTGAGCATCGGGATGTTTGTAGCGCCCAGATAGATTGTCTGGTTACGTTTCTTCATGGCGCTTATACCCATGGCTGCGAGAGTTCCTATTATTGTAGAAATCACAGCTGCAAGCAGCGTAATCTGTAGTGTTGTAGAAAATGCCGACATAATCCGCTCACTCTGAAAGCACTTTATGTACCAGTCGAGCGTGAAGCCTCCCCATTTAACCTTGGATTTGGAGTTGTTGAAGGAGAGTACTATTAATACAACGATAGGTAGATACAGAAACAAAAAAATCAGTCCCATATATACCCTTGATGCTATTTTTTTTACCATAATGCGCTCTGGTCTCCTTCCTTATCAAACAGATTGACGAGTGCCATGCTGATTAATACGAATACCATGAGCACGAGTGAGAGACCGCTTCCTGCGCCCCACTGCGAGCCATGGACGAAATCCTGTTCTATGATATTTCCGATGAGCAGGACCTTGCCGCCACCGAGTATCTGTGAGATGGCAAAGGATGTGAGTGATGGCACGAAAACCATTACGATTCCGCTTATGACACCGGAAACTGTAAGTGGCAGTATAATCTTGAAAAGTATTGTGACTTTGTTTGCACCGAGGTCAAGAGCCGCCTCAATCCAGTCGTTTTTGATTCTGGTCATGGAGTTGTATATAGGCAGCAGCATGAACGGCAGAAAGTCATAGACCATGCCAAGCACGACTGCTCCGGAGGTATTCATGATGTTGAAGCCCGGCAGTCCGAGAGTGGTGAGTATCGAGTTGATGACACCGTTTTTGGACAAAAGCTGCTTCCATGCGAGTATTCGAAGCATAAAGTTCATCCACATAGGAAGCATGAAAACAAATACCACAAAGCTTTGGTTTTTAATCTTTAAGCCGTTTAAAATCATCGCAAGCGGATAGGACAGCACCAGGCATATTATGGTGCATATGATTCCAAGCCGTAGGGATAAAAGCAGTGCCTTGATATTGGTGTGCTGTGCTATTGCAGCCACATATTCAAATGTGAAGCCTCCGTCAGAGCTCTTAAATGCATAGTACACAATCATGAAAAGCGGAAGTATGATAAATCCGATAATCCATATGAGGTACGGCCCTGCGAGCAGCTGTTTCTTTATTTTAGACATCTATCTCCACCGCCTTTTCATCTGAGGACTCAGGCTTGTGCATTACCTGGATATTAAATGGAATCACCTTGATACCCACATGACTGCCGACCTCTACATATTTGGTGGTGTGCACCATCCAGTCGTAGCCGTTAGCCTTTACCTCAAGCTCATAGTGCACTCCCTTGAAGATATTTGACACGACATCGCCCTGCATGTAGCCGTCCTCCGCAGGCACCAGCTCCACATCCTCCGGGCGGATGACTATATCTACAGGCGTGTTCTCACCAAAGCCCTCGTCCACACAAGGCATCTTTACACCGAGTATCTCGACAAGCTTATCCTTTATCATAACACCGTCGATGATATTACTGTGCCCGATAAAGTCAGCGACAAAGGCATTTTCAGGCTCATTGTAAATGTCCTCTGGTGTGCCAATCTGCTGGATATAGCCCTGATTCATGACTACGATGGTGTCAGACATTGTAAGCGCCTCCTCCTGGTCGTGTGTGACGTAGACGAAGGTGATACCGAGCTCATTTTTGAAGCGGATAAGCTCATACTGCATGCTCTGGCGCAGCTTTAAGTCGAGAGCGCCAAGCGGCTCGTCTAACAGCAGTACCTTAGGCTCGTTTACAATAGCTCTTGCAATAGCGATACGCTGCTGCTGGCCTCCGCTAAGAGAATCCACAGAGCGGTTTTCAAAGCCGTCGAGATTGACGAGCTTTAATGCATACTTTATTTTGTCATTAATGTAAGCCTTGCTTTTTTTCTTTATTTTAAGACCAAACGCGATGTTTTCAGCTATTGTCATATGAGGGAAAAGAGAGTATTTCTGGAAAACAGTGTTCAGATTTCTCTCGTTTGCAGGCACATTTGTGATGTCCTTTGAATCAAACATGATTTTTCCCTTGTCCGGTGTCTCAAAGCCACCGAGCATGCGAAGTGTGGTGGTCTTTCCGCAGCCTGATGGTCCAAGCAGCGTCAGAAACTCATTCTCCCTGATGTATAGATTTAAATCGTCGAGTACAACATTGCCGTTGTATGACTTTGTGATATCGATAAAATCAATTAATTTCTTTCCCATGGTGTAAACCTTTCTCATGTAATTATAGTACTGGTAGGACCTGTATGTTTATAATTTGCTGCTGTACACACTAAAAATGTGGCCGGCAGTAATTACAGACCTATAAAAGAGCTTCTGCAGGGGAAGCGTCAGAAGCTTGGAGGATTGCTGACCCATATGAGCATGGCATCCTTTGAAGACTTATTTTCAATAAAATGCTTCTTACCGGCTTTAAAATAAAAGGACTCACCGGCCTTTACGGTGTGCACTTTGCCACCATAGCAAAGCTTCACGGTACCCTTTATCACATATCCAAACTCCTCACACTCCTGAGGCAGATATATTTCAGAACTGCCACCCGGATGAAGAGTGAGCCTGACAGGCTCCATGGAGCGGGTCTGTGCGTTTGGAATGATCCATTCCACCCTGCTGTTTTTTTCCTCGTCAATTTTCTCGAAATAGTCGTTTGCCTTGTATACAATCTGCTCAGGTTCCGAATCTGTAAAAAACTCAGCCGGTGTCATACCCAGGCACTGGATGATATCAAGCAGGGTGCCGACTGACGGTGAATTCTGATTTCGCTCAAGCTGGGAGATAAATCCCTTCGTCAGCTCAGCTCTGTCAGCAAGCTCCTGCTGGGTAAGTCCGTACTGGATACGAAGCTCCTTCATACGATGTCCGATATCCATGTTTACTTCCTTTTCTAATACATTTTATGTTATATTTACTGTAGGTTTAATAATAGATTTTTTGTTTACTAAAAATAAACCAACGAGATAATTTTAATATATTTTTTATAAATGTCAAGGGGAATTTTTGTTGCTTCTTTTATATGGTACGGTTATAATAAATGTATAAATTATATTTTACGTATGGGGTGTTATGAAAATGGGGTTTAAAGGGAGGAAAAACTATGTACAATAATTCACAAAGTCCTATTATGGTTATATCAGGAAAAAAAGCGGAGAAAATGTTAAGCAAATCAGAGAAACCTATTGCGGATCATACAAAGACAATAGATAGAGCAAAAGATAAATTGAGAAAAATGGGAAAAAAATAAATCTATAAAAAACACCTCATTCAGTTTTGAATGAGGTGTTTTTTATGTATGAAGCCGATAACCGGGATCGAACCGGTGGCCTACGCATTACGAGTGCGTCGCTCTACCTACTGAGCCATATCGGCAAGCGATATTATATTATCAGATATAGGAGTGTATGTCAAATCAAAATTTTGAGTTGAAATTTTAAGAGAGTAATTTCAGAAAGGTATTGACACCATGATGTATATAGTGTATATATAACACATAAACAGTTGATAAATACAGTACGGAGGTAGCATATGAAGCTGATGCAAAATTCAGGAGTGCCCATCTATCAGCAGATAGCGGACAGCTTCAAGACAGATATTTTGGCCGGCAGGTATGAGCAGGGGGAGTTCCTTCCGTCGATAAGAGGGCTGGCAAAGGACCTGAAAATCAGTGTGATAACCACGATGAAGGCTTATGAGCAGCTTGCAGATGAGGGACTTATCACAGCGGCGCAGGGCAAGGGCTTTTATGTCAATGCACAGGACAGTGAGATGATAAAAGAACAGCACCTGCGCAAGGTGGAGGAGTCGCTGACAGACGCGATAGCCGCAGCTGAGGTAGCAGGAATCTCAAACGACGAGCTTAAAGGAATGCTTGAGGCGTTGCTTGAGGTGGATAAATAAAGATATGAAACGAGTCAGGAGGAATGAAAATGACAACAAAGAATGCAATTGAGGCAGCAAAAATCACAAAGGAACTTAAAAATTTTACACTGGATGTGGAGAATTTCGCAATACCGCAGGGCTTTGCCACAGCTTTAATCGGAGAAAACGGAGCAGGAAAGACAACACTTTTAAATATCTTAGCAGGAATCAGGCTAGACTATAAAGGTGAAATCACTTATTTCGGACAGTATTCCGACAAACAGAAGGAAAACTCGGGAGATATTAAAAACCGCATAGGCTATACCGGCCCCGGCAAATACTATCTGCCGCAGTGGACAGTTAAGGATATCGAGGAAATCAGCAAGCTGATGTTTGATGATTTTTCAGCAGATGATTTTCACAGATATTGTGAGGAGCTTGCAATATTTTCACATGGCTGCATTGATATGAAGAAAGCCAACAGCTCATTTTCGGATGGTATGAAGATGAAGCTCATGCTGGCAGGAGTCATGGCGCGAAAGACAGACCTTCTTTTGCTGGATGAGCCGGCATCGCCGCTTGATCCGCTGATGAGAGATAAGCTGTGTCAGATGATTGGCGAGTATATCCATGAGGGCAACGGAAAGCGCAGCGTATTTTTCTCTACACACAATATCTCAGATATGGAAAATATCACCGATTATGCCATTATAATGGAAAACGGACAGATTGTGGAGCAGGGCTTTGTTGAGGATTTGAAGGAAAAATATATCCTGATTAAAGGCGATGCAGCAGATACAGAGGCTGCCGGTAAGGTACTTTATTCAATGACCAAAAATCCGTACGGCTTCGAGGGCATATGCTTGGCGGAAAATATAGATAAGCTCGCAGGACTTAATGTGACAAAGGAGATTCCGAAACTTTACCAGATAAGCGTTGCGGTCATGAAAAATAACACAAAGATTGTGATGCGATAGTGTGAGGTAAGGTGTTATGGAAAATAAGTCAGGAAGTATGAAGGAAAAAATGTTTTCACAGGAACATGATACTGAAAGAACAATTAATAAAAAAGATAATAAAGCAAAGAATGAAGTTCTAACATACATCAGGGATTACCGTGTTATGACTAATCTCAAGTATCGTCTTATAACAAATATACTGATTCCGGTTTTAGTAATTTTTACATCAATGCTAATTGCCTGTTCAAAAACAATCTGGACATGGATAGGAGTTATAGTAATTATTTATTATTTTTATATGATGTGCGAGGTGGTGCAGGACTATTTCTGCTTCGGCTGTATGTGCAAGAAGAATGCATTTGGCATGCATTTTTTAAAGACAGGTTTTAACGGAGTAAGATACTTTGAGAATGCAGTTTTTGTGGATATACTTGTAAGACCGCTGCGTATTGGAATTACAATACTCATTGCTTCAATACCATTTATTAAATTTGGAGTTAATATCTGGTCGATATTTGACATTATTATGATATCTTCAATTGTTTCGGTTGGCTCATTAAATATATTCAGATACATGGATCTGGGAATGTATATTTATCTGCTGGCGCTTATAGTTATCTTCCCGGCAATTGCAGGTAGTATAGCTGTTTTGATCTATGGCGGGAAAATGTGGTTTATTGCACCGGTGTTAGCGGTGGTGCTTGTAGGAGTGATAGCAGCGACATATTATCATATGCTAGTGCGTATCCGCAGATCATATGTTGATGTGTAGAGGTATTTTAAATTGGAAGTATATTTGAAAAGGAGAAATATTATGCTGAAAGATATTAAATTAGGATTTAAATTATTGAGATATGGCTATAAACTGAAGCTGAATGTGATCATGCTTGTATTCTTTGCAGTATTCGGAATTGCATCCGATATAATGAGTAAAGGAACTACAATCATAGGTGGGATATACTTTATGATGAGTGGTATGTTCACATTCCAGCTTATCATGTCGATGGATGTGTCAGAGCTTATCCAGTCCACATCACTGAAAAAGAAGCTGCAGATATACATTCCGGTGATGTCAAGCACGGTAATCAATCTTGTTATTTTTACATTTCTGGTGGTAGAAAGAGTTATTCTGATACAGTATGGAGTGGCAGATAAGACGCAGCTTATCTACACACTTTTTACGCTTGATGTTGTACTGCTGATAGTATATCTGTACACAAGCATATGCTATAAGTATTTTGTACTTGGCTTTATCGTATTCATGGTTTTGTTTATGGGCGTTTTTACTGTGTTTTCAGGAGCAGCGTTTGTGCCGGTTTCTAATGCTGTTTTTAAGCTTGGACTCCCGGTGGTGGCATTGCTAGGCTATATTGCTATTTTTGCAGGTGGAGCGCTTGAGATATTGATAGGAGAGCTGCTTTACAAGAAGCCTTTGTCAGAATTCGCATTCAGGGGATTTTTCCGTGATGCAAAGTAGTGATGTTACTGTTCCTACATAACAGTGCGACAAACAACACAATGATTTCAAAAAATAAGAAATATTTGTGTAAAAATATTGAAAAAATGATCGCTTTGTAGTATGTTATCATTGTCGGTGCAAAGCCGGCAATGAGACTAATTAACATATCATCAGGAGAAAAATATATTAAATGGATAGTGACAGTTATAGTAAACAACAGTTAGACGACTTGTTTATGGATATGATTGCCTACTATGATGGCGATCCAAAGAGAATCCAGCATTTCACCAAGGTGCACAGCTATGCAAGACTTATCGGTATAGGAGAGGAGCTTGATGATGCCTCGCTCTTTATACTTGAGGCAGCGGCTTACACACACGATATCGGCATACGTGTGGCGGAGGAGAAGTATGGCAGGTGCGATGGAAAGCTTCAGGAGCAGGAGGGACCGATAATCGCCCAGAAGATGCTCTCACAGCTTGGCTTTGAGAATTACATAGTTGAAAGAATTTGTTTTCTCATAGGTCACCATCACACATATGACAATATAGATGGTCTTGATTATCAGATACTCGTTGAGGCTGATTTCCTCGTAAATCTGTATGAGGATGATGCGGGAAACCGTGCAATCGACAAGGCATATAAGCGCATATTCAAGACTGAAACAGGAAAAAAGATTTTTAGACTAATGTTCGGATATGAAGAAGAGGATTAGTATGAGCCGGGCCGGGAGGAGACTTCCGGCCCTTGTTCGTATTATGCAGCTTATATCGGAAATAGTAATTAATCAGAATAGTAAATATGCAGAAAAGTTACCTGAAATAATATTTGGGGATATGTCAAAATTTTTGAATTTTGAGAAAGAAATAATAAAATATGGCAAATAAAATAAATTATCAAAAATTAATGGAAGATTTAATAAAAGAAAACTGTATGGACAATAAATGCACTCCACGGCTTTTGCTTCATAGCTGCTGTGGGCCGTGCAGCACATACTGCATACAGACGCTCTCGGAGTATTTTAAGGTGACGGTATTTTATTACAATCCAAATATTTACCCGCCAGAGGAATATCACATGAGAGCACAGGAGCAGAAGCGCTTTATAGATGAGTTTCCGGTGAAAAATCAGGTTGACTTTGTGGAGGGGGTGTACGACACCAAGCGCTTTTACGAAATGGCACGCGGCATGGAGGCTGTGCCTGAGGGCGGGGAGAGGTGCTTTAAGTGCTACAGGCTGCGTCTTGAGGAGAGTGCACAGTATGCAAGGGAGCATGGCTTTGATTTTTTTACTACGACACTTTCCATCAGCCCGTTGAAGAATGCCGAAAAGCTCAATGAGATAGGAAAAGACTTAGAGAGCCAATATGGAGTGCGATATCTTTTCTCTGATTTTAAGAAGAAAGAGGGCTATAAAAAGTCCACGGAGATATCAAAGCAGTATGATATGTACAGGCAGTACTACTGCGGCTGTGTATTTTCTAAGGAGCAGCGTGACAGAGAGATTGCAGCACGTGGGTGAAAATGTGGTTGCGTGACAACAAAAATTATTATATAATTTAGCACAGTAAAGCGGCTGTTTAGAGCAGGCGGCGGTATTACATCTTATTTTTATACAATACATTGTGATACATGAAAATAAATCATCATTTAATAATCAAGGAGGAATCTCATGGCACAGTTATGGGGAGGACGTTTCACAAAGGAGACAGATCAGCTCGTTTACAATTTCAATGCGTCCATTTCATTTGATCAGAAGTTTTATAAAGAGGATATAGAGGGCAGCATCGCCCATGTCACGATGCTTGGAAAGCAGGGCATCATTTCACAAGCAGAGAGCAACGATATAGTGGCTTGCCTAAAGCAGATACTTAAGGAGGTAGAGTCAGGGGAGCTTGAAATCAGCTCAAAGTATGAGGATATCCACAGCTTCGTTGAGGCTACACTCATAGACAGGCTTGGTGACACAGGAAAGAAGCTTCACACAGGCCGAAGCAGAAACGACCAGGTAGCTCTTGACATGCGTCTTTTCACCAGAAAGACAGTGAAGGAGACTGATGATGAGCTTAAGGAGCTTTTAGCTGTTATCCTTAAGATTATGAAAGAAAACACACAGACTATCATGCCGGGCTTTACACATCTGCAGAAGGCTCAGCCAATCACTCTGGCTCACCATATGGGCGCATATTTTGAGATGTTTAAGAGAGACAGATCAAGACTGTGCGATATATATAAGAGAATGAACTATTGTCCGCTTGGCTCAGGAGCACTCGCAGGCACTACATATCCGCTTGATAGGGACTATACAGCACAGCTTCTGGATTTTTACGGACCGACACTTAATAGTATGGACGGTGTGTCAGACAGGGATTATCTGATTGAGTTTTTATCGGCTCTTTCAACTATCATGATGCATCTGTCACGTTTTTCTGAGGAAATTATCATATGGAATTCAAACGAGTACCAGTTTGTTGAGATTGACGATGCGTACAGCACAGGAAGCTCAATCATGCCACAGAAGAAAAATCCTGATATAGCAGAGCTTGTCAGAGGAAAGACAGGCCGTGTATACGGTGCGCTCATGTCGCTTCTCACCACCATGAAGGGTATTCCGCTTGCGTACAACAAGGATATGCAGGAGGATAAGGAGCTGGCATTTGATGCATTCGACACTGCAAAGGGATGTATCGCACTTTTTACAGGAATGATTGATACAATGAAGTTTAACAAGGACGTGATGAGAAAGAGTGCAAACAATGGCTTTACAAATGCCACAGATGCAGCTGATTATCTCGTTAAAAAGGGTGTACCGTTCAGGGATGCACACGGTATTGTAGGAAGAATAGTGCTTTACTGCATCGACAAGGGCATTGCAATCGACGATATGAGCATCGACGAGCTCAAGGCTATCTCTCCGGTATTTGAGGAGGATGTATTTGATGCCATTTCAATGGAGACCTGTGTCAGCACAAGGTGTACAGTTGGAGCACCATCAAAGACATCAATGGACAAGGTAATTGCCGTTTACGACGAGTATATGAAGTCAAATTGGCAGGATGAAGTGTAGTTTTTGTGCATATTTTATAAAAAACAGGGAGAAAAATTATTAATTTAATATAGTTTTTTCCTTGTTTTTCATTAGAGTTTCAAGTAATATATTTCCTATAAAGACAGTTGTACGCGACAGACGGACAAAACCTGATTTTAATGTCAAAGTATAGTGTATGACATGGTCGAAGAAATTCTAGAAGATAGGGAGATTAGAGTAATGAGTGAAAAGCTTAAAGTAGGTATCCTCGGTGGAACAGGAATGGTAGGACAGAGATTTATTTCTCTTTTAGAGAATCATCCATGGTTTGAGGTAACAACAATTGCAGCCAGCCCAAGAAGTGCAGGCAAGACATACGAGGACGCCGTTGGTGATAGATGGAAAATGGACACACCAATGCCTGAGGCAGTTAAGAAAATTATCGTAAAGAACGTCAATGAGGTAGAAGAGGTTGCTTCACAGGTTGACTTCGTATTCTCAGCCGTTGATATGTCAAAGGACGAGATCAAGAAGATCGAGGAGGACTACGCAAAGACAGAGACTCCTGTAGTTTCAAACAATAGTGCCCATAGATGGACACCTGATGTGCCAATGGTTGTACCTGAAATCAACCCACAGCACATGGAGGTTATCAAATATCAGAAGGAGCGTCTCGGTACAAAGAGAGGCTTCGTAGCAGTAAAGCCAAACTGCTCAATCCAGTCATATGCTCCGGTTCTTACAGCATGGAAAGAGTTTGAGCCATATGAGGTTGTTGCTACAACATATCAGGCAATCTCAGGTGCCGGAAAGACATTCAAGGACTGGCCTGAGATGGTTGGAAACATCATTCCATTCATCGGTGGAGAGGAAGAGAAATCTGAGAAAGAGCCACTTCGTCTCTGGGGATATGTGGATGATGAGAAGAAACAGATCGTTCCTGCAGAGTCACCGGTTATCACATGCCAGTGTATCCGTGTTCCTGTATTAAACGGTCATACAGCAGCTGTATTTGTCAAGTTCAAAAAGAACCCTACAAAGGAGCAGCTCATCGAGGCACTCGAGAAGTTCAGCGGAGTACCACAGGAGCTTGGGCTTCCAAGCGCACCAAAGCAGTTCATCAGATACTGTGAAGAGGATAATCGTCCTCAGGTTGCACTTGATGTGGATTATGAGCATGGTATGGGAATCAATGTCGGACGTCTCAGAGAGGATACAGTCTATGACTGGAAGTTCGTCGGACTCTCACACAACACAGTACGTGGTGCAGCCGGTGGAGCAGTGCTTTGTGCAGAGCTTCTTAAGGCACAGGGTTACATCACAAAGAAGTAGAGTTGGCAAAAGATTCAATTTTTGTTAGGAGGGCGGATTTTCCGTTTGTGGGCTGTGAGCACCGGTGTAGCACACAGTAGTATTCCTCAGAAAAAATATGAAGTTAGCCACGGGATTATTTACGGATAGGTTATGGCAGTTCGCAAGTTTAAACTGTCATTTGACATATTGGAAACCCGTGGCCGTTCATATTTTTTCTTTGGAACATACTGTGTACTCTCCGGTGAAGGTAGTGTATTGAACGGAAAATCCTCACTCTGTGATTTTAATTTGCAAAAGTCGAGTCCCTTAAAAGGGACTCTTTTTTGTTTTGTTAGGTTTATTATTCTCGGGGGGGGGCTTAATTGTTACGCTTGAATTTATATTTTATCGTGGTAAAATAGATAGGCTGAGGAGAATAATTTTTAAGAGGTAGATATAAGTGAAGAATAATAAGTATGAAATTGATATGGTGAACGGTTCAATAATGGATAAGCTTATTTCATTTGCGTTGCCGCTTATGATTTCGGGTATTTTACAGTTAGCGTTTAATGCGGTGGATATTATTGTCGTGGGACAGTTTAGTGGCAGCAAATCACTTGCGGCTGTTGGCTCGACTACGGCACTTATCAATGTGTTTGTCAATCTGTTTATGGGTATATCGCTTGGTGCGAATGTGCTCGCTGCCCGATTTTATGCGGCAGGCAAGGATAAGGAGATGTCTAAGACGGTGCACACCGCTATTATGATTGCACTCATAAGTGGTATTGTGATGGGTGTGGTCGGTGTTATTTTTGCAAGGGGTGCGCTGGAAATTATGGGTACACCGGATGATGTCATAGGTCTTTCTACTATTTATATGAGGATTTATTTTTGCGGTATGCCGTTTTTTATGCTTTATAACTATGGTGCGGCAATTTTGCGTGCTGTCGGCGATACAAAGAGACCTCTTATCTTTTTGATTATTTCAGGCTGTATCAATGCACTGCTCAATCTGTTTTTTGTAATAGTGTGCAAACTGGGTGTTGCAGGTGTTGCAATCGGTACAATTGTTTCGCAGTTTGTATCCTGTGTGCTTGTATTATACTGTCTGAGCAAAGCAGATACCAGCTATAAGCTCTGCTTTAATAAGCTTGCGATTGATAAGGAATATATGCTTCAGATATTTCAGGTGGGAATCCCGGCAGGCATACAGAGCACAGTCATAAATATCTCAAATGCCATGCTTCAGTCATCAGTCAATTCCTTTGGCTCAATAGCCATGGCTGGATATACGGCGGCAAACAATATACTTGGCTTTTTGTATGTATCTGTCAACTCAATCACACAGGCCTGCATGAGCTTTACAAGCCAGAACTATGCGGTAGGAAAACAAAAGCGAATGGACAGGGTACTGATAGACTGTCTGTTTCTGACGACAGCGGTAGCACTTGTGATGGGAAGTGCTTCATACATATTTGGAACACAGATACTTGGCATATATACAAGTAATAGTGAGGTAATTAAATCAGGACTTGAGATTATTTCGATTACAACAATACCATATTTCCTGTGTGGAATCATGGACCTTTTTCCGGGAGCACTAAGAGGAATGGGATACTCAACTGTACCTATGATACTTTCTATAATAGGAACAGTCGGAGTCAGAATCATCTGGATATATGGTCTGTTTCCAAGCCACAGGTCGCTGTTTTTCCTGTTTATATCATATCCCGGTTCATGGATAGCGACAATCATCATGCAGGCTATCTGCTATATGTTTGTCAGAAATAAAGTGAAAGCTACAATAGGAGCTCGGAAATTATAATTAAAATCTATTTGTATACGTGTTAAATTGTGATATAATATTTCAAGTTGATTATTTTGGAGTAATATTATGAAAGCAAAACACACGGATTTAGAGAAACTTGAGCAGCTCTATAAAGAGTCGGGTAACCAGCTCGTAGTGCTCTACGGAAGGAGAGGCTGTCAAAAGGAGGAGCTCATCGTGGCTCAGAGTGAGGATAGAAGGAGTATCATCGGCTTCTGCAACTGGGACAAGCCAATGATGACCATGGATGAATTATAGAGGAGCTTATGGGAAAATCACTGATAATAACAGAGAAGCCATCCGTGGCACAGGAATTTGCGAAGGTGCTGCGGGTGAGCGGACGCAATGACGGTTATATAGAAAATGGAGAATATGTGATTTCATGGTGCGTGGGACATCTGGTCGGGCTGGTCTACCCTGAGTCCTACGACATGAAATACAAGAAATGGCGTCTTGAGGATCTGCCGTTTCTGCCAAAGGAATACAAATATGATGTGATAGACAGCGTGCGCAAGCAGTACAATATTGTGCACGCTCTTTTGCAGAGAGAGGACATTGACAGAGTTTACTGGGCAGGTGATGCCGGAAAAGAAGGACAGACCATCGAGGAGAATATCAGAAACTTTGGCGGTGTCAGGGAAGGCATGGAGGAGCTTCGAGTCTGGATAGATTCGCAGACCGAGGAGGAAATCCTAAGAGGCATAAAAGAGGCAAAGCCGATGAGTGCGTATGCAAACCTCGGAAAGAGCGGCATCATGCGTACCATCGAGGACTATGCGATGGGCATCAACTTTTCGCGTGTCATGTCGGTCAAATACGGCAATCTGCTAAACGATGCAGCGGGTACACGCTCGTACACGGCAATCGCGGTCGGACGAGTGATGACCTGTGTGCTTGGAATGGTAGTGATCCGTGAGCGTGAAATCAGAAACTTTAAGGAGACTCCGTTTTACAAGGTAATCGGCAGTTTTACGGATGCCGGTGTAGAGGCAGAGTGGAAGGCTGTAGAAGGCTCAAGGTACTTTGAATCACCGCTTTTATACAAGGAAAACGGCTTCAAAGAGGAAAAAGATGCACTTGCTTTAATTGAAGAATTAAACGGCAAACAGGCGAAAGTTAAATCTATAGTTAAGAATATTGCTAAAAAAAGAGCACCGCTTCTTTTCAATCTGGCGGAGCTGCAGGCAGAGTGCTCAAAGAAGTTTAAAATCAGCCCTGATGAGACATTACAGGTGGCTCAGGATCTGTATGAAAAAAAGCTCACCACCTATCCTAGAACAGATGCCAGGGTGCTCTCAAGCGCTGTGGCAAAGGAGATTGGAAAAAATATAAGCAGGCTTAAAGGTTTTGAATCGACAGCAGACTTTGTGGAGCATATTATGCAAAAGAGGCTATATGCCAACATAGTTGATACGCAGTACACGGATGACAGCAAGGTAACAGACCACTATGCTATCATTCCGACAGGTCAGCTTACAGAGCTTTCGGGGCTTACATCGCTTCAAAGAGCAGTATTTGAGCTGATTGTCAGGCGTTTCCTTAGTATTTTTTATCCACCGGCAGAGTATGAGAATGTGAAGCTTGTCGTAGATGTGGATAAGGAAAGTTTTTTTGCATCATCAAAGGTACTAAAGAGCGAGGGCTATTTACAGGTGGCGAATCCGCCGAAAAAGAAGTCGTTTGAGGAATCAAACGCACGAATACTTGGTAAAAACAGTGAAACTGCAGATAGTACAGATGAAAACAGCACAGCAAACGGCAGCAATGATGAGATAGTCGTAAATCCCAAGGTGATGCTTGAGCTTGCAGATAAGCTAAAGGCGGGTGATGAGATAGCATGCCAAGGCTATAATATCAAGTTTGGTAAGACATCTCCGCCAAAGCGCTATACATCAGGCTCTATGGTGCTTGCCATGGAAAATGCAGGACAGCTTATCGAGGACGAGGAGCTTCGTGAGCAGATAAAGGGCTCAGGAATAGGCACCTCAGCAACGAGAGCGGAGATAATCCAGAAGCTTGTCCGTATAGGATATCTGAATCTGAACAAAAAGACACAGATACTCACACCTGAAAGCCTTGGCGAGATGGTGTTTGAGGTCGTATACATGACAGTTCCGGCACTTCTTAATCCAAAGATGACAGCCAACTGGGAAAAGGGACTGGACGGAATTACAAGGGGCACGGTGGATTTCTGGGAATACAGGGGAAAGCTTGAGAGCTTTATCCGCAAAGAGACAGAAAAGATGATTGAGCAGAATCTGCGCCCTGAGATTGCAGACCGCATCAGCAGTTTTGCAGGCAAAAATGCCAGAGGTGCGGCGGCCAGACGAAAGATAGGTGTCAAGTGCCCGGTCTGCGGCGGTGAGATAGTGACCACACCGTTTGGCTACGGCTGTGCCAATTACAAAAATGATAAATCAGGATGTAATTTTAATATCGGACAGGTGGCAGGACTTGATATTCCGGAGGAACAGGTCAAAAAGCTGATTGAAGAAGGAATCACCGACACAATCCGTGGTTTTAAGTCGAAGAGCGGCAAACGCTTTGATGCATGCTTAAAGCTCAACAAGGATGAACAGACGAACAAGGTATCAGCCACCTTTGATTTTGAAAATGTAAAGCCGCAAAAGGTCGAGGGCATTGTATGCCCGGACTGTGGAGGCGATATATATGTGTCGCCATACGGCTACCGATGTGCAAACTATAACAGACAGACAGAGGATGGCTGCCATTTCTTCGTTGGAAGGATAGCAGACAAGCAGCTGTCACAGGTACAGTTTTTAGAACTCATGGCAAACGGCAGAACTGAGACGATAAAGGGCTTTAAATCAAAATCGGGAAAGCGCTTCAACGCATGCCTCGTCTTAAAGAAGGAGCCGGTCACAGAGGAAAGTGAGAAAATGCACACCGTCGTAGCATTTGACTTTGACAATGTGGAGGACGAAATCATAAAGGATGTCGTCTGTCCGCTTTGTGGTGGTCAGATAAAAAAGACATCGTTTGGCTATGGATGTGTGAACTACAAGGGTGATGAGCCGGGAAGCTGCCGCTTTTCGGTGGGACAGATTGCGGGAAAGACAATCACAGCCGCAAACCTAAAGCAGCTTCTTAATGATAAAAAGACCGAGACCATACGAGGCTTTAAATCCAAAAGCGGGAAACGCTTCGATGCGTGCCTGGTGCTTAAGGAGGATGAAAACAAGAAGCTCTCTGTCCAGTTTGATTTTGACCATGTAGAGCCAAAGACAGTGAAGGATGTAGTATGTCCGAAGTGCGGAGGCAAAATCCAGGTGGCACCGTTTGGCTTTGTATGCGAGAACAACAGACGTGATGATCCTGAGAGCTGCCGCTTTATGGTGGGCAAGGTCGCAAGCGTCAAGATAAAGGAATCAGTCCTTAAGGAGCTTCTGACAAAGAAAAAAACAGAAGTTATATCAGGATTTGTCTCCAAGACAGGCATGAAGTTTGACGCACCGCTAAAGCTCACCGAAGACGGAGATATAGCCTTTGATTTCCCAGAAAAGCCTAAGCCAATCGAGACCAATGTACTCTGTCCAAAGTGTGGCAGACCTCTCAAAAAGTCACAGTGGAAATATGAGTGTGAGTGCGGCTTCAATGTTTGGCATACTGTGGCAAAGGTGGAGCTTTCAGAGGAAATCCTCACGGAGCTGTTTACCACAGGAAAGACCAAAAAGAAGGTCACAGGCTTCACACCCAAGGCGGGAAATGTATTTGATACATGTCTTAAGTTTGAAAATGACCAGATATCATTTGATTTCGATAACCCGGGTGAGGAAGAGGTGCAGAGCACGGCTGAAGTACATAACAATGCTGATGCACAGAACAATGCCGATGCACAGAGCACGGCAGATGATGCGCCGGATGAGACAACCTTGAATAATACAACCATGGATGAGATGGGAATCCCAGAGGAATTTCTGGCAGGATTTGATATGGCAGCTGATAGTGCACAGGCAAATGATGTGTCGGAAGCGGCACTTGCGGCGGCGCATGAGCTGTTCGGTGAGTAGCTCTGCCTATAATTAATTATTAAATCTATAATTAATATGAATTTTTATATTTATGTTTAATGCTTATATTTAAGTTTAAATATTAAAATGACCGTTAAAAAAATAGTCAATAATTTTCACATAATAAATAAAAGAAAGGACATAGAAAATGGAAAACGCAAAAATAACAAATCTCTATAATCTGGATGAAACAATCGCAAAGGAGTATTTATCACAGTTCACTTATCCATGGGAGGCACTTGCCGGAATAAGTGATTTCATCAAGGAGATAGGACCAACACTCGACCCTGAAATCTATGAGAAAAGAGGAGAGGATATCTGGGTAGCAAAGAGCGCAACAGTATTTGACAGCGCATATCTGCACGGTCCGCTCATCATCTGCGAGGATGCAGAAATCAGACAGTGTGCCTTTATCCGTGGCAGTGCAATCGTAGGCAAGGGCTCAGTAGTGGGAAATTCCACAGAGCTTAAAAATGTAATCATCTTCAATTCAGTACAGGTGCCACACTACAACTATGTAGGAGATTCAATCCTGGGCTACAAATCACATATGGGCGCAGGCTCTATTACATCAAATGTAAAGAGTGACAAGACTCTTGTAGTCGTAAAGGATGTTTACGATACAAAAGAGGAGATTGAAACCGGCCGCAAGAAATTCGGCGCTATGCTCGGTGACCATGTGGAGGTGGGCTGCAACTCAGTGCTCAATCCGGGAACAGTAATAGGAAGAAATTCAAACATTTATCCGCTTTCAAGAGTACGCGGAGTCATTCCTGCAAACCACATTTTCAAGGACAAGGACAACGTAGTTCTTAAAAAATAGTAATGTTGTTTGAAAAAATATTGTATTTTTGTTGTTTTTTGTCGATGATACTCTAGACTTATGACAAAAAATATGAGAAAATAAATTGGGTATGTTAAAACCATAACGAAAGGAGTCTTAAGATGATTTACACTAAGGAAGTTGAAAACATGTGTCCTGTAGCTAAGGGCGCAAAACATGAGCCAGCTCCTATCCCAGAAGAAGGAAAATGGGTTCATTCTAAGAAAATTGAGGACATTTCAGGATTTACACACGGTGTAGGCTGGTGTGCACCACAGCAGGGTGCCTGCAAGCTCTCACTCAATGTAAAGAATGGAGTAATTGAAGAGGCATTAGTTGAGACTATCGGATGCTCAGGAATGACACACTCTGCAGCTATGGCAGCAGAAATCTTACAGGGTAAGACAATTCTTGAGGCATTAAACACAGACTTAGTTTGTGATGCCATCAATACAGCTATGAGAGAGTTATTCTTACAGATCGTTTACGGTCGTACACAGTCTGCATTCTCTGATGATGGACTTGCTGTTGGAGCAGGACTTGAGGATTTAGGAAAGGGACTTCGCTCACAGGTTGGTACAATGTACGCAACAAAGGCAAAGGGAGTTCGTTACCTTGAGATGGCTGAGGGCTATGTAACAGGAATCGCTCTTGACAAGAACGATGAAGTAATTGGATACCAGTTCGTTTCTCTTGGAAAAATGACAGATTTTATCAAAAAGGGTGATGACGCTAACACAGCTTGGGAGAAAGCTTCAGGATCATACGGTCGTGTAACTCCAGAGCAGGGTGCTGTTAAGATCATCGATCCAAGACAGGAATAAGAGGAAAGGAGAACGACAATGGCATTATTTGAATCATATGAAAGAAGAATAGACCAGATCAATGCTGTACTTAACAGCTATGGTATCAGCTCAATCGAAGAAGCTGAAAAGATTACAAAGGACGCTGGACTTGATGTTTACGATCAGGTAAAGAAAATCCAGCCAATCTGTTTCGAGAACGCTTGCTGGGCATACACAGTTGGTGCAGCAATCGCAATCAAAAAAGGATGTAGAAGAGCAGCAGACGCTGCAGCAGCAATCGGAGAGGGACTTCAGGCATTCTGTATCCCTGGATCAGTTGCTGATCACCGTAAGGTAGGTTTAGGACATGGTAACCTTGGAAAGATGCTCCTCGAGGAGGAGACAGAGTGCTTCTGTTTCTTAGCAGGTCACGAGTCATTCGCAGCTGCTGAGGGTGCTATCGGAATCGCTGAGAAGGCAAACAAGGTTCGTCAGAAACCACTGCGTGTTATCCTTAACGGACTTGGAAAAGACGCTGCACAGATCATCTCACGTATCAACGGATTCACATTCGTAGAGACACAGTATGACTACAAGGCAGCTAAGCTCAACATCGTATCTGAGCATGCATACTCAGATGGACTCCGTGCAACAGTTAAGTGTTACGGTGCAGATGATGTTCAGGAAGGTGTTGCAATCATGCATCACGAGAACGTTGGTGTTTCTATCACAGGAAACTCTACAAACCCAACTCGTTTCCAGCATCCGGTAGCAGGTACATACAAGAAAGAGTGTATCGAGCAGGGCAAGAAGTACTTCTCAGTAGCATCAGGCGGTGGTACAGGACGTACACTTCACCCAGACAACATGGCAGCAGGACCAGCTTCATACGGTATGACAGATACAATGGGACGTATGCATTCAGATGCACAGTTCGCAGGATCTTCATCAGTTCCAGCTCACGTTGAGATGATGGGACTTATCGGAATGGGTAATAACCCAATGGTTGGTGCTACAGTAGCAGTTGCCGTTTCTGTTCAGCAGGCTTCTGATGAGGGCAAATTCTAAATAGAAAGCTTGATTTTATAGGCTTTTTGGAGACTTCCGTTTAAATTAAGACGGAAGTCTCTTTTTATATTCTCATATTAAAGGAGGTATCTAAATAGCTCCGCGTCAACATCGCGTCAACATTTTTTTAGTTTGTTGGCGCAAAATAATGAAAAATTGCGGTTCGTTGACGTGAGAAGAAATACTTTGTATTTTTGTTGACGCGAAAAAATACTTTGTTAATTTTTTTAGCCTCGCAGGTCATAGATTTCAAAGAGTCGATTTATTAGTATTACTTATATATTCATTATGTAGAAGGAGAATTATATGAGTGAGATTATGGTAAGAGAACGTTTTTTGAGGTCTGGCAAAAAAGTATATGAGTATTCATTTGAGATGGCAAGTGTTGATGGAAAAAGAAAGCGTAAATCAAAATCTGGATTTGCTAGTAAAAGGGACGCAAGAATAGCTGGAAGAAAAGCATTATCTGAATATGAAAATGTGGGACAGGTAATGGTAGATAGGGATATTTCATATGCTGATTTTTTGGATTTATGGATGGAAAATGATTGTAAACTGACATGTAAGGAAAGTACATTATATGGCTATGAGAAAAAGATCAGATTATATCTTAAACCGGAGTTAGGGGGATATAGAGTATCCAGTATAGATAAAAAGATATTGCAGACTTTTATAACAGATTTATATAATGATGGATTTTCAATAAATACTATTATTTCAATTAAAGGTTTGCTGACAAAATCATTTAATTATGCATTAGAAAATCATTATATAATGATTTCACCTGCTAATAGGCTTGTAATTCCACAAAATATGCAACCCGATAAACCAACAAGACGGAAAGAACATATTTATTTAACAAAAGATAATATAGATTCTTTATTTGAAAGGTTCCCTAAAGGAACATCTTCATTTGTTCCACTACAGATAGCGTATCATACAGGGATGAGACCGGGAGAGGTTTTCGGTTTGGTATGGGATGATATTGATTTTGACAATAAAGTGATAAATGTAAATAGACAGATACAGTGGCGTCAGGTTAAACGCTCAAAAAAGGACATCAAAAAAACTAATGGAACGTCAGAATCGTTGGGATATTGGTATTTTACATCACCAAAATATAAATCGTACAGGGTTATTGATATTGATGATGTACTTGTTTCTATTTTGAAAGAAGAGTATGAAAAACAGAAGAGAGATGAGGAGTATTATGGTGAATTCTATAAGAAGTATTATTCAGAATTTCAATTATTGTTTTCGGTTCAAAAAAATAAAGAAAAAGAAATTCCACTAAATGAAGTATCTACTAAAGAAACTGATTTCGGAGTAGATTTTGTATGCAGGAGAGAAGACGGCTCATATGTGACTTCACGAACATTACAGAATGTTTCTAATGCTGTTCATAAAGAACTGGATATCCCAGGTTATGATACTTATAGTTTAAGACATACACATGGAACAATGTTAATTGAAAATGGAGCAGATATGGTTTATGTGCAGAGAAGATTGGGACATAAAAATATAAATGTTACAATGAATATTTACACTAATCATCTAACTCCAATAATTAAATCTAGAAATAATATTACGCTAAATAATATGTATTAATCCGAATGCTGTGTGGGGGCAGAAAGCGCCCCCAAAACAGCAAAGTGGGGGCAGAAAGCGCCCCCAAAATGTCAAAGTGGGGGCAAAAAGCGCCCCCGCAATTCAGACACGACAAAATCCGGATTGAAAGTCAGTATAAAAGTGGGGGCAGAAAGCGCCCCCAAAATAGCAAAGTGGGGGCAGAAAGCGCCCCCAAAGTAGCAAAGTGGGGGCAAAAAACGCCCCCACTTTCATAAACAGAGGGTTTTAGGGAGATTTTCTCCCTAACTAGATGGCATTAGGACAGAGATGTCTCTAATGCGTATCTAGCCGTAAACCTAAGAGATTCAGACAGGCGTGTGGGTGGAAGAGATATACAAAACACGGATAAGGGAGGTGCAGGAAAGCAATGGATAAAGAACTTACAATAATCGCAGAACCAGAGGAACTTATTGCCTGGGCAGACACATTTGATATCTTACTAAACCCTTCGATAGAAGATGCTGCAATTCTGCTTAACTATATGGAAGGACATGATTATGCCATTGGCATAGATTCAGATGGGAAGATGTACAGGCAGGATGTAGCTGAGGAGAATGGTGAAATTGAACCATACCCGATAGATGATGTTATAGATATTGTCTGTGAATGGAACTATGAACTGATACTTGATGCGGAAGCACACAGGAGTGATCCAAAGGATTTTAACGACTATAACGAGTATCAGAACAAGTATGAAAGTCTGAAAGCAGATGAAAAGAGACTGGACAGATTGTTTGATAAAACCAGTTATGGTAAGGAACTTATAGAAGTTGCCACAGAGCTTGCAGACAGGGTTATTGCCCAGCTGGGTAATAAAGAACTGGAAAAAGTTGCTGTAACAGTAGCAGAAGGAGTAAGAGAATACAGTACGGGTAAGAGAGGAAGGTGATTCTATGGCGGATAAAGTTCATTGTATAAGGAAAACACTAAGACTTATGCCACAGGAAGCGAAGGTACTTTCTGATAAGGCAAAGGCAAATGGAATGAATGAAGCCGAATATATCAGGCTTCTAATCAGTCAGAAACCAAATGATTATCCGGAAGTAAGGAAACTTCTTAAAGAGCTTATCAATGAGATAAACCGAATCGGCATTAACATCAATCAGATTGTATTTAACAGCAATGCACAGCTGTATTCCAAGAAAGATAAGGAACAGCTTGTGGCATATATGAAAAAGCTGAATCAGTCTGTCAGCGAGGCGGTGGTAAAGATTGGCAATCAGTAAGATACTTCACATGAAGGACAGCGGGAATTCTTTTCATGCAAGGCATTTGAAACGGGCACTGGATTATGTGATGAATCCTGAGAAAACGCAGGGAGGAAGACTTGTGGGAGCCATAAACTGCCAGGCAGATATGGCTTTTGAACAGATGATGGATACAAAGAAGCAGTTTGGAAAAACAGACAAGCGACAGGGGTATCACATCATTCTTTCTTTCAAAGAGGATGAGGTGGAACCGGACAGGGCTTTTGAGATAACACAGAAGTTTGTAGCAGAATATCTTGGTGATGCCTATGAAGCGGTATTTGTGGTTCATGATAATACAGACCATGTTCATTCACACATTATATTTAACAGTGTAAGCTTTGTGGATGGGAAAAAGTATCGCTACGAGAAAGGTGACTGGGCAAAGTATATCCAGCCGATTACCAATAAGCTGTGTCAGGAGTATGGTCTTTCCATTATAGATGTGGAGGATGGCAGCAAAGAGAAACAGCACGAGAATTATAAGGATTGGAGCGAATATCGTGAAGGCAGCTTTGTGTGGGCAGATATGATAAAAAGAGATTTGGATGCCTGCATTTTACAGGCAAATGATTTCAGAGGATTTCTGGAACTGCTGTCGGAAAAAGGATATGAGGTCAAGCAGGGAAAGTATCTGGCAGTCAGACCACAGGGGATGACAAGATTCAGAAGATGTAAGACTCTTGGCGAGAATTATTCACAGGAAGCTATTGTGGAGCGTATTGCTAAGGAAGATTTATCTTTTTACCAGTCACAGAATGAGGAAAAGCAGGCAGCGATAGTAAAGTGCTATGTCAAAAGATACCGCAGGGCGAAGATGTCAGGCTTGCAGAAAAGATATTATGCAAAGCTTTACCGGATTGGAAAGCTGAAAAAGAAGCCATACAGTCAGGTATGGAAGTATAAGGATGATATCCGAAAGATGCATAAGCTGCAGGAGCAGTATCTATTTCTGGTAAGGCATAAGATTGAGAGTGCGGAAGAACTTGTGTCGGTACTTGATAATCTGACGGATAAGAAGAAAGAAGCATCAAAGGAAAAGAGTAAGACCTATAAGTCTAAGGAAAGATTCAAAGATATTTTTGACAAGGCTGAACAGATCCGGGAGCTTGATGATGCGGAATCGTGTTATCAGAGTGGGGATACCTTCTTTGAAGATGAGCACAATGCATGGGAAAGGCTTAACACTGAGCTTCTGGCACAGGGATACAGTGTGGAAGAGGTCGAGAGTCTTAGAAAGAAATATGAGAGCAAGTATGCACAGGACTGTAAGGCAGAACGGGCGGTATCAAAGGAACTTAGCCTTGGAAGATCAATATGGAAGGAACTTACGGTATCAGCTTCGGCAGAAGAGAAGCAGTATGACAAAGAAACAATAAGAGACAGAAAAGAACAGCCGGTACGTTAGGCTGTTTTTTAGTGGTTAGGAGGCATATATGGAAGAAAAAAGAGAGCCATTAAGTGAAATGGCGATTGAGAGAAAGATACAGATTCTTCGTAATAAGCATATGGACAGTGAGGTTATTGCTCTTGTCAAAAGCGATTATGAATATGGACTGACTGATGATGAAATTGGTCTGTATCTGAACAAAAGTTATGACATTGAGCAGATGAAGGTGTTATCAAAATGTCTGCATAAGGGTGTATCAGAAGAGTTGTTAACGCTGCTGAAAGATAGCAGGATGGCAGCACCTAAGATGCAGACAGCATTGGATTACTATGAAAAAGGTGTGCCGATTGATGCAATCAGAGAGATAGTCCAAAAAGATGATACAGCAGTAAATATGCGCAGGATGTTTGATGTGGTATTAGATAAGCTTAATAAAGCCAAAGAGCAGATGCCACAGGATTTAGAGTATGTGAAAAGTCTTGTAGCTCAGATGGATGAAGTGGTTGAAAAGATCAATCACCAGAATGAAAGGTATGATGCCCTGAATAAGAAGCTTTCTGAAATAGAGACTTCCAAAGATGATGAGGAAGTCAGGGAGCGTCTGGTCAAGGAGAACCAGGATAAGGACGCTCTTATCAACAGTCAGCAGAATGAACTGAATAAGGCAAGCAGTACGATTGCAAGGCTCAGGGATGACATTGAGAAAAAGGATAAGGAGATGAAGCGTATGGGAGACAGAATAGAGTCATTGGAAGATAAGATCATAAGTGTTGCCACAGAGAATAGGAAAGAGGCAGAAAGTAAGGCAGAGCCGCAGGAAAGCCAGTCCGTACAACAGGCAGATAAAAAGATGGTAGATACAGTTGCAGTTCCCCAGAATATGCAGGCTGTGGCAAATGGGATTCCGGTCTATTATCAGATTCCAGTAGTCGATGGCTCTGGAAATGTGGTGCAGAGACTTCCGATTGAGAGAAGTGTGAGAAAGAGCAGCAACAGCGGAGTGGCGAGCTTTTTTGCAAGACTGTCATTTAAGAAAAAGTCAAGAGCTGACATTGTAAAGCTGGTAGCATCGGGAGACCTTGTTCCGGCACAGCTTGTGCAGATTAAGAGTGCAATAGAAAAGGGACTTACTGAGTCTCAGCTTGTAGAGCTTATAAACAACAACATTTCAGCGGAAAAGATGAAGGAGATCATTGAGATTGCTGTGCTTGAAAACAGCATGGCAGATTAGGAGGAACTTATGAATTTAGCAGTAGTAAATGAAGCAGTAACAGAGATGAATGGTGTGGAGCATCAGTTTACAGAGGAAGAGAAAAACTTTGTTGTCCAGTTCGCATTCAGAAGCGGAAGCAAGGAAGATACGATTTCTCTTATTGAAGCATTGGCACATTCAGCGGATAAGGCTGATTCGGACGAGATTATGGTCACATACAGGTCTAAATATGATATGAAGCCTGCATGGGTGGAACAGGTGGAAAACCTGCTTGTGGCACTTGAAATGTACCGTATCGAGGAGGAAAAAGCAATCAATCATCTGGCAGATATTTTGACTGCTTATGGTATTGATGTATCAGCCGAGGAAATCCGTACTACAGAGACAGAAACGCTTAAAACAACAGTCAGAGAGAAAGTGGAGGTGCGATAATGGCAGAAGAGATTCAGGAAGCGGTGCAGATCATCCGTGTAGCTTATGATGGCATTGAGATTGCCATGAAGGTAGGAAGCGGCGGCATTGCTGCCATGCAGAAGGCAATAGATTTCTTAAAAGGGATGCTTGATTATGAAAAGTCACTTGGCAAGACATCCATGAGAAAGCTGATCTTAAAAGGTGGCGATTTACAGGTGTTGCAGTTTAATACCGAAGATATGAAAAAGGTTGAAAAGATGGCAAAGAAGTATGGAATCCTGTATTCGGTACTTCCAGACTGTAACAGGAAAGATGGACTGAGTGAGGTAATCTTTCATACAGAGGCAGTTCCCCGTGTGAATATGATGATACAGAAGCTCAAGTTTGGTAAGATTGCCACATTTGACGATTATCTGAAGAATGGAGATGAAAAATCCCTTGGCAAGCTGATGGATTTTTTGAAGAAACAGCAGGGAAACGAGAAAAGCCACACGATAGAAGGGGATAGGGTTAATACCGCTATTGACGGACTGATCGAAAAGGTCGGAATGTTTGCAATGGAAAAGAAAGCTATCAGTGTGGATCAGGTCAAGGAGAATTTCAGTATCAATGGTGAGCAGGCTGAAAGTGTTATCAGACAGCTTGAGACAATCGGTGTGCTTGGCAGTAAGAATGAGGATGGCACCCATACAGTCATGATGGACAAGGATGCATTTATCAATCGTGTCAGAGGTTATCAGGACCTTGCTGAGAGAATGAGGGCAGTTGCAGCATCAAAGAATGCGAACCTGTCAGATGTGACTATCAGCAAGAAGCTGATTATCGAAGAGAATGACCATGCTGTTAAGACCAGAGTTCCCGGCACATGGGGAGAAGAGGCAAGATATGTATGGCTCCGTAAGGAAAACATCATGGAGATTCATGGTGGAAAGACAATGCTTACCTTCCTTGATTCCACCAAGGATTATAAGCTTTACGATGAGCAGAATCGTGTGGTGACAACCCAGAAAGGAACCGAGCTTTATACTCACTATGACAAGGTGGAGTCATCTGTCAGGGAGCGTTACGAGAAAGTGCAGAAGCAGCAGAAAAAGACCACACAGAAGAAAACTGTTACCACAAAGAAAGCGAGGTAGCAGCCTATGCAGACAACAAAGAAAAAGCCGTCACTGATATTCATTCTTGTGGGTGCAGTGTTAGCAGGGTATCTTGGTTATCTGATAAATGGTGCGTGGACGGAAGGGATTGCCTTTAATGAATTTATGGACAGATTCAATGAAGTATGTGCTGTTCCCTTTGCAAACTATTACAATTCCAATACAGTAAAAGCAGTAGCCATTGCATTAGGTATCTATGCGATGGCTATTGTCATGTATTACACCAGTCAGAGAAACTATATGCCCGGTAAGGAATTTGGTACGGCAAGATTTGAAAATCCCAAGCAGGTCAACAAGATACTTGCAGATAAGGATGAGAATTTCAACCGGATACTCAGCCAGAATGTGAAGATGTCGCTGGATTTCAGAAGGCTCAAGCTCAATGGAAATATTCTTATCTGTGGTGGTTCCGGAGCAGGAAAAACATTCTATGAAGTAAAGCCGAATCTTATGCAGATGCCGCATAACTGTTCCTTTATCTGTACCGATCCAAAGGGAGAAATCCTTAGAAGCTGTGGGCAGATGCTAAAGAATAACGGATACAATGTGAAAGTCATAAATCTGTTAGAGATGGATAAATCAGACTGTTACAATCCGTTTTCCTATATCAGAGAGGAAACAGATGTGGTCAAGCTGATTACAAACCTTATCAGCAATACGACACCAAAGGGAGCAACACCAAGTGATCCGTTCTGGGAAAAAGCGGAAGGATTGTTCTTACAGGCTATCTTTTATTATGTGTGGCTGGAGGTACAGCCGGCAAAGAGAAACTTCGAGACAGTACTGAAGCTTCTTGGAGAGGCAGAGGTTACAGAACAGGGGAAGGCATCAAAGCTGGATGTGCGTATGAAGTTTTTAGAGGAGAGTTCTCCGCTTGGAGCTAATCATCCGGCAGTAAAGCAGTACAACAAATGTATGAGAGGTGCAGGAGATACCGTCCGTTCCATTATCATCAGTGCCAACTCAAGACTTGCATTTCTTGAGAATAAGCAGGTTTTACGATTACTCTCAAAAGATGAGCTTAATCTGTCAGATATCGGTATTGGAGTGAATGGGGATGGAGAGACAAAGACAGCACTCTTTTGTGTAATCCCGGATAGTGACAAATCCTATAACTTTATTATTGGACTACTTTATACGCAGATATTTCAGGAACTGTACTATCAGGCGGACTTTAACTGTGGCGGCAGACTTCCAATTCATGTGACCTTTATGTTAGACGAATTTGCAAATGTCGCATTGCCGGATGACTACTGTTCATTGTTATCGACAATGCGAAGCAGAGAGATTTCAAGTATTATCATCATACAGAACTTTGCCCAGTTAAAGGCACTTTTTAAGGACACCTGGGAGACAATTCCAGGCAACTGCGATACTTTCATCTACCTTGGCGGCAACGAGCAGTCAACGCATAAGTACGTCTCAGAGCTGCTTGGAAAAGGTACGATTGATAAGAAGTCAAGCGGTGAGACAAAGGGCAGACAGGGAAGCTCTTCGAGGAATTATGATGTATTAGGCAGGGAACTGTTTACACCCGATGAAGTCAGAAAGCTGGATAACAAAAAGTGTATTATCTTTAT